>Ga0315904_10012130_pt1 | contig 10912 bp, 9 predicted proteins | sample LakEriMetagenome_6_FD_203529 | JGI IMG/M metagenome (GOLD analysis project Ga0315904, IMG submission 203529) | Freshwater fungal communities from buoy surface, Lake Erie, Ohio, United States - Buoy 12 MA120 | ecosystem: Environmental > Aquatic > Freshwater > Lake | place: USA: Lake Erie, Ohio... | reverse complement strand
TCTGATCGCGGGCCGCCAGGGTGCCGCTGCGCTCCTCGGTGAACGAGCGATGGGCCAGGGCGCGGCGTCCATGGTTGCGCTGCCCGGCGCCAGCATCCAGCAGCCCGGCCCGGCGCAGGCGATCCTCGAGGCTGAGCAGCAACGGCTTCTGGGAGGCATCGCTGAGGCGCTCCATCGAGGCCTTGAACAGGCTGTGCACCTCCAGCAGCTGATCTGCTGAGAGCAACGCGGTGCCGATCGCATAGCCCTGGCGGTTGCTGGCGGGGCGGCCCTTGACCTCCGGCGCGAAGCCATAGGGACGCAACAAGCCCTCGAGGTCCTTGCGCATGGTGGCTTCCTGATCGGCCGTGTAGCTGCCGTCGATGTCGCTGAGGCGATCGATCAGGTGCTGGTAGAGAGGAAGGCCAGGCGCGGAGTTGCTGCCTGAGGGCGCGTCGAAGGGGTGCTTGAGGATGTGGCGCAGCAGGGTGAACACCCGGCGAAAGACGGCCGGGTCCGCCAGCGACGGGGTGCCGCCATGCACGCCGCCCCGTGTGTCCTCGCCACCGGTGGGTTCGGTGAACGCGCCCGGATCAATCGGGCCGTCGGCCTGCCAATCGAGGCGCGTGAAGCCGTTCGCCTCAAGCCAGGCCAGATCGCCTCGGAGTGCCTCCACATCGCTGTAGACCTCGCTGTTGCCGCCGTGCACCTCACTCCAGCGGCTCAGATAGACAGCGGCGCGTTGCGCCAGATCTCCCTTTGGCGCGGGGTTGCAGATCTCCAGGAGCGCGGAGGCTGTGGCTGGATCGCTGGCATCGAGCCCGTTGAAGCTGGTGAGCAGGCGCAGCAGAAACAACAGCCGCTCCAGATCGATCAGTCGGGAATAGCGGTGGCGTTGCGCCAGCTTGCCGCGCTCGCGGTTGACGGCGTTGCGGATCTGGCCATCGAGTTTGTCCAGGCGCCGCTGCAGTTCAGCTGGGGTGGCCTCACCGGCGGCGGGGTTGAGCGACACCAGCGCCGCCAATCCTTCAGCGCGGCAGGGGCCGAACTGACGATGGTTGATGGCGGCGTGAAACTCCTTGATCACCGCCTCCGGCACCGGCCGCTCGCGCCGCAGCGCCCACTCCAGGCAGGTGGGCAGCGGCGTGGTGAGCCACCAGCCGATCCATTCGACTGGGCGGGCGTAGGCCAGGTGCTGGGTATAGAGCAGCCGCCAGGGCCGGCGGGCGTGGGTGGCGTCGATGATCACCGGCCGGCCCGCCGCCACCGCCTCATCCAGACGGCGCAGCAGCAGGGCACTGATTTCGTCCCAGGGCCCCTGCACCGCCGCATCGCCGAACAGCTCGGCGCGGATGGCATCGGTGGAGAGCACCAGAGCCGGCTCGCTGGATTCGCCCGCGAGTAGCGGCACCAGGTCGCGGGCGAGGGTGGTCTTGCCGCTGCCAGGGGGCCCGATCAACAGGTGGCAGCGCAGCGGGGGCTGGGTCATGGGCCCATCCTGAGCTGGGAAGGGGGTGCTGGGTGAAATATCCTGCGAATGACGGGAGTTGCCTCGCCAGGTCGAAGGACGAGGCGGCATTGGTGGAGGCCGTCTCGGTCGCTAGCATTGATATCAAGTCGGATGGAGGGGTTGATGGCGGACCTGTTGGTGCGTGGCGTGGAGGATCAGATCGTGCAGGAGCTCAAGAAGCGGGCAGGGGCGCACGGGCGCAGTGCCGAAGCGGAGCATCGGGCCATCCTTGCGGCGGCCTTGCTCACCCCACCGCGCCGCAATCTGGCTGAACTGCTGGCTTCGATGCCGGATGTGGGCCTGGATGCCGACTTCGCACGCCAAGACGATAACGCCGCATCACCGGATGTTTTTAGTTGACACCAATGTGATCAGCGAGGCCCGCAAAGGAGCACGGGCTGATCCCGGTGTGATCGCCTTCTGGCAGCAGGCCGCCGCCAACAACAGTCCGATCTTCCTGGCAGCGGTCACGATCGGCGAGTTGCGTCGTGGGGTCGAGCTGATCCGGCATCGCGGTGATCGTCCACAGGCGGCGCTGCTGGAGCAGTGGTTACAGCAGGTGTTGATCGACCATGGCGACCTTGTGTTGTCTCTGGATGGAGATTCCGCTCAGGTCTGGGGGCGGCTACGCGTACCGAACCCTCAACATGCGCTCGATAAGCAGATCGCTGCCATCGCGCTGGTGTATGGGCTCACTGTGGTGACACGGAACGTCGCCGACTTTGCCGACTGCGGGGTATCACTGCTCAATCCGTTTGCCTTGGACTAAGCCATGCAGCGCTGAGATCGAACACAGGTTTTGGAAGGTTTGCATCAATCCATCAAGGAAGGCCGTGGGCGCAGATCGCATCGGTGAGGAGCGCCAGCGCCGGCTCTCCGGATTCACCCTTGAGCAACGGCGCCCGTTCCACGTCACCAGCCTTCTGCCAGCATCGCCCAGCCGCTGCCATCTCCCTCCACCATCCAGCGCCGGCCGTAGCCGAAGGCCCGCGCAGCGGTAGTTCTGCCGGCTGTACCGACAGAAGCGGGCCGTCCCGCCCAGAGTGGTGCCGTTCACCAAGTCCGCCTCCCCCAGCGGGTCGTGCACGATCAGATGAGTGGGCGTGTTGCCGACGACGATCAGCCAGTGGCCATCGCCTGCGGGACTGCTGACCGGACCGCGGTGCAGGTAGCCGCAGGGGATGGGGATGCCGGCCGCGATCTGCTCCTCCAGGGTGGCGAAGCTCGCCTTGCTGGTGAAGCGGGCCTTGATGCCGTAGCTGGCCAGGGCCTTGATCTGAGCCGCTGCATCGGTGGTGTCGCCGAACTGACGCACCCTGGCCAGGTACTGGTCGTCGCCATTGGAGCCGGTAAGGACGCCGGGCTTGAGGAAGGCCAGGAGCATGGCGCAACTGGAGGAGAAGCACATCCGCCGTGCCTGATCCGTCGCTGAATCCAGCTGGGCGAACCAGGGCACCGACAGCGGATTAGCGCGTCTGGCTGTGCTGCCCGGGGGTGCTGCCGCTGATGGCGGCGGGGCGGCAGAAGCTGCTTCCTGGCGGGCAGTCCACAGACGCCGGAGGGTGCCGCCCTCCTCCAGGGCCTGGGGCTCATGGGCCACCAGCTGCTCCAGCACCGCCAGCAACCAGGCCCGGTGGTGGGGCAGGTCTGAATCGAAGTGCTCGACGTAGTCGCTGGCGGGGATGGGTCGGCTCATCGGAACACCCCCCGCCGGCCGGGGGCCAGAGCCGGCTGGTTGCTCGCCACTGCGGTCTGCATGCCGGAGGGGAAGAACAGGGCGCTGACCGTCATCCAGCGCTCCAGGCAGGCATTCACCTGGCGAGGGGCCTGGATCCAGTTCGGCAGCTCACAGGCGCCAACGAACGCGGCCGAGAACACGATCTGGCCGGTGAGCAGGCCATGGGAGGCGGCCGCGCCGAGCAGCCGCAGCAGTGGGTTCATCAAGCCAGAAGGGGGCGGGTCTTCTGGCTCTTGCCACGGGTTAGCAGAAGCCCCGTTGGGTTCTCAGCTCGCCCCCACCAGCTGCTGGCGCAGGCCGGCGAGGGCCTTCTTGTGAGCGAGAAGAGTCGGCAGGCGCACATCCCGGGACACCACCGCCATCGGGCTGCTCTGCAGCTGCACCGCAGCGGCTCGAAGGGAAAGCCCATCAAGGAGGGTGATCTGCAGGTTTTGGGGCCTGGGCTGGAGCCAGCTGCTCAGGCAGGGACGACTCACTGGCAGCGGGGGCATCAAGGCTCGGTGGTCGAGGGGCTGGGTGCGCTTCTTATGCTCCCTACGGGGATGCGCAACAGTCGGATGCGATCACGCAGGTGATGCTCCAGGACGCCGGTGATGCAGAGGAGCAGACAGGGCCCAGCGTGCTCGCTGTCTCTGCAGCGGGGAAAGCAGCGGACCAGGGCCTCATGAGCCACCCGGATCATATCCTCCTGCTCCACCAGTGGGAAGAGGCGCCGGACGCGGTGGCGGGGATGGCATCAGCCTGGTCTGGTACTCCAGCACCAAGGCACACGGGGAATAGGGGCTCGTGGCGGATCTCTGAGCGGCTCTCATGCACGACGATGCAGGGGAGAGGACAGAACCCAAGATGATCACGCCCACTACCTCAAGGGCTGAATCGCCGCCCTCAAGCCCATCGACCGGGCAATGTACGGTGCTGTCAGCCAGCCGCCGTAGGTGTCGGTCTAGGCTGAGGGACTTGCCGCCACGATGGATCTAGAGCAAGGTCTGGGATCATGAAAGCCCTGAGAAACCGCGCCTGCCGCGTCGCTTGTACTTCACCCCCTACGAGCCTTCGCGCTGATTTAGACGACGACTGGTACATCGATACCAGCCTGCCGCCCATAGGGAACGTTGTGCTAGACGTTTTGACTATTGGTGATGATGATCATGATGCCCTGCTGCGGCTAGCCACGGTAGGGGCCCGGACAGAGATGCCTGGCTGGAGAATCACCATTCTGCATAAGAGTTGGGTGCGGATTAAGCAGGAACTGATGCAGCGACAGCAGCAGAGTCTGACAATGGTAAACCTGAAGGTGGGTTGATTTAAATGAACGCAGTTGAAATTGCAGAAGCCGTCACAGCACTGGCCGAGCGGCCTTTCGATGCCTCTGAATTTCCGTATGCATTTCTGGAGGCCTTCGGAAACAAGGAAGCGACCATCAAGCGGCTACGGGCTGGTGCGACCAACAAGTCAGATATGGGCGGAGTACTGCAGACAAACAACATCCACATCGCGGTATGCCGAGTCGGGGATACATCAAAGAAGCTGGCTGAGCTAAGAGATAGCCCTGCCACAACGAAAGCCAGGGCGAAGTTCATCCTCGCCACTGACGGGGCTTTCTTAGAAGCAGAGGATATCAACACGGGTGAAACCGTAGCCTGCTCCTATCTTGATTTTCCTAATCACTTTGGCTTTTTCCTGGCTCTGGCGGGCATCACTACCGTTCAGCAGATCAGAGAAAGCTCTTTCGACATTCGGGCGACAGGGCGTCTCAACAAGCTCTATGTTGAACTACTGAAAGACAACCCGGAATGGGGCATGTCAGACCGTCGCCATGAGATGAACCATTTCATGGCTCGTCTGATCTTTTGCTTTTTTGCGGAAGATACAGGCATCTTCCAAGGCGAAAGCCTTTTCACGGGCACTGTCGAAAGAATGAGCGCTAAGGACTCGGAGAATACACATGAAGTGATTGGCCGGATATTTCAAGCAATGAACACGAGAAATGCAGATCGAGAAGCGGCCCAGCTACCCCTATGGATCAAAGATTTTCCCTACGTAAATGGAGGCCTCTTTTCAGGCAGCACAGAGTCACCACGCTTTAGCCGAATCGCGCGATCCTATCTGCTGCACATCGGCAGCCTTGACTGGAAGCAGATTAATCCCGATATTTTCGGTTCGATGATACAAGCCGTCGCCGACGATGAGGAGCGCGGTGCATTAGGGATGCATTACACATCTGTACCGAATATCTTGAAAGTACTTAATCCCTTGTTTCTCGATGATCTTCGAGAAAAGCTCGAAGAAGCAGGCGACAACCCACGTAGCTTGTTAAATCTGCGCAAACGCATGTCGCGGATCAGGATATTAGATCCTGCCTGTGGCTCAGGCAACTTCTTGGTAATTGCTTATCGGGAGATGCGGGCAATTGAAGCTGAAATTAACAGAAGAAGGCGTGATGAGGCCGATAGGCCCTCTGAAATCCGGCTAACAAACTTTCGTGGTATTGAGTTGCATGACTTCCCAGCTGAAATCGCTCGGCTTGCACTGATCATTGCTGAATACCAGTGTGATGTTCGCTACCGTGGTGAGAGACTCGCCCTAGCAGAGTTTTTGCCTCTCGATGGTCAGAACTGGATTACCTGCGGTAACGCCTTAAGACTGGACTGGTCGAGCATCTGTCCGCCGACAGGAACGGAGGTCAAACTGCATAGTGATGACCTATTTGGCACCCCACTGGATCAGACAGAGATAGACTTTGTTAACGAGGGAGGAGAGACGTATATCTGCGGCAACCCCCCTTATGTTGGTGCTACTGCTAAAGCTCCGAAAGAGGCAAGCAGAGAGGTGAAAGAACGCCTCAAGAAAGAGGAAGAAGGGAGAAAAGCAGATCTTAGGTCTATTTTCGAAGGACGGGTGAAAGCATGGAAATCCTTAGACTACGTTGCAGGCTGGTTCATGAAAGCGGCAGAATATGGCATGACAAACAGTTCTGCATTCGCGTTCGTATCCACTAACTCAATTTGCCAAGGTCAGCAGGTGGCAGCATTGTGGCCAGCCTTGTTCGATTCTGGCCATGAGATTGCGTTTGCCCATACCAGTTTCAAATGGTCGAATCTGGCAGCAAAGAATGCAGGGGTAATGGTCGTTATTGTCGGCATGTCTCGTCAACCGAACAAGTGTCGATATCTCTATTCTATGGATGGGGACGACAGCTATTCTGTCAAGAAGGTGGAGCATATTAATGCGTACTTAGTAGCCGCAAATGATATAGTTGTAATTAAAAGTGCAAAGCCTCTTAATGGACTTCGAGAAATGAGCTTTGGCAATAAGCCCGTGGATGGAGGTCATCTAATTCTTAGCAGGGACGAGGCAGATCTCCTAAATCTAACAAAGGAAAATTTAGAGAAGGTTGTGCGTAGATTTCTTGGATCCATAGACTCCATAAATGGCAGAGAGCGTTTTTGCTTGTGGCTTAATAAGGAAGATGCTGATGAGCTGTTAACTAATCAGCAGATTGCTCATCGGCTGAGCTGTGTGAAAAGAATGCGGCGAGAGAGTGACAAGGTACAAACGCAGCGACTAGCCATGATGCCCTATGTCTTCGGCGAAGTCCGTCAGACTGGGAATGAACTCCCCGTGGTTATACCGCTCCACAGCTCAGAGAATCGAGAATACCTACCATTTGTATTAGGCAAGAGGGGCGATATAGTCGCAAATAGCGCATCCGCTCTTTATGATGCCCCGCTTTGGAATCTTGCAATCTTCACTTCTCGCCTTCACCTTGTTTGGATTGCCACCGTATGTGGGAAAATAAAAGTCGATTATCGGTACTCAAATACATTGGGCTGGAATACTTTCCCCGTGCCGCTGCTAACAGAGAAGAACAAAGCTGATCTAACCCGTTGCGCCGAAGATATTTTGCTGATACGTGAGGAATATTTTCCCGCGACAATCGCTGAACTCTATGAACCGGACAAAATGCCAGGAGATTTGCGCGAAGCCCATGAGCGAAATGACGAGGTGCTCGAACGTATCTATATTGGACGCCGGTTCAAGAACGATAGCGAGCGGCTAGAAAGGCTTTTTAGTCTATACGCTAAGATGATATCAGTACCGACCTCACCCCAAAAGCGCAAGACAGGCAAGAACCAATGACGACAAGTAAAATCATTCCGTCCGTCTCGGTCTCCTACAACCAAAACGGCAGCTCCACGAAGGCCAATGCCCTTGGAATGCGAGCCATGCAGGAGCGCGCTTATGAGCGTCGAGGCGAGCAATACCTGCTGATTAAATCGCCCCCGGCGTCGGGAAAGAGTCGTGCATTGATGTTCATCGCGCTCGATAAACTGACCAATCAGAATCTACGGCAGGCTATTATCATTGTTCCTGAGAGATCTATTGGGTCGAGCTTCCACAATGAGCCTCTCTCCCAATTTGGCTTTTGGGCCGATTGGAGCGTGGAGCCTAAATGGAACCTGTGCGATGCGCCTGGTGGCGATAACAACGGCAAGGTCAACGCCCTGAAGGCATTCCTGGAATCTGAAGACAAGGTCTTGGTTTGTACCCATGCTACGTTTCGGTTTGCTGTAGATAAGCTAGGAGTTGAGGCATTCGATGACAGGCTGATTGCCGTAGATGAGTTCCACCACGTCTCGATCGACCCTGAAAGCAAACTGGGCCAACATCTGGGACAGATGATCGCCCGCGATCGCATACACATGGTGGCGATGACTGGCTCCTATTTTCGCGGCGATGCGATACCGGTGCTGTCGCCAGAAGACGAAGCCAAGTTTGATACAGTAACTTACACCTACTACGAACAGCTCAATGGGTATCAATACCTGAAAGAGCTAAATATAGGCTATTTCTTTTATGCGGGCTTGTATTCAGATGACATCATGAAGGTCCTAAACCCTTTAGAAAAGACCATCATTCATATTCCCAGTGTCAATGCTCGCGAAAGCACAAAGGACAAGATCAAGGAAGTAGAGCATATCATCGGAGAGTTGGGGTCATGGGAAGGCACAGACCCTGCTACTGGCTTCCAGCTCGTGAAGACCGCTGACGGACGGCTACTGCGCATCGCCGACCTGGTCGATGATGAACCCTCTAAGCGCGATCGTGTATCTGCGGCGCTGAAAGATCCAAACCAGAAGAACAACCGTGACCACGTCGATATCATCATTGCGCTGGGTATGGCCAAGGAAGGCTTTGACTGGATATGGTGCGAGCATGCTCTGACCGTTGGTTATAGGTCGAGTCTGACGGAGATTGTGCAGATCATTGGGCGAGCCACTCGTGACGCTCCTGGTAAAACCAGCACTCGGTTTACCAATCTGATCGCTGAACCTGATGCAACTGAAGGTGCTGTCACCGAGGCAGTGAACGACACGCTAAAAGCCATCGCCGCCTGTCTGTTGATGGAACAGGTGCTGGCCCCACGCTTTGAATTCAAGCCTAAGAAAGCCGATAGTGGACCCAACCCTGATTTTGACTACGGCGAAGATGGCTATGATCCAGAAAAGTGCAATGTCGGTTTTAACGAGGAAACAGGCCGCTTTCAGATTGAGATCAAGGGCTTGGTTGAGCCGAAGAGCAAGGAAGCCGCTCGCATCTGCCGGGAAGACCTGAACGAGGTCATTGCCAGTTTTGTGCAGGATAAGTCTGCGATTGAACGAGGACTATTCGACGAGGAGCTGGTGCCTGAGGAATTAACCCAACTACGCATGGGCAAGATCATCAAAGACAAGTATCCAGAATTGGACGAAGTGGATCAAGAGGCCATACGTCAGCATGCGATTGCCGCCTTGAATCTGACGCAGCAGGCAAAAAAGATTGTGCTGGGAAATCCCAATGAGGACACAGCCAATACTGCCTTGATCGACGGTGTGCGTAGGTTTGCCATGGATGTCCGCGAACTGGATATCGATCTCATCGATCGGGTCAACCCCTTCGGCGAGGCCTACTCGATCATGGCCAAGACGATGAGTGAGGAAAGCCTGAAACAGGTGGCTGCGGTGATTTCTGCCAGACGTACAAGCATCAGCCCAGAGGAGGCCAAGGAATTAGCACTCAGAGCAGTCCGCTTCAAAAAAGAGCGGGGGCGAGTGCCCTCGGCAACAGCCCAGGATGCCTGGGAGCGCCGCATGGCAGAAGGTGCCAGTGCTTTTATGAGGTACAAGAGAGAGGGCCGCTATGACTGACTTTGATATTGATGACATTGCCAGTGAACTGACTGAGTTTGATCTCCCAGAGAAGCAGGGCGGACGCCCCCCACACGAACAAAGAATCATCGCAGGCTTTGAGGATATACAGCGCTTCGTCGACCAGCACGGTAGAGTGCCTGAGCATGGCGAAGGAAAGGATATATTTGAGCGCCTCTATGCGGTGAGGCTAGACCGAATCAGGTCCGTAGAAGAATGCCGGGCAATCTTGATGCCAATCGATCATCAAGGATTGCTTGCAGGCGATCACGTATCGGAGAGCCAGGCTGTCGATGCCATTGATGATGACGCCCTAATGGCCGAACTTCAGGGCATAGATGATGAAAGTGACATCACAAACCTTCGACACGTCAGAACCACTGCTGAGAAGCGAGAGGCAGAGGAAATAGCTAACCGTGAGAGGTGTAAAGACTTTGAACGGTTCCGCCCACTCTTTGATGGGGTGGCCCACGATTTAACGACGGGTGTTCGCAAATCGCTTGCTATCCGTAAGGAAGCGGGCTTCCTTAAGTCGGATATCAAGGCTGGTGAATTCTTCATCCTATTTGGTCAGACAGTCTATGTTGCTGAGGTTGGCAAAGGAATGCGAGCGCCGAATGGGGAAACGGATGCGCGTCTAAGGGCTATCTATTCCAATGGAACCGAGAGCAACCTACTGCTCCGATCACTGCAGCGAGCGCTTTATAAAGATGAAGCAAGTAGAAAGATATCCGAACCTAGTCTCGGGCCACTCTTTGAATCAAAACAAGACGACGATGACTTGGCAAGCGGTACTGTCTATATTCTGCGGAGCAAGTCAAATCATCCAGCAGTTGCCCCTCATCGTGAGGTCTTGCACAAAATTGGAGTTACAGGAGGAGATGTTACCCGACGTGTCGCTAATGCCCGCCTTGATCCGACATTCCTCATGGCCGATGTAGAAGTTGTGGCCACTTACGAATTATTCAATATAAACCGTACGCGCCTTGAAAATCTAATTCATAAGATCTTCTGCAATGCTCGTCTCAATATTGAAATTAAAGACCGCTTTGGCCAGCCGGTGACACCAAGGGAATGGTTCCTGGTCCCTCTTCAAGTCATCGATGAAGCCATTGAGAAGATCAGGGCAGGCACCATAACAGAATATATATATGACCCAAGTATGGCATCACTTGTGGGGTCTTCATCGTTCAATGCCTGAATAGCGTAGTCGCTCATCTTTGCGTTTGCTTCTGACGACCTATTCAGGTCTGTCGTTTAGGCGGTCGGAGCTAGAATAAATGGACAAAGCGGTATAGGTGAACCCCTGGTTGGCAGCGGGGTGGCAAGCCAGAGTTGAAGCTTTGCGAAATTGGAGCTAGGCAAAGCTGAAGTAGGGACTCCTGAAAAAGAAAACTGCCGCCTGCTCGAGTGCGGCCAAAGACCAAGGAGGACAGGCAGCTCGAAAACTTGGTCATGCAGTGTCAGGAGATTTGGCTGTCTCAAGCAGGTAAATGT
>Ga0315904_10012129_pt1 | contig 10915 bp, 11 predicted proteins | sample LakEriMetagenome_6_FD_203529 | JGI IMG/M metagenome (GOLD analysis project Ga0315904, IMG submission 203529) | Freshwater fungal communities from buoy surface, Lake Erie, Ohio, United States - Buoy 12 MA120 | ecosystem: Environmental > Aquatic > Freshwater > Lake | place: USA: Lake Erie, Ohio... | reverse complement strand
TTCTTCGCCAAGGCGGCGGCGCTGGCGCTCAAGGCGTATCCGGTGGTGAACGCGCAGATCGACGGCGACACCATCGTGTACAAGCACTACGTGAACATGGGCATCGCCGTGGCCAGCGACGCGGGGCTCGTGGTGCCGAACGTGAAGGACTGCGATCAGAAGAGCGTCGTGCAGATCGGCAAGGACATCGGGGCCGTGGCCAAGCGCGCGCGCGACGGCAAGCTGTCGATGGACGACCTCACCGGCGGCACCTTCACGATCACCAACGGTGGCGTGTTCGGCTCGCTCATCTCCACGCCGATCATCAACTACCCGCAGGTGGGCATCCTGGGGCTGCACAAGACGCAGGACCGCCCGGTGGCGATCGACGGCACGGTGCAGATCCGCCCGATGATGTACGTGGCGCTCAGCTACGATCACCGCATCATCGACGGGCAGCAGGCCGTGCTCTTCCTCGTGCGCGTGAAGGAACTGATGGAAGATCCGGCCGCGATGCTGGTGTATTGAGCGGCGGCGGCCTGACGTCGGCAGCCACCAAGAACCCAAAACCCGAACTCACGACCCGGAACGGATCAGTTTCGGGTTCTGAGTTCGGGTTTCGAGTTTCGGGTCCCCGAAAGCACCACGACGCCCCTGAGCGTTTCCGCCGGGACGTCGGGCTTCGTCAGCAGACGTTTTCAACGCGAGGGTTGGGGCCGCCGCTGACGATGTATGATCTATTGTACGTGTGGCACCAGCGAATGGCGTGCCGTCGTGGGAAGGACGACAACTCTTCCCGATGGTAACAGCGGGTTCCGCCGGCTCGGAAGCCCCAGCCCTTCGCGAATGCCGGCAGGCTGGCCCTGACCAGATCGGTAATTCTGGCTAACGCCCGTACACCGGTTATCCGCACGACAGTCAGCGGGGGGCGCATGACTATCTTCCGCGCATGACCTCCCTAACGACCCAGACCGCCGACGTTCTCGTCCTCGGCGGTGGCCCGGGCGGCTACGTGGCCGCCATCCGCGCTGCGCAACTCGGCTTTTCCGTCACCTGCATCGAGGCCGACAAGACCTTGGGCGGCACCTGCGTCACCGTGGGCTGCATCCCGTCCAAGGCGCTGCTGCAATCGAGCGAGCACTACGAGTGGCTGCGGCTCCACGCCGCCGAACATGGCGTGAAGGTGGACGGCGCCTCGATCGATCTGCCGGCCATGATGGCGCGCAAGACCGACGTGGTGGCGCAGAACACCAAGGGCATCGAGTTCCTGTTCCGGAAGAACAAGGTTACCTGGGCCAGGGGCTACGGCACGCTCAAGGCGAACAACGTCATCGATGTGCAGGGCGCCGACGGCACGGTCACGTCGTGGCAGGGGAAGCACGTGATCATTGCCACCGGCTCCGTGCCGGTGCAGCTGCCTTTCCTGCCGTTTGATGAGAAGCGCGTGCTCTCCAACGTGGGTGCACTACAGATCCCCGAGGTGCCCAAGCATCTCATCGTGATCGGCGGCGGCGTAATCGGCCTCGAACTGGGCTCGGTGTGGCGCCGCCTCGGTGCCAAAGTGACGGTGGTGGAGTACGCGCCCACCATTCTCCCGGGCAACGACGACGACGTGGTGAAGGAAGCCGACCGCATCTTCCGCAAGCAGGGGCTCGAGATTCACACCGGCACGAAGGTGACGGGCGGCGACGTGCACGAAGACGGGGTGACCATTCACGTGGAGAAGGACGGCACGGCGTCGAGCATCGAAGGCGACTACGTGCTCGTGAGCGTGGGACGCCGTCCCTCACTGAGCGGCGTGGACGCGGCGGCGCTCGGGCTGCAGCTCGGCCAGCGCGGCGAGATCGTGGTGAACGATCAGATGCGCACGAACCTGCCGAACGTGTTCGCCATCGGTGACGTGGTGGGCGGCAAGCTGCTCGCGCACAAGGCGGAAGACGAAGGCGTGATCGCCGCCGAGGTGATCGCCGGCAAGCCGGTGCACATGCACTACCGCACCATGCCGGGCGTGGTGTACACGTGGCCCGAAATCGCCACGGTGGGGCTCACCGAGCAGGAGGTGAAGGCGAGCGGCCGCGCCTATCGCGTGGGCAAGTTCCCCTTCAGCGCCAACGGCCGCGCGCGCACGATGGGCGAGACGCAGGGCTTCGTGAAGTTCGTGGTGGACCAGACCACCGACGAGATCCTGGGCTGCCACATGATCGGCCCGCACGTGGCCGACAACCTCGCGCAGGTGGTGCTGGCGATGGAGTACCGCGGCAGCGCCGAGGACATCGCGATCACGGTGCACTCGCACCCGACGCTGAGCGAGACGGTGAAGGAAGCGGCGCTGGCGGCGCTCGGTCGCGCGATTCACATGTAAACCCGCGACTCGGAACCCGAACTCACAACCCGGAACTGATCGGTTGTGGGTTCCGCGTTCGGGTTCCGGGTTCCGGGTTCCGCGTTACGGCAACAAAAACGCCGCCGGGTTTCCCCGGCGGCGTTCTCCAATTACGCGAGCGCTCAGTCCGCGAGCGGAGCTTTGCCCGGGAGCGCGGCCATGATGTTGGCCATGAGACGGGCGGGGGCCTTCACCTGACGCATGGTGCCGGTGTCCTTGGCCACGCGTGCCCAGAACTGCACCGCCTTCGCGTCGGCTTCACGGGCGTCGGCCTCGGAGGCCTCGCCGTCGAGCCACATGTTGAGTACGTCGGTCATCGTATCGGCTGCGGCAACCTCGGGCAGCGGGACCTCGCGATCAGCCACGGGACGATCGGCGGCCACCGCCGCGTCACGGGTATCGCGGACCTTCTGATTGCGGTTCTCGTGCGCTTCGTGTCGGTCGAGCATCACGCGTATTTCTCCTCGAGCAGGGCCTGAAGTGCTTCACGTGCCCGATGCACGCGCATCTTCAGGGCGCCAACTGTGGTACCCAGGAGGTCCGCCATTTCTTCGTACGAACGTCCTTCAACGTGCTTCATGATGAAGGCTTCGCGGAGACTTGGCGCCAGCTGCGCGAGTGCTGCATCGAGGTCTTGCCGCAGTTCCGTGCGGTCGAGGTCCTCATCGGGAGTCGCGTAGCCGGAGGGCTGATCGTCTTCGTCGTAACTCAGGTGCGTGCGCCGAATGTTCTTCAGCCAATCCTTGCACCCGTTTGCTACGATCCGGAACAGCCAGGCATCGAATCGTCCCCGCACCTCACCGAGATGGTGAAATGCCTTGATGAACGATGTCTGAAGAATGTCCTCGGCGACGTCGGGACTGCCCGTCATTCCAAGTGCATGCCGGTACAGAGGATCACTGTACCGGCCAATCAGCAACGCGAATGCGTCGCGATCCCCCGCAAGCACCCGGGAGATGACGTCCTGGTCGTTGTCGACGTCGTTTGGTGGGATTTCAGATTCCGTCATGGTCACGGCGCTAGGATAACGCCGTTTCGACGGGGACGACACCCCTACCGGACAACGATCGGCGGGATCGGCTCCCGCGGCGACCGGAACGTCTGCTGCTCGTCTCGTGGAAAAGACGACGGGTTCACGAAGTCGTCACAGCGATATCACGAATCTTTTGCCCTGCGTCACCCACCGTTCTCGAATGAAACCCACCCTTTTTCCCGCACGGTGACGGTGTGCTCGCCACACTGCGGCGGCCCGAGGCGAACAGCCCCATTCCAGAGAGGCGGAAGCCCGAGCCGGGCCGCTTCGGTGACGCTGAAATCTTCCTCATGTAGCCGTGCGGCCACCGCTTCCTGCACCGTACGGACGAGGCCGCATGGCACGCCGACCCGATCGAGGCGTGCGATCCAATGCTCTGCGGGGTGTGTCGCCAGCTGCTCAGCCAGCCGGGCGACCACCCGATCCCGTTGGGCAAGCCGTCCGGCGTTGGTCGCCAACTCGGCATCGTCGGCGAGGTCCCCCAGATCGAGGGCCCGTGCCGCCGCCACCCACTGCCCGTCATTGCCCACCGCGATCACGAGCGCGCGATCGGCCGCCATGAATAGTTGATACGGCACCAGGTTGGCATGCGCGTTTCCCCAGCGGCGGCTGGGCTGCCCGGACACGAGCCCGTTCTGAGCCACGTTGACCAGCGCCGAGACGGCGCTCGCCTGCAGGGTGACGTGCACACGGCGCTCCGCGGGCGCGAGCCCGGCAGCGCCCGCCCGCTCACGCGCGGCGAGGACGGCGAGCAACCCGATGGCCGCGTCTTTTCCGGTGATGACATCGACCAAAGCCACCCCGTGCTTCATTGGGGTGCCCGCCGGCTCTCCGGTGATCGCCATCCACCCTGACTCAGCCTGCACCACGAAATCGTAGCCCGGCCGCTCGCTGTGGAGGCCGAACCCCGAGATGGTGCACCAGATCAGTCGCGGGAAATCGACCAGTAACGAGTCAGCATCAAGGCCGTTTCGCGCGAGTGTTCCGGGAAGAAAGTTCTCCACGACGATATCGGCACCGGCGATGAGCCGTAGCAGCAGCTCGCGATCGGCCGGATCGGCGAAGTTGGCCGCGAGCGACAGCTTGTTGCGGTTGATGCTGCGGAAGTAGGCCGACTGGCCGTCCTCGGCGAATGGCGGCCCCCATCCCCGCGTTTCGTCCCCCACTCCGGGTCGCTCGACCTTCAAAACTGACGCCCCCAGATCCCCGAGTATCATGGAGCAGAGCGGACCAGCGAGGACGCGGGAGAGGTCGAGCACTCGAACTCCAGAAAGCGGCAATGTCGCCATACTGTATCGATACTCTCTTTTTGGTGGGTATTTTTTGGCAGATTTACTGCGAATTTCCACGCGGTTTGACAGGCTGCGCACAACCCGGCGTCGGACGCCAATCCTTGAATATTATGCTGCCGGAGTTCGCAAAGCACGTCCGGATGCCTTGCATAGATCACTGAAAATCATATAGTTACCGCGTTCCGGTGGACGCGGACCGCTCGGTGGCATCTGCAGTACTTCCTCCGAATTCCGTCGAGCGGCCACCTCGACTTTCATGTATGGCGGAAGGAGTGCGCTCCACCTATGGCCGATTTGCCGCAGGCTGACGACGAAACGCTCACGGATGGCGACGCGCCTCCAGCTGCTCCGGCCCCTCGCCGAGGGCCCGGTCACCGGGCGGCCGACGCTCGGGATACGGCGGCGGAAATGGCCGCTCGTGCACATGAGATCAGCCTCGAAGCTGGTAGCCGGATGGCCGGTGCCATGCGCGACGTGGTGGGGGCCGCCGCGGGATTGAGCGCCTTCGTCATCGAAAGCGCGCGCGATCTGATCAATTACATGGTGCGTCGCGGCCAGATGAATCAGGACGAGGCCGAAACGCTGATCGCGCAGGCCGAGGCCGCCTACATCGCCAAGCACGGCTCGCTGCCGGCACCCCAGCCCAAGGCCGCGCCGCCGAAGCCCGTGCCGTTGGGGCAGATGCCCAAGGCGGTACAGGCCCCCGCCGCCGCGGCCGAGGCGGCACTGGAAGCCCGCGCGGCCATGCGCATCGAACCGCAGAAGCCGTCGGACAAGGTGACGTACGCTCCGCTGCCGCCCAAACCGGCGCCGAAACCCAAGGTCGAGCCGAAGGTCGAGGAGAAGCCGGAGCCCAAGGTGGAGGCCAAGCCGGCCGCCAAACCGGCGGCCAAAGTGGAACCGAAGGCCGCGGCGAAGCCCGTGCCGGCCGCCAAGTCCGCTCCGGTAGCCAAGGCCCCGGCGCCGGTGAAGGCGCCGGCCAAAGCCCCAGCCAAGGCGCCGGCCAAGCCGGCCGCCAAGGCCCCCGCGAAGGCCCCAGCCAAGGCGCCGGCCAAGAAGGCTCCTGCCAAGGCGCCGGCCAAGGCTCCTGCCAAGGCGCCTGCCAAGGCGCCGGCCAAGAAGGCTCCTGCGAAGGCACCGGCCAAGAAGGCTCCTGCCAAGGCACCGGCCAAGAAGGCTCCCGCCAAGAAGGCCCCGGCAAAGAAGAAGTAAATCGACGTGATCGTCGCGTCGGCACCAACCCGCCTCGACTTCGGCGGAGGATGGACAGATGTCCCTCCCTTCCCCGAAGAGCGAGGCGGGTTCGTTTGTAATCTGGCCATCGAGCGCCGGGCTACGGTGACCCTCGTGGCCGCCCACGAGCCAAGGCCGCCAGCCGACCCCTTGGTAGCCGCCGCGTTGCGCCGGGCGGGGCTTTCGGACGTGCAGGTCACGCTGTCGAGTGATTTCCCCGTGGGCGCCGGTCTCGGTGGGTCGTCTGCGGCTGGGGTGGCGCTGCAGGCCGCCATCGCGGCGTGGCGTCGGGAGCGTTGGGAGCCCACCGACCTGGCGGAACGGAGCCGCGCGACTGAAGTGGACGAGCTGGGCGTCGCGGGCGGTTTTCAGGATCACTATGCCGCCGCCTACGGCGGTGCGCTGGGGCTCACGCTGGGGCGCACCCGCCACGCCGAGCGACTCCCGCTCACCGCGGCCGCTACAATGGCGCTCGAAGCTCGGTGCTGCGTGATCTACACCGGCGAATCGCGGATCTCCGCGGACACCATCACCGCCGTGCTCGACGCGTATCGCGACCGGGTCCCGCGCGTGGTGCAGGCGCTCGATCGCATGCGGGAGCTCGCGCGCGGCATGGCCGAGTCGCTGCTGGTGGGCAACGTGAGCGACCTCGCGGAGCTGGTAAGTGAGCACTGGATCCATCAGCAGTCGCTGCACCCGGGCATCACCACGGAACGCATCACGCAGCTCGAGGCGGCGGTGCGTGCCGCCGGGGCCACGGGCTTCAAGGCGCTGGGGGCGAGTGGCGGTGGGTGTGTGCTGGCCATCGCGCCGGTGGGGAGGATGGACGAGGTGCGGCGTGTCGCGGGGGAGATGGGCGAAGTGTTGGCGTGGCGGGTGGCGCGGCGGGGGGTGGTGGTATCCGATTCGGACGTCGATGGGTACGTCTGACGGGCTGCGCTTGTCCGGTGGGGGGCGGGGGGCGGAAGTGATGCGTTGGGGGTGGTGTGACCTCGAGGTATTCACCACCCCAAACATCCGACTCCCACCGCCCGCCACCACACGGTGAAGTGCGCCCGCAGTTTCGCCGCCCGGTCGGCCACCGCTAAACTCCCTCTGTGCCCTTTCCGCTTTCTCCCCTCGACCTGACCGCCGCGCTTTGCGCGATCGACTCTCGCAATCCCAGCCTCGTGCCCGGGGCGCCGGGCGAACGGGACGCGGCGATGTGGCTCGCGAATATCCTGAATGAATGGGGCTTTGCGGTGTCCACGCACGAGGTGGCGCCGCAGCGGGTGAACGTGGTCGCGCGCATCGGCCCGGCAGGTGTTTCGCCGCTGGTGCTCAACGGGCACCTCGATGTCGTGGGTACCGACGGGATGACCCATGCCCCCTTCATCCCCGAGGTGCGGGACGGCAACCTGTATGCCCGCGGCAGCACCGACATGAAGGGCGGGATCGCCGCGATGTGCGTAGCCGCCGCGCGCGCCGCACGGCGTGGCACGTTGCACCGCGAGCTGGTGATCGCCGCCGTATGCGACGAGGAATTCGCGAGCATCGGGACGAGCGCGTTGCTCGCCGATGGTGTGCAGGCCACCGGCGCGATCATCACCGAGCCCACGCGGCTGGCGGTCGTCCCGGCGCACAAGGGATTCGCGTGGCTCACCGTCACCGTACACGGACGCGCAGCGCACGGCAGTCGCTACGATGTGGGGATCGACGCCAACCGCATGGCAGCGCGCGTGCTCGCGGCAATCGATCGCTACGAAACCGATCTGCTGAGCACCCGCACGCACGCGCTGCTGGGGCGTGCGTCGATCCACGCGCCGTTGGTGGACGGTGGGAGCGGCTGGTCGACGTACGCCGACCGGTGCACGGTGAAGCTCGAGCGTCGCACGATCCCCGGTGAACACGCAGCGCAGGTGTTGAGCGAGGTGCAAGCGCTGGTGGATGCGCTGCATGCCGACGACGCGCGCTTCTCGGCAACAGTCGAGATGGGTGGGTCGCAGCCGCCGCTCGAAACCGCAGCGACGCATCCACTGGTCACGTCACTCGTGTCAGCGTGTCGGGCGCACGGGCAGCCGGGCGATATCGAGGGACTCTTCTGCTGGACCGACGCGGCGTTGTTTGCCAACGCCGGCATCCCCGCCGTGTGCTTCGGCCCCGGCGACATCGCGCGCGCGCACTCCGCGACGGAGTGGGTGGAGGTGGAGCAGTTGGAGGCGGCGACGGACATCCTGGAGACGTTCGTTACGGGTCCGCTGTACTGAGCGGCGAACGGCGGAAGCTCGGGGAGCGGAAGCTGGTACGGCGGAAGCTGGTGGGACGAGATATTGCACCACGGGAACAGCCTCAGACGTCGAGAGGCGGTTCCCGTTGTTGCATATCCCGTGTCACCAGCTCCCGGATCACCAGCTCTCGTGTCACCAGCTCCCGTAACTCGATCTTCCGCTCCCCGTGCTTCCGTAGTTCCTGACACCGTCCTCGACTAGTTTCACCACACGATGCAGCCGACTACCGCCCAGTACGATCTCCTCGAGCGCGCCATCATCGACGGCACCCGCCTCATGATCATGCGACGCGGCACGGAGTACGTGGTGATTCCCGAGCGGCTGCGCGTGGAAAGCGGACGGGAGGTGATCCTCGCGCGGCATCCGAGTACGGGGCACCGACTCGAATTGATCATCGACGAGATCGACTCGCTGGAATCCGTACGATGAGCGCGCGCTACCCACTGGTGGCCGTGTACGCCGACGAGTCATGCCTCGGCAATGGCAAGAGTGGCGATACGCCCGGTGGACTCGGTGCCCTCGTGGAGTTCCGCAAGACCGACGGGACGCTCGCCCGCTTCGATTTGTGGGCGTCGGAGCCGAACACCACCAACAACCGCATGGCGCTGCGCAGTGTCATCGACACGTACGCGGCGATGTCGCGCAAGGGCAACCGGCTGTCGGTGCAGTTCACCACCGATTCTCGCTACATCGTGGACGGCATGACGAGCTGGGTAAAGGGGTGGATGGCGCGGGGCTGGCGCCGCAAGGAGGGGCCGGTGGAGAACGTGGAACTGTGGCAGGCCGCTGTCGACGCGATCGCGCTGCACGACACCCAGTGGTGCTGGGTGAAGGGGCACGCCGGCCATCCGCAGAACGAGTACGCCAATCATCTCGCCACGCGCGCGGCGGCCACGCAGGACGCGACCGAGGGGCTGGTGCCGTCGCAGTTCGACACGTGGCTGGCGGCCCAAGGGCCGAAAACCCGATCGCAGCCCCTCTCACCGTTTCCCGTGGCGGAACGGTTTGTGCCAGCAGCGCCGTTACCGTCGCGTTCGCCGGGGCGTCCTTGAGGTGATCAGCTTCCCGGCGCTAGGGCGCCGGGACTCACCCTTGGATGCCCATGTTCAAATTTTTTCTCGCCCTCGTCTTTGGTGTAGCCATTGGGTACGGCTACGGCTGGAAGGACGCACAGGTGCATGAAAAGAACGCCGTGGAACGACTCGTCGAGCGCGTCGGCGGGGAGAACCGCGGCAAGGTGGGCAATGACATCGACGCCCGGTACGGGACCGGCGACTCGCAGTGACCGTCGTCTCGCGCTCCCTCGACGATCTCGATCGTCTCGCCTTCCGGTTGTCGCGGACGATCCGGACGCAGTTCCCGCAGCTCCTCGCGCAGGGCTTCACACTGAGTGATCTGGAGGAGCGCCTGCTTCCCTATCGCGACGTGCGGCGGGAAATGGCCGACGGTGGGGCTGACGCGTTCGAAACGGCGCTCCTCCGCCTGGTCGCTGGAGATCGCGGCTATCTCTTGGCCGATCCGGAGCTCCAGGGGGCCTGTCGATCCGCACTCGCCCTTCCGTCACCCACGCTCTCCATGGTGCGCGCGTGGACCACGAGCACCCTGCGCCTCGCGCAGGCCAACGGATCGGCCGCGCCAGGCGGCATGCCCAACGAGCACGATCTGTTTCCGCCGCCGTCACAGCGCCCTGCGCCATCGTCGCCAGCGGCAGGACCGGCCGAGGCGCACCGGTGCTGCCGGTACTGCGATAACAAACTGCCGCAGGGACGCGCGATCACGTTCTGCCCGTTTTGCGGCATGGATCTCACCAAGCGGCAGTGCCCCGCCTGCAGCACGGAGCTCGATGTGAACTGGCGCTACTGCGTGACGTGCGGACGGCAGGAGTAGGGGCAGGAAGCAGTCAGCAAGAGGCAGTCGGCAGGGAGCAGACGGGCGACATCACGACCGGGCGGGATTGAATCCCATGGCCCGGTCGATGTGTATTGTGGGTATGCCTTCTCGCGTGTTTCTGCTCGCCGGTGCGCTGCTCGTGGCGGGCTGTGTGTCTACCGGTTCGACCGGCGCACCAATGGCGACGCCGGCGCCGACGTCCACCGCCACCCCCGCCGGCGGAACACCCGCTGCCCAGCCGCCACTGCGCTGGCCGGTGCGCACGCTGCCGCACGTGGACCTCTGGCTGCACGCCTTCGCGATGCTGAGCGACGACAGCGCGGCGGTCCCGCTGTACCGGCGGGGCTATCGGGATTCGATCACGGTGATCAAGAACCAGCGCAACCTGCTCACCGCGCTCGACGGCAATCGTGAAACGCTCGCGCGGGGGCTCCGCCGCACCGGGTATCTCGACGCCCAGTTCCTGCCCTTCGGCTTCGCGAGCTGGGAGGAGATGCGCGCCACGATCGAGCAGTTCCTGCAGCTCAACGGCGATGTGCGACGAGCCCCGACGCGCGATGTCGCCATGCGAATGGCGCCGCTGGCGGCGGTCTTCGCCACGGCCACCGATCGCGAGTGGCTACGTCTGTTCCTCACCGGGGTCGAGGACGAGGGCGTACGGTTCCTCGTGCCGGAGCATCAGAAGATGCTGCGCGAGCGCGCCGCGACGATCACGGCCGTGGACAGCCTCTGGCAGCAGGTGTATCGCACCAAGTTCGAGCGGTTCCTCAACAACACGTCGCAGCGGCAGGGGGATCTGGTGCTGTCCCTCCCCATCGGCGGCGAGGGGCGCACCGGC
>Ga0315904_10012127_pt1 | contig 10915 bp, 7 predicted proteins | sample LakEriMetagenome_6_FD_203529 | JGI IMG/M metagenome (GOLD analysis project Ga0315904, IMG submission 203529) | Freshwater fungal communities from buoy surface, Lake Erie, Ohio, United States - Buoy 12 MA120 | ecosystem: Environmental > Aquatic > Freshwater > Lake | place: USA: Lake Erie, Ohio... | reverse complement strand
CCGAAGGGTGCATCAGGATCTTCATCTCGCGCTGCGCCTGCTTCGCGAGCATCAGCGTACGGAACATCTTGATGCCGCCGCCCGTGGATCCCGTGCTGCAGACGATGCAGGACAGGAACAGCATCCACACCGGCGCGAAGATCGGCCACAGTCCGAAGTCCTGCGAGGCGAAGCCGGTGGTGGTCGCCACCGACACCACATTGAAGAGCGAGTGCCGCAGCGACTCGGCGAAGGTCGGGTAGGTGCCGCGCCAAGCCAGCAGCACCGCGATGGCGAGCACGCTGAACGCCACGACCCACAGGATGGCCCGCGCCTCCGGGTCTCGGCGGTACGGCATCAGCGTACGGCCGCGCACCGCCGCGAAATGCCGCGCGAAGTTGAGCGAGGCCGCGAGCATCAGCACGACGAGCACCAGTTCCACCGCCACGGAATCGAACGCACCGACGCTGGCGTCGCGGGTCGAGAAGCCGCCGAGGCCCATCGCCGAGAAGGTGTGGCAGATGGCGTCGAACCAGCCCATGCCGGCGAGGCGCAGCGCGACGACGCCCACCGCCGTGAAGCCCATATAGGTGAACCACAGCGCCTTCGCGGTCTCGGTGATGCGCGGGGTCAGCTTCTCGTCCTTCACGGGACCCGGCGTCTCGGCGCGGTACAACGCCATGCCGCCGACGCCGAGCAGCGGCAGCACCGCGACCGCGAGCACGATGATGCCGATGCCGCCGAACCAGTGCAGTGCATGCCGCCAGAGATTGATCGACGGCTGCAGGGTGTCGAGTCCGGTGAGCACGGTCGAGCCGGTGGTGGTGAGCCCCGACATGGCCTCGAAATAGGCATCGGTGAAGCTGAGGCCGGGCAGGGCGATCATCAGCGGGACGGCCGCCGAGGCCGACATCAGCACCCAGGACAGCGTCACCAGCAGGAAGCCGTCGCGCGGCTTGAGCTCTCGCTTGTAGCGGCGGGTGAGCCCGGCGAGCGCGAGGCCCGCCACCACGTTGATGCCGGCCGCGACCGCGAAATCGTCGAAGGTTCCGTCCTGGAAGACGAGCGCGCTGACGAGCGGCATCAGGAAGGTGACGGCGAACACCGCCATCATCATCCCGAGGACATGCGCGACGGCGAGCATGGCGGTGGGCGCGGCCCTCAGCGCCGGCCGGAGGTCTCGCCGAGGAACAGGCGCTCGACCTGGTCGACGTGCCGGCGGTCGGTGATGAACAGCACCACGTGGTCGTCGGCCTGCACCACGGTGTCGTGGTGGGCCATGATCACCTCATCGCCGCGCACCACACAGCCGATGCGCGCGCCCTCGGGCAGCGCGATGTCCTCGATGCGCTTGCCGACCACACGCGAGGAGCGCTGGTCGCCGTGGATGATCGCCTCGAGCGCCTCGGCGGCGCCGCGCCGCAGCGAGTGCACCTGCACCACGTCGCCGCGCCGCACATGGGTCAGCAGCGAGCCGATGGTGATGGTCTGCGGCGAGATGGCGACGTCGATGGCGCCGTTCTCCATGAGGTCGGCGTAGGACGGCTTGTTGATGAGCGCCATCACCTTGGCCGCGCCGAGCCGGCGCGCCAGCATCGCGGAGAGGATGTTGGCCTCCTCGGAGTTGGTGACGGCGACGAACACGTCGCAGTCGTCGATGTTCTCCTCGACCAGCAGATCCTCGTCGGCGGCGTCGCCCTCGAGCACGATCGCGCTCTCGAGCACCTCGGAGACGCGGCGCGCGCGTTTCGGGTCGCGTTCGATGAGCTTGACCTGGTTCTCCTTCTCGAGGCGGCGCGCGAGCGCGAGGCCGATGTGGCCGCCGCCCGCGATCACCACGCGCCGCGCCGGCTTCTCCTCGCGGCGGATCTCCGCCATGAAGCGCCGGATGTCATCCTTGGCGGCGAGGAAGAACACCTCGTCGCCTTCCTCGATGACGGTGTCGCCCTCGGGCTGGATGCTGCGGCCGCCGCGGTATATGGCGACCACGCGCGCCTCGGTGTCGGCGATGTGCTCGCGCAGGGTGCGCAGCTGCTGGCCGACCAGCAGGCCGCCTTTGCGCGCGGCGAGGCCCACGAGCCGCACGCGGCCGCCCGCGAAATCGAGCACCTGCAGGGCGCCCGGGTAGCGGATCAGCCGTTCCACATATTCGGTGACCAGCTGCTCGGGGCTGATCCAGACGTCCACCGACAGCGCCTCGGCGCTGAAGAGCTTCGGGTGCTTCGTGTACTCGGGCGAGCGGATGCGGGCGATCTTGGTGGGCGTGCGGTAGAGGGTGTAGGCCACCTCGCAGGCCATCATGTTGACCTCGTCGCTGCTCGTCAGCGCGATCAGCATCTCGGCGTCGGGCACGCCGGCGGCTTCGAGGACGGAGGGGTAGGCGGCGTTGCCGGCGACGGTGCGGATGTCGAGGCGGTCCTGCAGCTCGCGCAGCAGCTCCTCATTGGTGTCGACGACCGTGACCTCGTTGGCCTCTTCGCGGGCCAGGTGTGTGGCCGCAGTACGCCCGACCTGCCCGGCGCCGAGGATCACGATCTTCATGGCGCGCATAGGCTACTCCCAAGCGGGTATGCTTGCCACCATGAGCCAGAAAGCGACATCCGCCGACCCGGGCGTGACGTCCGGGGGCGAGTTCAGCCGCGGTTGGAAGGCTTTGGCCGCCAGCTTCGTGGGCACGGCCTTCGGTGCCTCGCCGTTGCCGTTCAACACCATCGGCTTCTTCATCGAGCCGTTGCAGAAGGAGTTCGGCTGGAGCCGTACCGAGATCAGCCTCGGCATCACCATCTACGGCCTGCTCGCCGCGCTGCTCGCGCCGGTGTTCGGCCGGATGGCGGACCGCTACGGCGTGCGGCCGGTGGCGCTCGGCTCGCTGCTCGCCTTCGGTCTCGCCTTCGGCTCCTTCGCGCTGATCCCGGGGTCGCTCGCCTGGTTCTACTTCGTGTGGGTGCTGGTCGGGCTGGTCGGCATCGGCTCGACGCCGGTCACGTGGACGCGGGCCATCAATCTTTGGTTCTATCGCCACCGCGGCCTCGCGCTCGGGCTCACCCTGATGGGTACCAGCCTGTCGGCGGTGCTGTTGCCGATCATCACCGTGGCGCTGCTCGAGTGGCAGGGCTGGCGCGCGGCTTACGCGGTGCTCGCGCTGCTGCCGCTCGCCGTCGCGCTGCCGATCGGGCTGCTGCTGTTCCGCGAGCCGCGTCCCGAGGAGCGTCCGCCCGAGCTGCGGGTTGCCGCCGGTGTCGCCGGTGTCGCCGGTGGTGCCGCGCCGGGCGCCGCCGTCGCCGACCTGCCGGGCGTGAGCTTCGCGGAGGCGCTGCGTACGCGCGGCTTCTGGCTGCTGTGGGTCTCGATCCTGCTCGTGTCCTTCGCCTACGGCGGCTCGCTCGTGCACCTGCCTTCGATGCTCTCCGCCCAGGGCTTCACGCGCGCCGACACGGCCTCGGTCATGGCGGTGTTCGGGCTGTCTATCGCGGCCGGCCGGCTCATCACGGGGCTGCTGCTCGACCGCTTCTGGGCGCCGTTCGTCACGCTGCCCATCCTCTCGCTGCCGGCGCTCGCCTGCTGGCTGCTCGCGACCGACCACTCGATGACGATGGGCGTCGCGGTCTTTTCGGCGTTCCTGCTCGGTTTCGCCGCGGGCGCCGAGACCGACCTCATCGCCTATCTCGCGGGCCGCTACTTCGGCATGGCGAACTACGGGCAGATCTACGGCGTGCTGTACATGGCCTTCGGCATCGCGGCCGCGCTCTCGCCGACGGCCTACGGCTGGGTGCGCGACACGACCGGCAGCTACGACCCGATCCTGTTCGCGGCGGCCGTGATGTTCGTGGTCGGCGCCTGCCTGCTGTTGCTGCTCGGGCCGTACCCGGACTTCGCGGCGCGGGCCGCCGGGAAGGACGCTACCAGCGCACCCAGCCGAGCTGCCAGCTGACGAGGATCAGCACGCCGAGCGCGATGCGGTAGTACGCGAAGCCCGCGAACGAGTGCTTGGCGACGAAGCGCAGCAGGAAGCGGATCGCGACCAGCGCCGCGAAGAAGGCGGCGACGCTCGACACCAGCAGCGACATCGGCTCGCCGGGCGCGAACGGCTCGCGCGCATCGAGCAGCTTGTAGCCGGTCGCGGCGAACATCACCGGGATCGCGACGAAGAACGAGAACTCCGCCGCCGTGCGGCGGTCGAGACCCGTCAACAAGCCGCCGAGGATGGTCGCCGCCGAGCGGCTGGTACCCGGCACCAACGCCAACATCTGGAACGCGCCGATGCGCAGCGCGTCGAGCGGACCGATCTCGTCGACCGACTTCACGCGCTCGACATGCGGCCGCTTCTCGGCCCACAGGATCAGGAGGCCGCCGACCGCCAGCGCGATCGCCACCGGTACCGGTGAGAAGAGCTTGCTGCGGATCGTGTCCTCGAAGGCGAGGCCGGCGATCGCCGCCGGGATGAAGGCCAGGAAGAGGTTCAGCGCGAAGCGCCGCGAACCGGGGTCCGACACGAGCCCGCGCGCGGTGTCCCACAGCCGCTGCCGATACTCCCAGCAGACCGCGAGGATGGCCGCGCCCTGCATCACGATCAGCTGCCGGAAGCCGACCTCGTCCTCGAGCCCGAGCGCGGCGCGGGTCAATATCAGGTGCCCGGTGCTCGAGATCGGCAGGAACTCGGTGAAGCCCTCGACGAGGCCGAGGATGATGTCGACGAGCCATTGCATCGGCGGCGCCTCAGTCCGGCATGGTGCGGCCGCGGGTCTCGATCACCCAGCCGATCAGGAGCAGCCCGATGAGCGGCACGAAGCCCACGAGGAACAGCGTGTCGAAGACCACCTGCGGATCGCCGCGGCCCGCCGCCGCGACCGAGCCGACCACGAACGGCCCGCCGGCGGCGATGATGCGGCCGATGTTGTAGGTGAAGCCCGAGCCGGTGGCGCGCAGCCGCGTCGGGAAGAGCTCCGGCAGATAGAAGGTGAAGGCGCCGAAGATGCCGAACACCGTGAGGCCGATGAAGAAATACATGTAGAGGCGGATCTGCGGCGGCAGGTCGAGCCCGAAGGTCGCGAGCAGCGAGACCGCGGAGAGCGACAGATAGGTCGCGAACATGGGCTTGCGGCCCCAATGTTTGGCGAGCGGGATGGTGAGCAGCGTGCCGATCAGGCCGCCGATGTTGAAGATGGTGGTGGCCTGCGTCTTCCAGGACTCGACCAGCACGCTGGTCGCCGTCTTGTCGAGCCCGAGGCTCAGCGCTTCGGCCTGCGCGAGGTTCGCGGAGACCACGGGGATGAAGGCGTTGCAGCTCCACCAGGTGAGCAGCGCGACGACCGCGACGATCAGCCCGCTGCGGGTGCTGCGCCAGATGTCGGGGGCGAAGAGCTCGCGCAGGCGCGGCGGCGGCGCCGAGGCGGCGGTGCGCTCCCAGCGCTCCGGTTCCTTGACGAGCGTGCGGATCCAGAACGCGAACGCGGCGGGGATCAGGCCGAAGATGAGGACATAGCGCCACGACACCTCGGGGACGTCGGCGAAGAGGTGGCCGGCGACGAGCGCGTTGACGCCGGTCGCGAGGAAGAGCCCGAACGGCGCCGCGGTGTAGAGCACGGCGCCCGCCTGCACGCGCTGGTCCTCGGGCACGGCTTCGGCGACGAGCGCACAGCCCGCCGCCCACTCGCCGCCGATGCCGAGGCTCGCGATGATGCGGCAGACGATCAGCTGTTCGATGCTGGTGACGAAGGCGCAGAGCGCGGTGCCGACCGCGTACAGCACCATGGTGATGAGCAGCACGCGCTTGCGGCCGTAGCGGTCGGAGATCGGCCCGAACAGCACGCCGCCCACCGCCCAGCCGACGAGGAAGATCGCGGTGATAAGGCCGGTCCAGTAGAGCGTGGCGCTGCGCGCCTCGGGCGAACCGATCTCGAGGCCGAGCAGCGTCGGGATGGCGTTCGGCGCGACATAGTTGAAGAGCAGGCCGTCGAAGATGTCGAAGCCCCAGCCGAGCCAGGCCGCGAACAGCACGATCCATTGATAGCGGGTCAGGCGCAGCATCAGGTCCCCCGCGCGGCTTCGATCGCGTCGCGCAGCTCCAGTGTCGCACGGCGCGCGGCCGCCGCGAAATCTTCGCCCGACCCGGCGTAGAGGATGCCGCGCGAGGAGTTGATGACGAGCCCGCCGCCGCCCGGCGTCATGCCGGCCTGCACCGCGCGGCGCACGTCGCCGCCCTGCGCGCCGACGCCCGGCACCAGGAAGGTCATGCCGCCGGTGCGCGCGCGGATGTCGGCGAGCTCCTCCGGATAGGTCGCCCCGACCACGAGCAGGCAGTTGCCGCGCGTGTTCCATTCTTTGGCCACTTTCTCGGCCACCACCTGGTAGAGCTTGCGGTCGCCGACCATGAGGTCCTGGAACTCGCGCGCGCCCGCGTTCGAGGTGCGGCAGAGGATGACGATGCCTTTGTCCGCCCACTCGAGGAACGGCTCCACCGAGTCGCGCCCGAGGTAGGGGTTCACGGTGACGGCGTCCGCGCCGTAGCGCTTGAAGGCCTCGTCCGCGTACTTGGCGGCGGTGCTGCCGATGTCGCCGCGCTTCGAGTCGAGGATCACCGGCACGCCGGGCGCGCGCTCGCGGATGTAGCGGATGGTGTCCTGCAGCTGGTCCTCGGCGCCCACCGCGGCGTAGTGCGCGATCTGCGGCTTGTAGGCGCAGACGAGGTCGGCGGTGGCGTCGACGATGGCCCGGTTGAAGGCGAGGATGGCGTCCGGCCGGCCGCGCAGATGTGCCGGGAAACGCTCGATCTCGGGGTCGAGCCCGACGCAGACCAGGGAGCCGTGGGCGGTCGCCGCGGCCTCGAGCCGCGCGTGGAAGGCGTTCAGGGTCATGGGCGGCAAGTGTAGCCGACCCGCAGCGGGGTCAGGCCGCCGTCAGGGTGGCTTCAGACGGGCGTGAGGTTGGCGTACTGCAGCATCAGCCACTTGGCGCCTTCGCCCTCGAAGTTCACCTGGATGCGGGCCTGCGGCCCCTGGCCTTCGATGCTGAGCACGACGCCGGCGCCGAAGCGCGCGTGGCGCACCCGCGCGCCGAGCTTCACGCCGGGCGCGGCAGGCTCGGCGCGCAGCCCGGAGGTCGCGCTGGGGCGTGGGTCGCTGCGCCCGCCCCCCTGCGCGCCGCCGTAGCCCCCGGGACGGCCACCCCCATACCCGCCGCCATATCCGCCGCCGAAGCCGCCTCCGAACGCGCCGGCGCGGCCGGCGTGCACCTTGGGCCGCACCTCTTCGACGAGCTCCTCGGGGAGCTCCTTGATGAAGCGCGACGGGGTGCCGTAGCCGTCGATGCCGTGCAGGCGACGCTGCTCGGCGTAGGTGAGGTACAGGCGACGCATCGCGCGCGTGGTGCCGACATAGGCGAGACGGCGCTCCTCCTCGAGGCTGTCGAGGTCGTTGAGCGAGCGCTGGTGCGGGAACAGACCGTCCTCGAGGCCGGCGAGGAACACCACCGGGAACTCGAGGCCCTTGGCGGTGTGCAGCGTCATCATCTGCACGCAGTCCTCCCAGGCCTCGGCCTGACCCTCACCCGACTCCAGCACCGCATGCGCGAGGAAGGACTCGAGCGGCGGCATCGGCTCGCCCTCGACGGTCTCGGGCGAGAAGCCGCGCGCCGCCGATACGAGCTCGAGCAGGTTCTCGGCGCGGCCTTCGCCGCGTTCGGGCTTCTCCTTGCGATGGTGCTCGAGCAGGCCGGAGCCTTCGAGCACCTGGTCGACGATCTCGTGCAGCGCGAGGCCCTGCGTCGCCGAGGTCAAAGAATCCACCAGCTGCAGGAAGCCCTGCAGCGCGGCGCCGCCACGCGACCCGAGCCGGCCGTCGGCGACGCAGGCCTGCGCCGCGGTCCACAGCGAGCTGCCGGCGGTGCGCGCCTCGCTGCGCACCACATCGAGGCTCTTGGCACCGATGCCGCGCGTCGGCAGGTTGACCACGCGCTCGAAGGAGGCGTCGTCGTTGCGGTTGGAGATGAGCCGCAGATAGGCGAGCGCGTCCTTGACCTCGGCGCGCTCGAAGAAGCGCAGGCCGCCGTATACCTTGTACGGCATGCGCGCCGACATGAACGCCTCTTCGAAGGCGCGCGACTGCGCGTTCGAGCGGTAGAGCACGGCGACCTCGCTGCGCGCGCCGCCCTGCGACACCCATTCCTGGATGCGGTGCAGCACGAACTCGGCCTCGTCGCGCTCGTTGAAGGCGGCGTAGAGCCGGATCGGCTCGCCCGCCCCGCCGGACGTCCACAGGTTCTTGCCGAGGCGCCCCGAGTTGTTGGAGATCAGGGCGTTGGCGGCCTGCAGGATGTTGCCGGTCGAGCGGTAGTTCTGCTCGAGGCGGACGAGCTTGGCGTGCGGGAAGTCCTTGCTGAAGGTGCGCAGGTTCTCGACCCGCGCACCGCGCCAGCGGTAGATGGACTGGTCGTCGTCGCCGACCGCGAACGGCGCGCCCTCGGAGCCGACGAGCAGCTTCGTCCAGGCGTACTGCACGGAGTTGGTGTCCTGGAACTCGTCCACCAGCACATGCTGGAAGCGGCGGCGGTAGTGCGCGAGCAGCTCCGGCTGGTCGCGCCACAGCTCGAAGGCGCGCAGCAGCAGCTCGGCGAAATCCACCACGCCCGCCACGCGGCAGGCCTCCTCGTAGTCCTGGTAGAGCTTGATCAACTGGCGGCGCGTCGGGTCGTTGCCGTCCTTGAGCGCTTTCGGCCGCAGGCCCTCGTCCTTCTGCTGGTTGATGAACCACTGGATCTCGCGCGGCACCCAACGCGTCTCGTCGAGCTGCTGCGCCTTCACCAATTTTTTGATGAGCCGCAGCTGGTCGTCCGAGTCGAGGATCTGGAAGCCCTGCGGCAGGCCGGCCTCGCGCCAGTGCAGGCGCAGCAGGCGGTGCGCGATGCCGTGGAAGGTGCCGATCCAGAGCGCCGCGCCCGGCATGCCGAGGAGCGATTCGATGCGACCGCGCATCTCGCCCGCGGCCTTGTTGGTGAAGGTGACGGCGAGGATGCCGTGCGGGGAGGCGCCCTCGGCCTGGACGAGCCAGGCGATGCGGTGCACCAGCACGCGCGTCTTGCCGCTGCCCGCGCCGGCCAGCACCATCACGGGACCGACGGGCGCGGTCACGGCCTCGCGCTGGGCGTCGTTCAGGGGGTTGAGGATGGGTGAGATGTCCACCCGCGCATTCTACGCGACCTAGTCGACGCGACCGAGGCGCATCTCCTCGATGAACTTCAGCAGCGCCGAGACCAGCGTCAGCAGCACGGGTCCGACGATCAGCCCGACACCGCCGAAGGCCGCCGCGCCGCCGACCACGCCGACGAACACCGCGAGCGCCGAGACATGCGCCTGCTTCGAGACCAGCAGCGGCCGCAGGAAGTTGTCGGACACCGAGATGAACGCGCCCCAGGCGAGCATGAAGAGCGCGGCGCCGTTGCGCCCCATGCCGGCGAGGGCGAGCACGGCCGGTATCCACACGAAGGCCGTGCCGCCCGCCGGCAGCAGCGAGAAGAGCGCCGCGAGCACGCCGAACACGATGGGCGAGGGCAGGCCGGTGAGCGCGAAGCCGATGGCGGTGAGCGCGCCCTGGATGAGCGCGGTGAGGCCGGAGCCGTAGACCACGGCGCGCGTGGTGTTGGCCATCAGGGCGGTGAGGCGCTCGCGGTGCTGCGCATCGAGCGGCACCAGATGCGACAGCCGCCGCAGCATGGCGCGGCCGTCGCGCAGCATGAAGAACAGCAGGAACAGCATCATCAGGAACGCGACCGTGGTGCTCAGCACGTTGAGGACCAGGCTGCTGCCGAGGTTGGCGGCGAGGCGCAGCAGGCTCTGGCCGAAACCCACCACCCAGTCGGACACCTGTGCGCCGTCGAGGTCGAGCAGCGCGACCGCGCGCTTGAGCAGCGGGCCGATCACCGGGTACTCCTCGATGCGGGTGAGCGTGTCGGCGTCGATGCGCCAGGGGCTGCGTTGCAGCTGATAGACCAGTGAGCGCCCCTGCTCGACGAAGGCCATGCCGAGCAGCGCGATGGGCACGAATACCACGAACGGCGTCAGCGCGGTCAGCAGCCCGGCCGCCGCCCCGGGACGGTCCCCGAAGCGGCGCGTCAAGGCGTCCTGCAGCGGCGCAAGCAGCACCGCGAGGCAGATCGACCAGGCGAGCGCGCCCCAGAACGGCGTCAACACCTGCCACAGCGCGTAGCCGAGCACGGCGACGGCCAGCACCATGAACCCGCGGCGGTAGAAGTCGTCCATGTGCGCGAGATTATACTGGCCCGATGCCCCTGCCCATGCGCACCGCGCGCACCCCGCGCCGCCTTTGGCTGTCCTGCCTCGTGACCGGACTCGGTCTGGTCGGTTGCGCGGGCGGCGGGCCGCGATCCACCGAGGAGTCCTCGCCCGTGCCGTCCACCGCCCCCAACCCCAAGGCCTATGCCTATGCCGTGATCAGCGTCGCCGACATGGACCAGGCGCTCGCGCTCTGGTCGGGCCGGTTCGGCATGCGCGTCGCCGTGCGGCGCGAGGGCAGCGATCCCGGGCTCGCCGCGCTGTGGGGCGTGGATGCGCGCGACATCATCGACCAGGCGCTGCTGCTGACGCCGGGCATGGCGCAGGGCGGCATCCACCTCGTGCGTTTCCGGGTGCCGGGTCCGGCGGTCCGGGAGGGCGCCGCGGCCACCGACCTCGTGCCGAAGAGCGTCGACATCGCGGTGCGCGACCTGCCGGCGCGCCATGCCGAACTCGAGGCGGCGGGCTACCGCTTCCGCTCCAGGATCGGCCGCTTCGAGACCGACGGCGTGGTGGTGGACGAGGTGCACCTGCCGGGGCCCGACGGCGTGAACCTCGTGTTCCTCGAGCAGCAGGGCAAGCCCGAGCCGGTGAGCCCCGAGGGCTACGGCGTCGCGCCGCAGATCGTCGCGATCTCGCCCGACAACCGCC
>Ga0315904_10012126_pt1 | contig 10916 bp, 9 predicted proteins | sample LakEriMetagenome_6_FD_203529 | JGI IMG/M metagenome (GOLD analysis project Ga0315904, IMG submission 203529) | Freshwater fungal communities from buoy surface, Lake Erie, Ohio, United States - Buoy 12 MA120 | ecosystem: Environmental > Aquatic > Freshwater > Lake | place: USA: Lake Erie, Ohio... | reverse complement strand
CGTTGCTTAGTTGTGCAGGTGTTTGTGGAACCTCGTCGGGTTGGGGATTGGGTCCAACCACATCGGCGGGTTGCTTTTCCAATGCAGGGAGGCCCGCTTTTTCCCGCAGTTCTTCAGGGGTCATGATGGTGAGCAGGGCTTGCTCGGATAGACGCTCGGTAATCGGCTCCACGGGAATCAGTTCCATCCCTTCAACGCCGTTGAACGAACCCAAGTAGTTAATCATCCGCTCCACCTTCCGCACACGGTCGTTCACATAGGTAGCCTTGAATAGTTCGTAAGCCTCTACCAGTTCCTGCCGTCCTCCCAGTTGGCCTTCGGTCTTCACGCCAAATAGCATCGGGTTCACGACACGGTGGCTGATGAAGATTTCCTGCTGCACGGTCTTGTTGAGGATTTCAAACTGCTTGTCCATATCGGACGGGGTCAACGGTTCCAAGGTAGGAGCCTTTGAAACATCGTCATTGAAGGTCACCACAAAGCGACCAGCGTTGTCGGTCCCGCTGAACTTGCGCTTAATTTGACGCTCAATGTCGCCTTGCTCTTCGGGTGTCGGGATTCCGTTGTTGAAGTTGATTAAATACCCGCCCCAAAAGTTATTGCGGAGGTTATTGTTGTGAAAGTTGGCAATTTGACAGTCCGCTTCAATATATGCAAGCCCCCCCATGTATTCGGGTAAAGGATAGGACTTCACGCCTGCGGCATACACCCGATAGTAGAACAGTTGCTTGCCGATGCGGTTGTCTGCATCAAAGGCGGGGATTTTTTCTACATCCCCGATTTTGGGGTAGAGTTGGACCATTGCATCGTCGTACCAGTCAGCGACTTGGAACATCCGCTCGTCCTTGTCCACACGGATTTTCTCAAAGGGGATGTGCTCCATTTTCGCAATGGTTCCCATCTTGTTCCATGTCACGGCAACGGCAAACCCGTTGAATAGTTCCAAGTCAAGGACCAACTTTTCGGTGATGTCGTTGAGGTCGTCATGCTCGCTCAACCCGTCAAAAAACTTGGCGTAGCGGGCCTGCTGCTCCACGGTCATCTTTTCCCCAGGTTGCCATCCACCGCCCACGATGTAGTTCACTTTGCCGTTCACAATAGCGTTGTGCTTGCTGCTTCGGCGGTAGTTGTCAAGGAGGTAATAGGGGTACTCGTTGAACGCCCCATAACTAATGTATTTGCCCGCCTTGTTTTCAAGCATGACGGGGACTTTATGCTCAATCCCAAGCCATTGGGTGAATGATTGCTTTATACTCATAGCGTGTGTACGGTAAAGTTGAGGGCCGAAATCGTGATGGTTCCGCCATCGCTCACGGCGTTGATGTAGATGGCAAATTCATCATTGACTGCACCTTGCAGGATGGCTTCAAGCGTCACCGAGTGGCCGTTGTTGTTGCCCGTCGTAATGTCCGTCATGGACTGCTGAATGACCGTGCCATTCTTGGCGATGTAGATGAGGATTTGCTTGCCGTTCCCCTGCTTGAACACCATGCTGGCAGATACCCGCAAGGCTGCACTCGTCGTGCCTGTGTAAGTGATTGAGGTCGTGGTCCGTGAAAAGTTGTAGGTCGTGAGCAACCCCGATTTCATCGCAGTCGTCAACTTGACTGCACTCCCTTGGGTCGGGGTAAATGAAGTGTCCTCGTCAAGGTACAGGTTTGCAACGCCCCGCTCTCGGTCCAAGGTAGCGGTGTCTGCGAGGTCGTCGAATAGTCCACCCACACGGGCGGCGGTATTGGCTGCGGCAGCGGTTTCGTTGGTAATGGTTGCGGCAGATGCTACCAACTGGCTGCGTGTTTGTACGCTCATTGGAATGATTGGTCAAAGGTTGAATCAAAAAGCCTCACGGATGTGGCTCCGTACACATTGTACTGGATGGAATTGGCAAAGGTGTTGAATGTGAGCGAAACTACTTGGACATAAGCCAAGCCCGTTTCAACCACCGCAACGGCTGCACCAACCGTGCTACTGGTATCGTAAACCTCATAACGATACGACCCCGTTTCAAGCGACCCCACAACGATGGAGAATTTGTCATAGCGGTTGGTGTAGTTGGAAAGGTTGGCCGATTTCAGCAGGGTGAAGTCGGTGGTCAGGTTCTTGGCGATGTTGGTCAGCCGCAAGATGTAACGGTCGCCCGTAGAGGCCCGCTGCGTCCAGGTGACAACGATGGTGTTCGTGGTGTTGGGGGATAGGTATATCACTCTACCCCTAAATGTACTTTGCCCGCCAATTTCACAATTTGCGCCCGATACTGCGGTAGAGTTCGGCCCTCCGCTCGGCGGTCTTGCTGATGTCAAAGCGTTCACGGACATCCTTGGACAACTGCATGGCCAAGGAGCGAGCGTAGTCGGGCTCGTTCACAAACTTGCGGACCGCCTTGTACCAAGCGTCTTTTTTGCCGTAAGGTATCAGCAGACCGTTGTGGCCGTGCGTGATTATGTCGGTGTAGGGGATGGTTTCGGATGCAATTATTGCCTTGCCCATCCATCCTGCTTCCACCACTTTCAGTTCGCTTTTAAGCCTGTTGAACTTGGTATCACGCAGGGGTGCGATGGTTGCGTTGATGAAGTTGTACCCCCCGACATAGGAGTAGATGTCAGCGGCTTGGATTCTGCCGTAATTTTTGTTCAATCCCCTGCACGATAGCATCCGCTCGTAATCGTCATAGACGGGGTTGCCGTCGTTCCACCCGCCAAGGTAGATTTTGTATCTCCCATCCAGCGACTTGTCGTGGGCCAACAGGCCAAACGAATGCTCCACCAAGGCGATGTCCTCTTGGTGTTGCGCCCCGCCAAACCAGCCAATCTTGAACAGGTGCGGTTCGGGTTCGGCGTTGGTGTCGGGCAAGTACTGCTGGTATGCTTCGTATGGTTCGTTCGGTAGGATGGTGACGGCTTTGTTCAGCAGGCGAATCTTCTGCGCCAAGTGTTCGGTGGTCGTGGTCACATGGTCAGCAAGACGGATATGCTCACGGATTTGCTCATCCAATTTCGTGGACAAATAGTGTCGGTACATGATGTGGCCCGATTCGAGCACCCAGTAGTCGTCGAGGTCCAATATCACCTTCGCCCCAAACGCCGTCAGAGCCTCGTAAACCTTCCGAATTTGCTCCAGCGTACCTTGACACCAAAGGCGATTAAATAGCCACACATCAACCGTCTTTAGGTCTTCATCCTTGACATTGGCGATATTATCGACACACACATAATCGAACTCCGTGTAGTTGTCGCCAAGGTAAGCGTTCGGCATCTCCAGCCGATAGAAGGAGCAGCCCGTCGGATGGGCGTTGTAAACGATGCAAATTCTCATGCCCAAAGGTACAAAAAAAAGGGCCACCCCTTGCGAGATGGCCCAGACCACTAAACCATTGCGGGGTATGAGGCCCGCAGGTCAAAGATACGCTACGACCCGCTGATTTGTGCGGTCAGCGCAGAGAATGTTGCTGGCAAGATGTTCAGCATTGCATCGGGTTCCATGCCCGTCAGCGTCATCTCGTAGCCTGAACGGTCACCGAATGCAGTACCCGTTCCAGCAGTCCCAGCGGAGGCTTCCAAGCCATTCGCAGCACCCAACACCCAGTAGCGGTTGTTGTTGTCTTGGACGATGACCAGCAAGCGATTCCGAGCCAAGAGGCGCAGTTCATTCCGCACGGCAGTCTGCAACTTGTTGATGGTAAAGGTTACTTCGGGCGTGTAGAACAAAGTTCCGTTCTCGGTGCTTGCGTTCAAGGTTTCCGTCATGGACGAAGTGGCCTTGGTCAAGTCGTACTCGTAGAATCCCGATGAGAAACCCGTGAAGCCTGTGACCGTTCCGCTGCCGTTGGTGTTCACGGAGCCTGTGGCGTTGAAGGCTTGGACAAAGACAGTTTTGATACCGCCGACTGAATCACGGCATCCGAGGGCGTAGCCCGTAGTTAGGGAGCAAGACATAGTGTATATTTTATTTTAGGGTTGCGAACAAAATAACGGGGGGAAGTTTCCCTCCCCCCTTACACTTAGGCCAAACGGAAGTCAACCATCAAGTCGGGATATGCGAACTGCACACCCGCTTTGAAGGCGGCTTGGAAGCGGACTTCATCGTTGTCCTGCGAGTACCACAAGGAGAAGTTCTCCTCGTCGGAGAGCAAGTCAGTTCCGTAGAACAGGTTGCCGAGGTAGGTGCAGACGATGCGGTTGGTAGAGGTCAAGCCTGGGACGGCAACTACACGGACATTGGTGCCAGGGTAGAAGATGTCGCCATCGGCCAACCCTTGCAAGTCCACCTGGTTATACATGACACCAGCCTGCTTTTTGAAGGCAGCAATCAAGGTGCGGAAGTTGTTCCAGCCGCAGAAAATCACCAAGTCATTTCGATTCAAGATGGCTTGAGGAATGTCGGAGTAGATTTTGTCAAAGATTCCAACAATGTTGGTGTCGGTGATACCAACGGAAGCCGATACTGGGTTCCAAGTGGTGCTGGAAGCGTTGGCGAGAACGGTAGAACCCGAGGCAGCGTTCAGCAGTTGGTTTACACCGCTGAAGTAGGAGTTACCCTGCCAAATGGCGGTTTCCAAGGCTTCGGCGATGCGGAGGGCTTTCTGCTCGGAGAATGCCTGCTCAAATGGTACGCCGTCGTAGGTAGAACCAGCGGTCAACTGCGACTGCATCCAGTACTGCTCCAAGGAACGAGGGCACAACGCCTCTTGAATTTTCATCACTCCCACGGTGATATTCCGCTGAGTGAAGGAAGTGTTGCCCGTTGCAGTCCAACCGCAAGCAGTACCTGATGCGATGTTTGCATCGGTATCCATGAGGTTCAACGCAGCGGCCGACTTGATACCAACTTGCTTGGTAAAGAGGGCAGCAGAACGAGCGGCGAAGACCGCTTTGGTGATGAGGGGGAGGCGCTGCTGCTCGGTGTAAGTAGTCAGCGGTGCAACGAATGAATAAGCCATGGCTTTGTTTTTGGGGGGTTAAAGTTTAATTGGATTTTTTGAGAGTTTGGATTGCTTGTGCGAGTGCGTTGAAGTTCTGCTGGGCAGCGGCCTTCCGTTGCTCCACGATAGCGGAGGCGGTTGGCTTCGGGGCTTCGGATGGGAGTTCGGCGACCTTTTCCACAATATCGGTCATGGTTTCCATTTGGCTTGCAAATGCGGCCATCTTGTCCTTCATCTTGCCCATCTCCGTGTAGGCGGCTTTGAGTTCTTCCATGATGGACACCAAGTGCTTCTTGACGATTTCTTCCACCATCAATGGGTCCACCATCGGATAGCCTTCGGCGATTTCACTCACCACTTCGCCTGCAACTTCGGGGGTGATTTCAGCAGCCACGGCCACTTCTTCGGCAGGTGCTGGGGCTTCGGCCACAACAACTTCGGTGATTTTGCCACCTTCGGTTTTGATGACACCAACGCCTTCCACTTGATGCTCACCATCGGGAGCGGGAAGGGTTTCGTCTTCGGTAATTACATAAACGGCAGTTCCTGCAACGAGGTCGCCGTCCACTCGGACAACAGTACCATCCACCAACTTGTAGTCGGCAAAGGCTTGCTTTTGGGTTGTGAACTTGCGGAGTTCAGTCCGCAGGGTCATGATAGCGTCTTTTAGGTTCATGTTATTGGGATTTGTAGGTTGGGTTGATATGTTGCAAAAAATTGGTTAAGTCGTCTGCGAGGCCCGCAAGTGCGACCTCCAGTTCAGTTCCTGTGTTCTTCATCCCGAACAAGCCCTCCACGGAGAAACCCTTGAAGGCGTGGCGGTTCTCCCACACTTCGTCGTTCTCAACCTTGAAGGACCCGAACCAAGAGCCGTCGGGGGTGTCCTCGTAGCCTTTGGGGGCCATTACGCCACGCTCGGTGTCGGTGATGTACGACTCAAACATGAAGACCCCATCCAGTTCGGCGTTGTGGTAAGCGTTCACATTGTGCTGGTTGCCTTGCTTGAAGTACTTCTGCACGATTTTGCGGATGGTCGCTTTGTCAAAAACCACATAGTACTCCCCGTAGGTGTCGTCCTTCCGATAGATGGGCGTATCGGCAAGCATGAGCGGTCCCGTCAGCACTCGGCGTTCTCCCGTTTCAGCAAACCGCTGCGGAGTCTTGGAGAAGGCTTGGAAGGGTTTCTCAATCGCAGGCATATCAACGAGGGCTACGAACTGCACACCTTCGTCCACTTCGTCCACGGTCATCCGATACACGGGTAGTTCCATGGTGGTATATGTAGAGGTTAGCCTAATGTTGCAAATTCGCTTAACCTGCGCACCCTGCTGGTGGTCTGCTGGATGTCACGCTCTACGACATAAGCCCGCATGGGTTGGTTCTGCTGACCTTGCGTGGGTATTGATTCCCCTTGGTTTCCAAGCATCGTGGTTTGCGGGTTTGTGAATGTCGGGGGTGGGGTCATAGATGCTCCACCAGGCGCAGGGGATGGCGCAGAACTTCCACCACCACCGCCTTGGAATTGAGTGGCTGCAATCTTGCGGACCTGCGTCAAACCCGATGCAATGATTCCCGCAACCGCAAAGGCTTTGGCTACCGTTGGAAGGGATTTGTCCCGCAATACCTGGGACGCACCGAGGTAGGTGTTGATGGTTGCGTCAGCAATGCCCGCCGCCTTGTTAAGATTAAAGGCCTTGCGAGCGTCTGCCTCACTCTCACCTTGCGTTGCTGCAATAAACCCAAGGACACCCGTAAATGCTTCGCTTGCAAACTTAATGGTTGTGTCCCGTTCCTCTTGTTTTAATTTTTTGATTTGTTCGGCCGTTAATTGCTTTTGACCAACTATTGCATTGTCAAATCGTTTGTTGATTTCCGCTTCCATTGTCCGAAACTCTTCGGTGTCCCCAAGAGCCAGTTTTGCGGCGGCTATCCTTTGAACCCTTTCTTGTTCAAGCAGTTGTTCTTTATAGATGCCATCTGATATAAGAATGTCTAAATCGGATGACCTAAACTCATCATTTATTTGTTTGACAATATCGTTACCCTTTTTTGCGTCTTCAATCAACTGCAACTCTAAATTGGCGAGAAGTTGTTGCTTGCGCATCGCCTCGTCTATTGCGAGTTGGTCAAGTTCTTGTTGACTTTGTGCTAAACTTACTTTTTGCTTATATAGGCTCTCATTCTCATCATAAATCTTCTTGGCTATTCTAATCTGCTCCGACTCATTTTCTTTGCCCTTGACAATCTGCGCTTGTAATAACTCAAGTTCAAGTTCCGATGATGTTATCCCTTTCTCTTGAGTTGCTATCAAATCCTGCTTTGCTCTTTGCTTTTGTTGTAAGATGATTATATCGGCTTCATTAAGTTTGTTGGCTTTTTCTTGGCCTTTAACCTCTTCAGCCTGCAATCTGATTAATTGAATTTTTTTTGCTTCAATGTCCTCAATCATATCCCCCCTTGCCTCCATCAACGCAATTTCTCGCTCAAGGGCAGCAATTTGAGCGGAGTTGTTGGGAGGAAGGCCAAGGAGTTGACGAAGTTTGTCCCAATTCTCGTAAGCCAACGCAGCACCAACTGCAATCAATCCAATCCCTGATGTAGCAAGAGCGACCTTAAACGCCTTCAAAGAAATGGTTGTGCTTTTGACGGTTTTGTCGTAAAGGGACAAAGCGATGCGGTTGGCCGCTATTGAGATTGCAGATTCTTTTTGCAACAGAATGGCTATTTGTTGGACGCTATTAGCGATAGCCATTGCCGACTGAACCCGCAAAATTGCTTTTTCCACATCCTCATTCTCTTGACCGAAAAGTGCTGCCGCACCCTGCGCCAATTGAAAGCCAGCGGCAACGCCTTGAACCGCTTGAGTAAATGCTTCTATGTTGCGAGTATCTGACCCGACATTTTTAATTCGCTGCTGGGTATCGGAAATGGTATCCGATAATTCACCCGCTTGAGTTTCTAATTGTCTAAACCTATCCGTATTTTGTTGCCCCGCTTGTGCGAGTTGCACCATCTCCTCACGCAGAGATTTTAATCTTGATTTTGCACTTTGCGTTCCTGCGCCTGTGCCATCCTTGATGCTTACTTCAAGGGCGATTTCTTTAGTTACATCTGCCATGGTTATCCTTCAGAAGGGAGTTCGGGGTTTACGGGGGCTTCATATCCTGGGTCCACAGGGTCGGGGTCAATCGGGCCGTTAAATAGTCCCGACGGGTCGCTTCTTGGCGGTGAGGTGGACTTTGCCGCAAACTCGGTCAGGTTGAGGATGCGTCGCAGGGTTACACGGCACGGCTTCATCTGCCCGACCAGGTAGTCCCGAATCTCCAGCAGTCGCCAACGGATTCCGCCGTAATAGATGGGCTTGCGGAAGTCAAGTTGGTAAATGTCCACCGAGGATAGCATCATCGTGAGTTCCAACTGCAATGCCTCTTGGGACACCGTTTCGTTGATGTAGTTCAGCCAGTAGGTGTTGTAGAGGTTGTTATTCGTGTAGGCATACGGCGACCCGCTTGCGTTGACGGCGTTGTAGTACACCAAGCGAGGCTGACCGAAGGCCAAGTCCACGCTGGGGGCGTAGGGGTTATCGATGTGGGATATGAAGGGGAGGGCGGTTGTAGCCGCTATCGTAGCAAATCCATCTTCTTCAATCCCGTACCAATAGAACCAAGGGGATTGACCCGTGATGCGGTTGTATTGGGCAATTCGGTAGCCCGTTTGCAGGGGCTTGATGCTTCCGCTCAACCGAGTGCCTTCCAAGTCCCAAGTACGCCCAAGAATCTTATCCGAGGCAAACGATGCGGGGATGAGTGTCCCGCATAGCGTTTCCACGACCTTATCGCCCTTGCCGTAAAAGTTGGAAGTGTTGAAGATTCGGCCTCCATATCCCTCACGAGCCAACGGGTAGGACTGCTTGTAAGTTTTGCTCAAATAGTCCCCCATGTCCTTGTACTTGAAGACGATGTTGGTATAGGCGTTTGGGTCGCCATTGGTCAGCACCTGCTCTGCGTTCTCATCGGACTTTTGCGACCAGTCCACCACGCCCGACGAGTAGAAGTCCTTCCAAGGTTCGATGTATAGGAGTTTTGGGTCCTGCGAATCGGGCATGAACTGGAGGTTGAACATCTTCTGCAAATCTTGCAGGAGGTCCGATTGCTTGACATCGGCAGGGATAGCCGTCCGCATATCCAGCACACCGATACCCAACGGGTTCTCCAAGCAAGTCCATTGGACCGTTGCACCCGAAAGGACACGGAAGTTCTGCGTCAAACTAAAAGTGTCAGCAGTAATGACAAACCCGACATTCGCCGTAATGTTGGCGGGGACGGTTATGTTCTCAAAGCGGACGGTGAACTGTTTGTTTATGTCTGCTGATATGCCCGTAATTACTGCAATGTCCTCGGAGTTGGTGATGTTGCGGATGGACATATTGCACCGAAACTGATTGATGGTTTGCACAAAAGACCCGCTCACGGATAAGGTCACATCCACATTCCAACGGGTTGGGAGTGCAGGAGCGACGAAGGTGCTGGATGAGGCGACCCAATAGCCTGGGTTATCGTAGAACGGCGCAGGTGTGTCTTTCGGGAATGCGAGCGTTTGGTTGGCATTCTCAATAAAACTTGCCGTGTTCCCCGTGGCTTGGGCGAAGATATTGGACCCCGATAGATTGACGGGCATCGTCCCTGCTGCGTAGGGGATGACCAGTTTATTGAATAGCGACGAGTTGAAGAAGTTGGATGAGTACCTAAATCCCGCTTGGGCGAAGATGAGGTCCACCATCTTTTTGACATACAGGCTTGGCCCCAACTGCCACCACCCTGCGACCAGGTTCCCTTGGGTCAAGTCGCTAAATCCGACCGCATCCACCACCCCGTAAACATACCCGCTGCTCAACGCACCCGATGCCGTCCAAGTGCCGCTCACATGGCCGCTCGTGGGCGTGTGGTTCATGCCCGTAACGCCCGCCGTGTTGACGAGCATATTCCCCTCAATGGCTTTGAACAGGGACACATTATCGGTGAACAACCCCACCTCGTAAGTGACGGTTCCCTTGGTCTTGCTCATGGAGAGCAACTGCAGCACTCCGCTGAACACTTGGACCCCATCCTCCCACATGGCGGCACGAATCCGCTTGTTCGGTTGGAATCCACCCACGAAGGACTGGATGTTGTAGGCGTAGGCAAAGCAGGCCCGATTCGTCGGGGTGTTGGGGAGGGTGATGGTCTTACTGAACGACCCCCGTTGCTTGGTCACATCCTCAATATCCCCAATACTATAGGTGACCGCAATGTCGGTTCCGCCCATCGTGTCGAGGACATAGGCGAGTTCGGGCATGGCATTCAGCCCCGCAAAGCGGAGGTACAAGCAGTCAAAGCAGGCGTCCTCCTTGGTGTCCGCTCCATCCGCATCGGCACGGGTGTTGAAGTTGTTCCACGCCGTTAAGTCGTCGATGAAGGTCGCCGTTGGGTAGGCTATGAGGGTTACGCTCATAGGATGGAATTATCATAAGCAACCGCAACCTCCAACTGCAACTGAGTGAGGCGGTCGTTCCGTCTGGTTACGAATTGATACTGGTTGGCATTCACCACCGCTTCCACAAGTTGGCCACCGAGTTCCAACCACACATACCCACTCCGAACCATTTCAATCAGCCACTCGGATTCGGCATCGGTCAGCCAATCGCTATTGAGTGCGTACACGAAGTCAAAGGACCCCGCCCAAACCTTGTTATAGGTCGTGGTTGCGTACACATCGGAATTGTACCCGAAAACCTCCCGCTGGATGTTTGCCCGCTTGCGGTTCTTCATGGTGAAGGTGTACGAATCAATCCCGCCGTACTTGTTGACGAAGTGGACGGGGATGGAGTCAAACCGCTCGCAGGGGCCGATGACATAAGTGAAGGGAACCGTTGCGTTTCCATTGTCATCAAGAAACGATATTGTGTAGTACGCACCTTCGGCAGTTGGGAAGTTGACCGAACCAGCAAAGCCGTCCGAAC
>Ga0315904_10012125_pt1 | contig 10917 bp, 24 predicted proteins | sample LakEriMetagenome_6_FD_203529 | JGI IMG/M metagenome (GOLD analysis project Ga0315904, IMG submission 203529) | Freshwater fungal communities from buoy surface, Lake Erie, Ohio, United States - Buoy 12 MA120 | ecosystem: Environmental > Aquatic > Freshwater > Lake | place: USA: Lake Erie, Ohio... | reverse complement strand
TCAAAGGATGCAGGGCCACAATTCACGTCAAGCGACTCCGCGATCAACTCGCCCATCTCAGACGCAAGCTGCTCCATCTTCGCCTTGAGCAAGTTGAACTTGGGGTGCTTGATGTGCAGCAACACGTCAAGCATTTCATCGGCTGTCAACAGCTTCGTCATTACTCATCCTCCTCTTCTTCGTCCTCGTCCTCGTCATCAAACTCCTCGACCAATTGCAGCGTCTCGTCGTCGTCATAAACGCCGTAATAGGTGATGGCTGGTGACAGAGTGAAATCATCCATGTCGCTTGAGAACGTGCTGCCGTCGATCACGCCCCTTATATCATCCTCTCCGAACAACTGGCTCTTGCCATCGCCTACTGTTTCCAGAAGGATGTCCATTGCTTCCTCTTCGGACTCTGCCTTGATGTAAGCCGTAGCGCAGATTTTCACATTGATGCTGTAAAGCTTCACTGCTTCACCTCCTTCACATCGCTGACCTCGACAATGTAGTCGCAGTCGTAGGCTTCCCATTCGGACTGCTCCCGGCACTGAGCCTCAAGTTCCGCAGCCCGGGCGGCCCCGCCGCTGTTGTAAGCCCAGACCTTCACCGTAATGTCCTCACGGACAACGCGCCGCACAACGACCTCAAACTGCTTTTGGCCAGTGCGATCTGGTGACTCGTTGCCCTTGCTGTGCATGGCGATAAAGTCGTCCAGCGGAAAGCAATCAACCGTCACCCACTCGTCGCCATAAGCGTCAAGGTAATGGAACTCGTCCAACTCTTCGTCGTCGTCAGAAGCCCGGTGTGTGGCCATGTCACGGCGGCACAAACGCTCTGCATCTGCGTGATCTTCAGCCAAGACCTTGGTGCCAAAGGAGCCACCTTCTGGCCAGTTGTCCCACGTCATGGTGACGTAAAACAGCTTGAGCGGCTTGCCTTCGCGAACGCTGATCTCAAAATGCTCAAGAACAGAAATCGGCATTGTGGCGTGAAACTGGGTCAGAGCGTCTTCCTCAGACGCCGCTTGAAATCGCGGAAGCCCGACCAAATCCCAGCAAGCCTTGCGGTCATCGTCGTCAAGATAATCGCGCTCGACAACTGGTTTCACTTCGATGACGTAGGTCTTCATGCGTCACCCTTGAGATACTTGATAAAGCCCTCGACCTCGCGGCAGTTCACCAACTGCCATTGGCCGCCATAGTTTTCCAGCCACCAGTCGGGGTCATTGAGATTGTCAGCGTCAGCATCGTCCGGCTTCTCGTAGTCAGCCGCCTTGTGCTTGGCCATCTCTTCGCGGCACTTGTCTTCCGCTTCCTGATAGCCAGTTGCCCAAACGATTGTTTCGTAGCAGCCGTTCTGCTGCCAGTCATCCCAGCACAGCATGACGTAGAAACGAATTTTAACCTTGTCCATTCAGCTTCTCCTTTCGAGTCGGCCACTGTTGGCCTTGGCATCGATACTCGCATAACCAAGCCGGAAATGCAAGAGTGGCTTTCATCCGGCGGCAGTCACTTGCGCCGGGCAAACTCAGCGCTGATGGCCAAGTGCGTGGAGACGCAGCCGAACGCGCGTTCGATCTTCAGCATCATCCAGTCTGAACGCCCGTGAACCTTGTGCACATGCTGGCCCCAACCATTCGGAGCGGTGTCAAGTAGTAGAGACACATACTCAGCAGCCGCTTGCTCGACGTTATCCCATGGAGCAATCATGCGGTCGCTTGTGTCCCCAAGCTGGACTCATAGATGCGAACCAGAGCATCCACCATCAACTTGGGAAGATAGGTGCCATCCTCAAACGGATCTTCAGGTGTTGCGGAGCGGCGAAGCATTCCGTACCACTGGCCGTTATCGTCGCGGCTAATGCGCCACGTTCGCAACTCGCCCTTGGGCAACGTATCGATCAGTTCAACGTCGAGATAGTCGGCATCGTTGACAAAAGCGACCTTGAAGCGGTGAGCGGGAAATCTACCCATCAGCACACCACCCACTTCTTCTGCACGTCTGAGACTTCGTGAGGAGCAATGTGCACGTCTTCCTTCCAAAGCGTTGCCTCAAGTTCAGCAACATAGTGAGGATGGTCCTCATCCTCGCCATCGTGATCGACAATGTAAACGTCCACCTCGCAGTCACTTATAACGGAAATGACCATGCCGTTATCCACATGAAAAACGATTGCTGGTTTTGCCATCTGTCAGCCCTCCCCATTGTCAAAACAGTTGGAGCACACTTCCCGGCCATCCGGGCACCCTATGATCTCCGCGACTGTCTCGCCGCAGCAATCGCACTTGCTCCCAGTGTCGGACTCCGCATGAGCCGGAATGAGCCCCAGCGCAGCTTTGACCTTGTGCAGGGTATCGACTGCGAGAAGGACGTTCTCTCCCGCTTCGCTGGAGATGAAATTGTCCTCATCATCAATAATGTCGTTGAGGATTGAGGTGGCTTCGTCCAGCAGATTGGCCGCCGACTTTAAGTCAGCAGCCGAGCGTGTTGCGACATCGCTTGAATCGTCAACTGGAAGTTCACAAAAGCTGTGGCCTTCGTGGTGGCAATTCTGACAGGTCATCTCATCAAACTCACCAGCCATAGCCCAACACTGGTTTTTCACGTCCCAGTAAAGTACGCCATCCCTTGTCACGTCATCGCTGCCGCACTTCGGGCACACAACCTTGATCTTGTCAGCCATCAGCCTTTCCCCTCAGTTGCGTTGTCCTTGGTCGGCCACGGGAAATCTGCTTCCCAGATAGCGCCGCAGTAATCATCTGAAGCGTTCAGGTGCTTGTTCCAGTGACGACCTTCACGGGTCTCTCGCGCCATGCGCTCTAAGAACTCTGCCGCCTGTTCTGGCGTTTTGGCAAAGATACGCGCGGTAATCATGTTCGTTTTCATTCAAGAACTCCTTTCTGGAAAAGAGAAAAGGGGAGGGGCGGCACCAGTAGCGCCGCCCGCCGTCAGCTAGAAGCGCTTGGGCATCAGCACCGCTTTGAACCGGGGATCACACGGGTCAGTGAACACTGCCGGGCTTCCGGAGTCGGTGAGCGACATGAAGACATGGCCAGCGGAGATTTCCGCGAGAATGTCAATGAGGTATCGGGCGGCAAAACCGATCTCCAGAGTTGCGGCCGATCCACACGGCACAACGGCTTCAGACGTGCCGTTGTCATCGTCGCGGCATGACAGAACGAGTCGATCACGCGCGAAGCTGAATTTGACCGTCTGGCCCTTCGGGTTGCCAGAGATCAGGCTGATCTGGGAGATGGCATCCTTGGCCTCTTTCACGTCAATGTTCGCCATGTCGCCAGACCGCGGCACAACCCGTTCGTAGTCAGGGAATGAGCCATCAACCAGTTTGGACGTGAGCGTGAAGCCGCCAATGGTGAACCGCGCCCGGTCACTGGCGATTTCGACGCGCACCATGGGCAGGGTTTCCTTGCCTTTGCCCAGAAGCTTGATGGCATCGATCAGCAGCCCAACCGCCCGGCGCGGCAGGATCACGCCCGGCATCCCCAGTGAGCCCTCCGGAGCCGGAATCTCCATCATGGCCAGCCTGTGGCCATCGGTAGAGACGGCGCGGAACACGCCCAGCCGATCCAGCGAGTGGAGATGAATGCCGTTGAGGTAGTAGCGGGTTTCCTCAGTCGAGATGGCAAAGCTGGTCTTGCCCAGCAAGTCATTGACCGTTTCAGCGTCAAGGTGAAATGAGTGGCCATAGCTGACCGGATCAAGCACCGGGAAATCCGTTGCCGGAATGGCGTTCAGCTTGAATTTGACGCCGCCCAGATCGACGCCGCACCGGAACACGTCATCGTTTGAGGCATCATCCAGAGACGCCAGCGCTGAGTCCTTGGCCTTCGTGAGAATGTCTTTCAGCATGTGAGCCGGAACCGTCAGGTCCAGCCGCGCGTCAGCCGGGCCCTCGACCATGACAGAGATTTCCAAGTCACAGTCCGTGCCGATCACTTCCAGTGCGCCGCCGTAGCCGCGCAGCCGCAGATTCGACAGAATGGGAATGGCGCTCTTGCGATCCGCCGCCATCGCAGCCAGCGCCACCGCCCGGGCAAGCCCGGCGCGATCCAGAACCGCCACCGGGCGGGAGATTTCAGACACAGGCAAATGTTCAGTCATCGGAGACTCCTTTCATATGGGCACAATTGCCCGAACGAGAATCTTGGTAGCATCCCCCAGCGGAGAGTGCAAGCAAATCTTTCACCGCAGAAGCTTGTTCTGCAAGTTGTCCATGGCCGCAGCTATCCGGCGCTCATCTGTCCAAGCATCGGCTTCGTGGAAAGCGATTGCCACATCATCGCGCTGGCAGTTGAGGTATTTTGCTGAAAGCGCAATCGCCTCATGCTCATTCTCACAAGCGAATTCCGGAGTCCGCTCTTTCGTGACATTCGACCACGCAGTGAACAGGCGATGTGGCAAGTCAGTCCTCCCAGCGCAGCCGCACGATGGCGCGTTTCTTGTTGGGATCGTAGCTGGAAAGCTTTTGCAGCTTGCCCTTTGGGCCAGCAGCCGTTCGCCACATCAGCGGCTTTCGGTCATCCGGGCATCGCATCCAAACGCCTTTCCGCTTCTGGATCTTTGTCCAGTTCCCTTGCCATGTGCTGTAGCTGTCGGAATACGCATTAAGCCATTGTGCGTTTGCCATAAACTGATCGTCAGGCTCCTCGCCATAGGTCTCGACAATGAAATAGGCGTAGCCGGAATCTCCAGCAATGACTTTGAGGTTGTCGCCGTCATTGAACGTCCAGAGCCCGCGCTCCAGCTTGTCAATCAGCAGGGACCGGAGACTGTCCATCGAGTCGGCGGCGAGGCTGTCCAGAAGCCCGGAGTTCTGGCCATGGAGTTCGATCCGCACCTTAGACATGACGTTCTCCAGTCTCCGTGAATTCGTATTCGTTGCACAGGATGTTTTCATCCACGCATTCATCGGACGTGAGATAGTCCCACTCAGCTTCAAGCGTCCGATAAATCCAGCGCATAAGATCACGCATCAAATCCTTGATGCTGGATTCCAGTTCTTCGCTGGCATCCCTGCCGTCCACCGTCACGACGAAATCGACGCAATACTCATGGGCGTAGCGGCCCCTGTGAGTCATGGTCGCTTCGATCTTGTAAAAGTGCTTGCGCTGCAACGACTGTAGGTCGGCCGCAATGCGCTGCAATTCCTTGTCGCGCGGAGCGTAGCCCTGCATCGCTTTGACCGAGCCCTTGGCGTATGCGTAGCGGCCTTCGAAACAGGCACCGTCACCCTGCGAAGAGAACCCGGAGAAATAGATGGCGGGCTTCGTGATTGGCTTGCCCAGAAGGCGATAAGCTTCCTTCTCTGCATCGATCCCAAGAACGGCAAAGATTCCCCGACAGTCCTCATAGACGGCATCCCACCATTCATGGTCGAGCCCGCCCTGCCTGTACCAGTCCCGCGCCTTTTCCTTGGCGCTGTCGGTTGGCAGTTCATTGAATTTGTAGAGAGTGATTGTCTCCTGTCTCATGTCACACCTCCTGTCCTTCAATCACATAGGAACGCGCGTCTGAGAACGTGTCACAGACGGCAATCGTTTTGCCACCACGCTTAACGTACCAGCCCGTTGTCTTGAGGCTTCGCCCATAGCGAGTCGCCTCCTGAATTCGTTGCAGCGTGAATTTCCCGTCAGCCGACTCGTAGTCGCAACCTTTCTTGCGAAGGATGGCCATCACTCGCCCCTCTTGTAAAAAGCGATTGCCGAGTCCAGTTCAGCCTTGAACGACTCGTCATCAGCGCAAACGACCAGCGTCTTGTCGCCCTCCGCATAGGTGAAGATGCAACGGCTTTCACGGTCATAGATCACGCCGAAATAGCTTGCATCTTGCCATGTCGGAAGCTGAGTCCAGTGTGCAAGCTGGCGGCTGTAGTCGTAGAAGTCGAAGAAGAAATTGGCGCTGACGCCAAGCCGCTTGATAGCGGCCTCGTCACGGTATACTTCGTTGCCGCGCTCGTTGGTTTCCTGCACAAATTGCCCGGCGGCCAGTGCAGCCCGTGCCCGGCGATAGACCAGCACATTGGAAGCCAGCAATTCCTTTGTGTAATGGCCGGGATGCTTGCGATTGTACCCGGAGCAGAACGCCCAGTTTGCCCACGCGCCCATCATTTCTTTTCGAAGCTGATATTCACTCTTCATCTTGTTTCCTTTCTTGGCGGCACAATTGCCCCCTTGAAATTCAGACTAGCATATCCGCGTCAGGATGCAAGAAATACTTTCATCGCGGCGGAAAATTTATGGAAAGCTTGGCAAGCAATTCGTCGGCAGCATCACGCGCGGCGTCGACTCGCTTGTCAGCGTAATACTTCGCCTCCCACGCCTCCTGTTTGCCCTTGCGCTTGCGCTGCATCACCAGCGAGTTGTAGGCAAAGCGTGCATCGTCAAATGCCTTCTCAGCTTCGCGCAGTTCCAGCAATGCCTTGTAGAGTGCAGCGGCAGCCATCACTCGACCTTGCAGTGCTTCTTAAGCCATGTCGGCCCCAACTGATTTCTGATCTGCCTGAGCAAGTGCCCGTTAGGCTGTTGGTCATCTGAGCCAGTGATCCAAGAGGAAATCAGGCGGTCCTTCCAGCCCGGCCCATACTCAGCGGCATAGGCCCGGAGCCGGGCCTCCTGTTCTGGCGTGAGTGTTCTCTCTGCAATCGGTTTTGCCATGGTCAAAACTCCAACTCAGAGGCGGCTTGCTCCAATTCATCAAGGCCATTTATGACAGGCATTTCCTGAGCCTCGACTTCATCCACCTGTTCGACAGAATAGAGCCACTGCTCCAGCCATTCCCGATAGGCAGTGCCCTTGTCCCCATTCTGCCAAGCATCCGACCTGTTGTCGTAGTATTCCTGCATTTGGTCAGCAACCGATTGACGGAAGTTGTCGGCGTCTGCCACTGCCGAATTGAAGGCATCGATCACGCCGTTCACCTTGTCGAGCATCGCCTGATACTCAGGCCATATCGCCTCAACCGCTTTGTAGGCTTCGCGCACTGCCTCAGTCACTTCTTCGCGCGACTTGCTTTCTGTCTTCGAGAGTTTGATCATGCTTCACCTTTTCGAGCCGGGCACCATTGCCCTAGATTCTTACTCTAGCATAGCCCCAGCGGGAATGCAAGAAAAGCTTTCATTGCGCCGGGCGATTTTGCCCCGGGCGGTTCTTCCACTGTGCGTGACGAATGATTGCCATGAGGCATTCATTGTGGGAGGCGTCTCCGGAGGTAAGACGCAACGAAGAACCGTCTCCACCGACATACGCATTGAGACAACCGTTTTCTGGTTTGATGTAGTAGTCCCAACCGTTGATCCGGATATTGTCGCGGGAGTCCATATCCCGCTTCCATGCTTTCCGGATCATGTCCTCTCCAGAATTGGTTTTGGTATCATCCATCACAGCAACTCCTTGATGACAACTGAAGCACAGTAGCAGCCCAGCCCACACGGAGCACGTTCCGCCAGAAACCGTTTTCCAGTTTCGAGATCCGTGACAACGTATTGTCCCTTGGGCTTGGCCGACCGGACCTTTGCAATGTCCTCTGCCGACACTTGAAGGTAGAGCCGCGTTTCGTCTTGGCGAGAGACTTGCGGTGTGAACAGGTGGCCAGTCATGCCGACACCTTGGAAGAGATTTCGGGAAGAGGCGAGAGGATCGGCTCCCGGCGAAGAGCCTGATACAGGACTCCAAACTGCGCCGCGTATGGAACAGCATTCCAGCTATTGAACGTCGAAGCGCCATTGTCGCGAGGACGGATCACGCGCGGCATGTAGCGCGGCCCGCGAGTGTAGAAGCGATTGTCAGGTGTGCTGCCCGGCCCGGTGACGACGACACCTCCAGCTTCGTTGCCGTATGTCGGGATGGCCCACACAATCGGCTCCTGAAACGGATTGCTCCGCTGTGCCGCTTGTAGGTCAGCAACGGCTTTCTGAATGATACCGCGATAGCTGTGTTCAAACATTGGAAAACTCCTTTCCAGAAACGAGGTTGAGGTTTTGCAGTGCGGTAAAAATTCCAGTCACGCCGCCAGTGCCGACAATGCGGACTTCATATTCGCTGTTGCCGCAGCGCGAGAGCAGATAGAGGCTCTTTCGCTGCCTGTAGGCCCGGAACAGCTTCGCCATTTCCGCCCGGCTTACAGCCGTGACGCCGCGCGGAGAGTCGGCCCAATGGAAAGCGAATTGCCGTTTGCTTGCCATGTCAGCCTTCCAAAATTTTGAGGCGGCACTGTATCGCCAAACGCTTGTGAGATGCTGACAGGTCTTGATAGGCGCGGGCATCACGCAGACAACCCGTTTCCCTGAAATCACGGGCCTTATGAGCCGCCGCTTGAGACCAATAGTCATGGTAGCGTATCGACCAAAGAATGCGCTTGTGAAATTCCGCGTCCATGTGTCAGCCCTCCACTTCCACACTGGCGAGGAAAGCCCGGGCGGCCTTGAGCGCAGATGATGCTTCGCTGCATGAGACGGCATAGGACGCGGAAAGGCCCGGGTACGCGACTCGCCCGGCAGACGTTCGACGGTTGCAGTTCTCCAAGGTGGCCTTGGCGGTGTTGCGCTTATCAAGCGCTTGCATGACTTGGCGCAACACGGCAACGGCTCCACAGTTACACATCTGGCAATTCCTTTCTGGTTCGCACAATTGCGGAATCGAGGTTGAAGGTTGCATTTCAGAATCGAGGTTGGAGTCCAAAATCGAGGTTGCTCTTTCCTGAAAAGCCGTTGCCAGATCGGAACCTGAAAACGGGTTTTGAGGAAAACGGCGGGCCAGAGCCCGCCGCTGGAATTCACTCCGCAACTGCTTTCTCCGCAGCCTTGCGGGCCTCATACACTTTGCCCTGCCAGCCGCAGCCGCACAGGCAATTGCTGTTCGCGTCCCATTCGTGACTGCCGTCATGGGACAGATCGGCATCAGAGCCGTCCGGCGTCAGCCGCACCCATAAGGTAGCTGCCACGTCCAGCGCGTCATCAGCGCCGCATTCCGGGCATTTCACGTCATGCGTTTTGAGAACCGTGCCCATGTCGCGCCTCAGAACCGAACGTCAGCGCGGTTAATGAGAAACGCCGACTTTGCCGCGCGGACCCAGCGCCGAGTCGTGCGCCTGTCGGCATTGTGAGTCCTGTTTTCGGAGTGCTTGGTCTTCATGTCGTTTGTCCCTTGTGCTTGCCATCATTGGCGAGTCAGACACTAGCACGACTCAGCCCGGCTTGCAAGTGATGCTTTCATGTTTCTTTCAAGCAACCGATTGAGCCGCGGCCGGCCTTGCTGAAACGGATTTGTGAGCAAGATTTTGCGAGGAAACGATTTGACGTGAAAGCGCGAGTGCGAGTGAGAACGCGAGTGAGAGTGCAAGTGCGAGTCCGACTGCGAGAGCGATTGAAAGCGAGAGAGCGCGAGTCAGCGTAGGAATGCGCGGGCGCGGGCGCGGGCGGGCTCCCGGGCGCGGGCGCGGAGTGGCGCGCGACTGGCCGCCGCCGGGCGTGGCCGCCCATCGCCGCCGCCGGGCAACCGCTTGCTGCACAAGCCGGAGCCCGGCAACCGCGCGCCCGGCGATCCGCCGCCCGGCAACCGCTTGAATGGCAACCGCTTGCCGGGCTTGCCCATATCCTGAAAACCGCTTGCGGCATGTGGCCGCCGCCGGGCTCCGCCATGGCCGCCGCTCCGGCTCCGCCGCCGTGGCCGCGCCCGGGCTTCCGGGCTCCGCTCCGCCGTTGCATCCGTGGACTCCTTTCCCGCTCCGCCCGTGGCCATCCGCCCGGGCTTCCGCCAATGCTCCGCCATGGCGCGCCCGGGCTCCGCCCGTGGCCGCCGTCAATCCGCCCGGGCTTGCGCCGCCCGGCTCCGCAACCGCCGCCCATGGCCGCGCCATGGCCGCCCAATGGCCGCCCGGGCTTCCGCCGGGCTTCCCTTCCCATGGCCGCCGCCGCGCCCGGGCTTGCGCCCGGCGCGCCAATGGCCGCCGCGCGCCCGTGGCCGCCGTTCCGGCTCCGGAGCCTATGAGGCAAGCCCGGGCTCCGCCGTGGCCGCCACGGATCGCCGGAAGCCCGGCGCGCGGCCAATGGCAAACCGCCGCCGGATCGCTCCGGCGGCGGCGGTTGCCTTATTGGTGCGGGTCTAGCTGGATCACGTCACCAAATGGCGCGCCGCGTGGCCGCGCCCAATTCACCCAAAGGACCGGGATTCCGGGATCGCTTCCGAAATCCGACTCGTCGCAATCCAAATCAGTGAAGAAAACGCAACACGCGGCGTCATGGCCATTTTCTTTGAGCCAATCCATGACCGGGAAAAATTTAGTGCCGCCGCCGCCCACGGTTTCGAAAGCGAGTCTCTCTCCGGCTTGGAATTCGCTCTCCGCCCGGATTCTTGTGTCGCAATAAATCACCGTGCAAGCATCCGCCGCGCCGGAGTCCATTGCATCTTGCGCCGCCGCTTGGAAAGCAGAATAGGCCGCGCCGTCAATTGAGCCGGAAACGTCAATGGCGAAAACGATTCTTCCGCGCCCGTTGCTCCGCATAGACGGCAAGATCATGCCGCGCGAAACAAAGCGGCGGTTTGGCCGACTCCATGAATAATCCTTTTGAGTCGACTCGCTGATAAAGCGCGCAAGCGCTTCTTGCCAATCGCGCGGCGGATTGGAGATTTCCTCAAGCATCCGCTTGATCTCTCCGGGCACATGCCCGGCGCGCTTCCCGGCAATGGCCGCCGCTTGCCTTGCAATTTCTTGCCATTTGGCCGCCGCTTCCGCCGCCGCCGTTGCTTCCGCCGGAGCAATGACTCCGCCGCATTTGCCGGGATCGGCTCCGCCGCCGCCGGGCGCGCCCGTGCCGGGCTTGCCGTGGCCACTGGCAGGGTTTCCCGTGCCGGGCTTGCCATTGGAGCCCGGCGCGCCCGTGCCATTTTGTGGCGATCCGGAGCCCGGTGCGCCATTGC
>Ga0315904_10012122_pt1 | contig 10917 bp, 9 predicted proteins | sample LakEriMetagenome_6_FD_203529 | JGI IMG/M metagenome (GOLD analysis project Ga0315904, IMG submission 203529) | Freshwater fungal communities from buoy surface, Lake Erie, Ohio, United States - Buoy 12 MA120 | ecosystem: Environmental > Aquatic > Freshwater > Lake | place: USA: Lake Erie, Ohio... | reverse complement strand
CTACGAATGCCACGGCCTTCGTGATGCTCGACCTTCGGCTCTGGGATGCTCATTTGGTTTCTGATCTCTTAAAGATACCTATCTCGCACAGGGGACTGGTCCAAAGTGGACGGCACCCCAATACCGCAATGCCCATGACGGGCGTAGCCAAAATGCCCCCGAGTTGCCGATCGGGCATTTCCTTCAAACAACGCGTCTGGCGCCAGGCCGTAGTTGCAAAGCGTTCGTGCCTTGCTCGCGACGCCGCCGACTTTGGGTTATAATGATGCTCGAGGTGAACCATGACAGAAAACGCGAGCAAAATCCTTGAATTCTTCGACAGGCTTGAGCCCATCGAGCAGCATGATGTCGTCGTATCTCTGATTCGACGCACAGGTGAATTGCCCACTGAGCCGTTGACAGATGACGATCTGTGCGGAATTGCGGACGATCTATTCACATCACTGGATGATGAAGAAAATGGTAACAACAACGCCGAGGCGCGGTGAAGTTTGGCTCGTTGATCTTGGTATGGTCGCCAAGATTCGACCATGCTTGGTTGTGAGCATTCCAGTCCGACATCATCGTTGCGGCTCGGCAACTTTCATCCAATCGGTGGTGGAAGGGTCGAGACAAATACCGAATGTTTATCTCGCAAGTCGTGATAGACGAGTGTTCCGCAGGAGATTCGACGGCCGCCGCGGAAAGGCTTGATTTATGAACGGATATCGAAGTCCTCGCGATTACAGCTGAAGCCAAGAGCCTAGCTGCCGAACTTATGCTCCGATATGGCATTCCCCAATCCGAGCCACGAGATGCACTTCACATTTCCCTTGCCGCAGTCCATGGTATAGAATTTCTTTTGACGTGGAATTTCCGACATATCGCAAACGCCGAGACACGCGCGACTATCGAGCAGATATGTAGGGATTGTGGCTACAAACCGCCCTCAATTTGCTCGCCGGATGAATTAATGGGAGACTGAGAAAATGATGAATGATCCTATCAAAGTGTTAGAATCCGATCCTGTCCCCAAAAACGACTCGCAGTCACTGCAACTTTCCTCCAGTGAAAGTATAGACACAAATGTTTCCAAAACATGCGCTGCAACCAACATCAATGGTATCCTTTCTAATCGCTGCATTTCTTGGGGGCTTGTGTTCTACAGATTCCTTTTCGCAGGAACCCTCTTCTCGAGGCGCTCGGACCCGGAGCGATGAACAAGGGCGGATAGTCGGACTGACCTATTGGGGTCAAGCTGGACTGAGACTATCCGCACCGAAGGACATTTCCAACCTGACGAACGTTGAGATATCCTATGGAACAACACTCACGCGTGACGATATTGAGTTCTTGGCTTCGCTGCGGAATGTCGAGGCGCTTTCTTTTGGTGGGAATTTGAGTAGCGAAGACGTCGCTATCGAAGGGGACCTGTCTCCGTTGTGTAAACTGAAGCGGCTCGAAAGCCTGTTTCTATGCAAACGCGATATGCGTGACAGCGACCTTGCCTTTCTTCGCGAGTTACCCAATCTGCGTACATTGGAATTTCTAGCGGGCCCTAATCCCTTAACCGAGAATGGATCCAGCGTTACCGACGCATGTGCAGAGTCCATAGGTCAAGTCAAAAACCTTCGCTGGCTTGGAATATATAACGGAGACATCCTCACCGATCGGTTCATTGAGGGAATCAGTCAACACTTGAAGGAACTTGAGCATATCTACCTGAGTTCCGACGAGCTTACCGATCGAACCTTGCAGTTGCTCGCCAAGCAATGCGGAAACCTAAAATCCATTGATTTGTACTCCAAACAGTTCACGGACCAAGGCGTCGCATCTTTAGCATCCGCAAAACAGCTACAAGAAATCTGGATTGAATGCCCGCTGCTGACGCAGGAATCTGTGAACGCTTTAACGGAACTCAAAGACCTACGCCACCTCTTGATCACCGCCCCAACGATCACCAACGAAGTCGTAGAAAAAGTGGCAAAACTACCTGAGTTGCAGATCCTTTGCCTGAGGAATACTCCGTTATCGGATGAGCAGTTTGCGATGTTTGCCAATCATCCGAATCTCGAATCGATTTTTGCCAACGGCCGAAATCTAACGACAGAAAAGGTTTTACAGGTGATCGCGACAATGCCGAAACTGGAGCATATGGACCTTATTGAGGCAAAAGCAACCCAAAGTGCCGTGACTCGATTTTTAGCGGCTCGCAAGTCTGCAACCAAGGAAAGTAATCGCTAAATACTGTTTCGTCGCTTGCCGCAGCCATCATCTGCGGTGGTGCTAATTCAAGCTCCGGTAGAGATACCCTGATGTCATGACGAGAGAACATTACAGGAATGACTTCCTTCGAAACTGCGGCATCGTAGACCAGTTCTAAGTACTTATGTGCTGGAGTGGATAATCGCAAAATCCAGCTGAAAGGGATCACTCTAAGACGTGTCAGCAGAGGTAAATCTGCTGAAGCGATGATGTCCTCTTCACCTACCTCGATCATCCAGCGGTCGGCGGAAACCTGGAGCATTCCGCGGCGCTGCAATTCTTTCAGATCGTTGCGAACATCCGGTTGTTCCATATATCCGCAGTTCACGGTTATCATGGCAATAGAATTGGAGCATCAAGTTGCAGTTGGGGTTGGAGTGGGATTTGAATTGAAGTCCGACAATTCACGCCGCAGGATGCTCAGGGTTGTTTGGAGCAACGTCACGGCCAATGGTCCGATCAGTATTCCGATCGGACCGAGAGCCTGCATCCCACCAAGGACGCTCAGCAGCGCCAGAAGCGGATGCAGTTGACTTTGTCCATGAAGGATCAGCATCTTGATCAAGTTGTCGATCGTGCCGACGATCACCAGAGCATAGATGGTAAGCCCGATGGCGTTTGGGATTTTTTCTTGGTAGAACGCCATAAACAAGGCCACTGGAACCCACACGATTGCGGTTCCCACAAACGGGATCAGAGCGCATACGATTGTTAGGGCAGTGAGCAAAAACGCAGAGGGCGCACCGAGAAAGTAATAGGCCAATCCTGCCGCAAGGCCTTGAGCGACCGCCGAGAGGATTGTCGCAAGGACAATCGCGCGTGAGGTTCGATCGAATTCAGCCAAGAGCTCTTCTTCATAACGGTTATCCAGAGGACTCAGATCCATCAGGGTTCGAACCATGCTTGGGCCATCGCATAGGAAGAAGTAGAGCGATACGAGCAATATGGTCAGTCCGACCATCAGCTTGATCACGAATGCGACCGAGCCACCACCGAAACTGATGAGTTTCGGTTGCAGGTAAGCCAGAGCATTATCAAGTGTTTGTCGGACTTGTTCGGGAGATGGATTGGCAATCTCTTTGAGAGTACCGACGATTCGCCCACCCAGGAGCGTTTCTCGAGAGGCTTGCCAGGTCGCATTGACGTTCCAGACCGATTCCTGCAGGCTCGTTAAGTTACCTGTGTCCGAAGGGGCTAAACGGTTCATAGAAGCGTTTAGTTGGGATGCTGCGATTGCCGATTCGATCGTCTGATCGATCAATCCGGAACGGACTTGGCTGACGTGAGCCATCGGTGCCGGCTCCAAGCCATCGATAGCGATGATTTGTGATTTGATCGTGCCGGCTTTTTCCCTCAGGTCTTCAAGATGCTTCGAGAGATCCTGGTCACTAGGTTCGGTGGCCAGGAACTCCGGCAGTCCAACTGCCAACGCCTGGACTTTTTCAAAGGTGGTTTGCAGATACGAATCCACCTTCTGTTTGATAAGCGGATCGACTCCCCCTTTTGCGGCGTTTTTGCCATTGGCTTTTGAGTGATTGGTACCTTTCTCCTTCGCATGAGAAAGCATTGCCTTAGGGATCTCATCGAGTCGCAAACGCACATCGACGAGATCGCCTGCCATGCGGCCTTTGGGGTCGGTTACTTCTGCATAGCTGGTCGATTCGGATACGACCTTCTTGATCTCGGCGAGCTTTGCATCGATCGAACGGAATTGGACTGCGGCAGGAGATTCCAAGTTGACGAAGTTATTCGAACGCAATCGACTCAGTCCGAGTCGGATATTCGATTCATTGAATTCATCGAGCAGCTTGATGCCTTGGACTGCGGCTAATCCGACGATCACGCCTGCGGGCACCAGCACGCAACCGACGATCATCAGCGTCGTCAGCGAGGCCGCTAGGTGAGTTTTATTTTTGACCTTCTTGAGTACCCAGCGATGCAGGGGCTTGAAAACAACCACCAAGACAACGGCGATGAAGACCGGGACAAAAAATCCGATCATCACCTTGTAGAATAAGATCCCTATGAGGGCAAGGATCGCCAGCAAGACGGCAAAAGAGATGTAGCGAGCCATGAGACGTACGTTTAAGATAATGTTTTCGTGGGGAAACCTAAGGGGATAGATCTTAACACAGGCCAAGTCATTGTGCATCCACCGAAAGAGCCTGGCGAGAGTAAGCTAGATCATCCAAAAAGTTCTCATCGAGAGTGGATAAAGCTCGCGCTGCGGATTTCGATCTTGTCCCTTGCGCTTCTTTTCTTCGGATTAGCAATCCGACATGCGGCCATGGAATTGGCTCGCAGCGAAATTTCCCTCAACTGGAGTTCTGTTCGCTGGGGGTATTTAGGTGTAAGTGTTCTGTTTGGGATGATTGCGATGGTGCCCCCGTTCCTTGGCTGGCATGCAATCCTTAAGGATTTCGGACAGAACATTCCATGGCCCGTTACGATCTACGCCTATTTTTTAGGTCACTTGGGAAAGTATGTTCCAGGTAAAGCGATGGCGGTATTGCTGAGGGTCGCAGAGTTGCAACGACACAAAGGTTCGATGAGTGCTGGTGGACTGAGCGTGTTTGTCGAAACCTTGATCGGATTTGCAAGTGGCGGAATTCTAGGTGCCTTGATCTTGCAGTATCTCGATTTCCCCAACTGGTTACGGTGGTCGGCACTGCTTGGAATTCCCTTGGCAGGCTTAAGTCTATCACCCTACAGCTATCGGTGGATAATCGGACCGATCCGTCGAACTCGAATCGGTAAGTCGATGGACACGTTCATCGGTGCGATCAGTACGCGGTTGTTGTTGAGAACTGCAGCATGGGCTTGGGTCGGCTGGATGTTCCAAGGAACGGCGTTGTGGTTCGTTCTCCTATCGCTCGCGGATGTTTATCCTACGCTTTCGGCAAACCTCAGCAGTGGTCATGTTTGGTTGGTTTGCGTTTCAAGCATGAGCCTCGGTGGGCTTGCAGGTTTTCTTTCAATGTTACCCGGAGGAGCACTGGCACGGGAACTCGCCTCCACAGGCGTGCTTGCTTCGATCATTCCGCAACCGATTGCACTGATCGCTACAGTGCTAGTGCGTGTTACTTCGATGGCCGCTGAACTCCTGATGATCCTTCTGAGCCGAGGGATCAAACTCTTTACCAAGCACTAGCCTACCTTGAAGGAGATAGGGCTCGGGTTGCGGACAGCTTGCGAGTAGATCGCAACAATGCTACCGATGGCCAAGAGCGACCATGGGAACCAGTCCTTGGGTCGAAATATTTTCCCTTGCGGCATTTGCGGTTGGGAGTTGAACCAAGGGTTTTGCTGGGCTGCTACTGCGGTGTCTTCGAAGATCCCAGGCGAGAACAGTGCGCTCTCGATGGCGAGGCATTCCAGGCCTACGATGATCATCACCAGACCTACTGCGCAGAAGAAAGCTCGATAGAGGTTCGAAGGTCGCAGAAACATGATTGAAAGGATTTCGAGGTTACGGGATCCAAAAACCAACCCAGACTTCTTTTGGGTGATCGACCTTGGGACTTGGCGAAGTTTGGTTCTCCCGAGGGGTTCTTTTGAAAAAATGTGGGGAAAGTCGACCTAAGCCCGAAAATCTGTAGAAAGAAAACAACCCGCATGCTCGGCAGAACCGCCTTGACCGGTTTGAAATCTCCGGTTGCATCGGGTACCCTTTATAGCCTGTAGGCTCCAGCCCATTGATCTGCTGGGCCATTTCTCACCTCTCTTTTCCATTTCGTAGAGTTGCTATGAGCCATACCAATCGTCGTCGCTTCCTTCAAACCACTTCGGCTGTCTCGGCTGGTTATTGGGTGGCTGGAGGTGTTGCCCCTAAGGAAAGTCGTTCTGCTATTGAAGAGATCCGTTTCGCTTGCATCGGTGTCGGGGGCAAAGGCTCCAGTGACTCCAAGGACGCAGCCAACAACGGCAAGATCGTCGCGATTTGCGATGTTGACGACAACACCCTCAATGGGAGAAAGAAAGACGAAGACTTTGAAGATGCGCAAGTCTTCAATGACTTCCGAAAGATGTTTGATAAAGTCGGTAAGGATATCGACGCGGTGACCGTGAGCACTCCCGATCATACCCACGCAGTGGCAACGGGCATGGCTCTGAAGATGGGTAAAGCATGCTATACCCAAAAGCCATTGACTCGCACGATTTGGGAAGCTCGCCGAATAGCGGAACTGGCTGCCAATGCCAAGGTTGCAACTCAGATGGGCAACCAAGGCTCAGAGAGCCCTGGCCTGCGAAGTGCAGCAGCCAAGCTCAAGTCCGGCATTCTTGGCAACGTGAAAGAGATCCACATTTGGACCAACCGACCTGTTTGGCCTCAAGGCATTCCACGTCCTGCCGAACAGCCGATTCCGAAGGAACTCCACTGGGATGAATTCATCGGCCCAGTCGAGATGCGTCCTTACAATGCCGCTTATCACCCCTTCAAGTGGCGAGGGTTCTGGGCGTTTGGTACAGGTGCTCTTGGCGATATGGCTTGCCATACCCTCAACGTCGCCTTCGCAGGTTGTGATCTAGTGAACCCTGTGAGCGTCCAAGCAACCACGACGGGACACAATGGCGAAACCTTCCCAGGTTCCTCGAAGATCAACTTTGAATTTGCTCCGACGAAGAACCGTCCAGCGATCAATATGATTTGGTACGACGGGGGCAACAAAGTCGATCCCGAGATGCTCGAAGGACGCAAACGCAGTGATAGTGGTTTGCTGATCATCGGCGACAAGGGCAAGATGTACTCGCCTAACGATTACGGAGCCGAGTGCTTCTTTACCGGAGTCGAAGACAAAGAAGTCGACTTTGAAAGAAGCCCAGGCCACTTCAAGGAATTCGCCATTGCCATCAAGACCGGCAAGCCGACTTGGTCGAACTTCGCTAACTACGCTGGCAAGATGACCGAAGTCATCCTGCTTGGTAACCTCGCCGTTTGGGCTGCAGGCAAGGCGAAGCAAGAAGGAGAGCAAGTCACCAGTGCCAAGCTCGAATGGGATGCCGAAAACCTCAAGGTCAAGGGAACCAGCGAATTTGACTCGATGATCAAGCCTGCTTATCGAGCAGGTTACGAACTGTAAATCGTTTTGTGACGATTTTCACGGTCAAAGGACTCGATGAAGAAATAGAACCCAAGACGCACGTGGCCTTCCTCGTGCGTCTTGGCTTTTCTACCCTGTAAAAAACCTGGGTTCCTACTACTATGGAGCGTCGCCTGACAGCCAATCCATCTCGATCTACCATCCATGACTGACAAAAAAACTTCGACCATCTCCAACGTGATCTTGGGTTGGCTAATCCCTATCGCGATCGTGACCCTGGGTGTGCTTGCCTTTCTGGGCTTGGGGAAACAGACCCCGAAACAAGTCGGCAATGACCCCTCCGATCCGCGTGTGATCCTGACCAAAATGCCGATGGTCAACGTCGATCGCATGGAGGATTTTGAGGGGATCGAAACGCTCGATATCGACCTATCGGGTACCGTGGTGCCATTCCGACAAGTGACCATCGGAGCCGAGGTCGCCGGACGCGTCGTCTACAAGAGCGATCAGTGCAGGATAGGTCGCTATGTAAACCGGGGTGATCTGCTTCTGAAGCTCAATCCAAAAGACTATGAGCTTGAAATCGAACGGATTACTTCATTGAAGGAATCCGAGTATGCACAGCAGCGGGAACTCGAACAGGAAATCTCGAACATCAAGCGCTCGCTGGCACTAGCCGAAGAGGAGTTGGAACTTCAGGAAAAGGATCTATCCAGGCTAGCAGCCTTACCCGAAGGATTCGCAAGCGATACTGAACGGGATCAAGTTCGCCGCCAAAGGATCGCCAGTGCAAACCAAGTTGTGACGTTTCAAAACCAGTTGCAATTGCTCCAAACTCGTCGGATGCGAGTCGAACTGGCCGAGCGTTTAGCCGACACACAGCTTGCTCAAGCGAAGGTCAATCTCGAACGCTCCGAGATCAAATCCCCCATTTCCGGCGTGCTGATCAATGAAACAGTTCAAGAGGATTCGTATGTGCAACGCGGGGACAAGCTCTGTGTTATTGATGATACCGAGAAGGTCGAAGTCAGTTGCAATCTCAGAACCGACCAGTTGCTTTTGATCCTTGATCAACTATCGGATGGACCTATTCAGGATCCATCTGCTCAGGTACTCAGATCCTCTAGCTATGAGTTGCCACCGACACCGGTTGAGATTTCTTATCAAGTCGCAGGTCGCACCGATGTCGTCTATCAATGGCATGGCAGGCTAAGCCGTTACGAAGGGATCGGACTCGACACCCAAAGTCGCACGGTTCCGGTTCGAATCACTGTCGAGAACCCTAGAGACGTTCGGCGTAATGGCATATCGATTAGCGAAGAGGGAAATGGCGGGCTACCGGCCCTGGTGCGTGGGATGTTCGTCGATGTAAAGATTAAGACCAAACCGCGAAGGCAATTGGTTTTGATTCCAAAACTAGCGCTAAAACCAGGTGGGCTGCTTTGGGTATTCGAGTCTGACAACTCGGATTCGTCTACGGGATCCGCTTCCAAATCAGAGTCGCAGGAATCCCTACGTCCACCGTCGCTTGATTTGAATTTATCAAACCCCGACGATTGGGTCCTTGGCCAAGTTAAAGTCGTCAGCGGTATTAAGACCATTCGAGTTTCCAAAGTACCGCACCTGGGTGATCGCGAATACTGGGTTGCAGAGGCCGACGATCGACTTAAGCCGGGAAGCAAGCTGATCACCACGCCACTTGCGAATCTCATCGGCGATGGTACCGACAAGGTTCGAACAGCCAAATCGAGCATGGTTCAAGAAGGGACAAATCCATGAATGGAGTAGTGCGTTGGGCAGTCAAACACATGGCGGGGATCAATTTTTTGGTCGTCGCTATTTTGATCGGTGGACTGGCAAGTTTTTTCGGGATGCGCCGCGAAACCTTTCCCGAGTTCCAACTCGAAGTCATCTTGGTCACCGTCCCCTATCCGGGTGCTACCCCCGATGAAGTCGAATCGGGTATTTGCCAAAAGATCGAAGAGTCGGTGCAGTCCTTAGCGGGAATCAAAAAACTCACGAGCATCTGTCGCGAAGGGAGTGGGTTTACGCTCATTCAACTCGAACCGAGCGTCAAGGATGTTCCTCGGGTCCTCTCGGAGGTTCGGTCGGCAGTGGATCGAATTTCTGTCTTTTTCCCAGAACGAAGTGAAAAGCCCACCGTCGAGCAGATCACCTTTAGAACTCCCGCGATCCGAGTGGCCGTGATCGGTCCGGCACACAGAGACGAACAGAGCGAACTGAAATTAAGAAACTTTGCCGAAGATATTCGCGATCGACTGATCGAACTTCCCAACGTTTCCCAAGCCCAGGTCGTCAACGTCAAACCGTATCAAATCGATGTGGAGGTCAGCGAAGATACTCTTCGAAAGTACGGCCTGACACTCAGTCAGGTAGCCAACATCATCCGTAAGGAGAACATGGAACTCCCAAGCGGACAGATCCGAAGCGAGGGCCAAGAAATCTTGCTTCGAGGAAAAAACAAGCGGGAAGTCGGAGAGGACATCGCTAAGTTGCCGCTGGTGACCCAGCCTAATGGAGTGATTCTGTCCGTGGGAGATATTGCCAAGGTCAAGGATGAGTTTGACGATGTTGCAGCCCTCAATGAGATCAATGGCAGGCCTGCGGTGACGATCGTTATCGAACGAACCAGCACCGAGGATTTGCTCAGTATTTCCGACGAGGTCCAAAAACTGGTTTCCGAATATCCAGTACCCGATGGCTATTCGCTGATCGCTTGGGGCGACGAGAGCATCGACGTGCGGGATCGTATACGAATGCTTCGCGAGAATGGACTCCAGGGAGGACTGATTGTCTTTTTGTTATTGGCTTTGTTCCTGAACTTAAGGCTGGCATTTTGGGTCGCTATGGGAATTCCGATCAGCGTTTTTGGTGCTGCAATTGGATTGTATGCATTTGGAGAAACGCTCAACATGCTCACGATGTTTGCGTTTCTGATGGCCGTCGGGATCGTCGTCGATGATGCCATCGTGATCGGAGAGAATATCTTCGCGCATAGGGATATGGGTAAGTCCAATATCCAAGCGGCCATCGATGGAGCAGCCGAGGTGTTGCCTAGCGTATTTTCCAGTGTAGCGACCACGATCATTGCTTTCATGCCTCTTTTCTATGTTTCTGGCGTGATGGGCAAGTTCATTGCAGTCATGCCGGTGGCGATTGTGCTGATGCTGACAATTTCTTTAGTTGAAGCATCGATTGCATTACCTGGCCACCTGTCGCACGAATCTCATGCACCGAAGTCCCTGCTAGATAAACTTCGATACTACGCGATGTTACCGATCCTACCGGTCGAAAGGTTCTTCGACCGAATATCCAAGTTCAACAATTCCGTACTCGACTGGTTTGGAGAACGCTTTTATGGACGATTGCTCCGAACTTTTTTACAGAACCCATTACTTCCAATAGCTCTTGGATTTTCAGTCGTTGCTCTGGCCGTTGGAATGGTCAGGTCTGGAAAAGTGCCCTTTGAGTTCTTTCCTGATTTGGATGGAAAGACAATCATCGGTCAGGTGATCTATCCAGACGGGACGCCAGCAAACATCACAACGGCTGCGGCTCGCAAGATGGAATCGGCACTTCGGGAAATCAGCGAGCAGGTCGCCGACAAAGA
>Ga0315904_10012114_pt1 | contig 10924 bp, 6 predicted proteins | sample LakEriMetagenome_6_FD_203529 | JGI IMG/M metagenome (GOLD analysis project Ga0315904, IMG submission 203529) | Freshwater fungal communities from buoy surface, Lake Erie, Ohio, United States - Buoy 12 MA120 | ecosystem: Environmental > Aquatic > Freshwater > Lake | place: USA: Lake Erie, Ohio... | reverse complement strand
GGATGAACGCGTAACGTTGGCCGTTGATGATCGAGGGCGGGAGGGGTTTGCCTTCCAGCTTGGCCAGCTCGGGCTTGTAGTCGAAGAGTTCGAGCTGCGACGGTGCGCCGGCCATGAACAGGTGGATGACCGCCTTGGCCTTGGGCGGGTGGTGCGGCAGGCCGGACATCTGGCCCGAACCGGCGGCGGCGAGGCGGCCCATGGCGCCGTCGGCTACGAGGGAAGCGAGGGCGATCTTACCGACGCCGAGGGCGCATTCCTGAAAGAAGTATCGGCGGGTGACGTTGGGGCGGGACATGGCGGAAGGAGGATGGAAGATTGAGGATGATAGATGGATGATGGACGATGGCAGATGACAGATGGCAGAGGACAGATAGCGGGAGATGTATGAGTTTTTTGTCCGTTTTGGTGATTATCGGTCTGTCATCTGTGATCTGTCATCCGTCATCTACTCTTCACGGATGCACGATGCTCTCGTCGAGGTTGAGGGCGGCGCGGGCGAGGGCGGTCCAGACGTCCTTGTCGGCGACCTTGCGGGCGCGCTGGGCGTCGACGAAGGCCTGCATGGTCTTCGTCTCATCGGGCGCCGGCGGGCGGGTGACGCAACGACGGAGGATGAAGGCGATGCGGCCGGCGTCATCGGAGGCCGCCGTCATGGCCTTCGCTCCGAGGGCGCGGGCCGCTTCCATGAACATCTCGTCGTTGAGCAGGGTGAGGGCTTGGAGCGGGCTGTTCGAGACGTCGCGGCGGGCGATGCACGCTTCGCCGGTGGGCGCGTCGAAGGTCGTGGCCATCGCGAACGGGGCGGTGCGCTTGATGAAGGTGTAGAGCGAACGACGGTAGCGGTCTTCGCCTTCGCTGGGCTTCCACTCGATCTTGCCGTAGGCCCCTTCGCTGGTGACGCTGGCGGGCTGCGGCGGATAGACGCCGGGTCCGCCCATCTTGAACGAGATCAGGCCGGCGGCCTGGAGCGCGCCGTCGCGGATGACCTCGGCGTCTAGGCGGAAGCGGCTGCCACGGGCGAGGAGGAGGTTCTCGCGGTCTTTCTCGGCGAGCTCGGGCGTCACGCGCGAGGACTGGCGGTAAGTGGCGCTGGTGACGATCAGGCGGTGCAGTTTCTTCATCGACCAGCCGGTGCGCTGGAATTCCACCGCAAGCCAGTCGAGCAGCTCCGGGTGCGTCGGGGCTTCGCTCTGGTAGCCGAAGTCCTCGAGCGAGACGACGAAGCCACGGCCGAAGAAGGCCTGCCACTGTCGGTTCACGGCCACGCGGGCGGTCAGCGGATTCTCAGGCGCGAAGAGCCAGCGGGCGAAGGTCAGGCGGTTGGCCGGGGCGTCCTTGGGCAGACCGGGCAGGAAGGCGGGGACGCCGGGCTTCACTTCTTCGCGCGGGTTCAGGTATTCGCCGCGGTGATAACGCACGGTTGTCCGAGGGTTGGAGGCCGGGCGCTCGCGCATGACGAGCGTGGGCTGTCCGCGCGGGATGCGCTTACGCAGGGCGGTGAGGGCCTTGGCGTGCACGGCGACTTCGGGGGCGGTCTCGAGGAAGCGCATGCGCAGGGCATCCCGATCCTGCGGAGCGGCACCGGCGAGCATGGCTTCGATCGCCGCGGGGTGACCGGTGGCGGTGGCCTGCTCGTCGGTGGTGACGGAGAGGCGGAAGTGTCCGAGCGAGCAGGAGAAATGTTTTTCGAAAAGCATCTTCAGCGTCCAGCCGGCAGGGAGGTCGGTGGGCTTGGCGAAACGGAAGACGGCCGTCTGGCGCTGGCCGTAGCCGCCCAGCACCTGCCAGCCGCTCGACATCTCGCCGTCGAGCGCGGCGGAAGCGTTGTTCTTCTTTCGGGCGGCCTTGCCCTTGGCCTTGGCTTTGGCCTTGGGCGCGGCGGCGGCGTCGCTGATGCGATCTTCCTCTTCGTCATTGGTCGCGAAGGCTTCGCCGAATTCGAGCCGCTGGTTACCTTGCCAGGCTTGGAGTTCGCTGAGGAAGAAGCCGCCGAGCGGTCCCTCGTAGTTGGTCAGGCCCGGGCCGTCGTTGGGCAGGGAAGGGTGGTCGGCGACTTCAAGCCGGATTGCCGTGACGCCTTTATGGGCGCGATCGAACGTGAGGTCATAGACGTCGCTCTTGCTGCTGTCGCCGCCGCCGAGGATGAAGCCGTCGGGCTGGACCTCGAGTTTCGGCATGGTGGTCGTGAGCTTGGCCGGGCGGAGCACTTCCCACTTGGAGGCTTTGGGCGCTTCGGCGGCGATCCACGCGTCGACCTTGGGGTCGAGGGCGGCGACGCCGCCGGGGAACTTGCCGGGCAGGGATTCTTCGGCGGCGGCGATCTTACGCGCGTGCTCGGCGACCTGCGCGGCGAGGTCGGCCGGCGGAATATGATAGGTCGGTTCGTCGGCGTTGTTCAGCAGCGCCATGACGCCGAAGTAATCCGTGTGCAAGATCGGGTCATACTTGTGCGTGTGGCACTGCGCGCAGTTCATCGTCAGGCCCATCCAGGCCGCGCCGGTGGCACCGACGCGGTCGACCATGGAGTAGAAGCGGTATTCGTTGGGGTCGGCTCCGCCTTCTTCGTTGAGCATCGTGTTGCGATGGAAGCCAGTGGCGATGTGGTCGTCGGGCGTGGCGCCGGGGAGGAGGTCGCCGGCGAGCTGCTTGATGCCGAACTGATCGTAGGGCAGATCGGCGTTGAGGGCCTTCACGACCCAGTCGCGGTAAGGCCAGATCGTACGCGGGCGGTCCTTCTCGAAGCCGTTGGTGTCGGCGTAGCGGGCGAGGTCGAGCCAGCGGCGCGCCCAGCGTTCGCCATAGCGCGGTGAAGCGAGGAGGCGGTCGACGAGTTTCTCGTAGGCTTCGGGCGACTTATCCTGGACGAAGGCGTCGGCCTCTTCGGGCGTGGGCGGCACGCCGGTGAGGTCCAGCGTCACGCGACGCACGAGGGCGTAGCGGTCGGCTTCGGGCGAAGGCTTCAGGCCGGCCTTCTCGAGTCGCGTGCGCACGAAGGCATCGATCGGGTGGACGCCGGCCTGCGGCACGGGCGCCTGCTTAGGCGCGGAGAAGGCCCAGTGTGGTTGGTAGACGCCGCCTTCGGCGATCCAAGCACGCAGGGTCGCCTTGTCCTTCGCGGAGATCGGCTTCTTCGCCTCAGGAGGCGGCATGATGTCGTCCGGATCTTCGGAGAAGATGCGATGGATGACTTCGCTTTTGTCAGGCTGACCCGGGACGATGGCGACTTCACCGGACTTGCCTTTGCCGTAGGCGGATTCGACGAGGTCGAGGCGGAGTTTTCCTTTGCGCGAATGCTCGTCCATGCCGTGGCAGGCGAAGCAGTGCTGGGCCAGGATCGGCCGGACCTCACGGTTGAAGTCGACGGCGGACGCGGTGGCGGCAGACGCGAGAAGCAGGAAAGCGGACGGAAAGCGCGGCATGGGTGCGGGGGTGAACGGTCGGGGGTGCGACAGACTAAGATAAGACACTCTAGACCGTCCGGGGTTGCGAGCAATTAGCAGGTAGGGTTTGGCGGTTGCGGGCCCATGATAGGTGGCTAATTTCGCGATGTCGTGCCCCGCTTAGCCCTCATTTTCTGTCTTATCGCCGTAGGGGTGTCCGCCGCTGACGGCCCGAAGTTGGGCGATGGCTCGCAGCAGAAATGGCGGCAGGCGCTGGGCTCCCCGAGGTCGCCTTTCGGTCAGGTTGGTCCGGCGGAGCTGGTCGAGTCCTTCGACACTCCGGATTTCCGGGCGCAGCTGTTCCGCCAGCGTACTGGTCCGGAGACCTGGCAGCGGATTCTTCTCCTGAAGCCCCTGCGGCTCGAGGCACGGACCGGCGGAGTCGTCGTGCCTTTCTATGACCCCGATCGGATGTGCGGTTATGATCTGCGGACGAAGCAACGGCTCGGACCGGAGCGGAATACGGCTTTCTTCGGCCTGCACCTCGTGCGGCAGGGCTACGTCGTCGCCGCGGTCGAGGCTTACCCGTTCAACCTGCTGACGCCGGAGGAGCAGAAGGCGAGCAAGGGTGGGATGGGCGTCTGGCGTGACGCCGCCGCCAAGCTCGCCAGGCAGGAGCCCGGATGGACGGGCATGGGTAAGCTCACCCATGACACGCTCCTGGCGGCCGATCTCCTGGCGGCGGATGCGCAGGTCGACTCGGCTCGTCTCGCGGTGATGGGTCATTCGCTCGGCGGCAAGATGGCCTTCTACGCCGGCTGCCTGGATCCGCGCTTCAAGGCGATCGTCGCGAGCGATTTCGGCCTGGCGTGGGATTCCTCCAATTGGGGCGACGCCTGGGCTTTCGCAGGAACAGTTGCTCGCATTCTATGCTCCGCCGTTCTTCCTGATCGCCGGACAATACGACAGCGAGGCGACGTGCGGCCCTTTGTTGGACGCGGCCCGCAAGACACGGGAGCTCACGGGCCGGGCAGGCGGCATCGAGATGTTCGACCATCATTCCGGACACCAGCCGACTTGGCCGTCCTTGAAGGCCGCCTATGTCTGGCTGGCACGCCGGATGGACATGCCCGCGCCTGATTTCGCGTATCTCGACCAGCTGGCCCGCGAGCAAGCGAAGTCCGCCAAGTAGGCGCTCACTTCTTTTTCTTCTTCGCGCCGGCTTTGCCGGCTTCCGCGCCGAGCGCCGGGCCGTTGTCGGCCGGCAAGGTGCGATGCCAGGCGAGCACCGCGGCCGTGAGGCGCGCGACGACGGCCGGTTCTTTCGCCGCGAGGTCGGTCGTTTCGCCCTGATCCTTGGCGAGGTCGTAGAGCAGCGGCTTCGAGCCGTCATATTCGCAAAGCAGTTTCCAGTCACCGTCACGGACGGCGAGATCGGGCTGCGGCACGGCGAGGGCGGGGAGCCAGACTTTCCGTTCCGGGGGGCGACGCCAGAAGATGGGGCCAGGGTGGGAGGCCGGCGCGCGTCCGAGCAGCGTGCCCGTCAGGTCGGCGCCATCGAGTCCCTCGGGCGCCTTCGCGCCCGCGAGGCGGGCCAGCGTGGGGGAGAGGTCCATCGCGGCGAAGACCGAGGTCGCATCGAGTGTGCCGACCTTGGCTTTGTCCATGAGTCCGGGCGCCCAGACGACGAGCGAAGAGCGGAGGCCGCCTTCGAAGAGCTGGGACTTCTTGCCGCGGAATGGTCCGGCGCTGCCGGCGCCGGGTTCGGGTCCGTTGTCGGAGCAGATCACGAAGACCGTGTTATCGCGTAAGGCGGCATCGCCGCGGACGCGTTCGAAAAGGCGGCCAAGCTGGCGATCCATCTCCTCCAGCACGGCGAGGTAAATCTGGTGTTTTTCCGGCGACCATTTCTCGAGCGGAGGGAAGTAGGGGCTGTGGACGTCGTCGGGCCAGAGGTCGACGTAGAAGGGCTGCTGTTTCGCCGCGGCAGCGTCGATGAACCTGAGGGTCGCGTCGGCGTAGCCGGTCGTGATCTCGGTGCGGTTCATCCAGGTCACCGGGCCGCCGAGGCGTTCGGCGTCGGCCCAGATCTTCTTCGGCTCCTTGTCGCCGGGCTTGAGCGTGAGCGGGAGGAGCTTCGGTCCCATGCCCTCGAAGTTGGTCAGCGACGCATCGTAACCGTAGGCCGTGATCGCGGGGGCGTCGTCGACGTCGCGCTGGCCGCCGAGGTGCCATTTGCCGAAGTGTCCGGTGGCGTAGCCGGCGGACCGCAGCGTACGGGCGAGCGTCGGAGCCTGCGGGTCGAGCCACTGCGCGTTGCCGCGGCGGGTGTTCTCGGCGCGGTTATCCAGGAAGGAGTTGATCCGCCAGCGCTGTGGGTATTGGCCCGTCACGAAAGCGCAGCGGGAAGGGGAGCAGATCGGCGAGTTGACGTAGAACTGGGAGAAGCGGAGGCCTTCGGTGGCCAGCCGGTCGATGTTCGGCGTCTTCGCCTCCGTGTTGCCGAAGCAGGAGAAGTCGCCCCAGCCCATGTCGTCGATGAGCACGAAGACGATGTTGGGCTTCGTCGATTCCGTCGCCCCCAGGAGCAGGGCGGAGGCGAGCAGGCAGAGGAAGCGCATGGCTTAACGCACGCCGGAGGGCACGGCATCCTTCACCAGTTCGGCGAGCCGAGCGCGCATGGCCTTGACGCGTTCCGGCTGGGCTTCGGCGAGGTTCTTGGCTTCGGAGGGATCGGCGGAGAGGTCATACAACGCCACGGCCTCGTATTTCCCGGCGGCTTTCTTGCCTTTCTTCTTTCCGGTCGGCGCGACGTCGGCGGCGCCGCCGTCGACGATCAGCTTCCAGTCGCCCATCCGGACCGCGGCGCGGGAGGGGCCTTGGGTCGATACCGAGAGAATGGCGTCGTGGGGCGAAGCGGCCTGCTTCGTCAGCATCGGCCAGATGTCCAGGCCGTCGACGGGCAGTTTCTGTTCGAGGGAGCCACCGGCCTGCTTGATCAGCGTCGGATACCAGTCGACCATGTGCATCGGCTGGCGGATGCGCTGTCCGGCCGGAATGTGGCCCGGCCACGTGGCGAAGGCCGCGGCGCGGGTGCCGCCTTCGAAGATCGAGCCTTTGAAGTCGCGGAGCGGGGTGTTGTCGCCCGGCGACGGTCCGCCGTTGTCGCTCGAGAAGACGATAAGCGTATTCTCCAGCCGGCCGGCCTGCTTGAGCGCCGCTTCGATCTGGCCGATGGCTTCATCGACCGCGGCGAGCATGCCCGCGAGCTTCTGGCGATTACCCTTCAGGTGAGCATAGGGCTTGAGATAGCTATCCGGGACTTGGAACGGGCTGTGGACGCCGTTGAAGGGCACGTAGAGGAAGAGGGGTTTGGATTGATCGCCTGTCGCGATGACCTTGCAGGCTTCCTTGGCGATCAGGTGCGTCGTGTAGCCTTCTTCCTTGAGCGACTCGCCGTTGCGATACCAGTCGAGCTTGTTCATCCGTTCATGGGTGAAGTAATCGAGCATCCCGAAGAAGTGGCCATACTGGTGATCGAAGCCGCGGGCGTTGGGCTGGTAGGCTTTCTCGAATTCACCGAGGTGCCACTTCCCCGTGAGCGCGGTGCGATAGCCGGCCGAGCGCAGGGCATCGGCCAGCGTACGTTCGGCGAGCGGCAGACCCCAGCCGGCCCCCGGCGAGACGATCGTGTAGACGCCGGTATGCGTCGGGTAGCGACCGGTCAGCAGGGTGGAGCGGGTCGGCGAGCAGACCGGCTGGACATAGTGGTTCTCGATGATCGCGCCGCTCTGGGCGAGACGGTCGATATTCGGCGTCTTGATCTCCTTGCCGCCGTTGAAGCCACAATCGGCGTAGCCCAGGTCATCGATCAGGAAGAAGACGATGTCGGGCTGCTTGGCTGCTTGGGCGCATAGGTTGAAGCAAAGCCAAGAAAAGAGCAGGGCGTAACGCATGGGGTGGCGTAAGGCTTACCCCCGGCGCTCCGAGTTGTCAAAAGGCTTAATGCCAGAGCGGCTCGGCCTGCGTCTTGCTCCATGCTTCCCATCGCTCAATCAAGGTCTTGGTCAGCTCTGGGTGACTCGCGGAGACTTCCCTTTTTTCGGAAGGGTCGGTTTCCAGGTCATAGAGTTCCCAGCGGGGTCCGCCCTTGAAGAGTTTCCACTTCCCGGATCGCAAGGCGCCGCTCTTGCCGACTCGCCAGTAAAGCGTCTCGTGGAGCGGTCCGGCCTCAGGATTCGCCAGCAGGCTGCGCAGGTCCTTGCCGTCGGCGTTGGTCGGAGCCGCGACGCCGGCGGCGGCGAGGGCCATGGCGGTGAGGTCGGTGGCGATGACAGGCGTCTTGATGACCGTTCCCGGCTTCGTCACGCCGGGCCAAGTCACCGCATAGGGCACGCGGATGCCGCCTTCAAGCAGCTGCCCTTTTTCGCCGCGGTGAGGATGGTTGCTGGACGTAAGCTCACGCGTGGGGCCGCCATTATCGCTGAGGAAGACGATGACCGTGTTCTCGGTCTGGCCGTTGGCGTCGAGCTTGGCCAGGAGCTTGCCCACGGATTCATCGAGGTGCGTCAGCATCGCGGCGAAGATCCGCCTTTGCACGTCGGGGATATCCTTGAAGCGGGCCATGTGGGCATCGGTTCCCTGCATCGGGCTGTGGACGGCGTTGTAGGCGAGATAGAGGAAAAAAGGTTGCTCCTTCGTGCGGTCAAAGAACTCCATCGCCTCGCGCGTGAACGCATCGGTGAGATTACTCGGTTCCTCGATGGCCTTATCGCCGCGCATCATCGGGTTGTCTTTATTGTATTCCGGTTCGTCGGACTTCAGGTGGTCGCTCTGGATCAGGCGGCCATCCGGTGAGGTCCAGCGCCCCATGGCGCCATCGGGTAGGTTCTTCCGGCGCAGCCAGGTCGTATTGCCCTTGCCGATTACGGGCTCGAAGTAGCGGCCTTCGTGGAGGAAACCGAAGAAGTCAGCGAAGCCTCGCTGCTGCGGGTGGAAGGGGGCGGTGCCGCCCAGGTGCCATTTGCCGACAAGGCCCGTGTGATACCCGGCGGTGCGCAGGCGATCGGCGATGGTCGGTACGCCGACGGGCAGTCCGATGCCAGGCTCCAGGTTCTTGCTGCCGATCGGGTTGAACTCGAAACCAAAGCTCGTCTGGTAACGGCCGGTCAGCAGCGCGGCGCGGGAGGCGGCGCAGAAAGGAGCCGTGACGTAGCCATCCGTGAAGCGAGCGCCCTTGGCGATGAGCCGATCGATGTTCGGCGTCGGGATGCCCTTGCCGCCATAGCAACCCAGCTCGCCGTAGCCTAGGTCGTCGGCGACGATGAACAGGATATTAGGCTTCTTCGTTTCCGCCGCCAGAAGCGGAAGCAACGAAGTGAGCAGCAGGCTGAGGAAGGTGAGCGGCTTCATCGGGATATACGCCGAAATTATCAACGTAGGCCCTCGCTTGGCTACGCGCAATTCAGGCGCGTAGGTTCCGATTTTCGGCAATTTGCAGGGGCAGATTCTCAGCGCTCCACCGGCAGCCACTGCACGGCGTCGACGATCACATGTCCGTCAGTGCCGGCATTGGAGATTTCGACCCAGCCGGCCTGTCCGGCGCTGATTTCAAAGGTGCCGACGACATGGAAGAGGCCGTCGACGGAGGGCTTGAGTTTCTGGTTCACGAGGACCTTGGACTCGCCCTTGGCGTGATGGATCGTGACCGGGACGTTCGTGGCGCGGTTGCCGTTGATGCTGTAAGAGACTGCGACGCGGTAAGAGCCCGCGGCGGGCAGGGCGGGGATGAAGCGTGCGGTCATCGCGCCCTTCTCGGCGTTGCCGTCATGACGATAACCGTCGCCGACATAGCGAGGGCTGGTGTGACCGGTGGCTTCGAAGCCCTTGAGCGCGGCGGCAGCGTCATCCACGACGACGCCCGGAAGCTTCGCCTTGTCCACGCCATGGGCACCGCCCGTCGCGGCGGCGGGGATGAAGTCGAGGACCTGGCCTGCGGCGAGGAGGCGTTCCTTGAGCGCGCCATAGTCGACGGCCTGGACGGTGGTGCCGCGCTCGATGGCGAGGCCGGCGGCGGTGGCGGCGGACTGGCCCATGACCATGAAGACCGGCTCCATGCGGATCGAGCCGTAGGCGATGTGGCTGGCGCTCAGGCAGACCGGCACGAGCAGGTTGGTGCATTCGGACGCGCGCGGGCGGATGCTCCGGTAGCTGACCGGGTAGGGCTTGCTGCCGACCTGGACGTCGCCTTCGTTGCGCACGAAGCCTTCCTTGGTCACGAAGCGCTGGATGTGGTGGGAGTCCATATTGTAGGCGCCCATCCCGACGGAGTCATCGATGACTTCGGTCCGGCGGCAGTTCTTCTCGGACATCACGTAATCAGAGACCATGCGGCGGGCTTCGCGGACGTAAAGCTGGCGGGGCCAGTTACCGTTGTCCTTGAACTCATCTTTCGCGAGGCCGAGCTTCTGGAAGGCCAGGCGCATCTTCTCCGGCACGCGCGGGTGATGGGCGTAGGTCCACATCAGGCCCTTCTGCCAGTCTTCGTGGGCCTGCCAGATCTTGGCGCGGGTGGCGTAGTCGGCCTCGGCGTAATCCCAGTTCTGGCCGATGAAGTCGGTGCTGATGGCGAAATTGTTGTTCGTGTCCGTCTTCCGGTTCGGCATCGGCGTCGGGGCCCAGGAGTTACGGTCTTCGCCGGCCTCGACGTTGCGGAGCGCGAGCTCATACCAGCGCTCGTCGTAGTTGGCCGGCTTCTCCCAGTCGCGGCGGTTCTCCGGGACGTCCGTCGTGCACATGCGGAAATTATAGGCCTGCACCTTGCGGTCGCCGGAGCCGTCTGGTCCTGGGATTTCCTTTTCGATGCCAGGCAGCAGGCCGCTGGAGGGATCGCCTTTCTTCACGTAGGGGTCGACGTTGACCTTGAACTGGTGGGACTTCGCGTGGCCGACCTGCACGCCGTTGAGCGTCTCGCCGTAGGTGGCGTTGGCTTCGCGGCCGACGTGGTAGCTGACGCCCGCCTTGGCCATCAGGTCGCCTTCATAGGTCGCGTCGATGAACATCTTGCCCGAGAACTCCCGGCCGCTTTCCATGACGATCTTCACGATACGCGTGCCGTCCTTGACCACGCCCTTCTTCAGGTCGAGGCGTTCGCCGAAGACGACGGTCACCTTATCGCCGGCTGCCTTGAGCATCCGGTCATAGAGCGCCGAAGCCACGTGTGGCTCGAAGGTCCACATCGTGCCTTCGTCGGCGGCGTTGCCGTGGGGACGGCGCGAGAAATAGTCGGCCCGGGTCTGGTGGACCCACTTCGCGGAATCGGCGTAATGCGTGCCGATGCCCGTGTAGAATTCCCGGGAGAGGCCACCGATGGCCTTCTTGTTGCCGATGTCCGTGGCGCCGAGGCCGCCGGTGGTCAGGCCGCCGAGGAACTTCGTGGGCTCGATGAGCACGGCCGTGCGGCCTTCGCGGGCCGCCTGGATGGCCGCGGTGATGCCGCCGGAGGTGCCGCCGTAGATGACGATATCCTGGGCGGGGAGGGC
>Ga0315904_10012110_pt1 | contig 10927 bp, 7 predicted proteins | sample LakEriMetagenome_6_FD_203529 | JGI IMG/M metagenome (GOLD analysis project Ga0315904, IMG submission 203529) | Freshwater fungal communities from buoy surface, Lake Erie, Ohio, United States - Buoy 12 MA120 | ecosystem: Environmental > Aquatic > Freshwater > Lake | place: USA: Lake Erie, Ohio... | reverse complement strand
ACGTTAGTACCGTCAAACGTCAGCGCACTCCCACTCGTCGCCACCTTGCTGCCGTTCAGATACAGCACGCCGTTGGCGGTGCCGCCGGAGAGGGTAAGGTTGGACGAGAGCGTAGCCGTGCCTGCGTTGACCGAGGCGATGGACGCGCCCGTAACCGTCAGCCCCGTAATTACCGCCGTGCCGACGTTAGCCGATGCTACGCTGGCACCTGTTGCGGTGAGGTTTGTCACGGTCGCTGTGGTGAGTAACGCCACACCCGCGTTCATGCTGGCAATGGAGGCTCCCGTTGCCGTGAGGCTCGTAATCACCGCAACGCCTGCGTTGATGGAGGCAATAGAGGCCGCCGTAAACTGAAGGTTACCGATGTTGGCCGAGGCGATGGACGCACCCGTAGCATTCAGCGTCGTAACCGTGGCGTTGGTGAGGAGAGCCACCCCTGCGTTCATAGAGGCAACAGACGCGCTTGTAGCGGTCAAATTCGTGACGACCGCCACCCCAAGGTTAGCCGAGGCAACGGACGCCCCTGTAGCCGTCAGCGTCGTTACCGCAGCCACGCCAGCGTTCATGGAACCGGCAGACACGGTGGTGACGTTGACCTTGCCCGTGGCGTCGTCAATGACCATAGACGCGGTGCCGTCCTTGGCCTTGATATTGGTCACTTCAAGGTTAGTGAGGTCAAGGGTTGTCGTGTTGACCGTGGTAATGGTCGCCGTCGTAAAGACCGCAGAGGCCGCCGAGACGGTTGTAAAGTTACCCACAGCCGGGGACGATCCACCGATGGTGGTGGCGTCAATCGTGCCGCCGTTGATATCGGCGGTGGTGGCTACAACGCTGTTGAGCGTGACCACGCCCGTAGAGTCAGCGATAGAGCCTGCGGCGGTGCCGTCCTTGGCCTTGAGGTTGGTAACTTCAAGGTTGGTGCTGTCTACGGTCGTGGCGTTGACCGTGGTGATGTTGCCGGTCGTGGCCGTAGCGGTCGTAAACGTGCCCGCTGCTGCCGTGCCGCCGCCGATGGTCGTGCCGTCAATCGTGCCGCCGTTGATGTCGGCCGTGGTGATCGTGCCGATGTCGGCCCAGGTTCCCGTGACCGAGACGTTGTTGGTCAGCGTCCAGCCGCTTGCTTGAAAATTGACCGTATCGCTGCCCGCGTTGCCGACCTGCAGGTTGCCGTTAAGCGTAGCGGCCCCTGCGACCGTGAGCGTTCCTGAGACGTTGAGGTTGGTAAAACTGTTGGCCGGGCTAATCAACTGGAAGCGCGTGCCGTCGTAGACGACTGCAACCATCTCGCCCGACACGATGTCGCCAGCAACGAGGGCCGTTGTGCCGTCTCGCGTGACGTTCTTTGCGCCGAGGGTGTCAATGTTGAGCGTCACCGCGCCGGTATTGGTCGCCGGGGCGATGAAGTAATACACCGCACCTGTGACGTAGGCGACGAGGGCGGGGGTCAGCGTACCCGTGAGGGTGTCGGTGCCTGTGACCGTGACGAGGGCTGCGCCGTTACTCTGAATCTGCGCAACGGTCGCTGCGTCGGTCGCGGCGGTTCCGGTGGCAAGGTTCGTGATCTTAAAGCCGCCCATGGGGATGTTGGCGGTCGGCGTCGTCTGCCCGTCTTTGGTGATGGCAGTGGACAAGCCGTTGGCAAGGTCAGCCGTTAACGCGTTAAACGTCGTTGCGCTGATGACGGTATTGGCGACGACAGGTTGCCCTGCCGAGTTGATGACGAAAGTGCCGGAGCCGTTGTAGGACATTTACCTATACCTCGGTAATGGCATAAAACTAACGGGTGTTTTTCCGGCGGCGCTCTGCCTCTGCGCCAGCCGCACCTGTGATGACTTGCGGCGGCAATGTAAGTTGCTCGCCTAACAATTGACGCTGCAATGCGTCACTTAATGCTAATCGTCGTGCGCCGTATTTTGCTGGGATGATGCCAAGCGCAGCATAAGGCGATACTGATACTAACGGGAAAGATACTGCCCCTGCGCCAGTCATTGCCAAATCCAGAGCGTTTGATCCAACGCTGCCTGTTCGCTCTGGACGAATCATTGCGCGGGGAAATGACCCGCCCATGCGTGCAGCGGTCTCCAGTTCTGGAGAAAGAGGCTTGCCCTTGTTCAAAATTTGCGACAGTTTCATAGCGTCAACGCTGCCGCTTCCTTCATCCAATGCCGCTTGAATCGTGTATGACTTGGCAATTTGCCGACGGGCATTGTCAAATTGTTTTGCCAAATCGCCTTGACCAATTTTGCTTAAATGGCGGAACACCATTTCTTCAAGATTTTCGGCTGCAGCGCGTTGTGCGCGGCCCAACGCTTTTTTTGTTGGGTCGTCCATTGACGCAAGATTATCCGCAGCATCGTTTCTTAATTGTTTAAGGTATGCCATTCCTGACTTTGCATCAAAGCCAGAAACGTCAAGCCCTTTAATTAATTTGCCAATGTCGCTGGCCGCCGCCACATCCGCGTCAGGAAAATCATTCATAATTTCACTGATTTCCGATTGCATTTTTTGCAAACCGGCTTTGTATTCTGCGTCTGCAGAAATGCGCCCTGCTTTTGTTACAGCGTCATACACTTTGCCCGCTTCGTCGCGTACTTGTTCTAACGAATCACGCGTAATTTCGCGAGTTTCTGGCAGCCCTAACGTCCGGTTGGCAAGTTTGTTTGTAACTTGCTGGTTGGTCATGCGAGCGGTTTGCTCCGTGGCTTGTTTGCCGCCGATGCTTTCAAGCGCAACATTGCGCAAATTAGGTTTAATTGTTGCTGGAGGAACGACATATCCTTCTTGCCGACCGACATCAAATGTGCGTTGTTGACGCGTCAAATCTGGCTGAAAGTTTTGCGGCGCTTGCTGTCTGATTCCCGGCATTGGTACTTTTGCACCCGCAACCGCACTACCAAGAAATTGATTAACATTTTCAATTGCGTTTTGCGGTTCTGGCAACCCCATTTGCGTCAACAAATTTTGCGTGGCTTGACTTGGCATTTGTTGATTTGATCCAGTTGCAAGATTGTAGCCCGCCATAGCAGCGTCTGCCGCCATGCCTGGCAAACTTGTTAATCCTGTTATGGCTGATCTTGCCGCCAAACCAAATTGTCTTGGCAATTGACTTGGCAATCCGGCAACTTCTGATTGAATGTAACCGCCTGCTTGACGCATACGATCTCGCAACGCCTTTAACAAGTCATTGTTATCTTGAGACGCTCCACCTACTACTTCGTCATCTTGCCAGCCCATTATTTTTTTCTCCGCATAACACCATCAGGGCTAAAATACAAATCACCTGATTTTAATGACCCGTATTCTGGGTCATTGCTGCCTTTCAAACGAGGAATTTTTAATGCCTCTAATGGATTGCTAACAATATCTTGGGGGTTCAAACCGGAACGAGTTGCAATGCCAGTATATCGGTCAATAAGTTGTTGCACGTTTGGCATTTGACTTTCAACCAAGCCATAAGACGATTGCAAAAAGTCTTGGCGTTGCGGTTGCGACAAGCGTTCGCCGCTAACGACTTTGTTATATATGTTGCGTACTTGTTGCGGCACGCCTGTTGCATTTTGTGCGTTTGCAAATTCGCCTTCACGCACCGTTGATGATGGATCAAGCGCTCGCATATAACTAAAAATCAATGCCAAGTCGTTTGCTGCGCTTGGGTTTAATGCAGCGTTTTTGATTTTAACAAAAGCATCTGCAACCCCACGATACGGTGTAGTTTGCGCTGTAAACTCTTTCCGCAAACCCTCTGCTGACTCTGTTGTTTTTGGCGTAGTTGGTTTTGAACGGTCAAAATTAAACTTTTCACGTTCTAACTCTAATTGCGCTTTTTGATAAGGCGTCATTTCTTCTTCTGGCACGGCTACATCCGTTTGAACAAGCCGACCAGATTCACTTGCCAAGTAATATTTGCCGCCTGCGCCTTTTACGGGCGTTGTGCCAAATTTTTCTGTTTTTGGCGTTTCCATGGACTTTTGTAGCGCAGCGGCAAGCAGCGGGTTACGACGCATTGCGCCCAACCCCTGCGGCGACATTGCCATCCGCATGGCGTCTTGCGGCGAGCGGGTGTACTGCGATTCCAGTTGCACCTCAGTCAAATCCTCGGGTGCAGCAGGGCCGATTTTGCCAGCGGGCGTGACTTCTTGCAGGTCAGCCATCGTGCCGGGCGTTCTGCCGCCAATGAGGCGACCCATGATCTGGCTTGATGCCTCTTGCTCCATGCCCGCTTGCTTGGCTTCGGCTTGCTCGGCTTTTTCTAACGCTTTTTTGCTCTGATATGCCTGCAGCATCTTGCCAAGCGCAGCGGCAGGCGACGGCATGGCACGGATGCCCTGATAGGTAAACTCGCCCTCGGGTTCCATGGACTGCTGCTGCAGCAACTCAGCGTAGCGGCGCAGTCGTTCGGCCCGCATACGCTCTTGGTCGTATGGGCTAGGTGCGGTAAACGCTTCGTAAGGTTTCAGTGCCATATCGGTTCTCCAACTATTCGCCGTCAAAGTCTCCGCGATACCGACCGCCTTGTGGGGTCGTCATGCCTGCGGGAGACGGCATACGGTTTTGCTGGCGGCGCATTCCACCGATCTGCGGTGCGCCTTGCTGCGGTGCTGCGTTGGCAGTAAGGGCGGGGTTGCTGATCGGGCCGCGATACTGCGACGGGCCTTGTGGGCCGTTAAAGTTCATGTTCTGCGGAGCAACGCCCGGGGCAGAGTTTGGCGTAGCGCCAGAGTAGGCAAGCGAGGGCTGCGGCTGCTGACGCGGCGTCATGCCGTCTAGCGACGAGTTACGCTCCTGCATCGCAAGTACCCGCGCCAACTCCTGTGGGCGACGGTCAGGCTGCATCATCATCATGGGGCGTCGTCCGTTCATGCTAGACCCTCGGTTGGGAATGGTGCGGTCGTATCGTATGTATTCTTGCCAATTTCTTTGTTTTTGGCTTGTGACAACTTCTTACGCATCTCTTTGCCTGCGTCCATCATCATTTTCATTTTCATTGGGTCAATGTCACCGCCTGACATAGACGGCAACGCGCCATAGTCAGCATTGATGCGCTGATTGGCCTCCTGCATCGCAAGCATTTCTGCAAGTTTTTGCGGGTCAGATTGCGTAGCAAAGTTCTTGTAATACTTCATCTCACAACGCTCCGTAATTGACCATCTTGTAACCGCTCGGGTGCGTCAATACCGCCTCTGGCTTGACCTGCTCCAACTCATCAGCCATCACGCCCGTCTGGCGTTCGCCAAAGATGTCATATTCGTAGACGCCGATGCCGAGCGGGCTAGTGCCAATACGCTTAATGTTGGACTTGAGGCGACGATCTGACATCAACGCTGCTGCGCCAAGGCTGTAAAGCCCTTGCATGTTGGCAGAGGCTTGGTTGGCTTGGATGCCGTACCGCTGCATCGCGGCAGCGTCTCCGGCTTGCATGGCTTGCAGATACGGCGTCGGGGCGACCGATACGCCGCTGTAGCCTTGGAACTGCGGCATCTGCACCTGAGAACCGGACAGCAACGCTGTGATCTCGTTGAGCGGCTGATTGCGCAGTGCAATCTGTTGCTGCAACGCTTGCTGGATCGCTTGGTTCTGGAACGTACCCGCACCCAGCATCTGGTTGTACTGCTGTTGTTGCGCGGCGTTCGCAGCGGCTTGCTGCTGCAGTGCGGCTTGCTGGTTCTGCAGGATGGCAGCGTTCTGTAGGCCACGCACGTCCATGCCTTGGCCAAAGCGTTGCTGTTGTGCAGCGTTGGCGGCGGCTTGTTCGGCCAGCGCACGTTGATATGCCTGCGCTTGGGCTTGGTTGTAAAACTCCTGCTGTGCGCCTGCCTGCTGGAACCCTTGTTGCTGACGCGCAAGGTTGGCTTGGTACGCTTGCATCTGCGCGGCTTGGTTCTGACCCACCGCTTGGTTGGCAAACTGACCCAGACCCATCTGCTGTGCATAACGCTGCTGTTGGGCTTGCAACGCGGCTTGCTGTTGTTGCAGTGCAGCCTGTTGGTTTTGCGCCAATGCTTGATTGCGCAGTTCTTGTGAGGTGACCTGCTGACCAAATCCGGCTTGTGCCGCTTGGTTTTGCATCTGCGCAGCGGCTTGGGCTTGGGCAAAATTCTGCGCCATGGCTTGGTTTTGAGCCTGTTGCGCTTGTTGTCCCATGCCAAATTGGGCGAGCAGGGCTTGGCGGTTAAATTCACCCGCGCCGACTGCTTGACCGTAACGCTGTTGCTGCGCTTGGTTCTGCATCTGCTGCAGCGCCAACGCTTGCTGGTAGTTCTGCTGCGCAGCCTGATTCTGGGCTTGTTGCGCCTGTTGTCCGGTCTGGAACGTCGCCAGTTGCGCCTCACGCCCAAACTCACCGGCTGCCACGCGCTGCATAAAGTTCTGCTGCTGTGCGGCGTTGCCTTGTTGTGCGGCGGCGAGGGCTTGCTGGAAGTTCTGCGCTTGTGCAGCATTTGCTGCTTGCTGGGCTTGTTGACCCATCGCAAACTGCTGGCCCGTCAACTGTGCGCCGAGTTCGGCTTGCGTTGCGGCTTGACCAAACTGTTGAGCCTGTGCGGCACGCTGTGCTTCTTCGGCTGACAACGCACCCTGCAGGTTCTGTTGTACGGCTTGGTTTTGCAGTTGCTGCGCTGCCTGACCTTGCGCAAAGTTCTGCGCAATGGCGCGGTTGATTGCATCCTGCGCGGCTTGACCTGTCTGGAACGACGCCATTTGCGCTTCTTGTCCGAACTCGCCAGCGGCCAACCGCTGCGCAAACTCTTGTGCCTGCGCTTGGTTTGCAAACTGTCCTGACTGCAGGGCAAGTTGCGTGTTTTGCGCGATGGCTTGATTTTGCGCTTGCTGTGCGGCTTGTTGGGTTTCAAACCCAGCCAACGCACCCTCACGACCGAACTGCTGCTGCGCCATTTCCTGACCAAACCCTTGCGCCTGAGCGGCGTTCTGGGCTTGTTGGGCGGCTAACGCACGCTCAAAGTTTTGCTGTTGCGCTTGATTCGTCGCTTGCTGCGCCTGTTGGCCCATGCCGAACGAGGCGATCTGCGCTTCCCGACCAAATTGACCCGACTGCAGACGCTGCTGGAACGCTTGCTGCTGCGCCATGTTCTGCGCAGATTGTGCGGCAAGGCTCTGCTGGAAGTTTTGCGCGAGGGCTTCGTTGTAAAGCCCAAGACCTTGCGCACCCATGCCAAACTGCGCTTGCGCGGCTTGGTTGGCAAAGTCGGCAAGCGTCTGCTGCTCGGCAAGTCCCTGCTGACGCATCTGCGCGTCAAGGCTGATGCCCTGCATTGCTGCTTGCGTGCGGAGGTCGTTTTCACGCTGACCCTGCAACTCCATTTCGGCGTTGTAGGCTTCACCGCCCGGTCGCAACCCTTGGTTAACAAGACGCTGTTCTAACTGCGCACGCTCGCGCTGCAATTGCGGCTCAAGGCGCGACATAATGGCGTTTTGCGCCGTCATGCCTGCGTTGACCGGCATTGCGGCAAGCCCTTGCGTGGCTAACTGCCGCTGCAGTTCTGGAGCGTTTAAATCACCGCGTGCGTAGCCAAACCGACCTTCTTGTACGTTGCGTGCGACATCGCCCACACCCGACAGGTTAAGGTTTTCCTGCAACGACGGTGCGGCAGGGCCGCCGATGGCGCGACCAAACTGGTCGGCTGCTGGGCCGCCTGCGATCTCACCAAGACGAGAAGTGTCAAAGCCGCCAAGGTTTAACCCTTGCGGGCCACCCTGCGCCTGACCAAATTGACCCACCCCGCCTTGGATGCCCTGCATCCCTGCGAGATTAAGTCCACCAAATTGCACGCCAGCCGGGCCACCACCCGCCATGCCGTATAAGCCAGCGGCAGGGCCAGCGCCCGCCATTCCGAACTGACCATAGCCTACGCCCGGGCCAACTTGCCCAACGCGTGAGAAGTCAGCACCGCCGACCGTAGGGGCATTGGGGCCAGCGCCTGCCGCGTACTGACCTACACCACCAAATCCTTGCGCAGCACCGAGGCCAGACATGTCCAACCCGCCAAACTGCACGCCGCCGGGGCCACCCGCTGCCATGCCGTACTGGCCGATGGACGGGCCGCCACCCACGCCACCCACACCCGAGAGGTCAAGTTGACCAAGGTTGTAAGCGCCGGGGCCACCGCCAGCCATGCCAAACTGCCCGGCTTGCGGGCCGCCCGTAAAATTAAATTGCGAGAGGTTTGCACCCGCCTGACCCATACCCATGAGGTCTGGCCCTTGGGCAACCTGTCCAAATTCACCGATGCCGGTTTGCGCAGCGCCAGTCGGGCTGTATGCGCCGGGCAATGCTTCACCCGTGAACGACGTGCGAGGGGCGTATTGTCCAGCGCCCGGTGCGCCAGATACCGCGCCAAAATCGCCTGCGCCGGGGGCGGCGGCTTGGCCGTAACTTTGTAGGTTCGGTGCGCCGGTCGGTTGGCCATACAACCCAAGTTGTGTGGCAATTGCAGGCAGTTGGGCCGCAAAGTCTTGGTTTAAGAATCTGCCGAGGTCGCCAATTTCGCGGAACCCCAGATTTGCCATCGCCTGTTCGGATTGCTGCTGGGTCTCAAAAATGTCTTTGGCAGGGCCAACAAGTTCTTGCCGGACGGTCGGCTGTTCAATGAAGGTCGTAAATTGTTCGCGGGTCGGCTCTACAAACGACTCGCCTTGGTCGGGCGGCTGCGACAGGAATTGCTCCATCGCCTTGTTGTAGCCCGCCTCATTGAATTGCGGCGTACGCGTCCACGTTACGGTCTGTTGGGCCGTTGGCGTGTAGACGTTGGGATTGCTCATGTAGGCCGACTGGCGTGCGGCTTCTATGTTCTCCTGACCTTGCTGCCGCGCAATGGCGGCGTAATCAGGTGTTGGCGGCGGTGCTGGTGATCTTTTGCCCATACCGAGGCTCCAAAAAACGACACTTTTCAGGTGTCTGAGTCATAAACACGATGTCTCCAGAGTCGTGCGAGGCGTCTTTGATCCGCGCTTCTTCTGAAAACCCCATCTTTGTGACCAATTTAAGCGCCCGGGTATGGTTGCTGCTGATTGGCCCTATTATCTTATCAACTCCGCAGACGTTGTACGCATAATCGTATACGGCGGCGACATAGGCAGGCGTCACGCGGTTCCACGCAATGTGGCAGACGACTGACTTGCCGTTCCACATCTCGTAGACCGTACCGGCAACGATCTCGCCGTCTTTTTTGAGTCCGATTGCCGTAGACCGATCCGGCGTAAACGCCCCTTCGGTCTGCGACGTAACCCAATGGCCGATTTCCGGCCCGCTGACTATATTCCAGCCCATCCGATTTGATACACCACGTCTGTAGAGGCCCACTGAATCTGCAGGTTTTTACTGCTGCTCGTAAACGAAATGGCACCCGAGTAACCGAGTCCCGTAACGCCTGATTGGTTGTTAGAAATCACAACGTCCGAACCCCAAAGCGCCACGTCAAACAACCCGACATCCCAAAGCCCTGCCGTAGAAGGCGAGAAGGACAATGCGCCGGTCTGGTCTACGGTCTGAAAGTCCGTATTGATGCCAATGACGATCTGCGGTTGCCCGTTACTAAAGATGCTTGGGCGTGCGCGGGTGAAGTATTTGATGACACCACGCGTCTCAAAGTAGTTAAACGCTTGCAGCGCCTTCGTTGGGATGGGCTGGCCGTCGTCGGCATAGCCACCGTCGCCCGTTGTCCACGCTTTGGCAACGTAGGTGTTGCCGCCGTAGTACGGTTCGCTGCCGACCAACGCCCACGAACTAGCATTCCAACCCGTGAAGTTGCACCACGCTTTCGTAATGTTATTCATTACAAACTGTTGCTGCCCTGACGCTACTGGCACGTTGACGATCAAGGCGTTGTTGAGCGGGTTGTAGAGCAACGCCCACCCGAACGTGTCCTTGTAGGTGCGTGCGGCACTGGCAAAGGCACCCTGTATCTTGTCCGACAGGGCAATGTTGGGGTCAAGGCGTGACGATTGCAGCGCTGAGGCAAACGGGATCAGTCCGTCCAGCGTCAAAATCAGCAAGTCACCGCCGTATTTGGTGACGCAACGGCGAGAAATGGGCTGACCGATGATCCACACGCCGATCAGCGCCCATGTGGAAGCGTTTGTCGGGTCGGTGCCGCGATACACGGCCACTTCGCCCTTATCGCTTATCAGTACAAGGTTGTCGTCTACGCCATAGCCTGCGTCTATCGTCCACGTTGCCATGGCGGTCAACTTGCCGCCCAAGTGCATGACGCTAGAAAGGTCTAGCACGTTGGCCGCACCGCCCACCGATGCAACGGGCAAATACCACGCCTTGAGCGTGTTTTTCTGGATGAACCACATGCGATTCTTGAACAGCGTGGGCGATTCAAGGTCGGTGGTCGTGACCCCTGTGATGGCAGGGCTGCTAGTGCCGTCTATCGGCGTCCATGTCGTGCCGTTGTAGAGCAGCGGTTTGTCCACGCCGTTTGCCGCGTACAGATAACTGCCGCCGCCTGTCGTAACGTTGGTGTACTCCCACGCGCTGTTGGACAGGCTGGCAACCAGTGCGGTGCCTGCCGTTCCCGCCGAGGTCACGTCATAAATGTTGCCCGTTGATATGGCGAACAACTTGATCGTGCTACCCGCGTTGTACGTCATCAACGTATCAACGGTGCCGGGCAAACCTACCTTGTGTTTGGTGTACCCGCCACGCAAGTTGACGTTGCTGACGCTTGGGAACATGTTTTCCAAGTACACAGCGTCCGTCGGGGCCATGTTGGCCAGCGCATCGCGTGCGTTCCAGCCGCCCACGGGTGCAGGCAACGACGCGACATTCGCCGTCGTGCGCTGAATCAACCGTCTGCGAACGGGTGAAGCCATTACTGCGAGTCCGTCCCGTAGCCGCTATCAGGAATGTTGTCGTAGCCGATGAGAACGGTGCCCGGGCGCGGGGCAAACGACAGGTTGGCCGCTG
>Ga0315904_10012104_pt1 | contig 10930 bp, 8 predicted proteins | sample LakEriMetagenome_6_FD_203529 | JGI IMG/M metagenome (GOLD analysis project Ga0315904, IMG submission 203529) | Freshwater fungal communities from buoy surface, Lake Erie, Ohio, United States - Buoy 12 MA120 | ecosystem: Environmental > Aquatic > Freshwater > Lake | place: USA: Lake Erie, Ohio... | reverse complement strand
TGGCTTTCGTAGATCCAGATTTCGAGATAAATCCATGAGTTCTGTGCAAGTGCTCATCACTCGTTTAGATCCCGATCTTCCGCTTCCGCGTTATGCCAAGGGTGGGGACGCCGGGGCTGACATCGTCTCTCGAATAGATATTACGTTGGCACCGGGGGAGCGGGCGTTAGTTCCAACTGGAATAGCCATTGCACTACCTGATGGTTATGTCGCACTCGTTCATCCGCGTTCAGGACTGGCAATTAAACACGGAGTCACAATGGTGAACGCTCCAGGTACCGTTGATGCTGGCTATAGAGGTGAACTACAGATAATTCTGATTAATCACGATAAGACTGACTCAGTTTCATTTAAGCGCGGAGATCGTATTGCTCAATTAGTCATTCAAAAAGTGGAACGGGCCGAATTTGTTGAAGTGCAAGAACTTCCTGGTTCAGGTCGTGGCACGGGTGGCTTTGGATCAACGGGGCGTTCATGAGCAATAATTCAGGAGATAAAGAGAAAATTGTTTCCGCCTTCGGTGGAAAGAAAGGCCTCATTGATGCAGGTTTTCCTGCACTAGTTTTTCTGATCTCTTTCAATATCACCAAAGATCTTTGGAATTCACTGATTGCATCAATAATTATCTCTGCAATCCTGACGATTATTCGCCTAGTCATGAAAGATACGATTCAACACGCACTCTCAGGATTTATCGGAACTCTCATTGCGGCATGGTTTGCCAATCGCACCGGTAATCCCAGTGACGTATTCGTTCCAAAGATGTTGACCAACCTTGGGTATGGGTTTGTCTATCTGATTGCAAATGTTGCAGGCTGGCCAATTCTTGGAGTGGTACTCGGGCCAGTCCTTGGCGAAAATTTCGCATGGCGAAAAGATCCGGCTCGCAAGGCTGCCTACATTCGCGCAAGTTGGATCTGGGTCGGCCTCTTCTTTGGTCGATTAGTTGTGCAATTCCCAATCTATCTCTCCGATAACGTCAATCTCTTGGGCGCTGTAAATCTCGCTATGGGATATCCACTATTTTTTGCAACGGTTTATGGTTCTTGGATGGTGCTCAGAGACGTTCCGGCGACTATTCCACCAAAAGAAGAAGGACTTAAGTTTTAATAAAACAATCTTTGATCTGATCTTCGGCATCAGCCGATGCTACAAAGAGAAGCTCATCACCAGCGCTAAATACGTCAGCTGCTGTTGGAGCAAATACTCGACCATCACGGACGATCGCAGCAAGGGATGCATCCTGCGGAAGTTCAATCTCTTCAACTGTCTTTCCAATACAACTTGATGTATCTGGAAGGGTCAGTTCTACAAGATTTGCTTGGCCTTTTCTAAAGCTAAAGAGGCGCACTACATCGCCGACACTTACAGCCTCTTCAACGAGGGCAGAGATAATGCGCGGAGTAGATACCGCAACATCGACGCCCCATGAAGAATCAAACATCCATTCATTCTTTGGGTGATTAATACGGGCAACAACACGTGGGACGCCATACTCAGTCTTTGCCAGCAAAGATGCAACAAGATTGACCTTGTCATCTCCAGTTGCTGCCACTAGTACTTGTGCGTTACCGAGTGCAGCCTTATCGAGAGAGGCGATTTCACATGCATCGGCCATCAACCATTCGGCATCAGGGACAGAGTCCATTTTGAGCGCTTTAGGATCGCGATCAATGAGAAGTACTTGGTGACCGTTATCAAGAAGTTCGCGAGCAATTGCTCGACCCACATTTCCTGCTCCTGCAATTGCAATTCTCATGAACGCTCCGTTGGTTCTTTAGCCAAAATCGCTTCGACTTCTGCAACTCGAGAGGTTTCAATAATCATATGAAGAAGATCGCCTTCTTGAAGAACTGTATGTTCATTCGGGACAAGACCTTCAGCAAGACGGGTAATAAATGCCACGCGCGCGCTGGTTGAAGATTCAATGTGGGTGATGGGATGTCCGAGCCATTTGGTGTGAGGATGCACTTCTGCAAGTTCAATTGTGCCTGTGGCATCACGCCATTCACTTCTTGATCCTTCGGGAACAAGTCGACGCATAATTTGATCGGTGGCCCAGAGGACAGTTGCAACTGTTGGAATACCTAAGCGCTGATAAATCTCAGCACGTCCTGGATCATAAATACGAGCAACTACATTGCCAACACCGTAGGTTTCACGAGCCACACGTGCTGCCAAAATATTTGAGTTATCGCCATTACTTACGGCAGCAAAAGCATCTGCTGTCTCAATGCCTGCTTCAAGGAGGGTATCTCTATCAAAACCAATGCCACTGATGGTGCGTCCCTTGAAATCTGGACCTAATCGACGGAATGCCTCACGCGATTGATCGATGATCGAGACGGTATGACCTTGCTCCTCAAGTTCGGTCGCCAAAGAGGAACCGACTCGACCGCAACCCATGATGACTACGTGCACAGGACATAACTTACCCCCTTAGGCTTACCTTTATGACATCCAAGGCTCGTGCCGTCCTTTCTGCTGGGCAAATCATTCGGGTGACGATCGAAAAAGTGGCCCATGGTGGACACTTCATCGCGCGACACGAAGGCGCAGTCATATTTGTTCGCCACGGTTTACCGGGTGAAGTTGTTGATGTAGCGATTACTAGCGTGGGATCTTCCTTTAATCGCGGAGACGTTGTTGCGGTCATACAAGCATCACCTGATCGTGTAGAAGCACCATGCCGATACGCCAATCGCAATGGATGCGGTGGTTGTGATTTCCAGCATGTAGAAATCTCAGCGCAACGAAAGCTCAAAGAAGATGTCATCACTGAGCAGTTTGCTCGTATCGCGAAGATGGATATTCGAGTACAAGTCGAAGATGTTTCTCCATCTCTGGGGTGGCGAACACAAGCCACAATTGGAAGCGACAAAAATGGGAGAGCCGGTTTCTACGCCTCACGCACAAATACGATCATGGCAATAGATGACTGCATAGTTCTACACCCCGCAATTGGCTATCCGAAGATTCAATCTCAAAGTTGGGATCCTGGCGTTCGTATTCAAGTAAGCGCTTCTACTGACGGTACATCTCGACTAGTTGCCGGCGATGTGGTTCAAGGTGAGCAGATTCAGAATTTTACAGTGCACGGTATGAACTACCAAGTGAGTCCTGATTCATTCTGGCAGAGCAATGTAAACGCTCCCAAAGTTCTCGTCGAATGTGTTAGTGATTTTGCGAATGTTCGCATTGGTGATCATGTCATCGACCTCTACGGAGGTGTGGGACTTTTTGCGCTACAACTTCACGAAGCAATCGGCGCAGGTGGACGCATTGATCTGGTTGAGGGAAGTAAGAGTGCTACAGCAGATGCTGCGGTTAATTTCGCCGGCAAGGAAAATGTGAAGATCTATACTGGTGATGTTGAAAAAATACTTCCGCGTTTTTCTCACGCTGATGTTGTCATCCTTGATCCACCTCGAGATGGAGCAAAGAAGAATGTGATTGCAAGTCTGGTGGAATGTAAGCCTCGAGCAATCGTTTACGTGGCATGCGATCCAGCAGCTCTTGCGAGGGATAGCGCTCTTTTACGTGATGCCAATTACACCCTTCAAAAGATACGGGCATTTGACCTCTTCCCAATGACTCATCACATCGAGTGCGTTGCCCTCTTCACTCCCACTGCGGTATCTTGACCCCATGAGTAAGAATTCGCTGGGAAGAAAGAGAAATCTCACCGTAGGCGGCAAAGATTTTGAAATCTTTGATATCAATGGAATCGAAGGCTCCGCCGATCTACCTTTCTCCCTCAAGATTCTTCTCGAAAACCTCTTACGCACCGAAGACGGTGCCAATATCACCGCAGATCACATCAAAGCGTTAGCTCAGTGGGATCCAGCGATTGAACCAGATACAGAAATTCAATTCACTCCCGCACGCGTAGTGATGCAGGATTTCACAGGCGTTCCATGCGTTGTCGACCTTGCAACTATGCGAGAGGCAATTGTTGAGCTTGGTGGAGATGCATCGAAGGTAAATCCTCTCGCCCCAGCCGAACTTGTGATTGATCACTCTGTGATTGCGGACCTGTTTGGAACTCGCGATTCATTCGAACAGAACACAGATATTGAGTACGAGCGCAATCGTGAGCGCTATCGCTTCTTGCGATGGGGCCAAGGCGCATTTGATGAATTTAAGGTAGTTCCACCTGGAACGGGAATTGTTCACCAGGTAAATATCGAATTCCTTGCTCGAGTTGTTATGACTCGCACAGTTAATGGAGTTCTACGCGCCTATCCAGATACTGTCGTGGGTACCGACTCACACACCACAATGGTAAACGGCCTTGGTGTGCTTGGTTGGGGCGTTGGTGGAATTGAGGCCGAGGCAGCACTTCTTGGCCAACCAGTATCGATGTTGATTCCTCGTGTAGTTGGATTCAAGCTCAGTGGCGAATTGCCTGTTGGTACCACCGCGACAGATCTTGCACTCACGATTACGCAGATGCTGCGCAAGCATGGAGTAGTTGGAAAGTTTGTTGAGTTCTATGGTCCGGGTGTTGTCAGTGTGCCGATGGCAAATCGCGCAACCATTGGAAATATGAGCCCTGAATACGGCTCAACTTGCGCAATTTTCCCTATCGATGAAGAGACTCTGCGCTACCTTCGCCTAACAGGACGTAATGAAGATCAGATTGCTTTAGTCGAGGCGTATGCAAAGGCTCAAGGACTCTGGCACGATCCAGCAAGCTCACCTCGTTTTTCTGAACATATTGAATTAGACCTCTCAACAGTTGTTCCATCGATTGCAGGACCTAAGCGTCCCCAAGATCGAATCTCACTTTCAGATTCCAAGAGTGCATTTGAAAAGATTTTGCCAACCTACCTCACTGAAAAGACTGGAAAGTCTGCTTACCCAGCCAAAGTTGGAGCGCACCAGACAACAGTGAAAAATGGCGATGTCGTTATTGCATCTATTACTTCATGTACCAATACCTCAAATCCATCAGTAATGATTGGTGCAGCCCTGCTTGCGAAAAAGGCGGTCGAAAAGGGGCTTACTTCAAAGCCTTGGGTAAAGACCACATTGGCTCCGGGATCCAAAGTCGTTACTGATTATTACGATCGTGCAGGCCTAACTACCTACATGGAAGCACTTGGTTTTCACCTCGTTGGCTACGGATGTGTTACCTGTATTGGAAACTCTGGTCCACTGCCTATTGAAATCAGCAAGGCAATTAATGACAATGATCTAGCTGTGAGTGCAGTCCTTTCAGGAAACCGAAACTTTGAAGGGCGAATTAGCCCTGATGTAAAGATGAATTACTTGGCTTCACCTCCACTGGTAGTTGCTTATGCACTAGCAGGCACGATGAATCATGATTTTGAAAATGATTCGCTGGGTAATGACAAAGAAGGTAATCCAGTACTCCTCAAGGACATTTGGCCATCCGCGCAAGAGATTCAAGATGTAATTGCTGCCTCAATCTCATCAGAGATGTTTACTAAAGATTATGCAAGCGTCTTTGATGGCGATCATCGCTGGAAGTCACTTGATACCCCAACCGGGAATACCTTTGAGTGGGATGCAAAGTCGACCTATGTTCGCAAGCCCCCATACTTTGAGAATATGCCTGCCACCCCGACCCCGGTTGTAGATATTTCAGGAGCTCGCGTTCTTGCAATCCTCGGTGACTCAGTGACAACTGATCACATCTCTCCAGCAGGAAATATCAAGGCAGATTCTCCAGCCGGTAAGTATTTGGAATCTCATGGTGTTGCTCGTAATGACTTCAATTCATACGGATCTCGTCGTGGAAATCACGAAGTTATGATTCGTGGAACTTTCGCGAATATTCGACTAAAGAATCTCTTGCTTGATGGAGTTGAAGGTGGATTCACTCGCAACTTCCTTGATGGTGGAGCGCAATCAACAATTTATGACGCATCAACGGCTTATCAGGCAGCCGGAATTCCACTTGTGATTCTGGCAGGAAAAGAGTACGGCTCAGGTTCTTCTCGCGACTGGGCGGCAAAGGGAACAGCGCTACTGGGTGTTCGTGCAGTTATCGCTGAAAGTTTTGAAAGAATCCACCGCTCAAACCTAATTGGAATGGGTGTTCTACCTTTGCAGTTTATTGAAGGTCAGAGCGCTGCAACACTCGGGCTTAAGGGCGATGAAACCTTTGCAATCTCTGGCATCACAGTTTTAAACACTGGGGGAGTGCCTAAGGAAGTCACCGTTACCGCTGGTGCGATCACATTCAAGGCTAAGGTCCGCATCGATACGCCGGGTGAGGCAGATTATTACCGCCATGGCGGAATCATGCAGTTCGTCCTACGCCAATTGCTTGGGTGATCTAGAATTTCACGTGTGATCGAGTCAATAAAGAGCCCTGAAGATATTAAGGGTCTGAGCCAAGAAGAGCTCATCTCTTTAGCCCAGGAGATTCGCACATTCCTTATTGAAAAAGTTTCAAAGTCTGGCGGCCACCTAGGCCCAAATCTTGGTGTTGTCGAACTTACTATGGCGATCCATCGTATCTTTGATTCTCCGCGCGATGTCATCCTCTTCGACACCGGTCATCAATCATATGTTCACAAAATTGTGACAGGACGTGCGGGTGAATTCGATCGCCTGCGTCAACGCGGCGGCATTGCTGGATACCCCAATCGCAGCGAGAGCGAACACGATGTCATTGAAAATTCACACGCATCAACGGCGCTTTCTTGGGGAGATGGAATCTCTCGGGGTTTTTCCATTACCGGACAGAACGATCGCAGTGTCGTAGTAGTTGTTGGCGATGGCGCGCTCACCGGTGGAATGTCATGGGAAGCGCTCAATAATATTGCATCAGCAAAAGATCGTAATCTTGTTCTTGTAGTTAACGATAATGAACGTTCATATTCGCCCACAGTTGGCGGCGTTGCAACGTACCTTTCCACACTGCGGGTTACACAAGGTTACGAACGTTTCCTTGACTGGGGTAAAGAAGTGCTACATAAGACTCCAGTCGTTGGCGCTCCGATTTATGAGACTCTTCATGGAGTCAAAAAAGGAATTAAAGACATCATCGCTCCACAGGGAATGTTTGAAGATTTGGGTTTGAAATATCTTGGGCCAATTGATGGTCATGATTTTGCAGCGCTAGAGAAAGCTCTCGCTCAAGCTAAACAATTTGGTGAGCCAGTCTTGGTACATGTGATTACAGAAAAGGGTCGCGGCCATCAACCAGCTATCGAAGATGAGGCTGAAAAGTTCCATGCGGTGGGTGTTGTTGATCCAACTACTGGAGTTCCAGTAGCTAAGAGCGCTAGATCTTGGACCCAAGTGTTTTCAGATGAGCTCGTTGAAATTGGTACAGAGCGTGAAGATATCGTCGCAATTACCGCAGCGATGCTTGGCCCAACTGGTCTCGATAAATTCGCTGCAGCATTTCCTGAGCGTACGATCGATGTCGGAATTGCCGAGCAGCATGCTGTTACTAGCGCAGCCGGAATGGCATTTGCTGGACTTCACCCAGTTGTCGCTGTCTACTCAACGTTTCTTAACCGTGCCTTTGATCAACTTCTCTTAGATGTTGCTCTCCATAAGGCTGGAGTTACCTTTGTTCTCGATCGTGCAGGTGTTACCGGTGATGATGGTCCTTCACACCACGGTATTTGGGATATGGCGCTGACTGGAATTGTTCCGACTTTACATTTAGCTGCACCTCGAGATAGCGCACGCTTGAAAGAAGTTCTTCGCGAAGCGATTTCAATTAACGATGCACCGACTGTTATTCGTTTTCCGAAAGGTGCAGTCTCTGCAGATATTCCAGCCTTTGAACGCCGCGATGGAATAGATGTTCTCTACCGCGGTGAGAGCGCAGATGTACTTCTGATCAGCGTTGGCGCAATGGCGACAATGTCAGTAGAGGCAGCCTCTCAGGCATATCGCGAGGGTGTTGGCGTGACAGTTATTGATCCTCGTTGGGTCAAGCCGCTACCGCAATCATTGATCACAATGGCAGATCGCTATAAGAGCGTTGTCGTTGTAGAAGATGGAATCGCACACGGTGGAATCGCCAGCGCTCTCTCTGAAATGTTTAGAAGTGCAGGACTGAACACACCAATTCATTCAATTGGAGTGCCCCTGACCTTCATCGAACATTCAAAGCGCTCAGAGATTCTTAGCGACCTTGGAATGACTGCGCAGAATATCTCCCGCGAAATCGTGGAATGGTCTAGCTCTACTTTGAAGGCAGAGATGCCACTCCCGCAGAATGAAAACGAGAGCCGCAGACAGAATCGCTAATTCCTTCGCGATCTAAGAACGGCAAAATTCCACCTAAGTGCATTGGCCATCCTGCGCCCATCAGCATGCAAAGATCGATCTCGGCAGGAGTTGAGACGACACCTTCATCGAGCATCATGCGCGCCTCTTCAGCAAGCGCCTTCAATGCGCGAGAGCGAACTTGTTCGGCAGTTGATGGTGTATCGCCCTTATGGATGAGTGCAACTGCTGCAGGGTTTGCAACAACTGATCCATCTTCTGATTTGATGTAGAAAGTTTTAATGCCTTCCTTAACCATTGCTTGCATAGTGGGGGAGATGCGATAGCGCGGTCCGAGATTTTCATGAAGTGTTTCTGCAACATGTAGACCCACTCCTGGACCGACAAGGCCAAGAAGTTCAAATGGCGACATCGGAAATCCGATTGCTCTCATTGCATTATCTGCAACTTCCGGAGATGTTCCTTCATCAACGGCATCGGTAATTTCACCCATGAAGCGGGTAAGAAGGCGGTTCACCACAAAGCCAGGTGCATCCTTGCAGATGATCATGGTCTTCTTAAGTTCCTTACCAATGTTGACTGCAGTTGCAGTGGTTGCATCATCTGTCTTTGAGGTGCGAGCAATCTCAAGAAGAGGCATGATCGCGACAGGATTAAAGAAGTGGAATCCGACAACGCGTTCAGGATGCTCAAGCCCTTCGCCCATTCGCTCAACAGATAGCGAGGAGGTGTTGGTTGCAAGAATGCACTCAGGAGAGACAATTTTCTCAAGGTTCTTAAAGAGTTCTTGCTTGAGTGAGAGCTCTTCGAAGATTGCTTCGATGATGAAATCACATCCTGCAAATACGTTCTGATCAGCAGATCCTGAGATGAGAAGTGAGAGGCGACCGGCAGATTCTGCGCTCATACGCTTCTTTTCAACTAGCTTTGCCAATTCATTCTTAACCCAGGCAACGCCCTTATCGGCGCGCTCTTGATCTATATCAGTCATCACAACAGGACACTTCAAATTGCGCACAAGTAAGAGAGCGAGCTGGGAAGCCATAAGACCAGCACCAACCACGCCAACTTTTCCTACCTTGCGTGCAAGGGCAGCCTTTGGCGCACCCTCCACTTTCTTACGCTTCTTCTGGATGAGGTTGAAGGCATATAAAGATGCGCGTAGCGGATCAGACATTGTGAGATCGGCAAGTGTTTGGTCTTCGGCATCAAAGCCAGCACCGCGAGAAGATGTGCGAGAAGCTGCCATGAGTTCTAGCGCTTTCATCGGACTTGCAATCTCTGCTCCACCAAATTTCTTAAGTGCAATCGCGCGACCTGTAGCAAGTGCTGAATCCCAGGCAGCATCCTTGCTGTGATCTGTGCGTTCAATCTTCTTCGAACCGTTAAGGACAGATGCTGCGAAGGCGATAGATCTTTCAAGGAAGTCTGCAGGCTCAAAGACGCTATCTACAACACCGAGTGCAAGAGCATCTTTGGCTTTCATCATCGTGTTGTTATTGAGAGCGTTTGCAATGATTACTTGTACAGCCTTCTCAGGGCCAATGAGCATAGGCAAGATTGTTGCTCCACCCCATCCAGGTACAAGTCCCAGGAAGACTTCAGGCAGCCCAGTAAATGCTGTTGCTGACAAGGTGCGGTAGTTGCAATGAAGACCAACTTCCAATCCACCACCGAGTGCTAGCCCATTGATGAAGGCAAATGTAGGAATCCCACATTCATCAAATCTGCGAAAAACATCGTGTCCAAGCTTTCCAATAGCAACTGCTTGGGAGCGCTCAGTAAGGAATGAGAGCGCAGAGAGATCCGCACCTGCTGCAAAGATAAATGGCTTACCTGTTATTGCAATTGCAGTTGGCTTACGAGAAATAGCTTCTGTAATTGCAGCATCAAGTGCCATCAAAGATTGTGGGCCAAATGTATTTGGGCGAGTGTGATCATGTCCGTTATCGAGTGTGATCAGAGCGAGTGATCCTGTTGCACCAAAGGCGGTGAGATCGACATCGCGAACAAGTGCGTGGGTAACAACTTCTTCTGGAGCACCTTCTGGAAGGGTAATAGTTGTCATGAGTTATGCCTTCTTTCCGAAGTGTGGGTTTTCCCAGATGACTGTTCCGCCCATGCCAAGTCCGATACACATGGTGGTAATTCCATAACGGACATCAGGCTTTTCTTCAAAGGTGCGGGCAAGATTGAGCATCAAGCGAATTCCTGATGATGCCAATGGGTGACCCACTGCAATCGCGCCACCGTATGGATTTACTCGAGCATCATCATCTGCAATTCCAAAGTGATCAAGGAACGCCAGTACTTGAATTGCAAATGCCTCGTTGACTTCAAAGGCACCAATATCAGCGATTGTTAAGCCAGCCTTCTTGAGAGCCTTAATTGTTGATGGAACTGGTCCATAACCCATGACCTCTGGTTCTACACCGGCAAATGCGAATGTCACCATGCGCGCCTTAATTGATAGTCCCAATTCAAGTGCCTTAGCTTCACTTGCAAGGATTGCCGCTGTCGCACCATCGTTAAGTCCGGATGAGTTTCCAGCAGTCACACGACCTGCAGGGCGAAAGGGAGTCTTAAGTGTTGCAAGACCTTCAAGAGTTGTTGTGGGACGTGGCGGTTCATCAACAGTTGCAATTCCCCAACCAAGTTCTGCACTCCGTGCAGCAGTTGGGATGAGATCGCGCTGAATCTTTCCATC
>Ga0315904_10012103_pt1 | contig 10930 bp, 19 predicted proteins | sample LakEriMetagenome_6_FD_203529 | JGI IMG/M metagenome (GOLD analysis project Ga0315904, IMG submission 203529) | Freshwater fungal communities from buoy surface, Lake Erie, Ohio, United States - Buoy 12 MA120 | ecosystem: Environmental > Aquatic > Freshwater > Lake | place: USA: Lake Erie, Ohio... | reverse complement strand
CCCATGACAGCGAGGCCGGTAAGGCCAAAGTGAGGTTTCTGACTCAAAATATGCTCCGTGTTGAGAGATTCGCCCTCATTCTACCGCACCTGCCTAGTTGCAGAGAAGATTGACATTCGGTTTATCTGTGATATACTGCCCTCTTTGGTGGCTGGAGTATTTTAGCCACTCTAAATTCCAAATGGCGGGGCCGCTTAAAAATGACCCCGCGCCAAAGCCGGGTGGTGATCAACACCATCAGGACCTGGAGAAAAAAATGGCCCGAGAATCTTGGAAGACGCGCGAAGCGCGGCGCATCGCCACCGTGGCGAAGTATGCCGACAAGCGTGCAGAACTGAAGAAGAAGGGCGACTACGAAGCGCTGGCACTTTTGCCGCGTGACGCGTCGCCGTGTCGTGTAAAGAATCGCTGCTCCATCACGGGGCGTGCTAGCGGTTACATGCGAAAGTTTGGCGTTTCCCGTCAGACCTTCCGTGAGCTGGCCCACCGTGGTCTTATCCCTGGCGTCCGCAAGGCGAGCTGGTAATTTTAAGGAGCAACGACCATGGTAATCAACGATCCTATCGGCGACTTGCTGACCCGTATCCGCAACGCCCAAAACGCCAACCACGACTCGCTTGAGATGCCCTCCAGCAAGATCAAGCTAGAGATCCTGCGCCTGCTGCAGGCCGAAGGCTTCATCACGAAGTACGAAGTGGTTGAAGATACCCCTCAGAACCGAATTAAGGTCACCCTCAAGTACGCTACCGGCGTGGGTCAGAAGCGCTTTCCTGTCATCCAGGGCCTCAAGCGTGTCTCCAAGCCTGGTTTGCGCGTCTACGCTCCCGCGGACAAGATTCCTTCTGTCAAGCGTGGTCTTGGCGTCGCTATCTTGACCACCTCCCGTGGTGTGCTGACCGGCAAACAAGCGAAGAAACAGGGTGTGGGCGGGGAAGTCCTAGCCTTTATCTACTAAGCACGGTGATCGTGACTCCGGCGCGATGCCGGAGGGAGTAACCAAAAATGTCCCGAATTGGAAAACAACCTATAACGCTGCCTGCGGGTGTGACAGTAAAGGCGGAGGCCGATGGCCTTGTCAGTGTCACGGGCCCTAAAGGTACGCTCTCGCGGCGCGTCTCGCCCCGCATGACCCTCTCGGTCGAGGGAACCACGCTCAGCGTCGTTCGCCCCACCGATTCTGATGACGACCGCGCACAGCACGGGCTCGTCCGCACCCTGGTGAACAACATGGTGGTGGGCGTCTCCGTAGGCTACCAGCGCGTTCTGAACGTCACCGGTGTTGGATACCGTGCAACCGTGGAGGGCGGAAACCTCGTCCTCAATGTCGGCTACTCGCACTCCGTAACCGTGACCCCGCGTCCTGGCATCACCTTTACGACGGTCGTCGATCCTGCGACTCGTATGCCGGTGATCACGGTGGTCGGTATTGACAAAGAAGTGGTTGGCCAGCAGTCCGCCGAGATCCGCAAAGTCCGCAAGCCTGAACCTTACAAGGGCAAGGGTATCCGCTACAGCGACGAGATCGTACGTCGCAAGGCAGGTAAGTCCGGCAAGGCCGGTAAGGGCGGCGCTAAGAAGAAGTAACACCCGGTAGGGGGGCGGGCGCTCCTGCTCCCTGCGGAAAGGCAAGTAAATGAGTTTGAATCGAAATGCGACGCGTCTTCAGCGTCACACACGCATCCGGAAGCGGATGCACGGGGATGCGCAGCGTCCTCGGCTGAGTGTTTACCGTTCCCTGAATCACATCTACGCTCAGATCATTAACGATGAAGAAGGCCGCACTCTGGCAGCCGCATCTTCGCTAGACAAAGATCTGCGGGTTGCTGCCAACGGTGGTAACCTCGAAGGTGCGCAGGCGGTTGGTAAGCTGATCGCCGAGCGTGCTCAGGCAGCGGGTGTCACCAAAGTGGTCTTTGACCGTGGTGGCTATCTCTATCATGGACGCATTAAGTCATTGGCTGATGCGGCCCGAGAAGGCGGACTGGAGTTCTAAGGTATGGCAAGAATCAATCCTGATGCGCTCCCTAACCTGGAGGGGCGCGTCGTTCGGACGAATAAAGTCCAGAAAACCAACAAGGGTGGCCGGACCATGTCCTGGTCCATTCTGGTCGTGATGGGCGACGGCAATGGTCATGTCGGTGCAGGCATCGGCAAGGCGCGTGCTATCCCGGATGCAGTGCGAAAAGGCGAGGAAGATGCCAAGAAGAACCTGATCAAGGTTCCGATTGTCAATGGAACCATCCCGCACGAAGTCCTGGCGATGCATGGCGCTTCTGAAGTCCTGCTCAAGCCTGCTGCGGCAGGTACCGGAGTAGTGGCGGGCGGCGCGGTGCGTGTGCTGCTTGAGGCCGCGGGTGTCCATGACGTTCTGGCAAAGTCCATCGGGTCCAACAACCCGGTCAACAATGCCTGGGCAACCATGAAGGCATTTGCGCAGCTCAAAACAGTAGACGAGTACGCTGCTCTGCGTGGCAAGTCCGCTGATGAAGTTCGCCGTGGCTCTGCGGAGAACGCAGTCGCGGTAAAGGAGGAGAGCGGAGATGGCGCTTAAAGTCACTCTCGTCAAGAGTCCTATTGGATTTGAGAAGTCACAGGGAGCAACCGCCCGTGCACTGGGTCTAACCCGGCTTGGCCGATCGGTTGAGGTTCCTGACAACGCTTCCGTCCAAGGAATGGTTTTCAAGATCAAGCATATGGTCACCGTTGAGCAAGTCGAGGAGGCTGCCAAGTGAATCTTTCCGATCTTTCGCCCTCTGAGGGCTCACGACACCGCCGCAAGCGGATCGGTCGTGGTGTGGGTTCGGGCCATGGTAAGACCAGTACACACGGTCACAAGGGGGATAAAGCCCGTGGCACCGTGCGTCCTGGTTTTGAAGGAGGTCAGACACCTCTGCACCGCCGTCTGCCAAAGCAGCGTGGTATTGGTACTGGTCTGACAGCGCGTGGTTTTAACAATGGCCGCTTCAAGACCCACTACAATATCGTCAACCTGGGCAACTTAGATGCTCGTTTCGAAGATGGCGCTACGGTGGATCCTGAGTCTGTCCTGGCTTCGGGGCTTGTTCGTAGCAACGGTCTGCCTCTGAAAGTGCTGGCCGAGGGAACGCTCACCAAGAAACTGACCATCAAGGCACATAAGTTCAGTGGGAACGCTCAAGCGGCTATTGAAGCGGCGGGCGGCACCTCTGAAGTCCTCTAGGCTCTCCTAAAAAGAGCAGTAATTCGCGAGGCCGGGAACTTTTCCTGGCCTCGTTTTGATACAATAGACATCATGCTTGAAAAACTCGCAGCGGCCTGGGCAGTCCCGGACATCCAAAAACGTCTGATCTTTGTCCTGAAAGCCTTTTTGGTCTACGTCATCGCATCTCATATCCCCATGGCGGGGATCAATCACGACGCTGTTAATAAGCTCGTCTCTCAGGGACTCCTGAACGCCTACGATGTGTTCTCGGGTGGGGCGCTGAAGCGCGTCTCGATCATCGGTCTCTCGCTGATGCCCTATATCAATGCCTCCATCGTGATGCAGCTACTCACCGTGGCCATCCCACAGCTTCAGGCGCTCTCTAAAGAAGGCGAGTCGGGACGCAAGCAGATCAACAAGATCACGCGCTACGCCAGCATCGGGCTTGGCTTTGTGCAAGCTGCGGGCCTCTACAACATGTTTGCCAGCGGCGGAGCCATCCCGAAGGGCATCTTCCCGATGCTGATGATGATGGTTGTGATGACCTCAGGCACCATGTTTCTTCTCTGGATGGGCGAGCAGCTCACCGAGAAGGGGATCGGCAACGGAACCAGCCTGATTATCTTCGTGGGGATCATGATCTCCATTCCCAACCAGATCATCATGACCTTCAAGCTGGTGCAAGAAGGCGCGGTCTCGATCTTTGGTGTGCTGGGCATGGCAATTCTTTTTCTGGCCTCGATTGTCGGGGTGATCTACATGACCCAGGGAACCCGGCGCATCCCCGTGCTAAATATGCGCAAGGTGACTGCGGGGGGCAAGATGACCGCCAGTGGCCAGTCGTACCTGCCGCTGAAAGTCAATACCGCTGGGGTAATCCCGATTATCTTTGCGATGTCTATCCAGCTTTTTCCGCAGACATTCCAGCAGTTCTTTCCCCGGGAGAGTGGGCCGTTTGGTCAGTTTCTCTACGATGCAACGATGTGGCTGAATCCGGGTAGTGGCAATATTGTCGCGTCTCTGATCTTTGCCGCTCTGGTGATGTTCTTTACCTATTTCTACACTGCTGTCCAGTACGATACCAACGATATCGCCGATAATCTGAAGAAATACGGCTCGCTCATTCCGGGAGTGAAGCCGGGTAAGCCGACTGCAGAGTATCTCGATACCGTTCTGACCCGAATTACCCTGGCAGGGGCTGTGTTTCTGGCGACCATCTCTCTGATGCAGTACTGGGCACCGATCTGGACGGGCACAGGGATCAAGGGGCTCTCGATGATCGGGGGCACCTCGCTGCTGATCGTGGTGGGAGTGGCACTGGAGACCATGACGGCCATTGAGGCCCAGATGGCGATGCGCAACTACGAGGGCTTTATCAAGACCCGTCCTAGTGACAGCGACAACATGATGCGGGGCCGGATGCGATAGCCGGTGCGTCTGATCTTGCTTGGCCCACCAGGGGTGGGTAAGGGAACCCAAGGGGCACGTCTGAGCCAGGCGCTCGGCGTGCCCTCGGTTTCGACAGGGGCGCTACTGCGAGAGCTGATCGCCTCGGGTGCGGAGACGCCGCTCGTTCAGGAAGCCCGGCAGATTCTCAGCGGTGCGTTTGTCTCCGACAGTTTTGCCAATGCCCTGGCGTTTTCGGCGATTGCGGGACAGCCTGGGTTTATCCTCGATGGCTATCCGCGCAGTCTGGGGCAGGCAGAGGCTTTGGAGAGGTTTCTTGAGTCCCAGGGGGTGACACTCGACGCCGTGCTTCTTCTTCGGCTCTGTGAAGAGGCCCTAGACGGGCGTGTGGCAGGGCGGCGGCTCTGTCTCGGTTGTGGGGCCACCTACCATGTAAGAATCGCTCCTCCGAGGCGTGAGGGGCTCTGCGATCGGTGTGGGAGTCGGCTTGGGCTACGCCCGGAGGACGATCAACCTGAAAAGCGTCGGCTGCGTCAGCAGCTCTACGAGACCCAGACAGCACCTCTGATTGCCTTTTATCAAGGCCGAGGATTGCTCCAAGAGATAGATGCTGAGGGGCTACCCGAGGCAGTTTTTAGAAAAGTTTGCGAAAGCCTCCGTGGTTTGATATAATCGGCGATTGTGTGCCACTGTCTTTGAAGGTCAGTCTGGCAGACACACAAGCGGGGGTTGACTAACAAAGAAAGAACAGTATGGCAGGAAGAAGTGGTGGCTATCGGCCTGGTGGACGACCAGGCGGTGGACGGCCCGGCAGCGGACGGCCCGGTGGTGGCAGTCGCGGCGGCAGTGGGGGACGTACGCCAACTCCTCCGGTCTCAGATGAGCCGGAAAAGGAGCAAGGCATCGAGGTGCAGGGGACGATTGTCGAGAACTTGCCCAACACGATGTTCAAGGTGAAGCTAGAGAGTGGGCACGAGGTGCTGGCACATATCTCTGGTAAGATCCGGATGCACTACATCAAGATCCTGCCTGGTGATCGTGTTCTGGTAGAGCTCTCGCCCTATGACCTTACACGAGGTCGCATTCTCTATCGCTACCGATAGGGAGGTTTATAAAAATATGAAAGTTCGAGCATCCGTTAAACCCATCTGTATCAACTGCAAAGTGATCAAGCGAGAAGGCGTTCTGCGCGTTATCTGCAAAAATCCTAAGCATAAGCAGCGTCAGGGTTAATTTTCAGAGGAGTAAAAGTCCGTGGCACGTATTGCTGGTGTAGACCTGCCCCGCGACAAAAGCGTGGAGTACGCTTTGCCTGATATCTTCGGAGTCGGCCTGGCCGGTGGCCGGGTGATTCTGGAACAAGCAAAGATTGACCCCCGTAAAAAAGTTGCGGAATTGACGGAGACGGAAGTCTCCACCCTGCGCGATATTATTGAAAAAGAGTGGCGCGTTGAGGGAGACCTGCGGCGTCAGATTGCGATGAACATTCGTCGTCTGCAGGAGATTCAGTGCTATCGCGGCCTGCGACATCGCCGAGGGCTACCCGTTCGTGGGCAGCGCACTTCGACGAACGCTCGTACCCGCAAAGGCCCCAAGCGCACTGTGGGCGCCAAGAAGAAGAAGAAATAGCGTATGGCACGAAAAACAACGGCTCAGGCTGGACGTGGCAAGCCCAAGGTTCGCAAGAACATTGCGGTGGGAGTCGCGCACATCCAGAGCACTTTCAACAACACAATTATCACCCTCACCGATACCAAAGGAGAAGCGATCTCCTGGTCTTCGGCGGGTCAGGTAGGGTTCAAGGGTACCAAAAAAGGCACCCCCTTCGCCGCACAGCTGGCTGCTGAAAGCGCCGCTCGCAAGGCGATGGAGCATGGCCTCAAGCGTGTGGATGTTCTTGTCAAGGGGCCAGGTTCTGGTCGTGAGACAGCTATCCGCGCTCTGGGCCAGGTTGGACTCGAAGTTAGCCTGATCAAGGATGTCACGCCGCTGCCGCACAACGGCTGCCGTGCCCCTAAACGTCGTCGCGTGTGAGTGTGGCTCTGGAGATCAGAGCCAACTTGTAAACCTATGCGGAGGACGCATAGGGACGAAGAGGAACTATGTCAAAATCGTCACCTAACTCTGTCAGCGGGGATACCCGCTGTCGAAAGTGCCGTCGTGCCGGAGAGAAACTTTATCTCAAGGGAGCACGGTGCTACTCAAAGAAGTGCGCTGTTGAGCGCCGCAACTACGCGCCGGGTCAGCATGGCCCGACCGCGCGTCCTTCCAAGCCAACGGACTACGGCAAGCAGCTTCGCGAGAAGCAGAAGATGCGCCAGATGTACCGTGTTCTGGAAGGCCCCTTCCGTGCCTACGTGTCGGAAGCTTCCCGTCGCCGTGGTGTGACCGGTGAGAATCTTCTCCAGCTTTTGGAGATGCGCCTGGATAATGTCGTCTACCGCCTGGGGTTCTCCACGAGCCGCGCCCAAGCCCGTCAGCTCGTGAGCCACGGACACCTGATGGTCAATGGCAAGTCTGTGGACATCGCTTCCTATCAAGTCCGTGCGGGCGATTCCATCTCAATTGCAGAGGGCTCGCGGCGAATGAGTGTCATTCAGGATGCGCTAGCAGGAGCAGGCTCACGCACTCCAACCTGGCTCTCACTAGATGTCCATCAGTTCGCAGGCAAGGTGCTCGCTGCACCGCGCCGTGATGAAGTGGACTCGCAGGTTTCGGAGCAGATCATCATCGAGTTCTACTCCCGCTAGTTCTCAGGAGGAGACAATATGGCTATTCAGGAGACGGTTGTACCTCGTATCGAGACGCTGGAGCAGTCCGATGTGTTTGGCAAGTTTGTTGTCGAACCGTTGGAGCCAGGCTATGGCGTCACATTGGGCAACTCCCTTCGTCGTGTGATGCTTTCTTCTATCATTGGAGCCGCCATCACGTCGGTTCGGATTGAGGGAGTGCAGCACGAGTTCCAGACCATTCCAGGGCTGAAAGAAGACGCGACCGAGCTCTTTTTAAATCTTAAAGAGCTCTGGGTTCGTATTGACGACGACGATGAGGAAGAGGAAGACCTTTCCGATGCCCCACGTGTGATCCGAGTGGATGCACGGGGATCGGGACGTATCACGGGAGCGGACGTTGTCTGCCCGCCGGATATGGAAGTGGTCAACCCCGAGTGTTATCTGGCAACGATCTCCGATGAGACAGCAAGCCTGTACATCGAGATGAAGGTCGAGCGTGGTCGTGGTTATGTGATGCCGGATAAGGGTGTCAAGACCAGCGATATCATCGGGGAGATCCCGGTGCCCGCAGCCTTTGGGCCTGTGCGCAAGGTCAACTACACCGTGGACCCCACCCGTGTGGGAAACCGCAACGACTACGAGCGTCTGACGATGGACATCACGACCAATGGGACAATCGAGCCGAGTGTGGCACTTTCGCAGGCGGCGCTGATGCTCGCGGAGTATTTCCAGCGCTTTGTAGATCATAAGGGCGGTCCAGTTCGTCAGTCGTTTATCATGCCCATCGGTGGCCTAGGCGCAAATGGCGCCCCTGACACGCGCATTGAGGAGCTAGATTTCTCGGTTCGTACATACAACTGTCTGAAGAAGGCAAATGTACTTACCGTGGGCGAGCTTGCTCTGATGAGCGAAATAGACTTGATGAATATTCGCAACTTTGGGAAGAAGTCTCTGACTGAAGTAAAGGAAAAGCTAAACACGATGGGCCTTAACCTTAAGGACTCCGATGGCTATTTCCCCGGCGAAGACGACGACGAGGACGAGGATTAAGGAAGTAAACGATGCGACACCGAATCGGTGGGCGGCAGTTTGGCCTGGCTTCGGACGCGCGTATTGCGCTTCTGAAGGGGCTACTGCGCTCCATGATCATCTATAAGAAAATTGAGACGACCGAGGCACGTGCCAAGGAGATCCAGCCAATGGTTGAGAAGCTGGTGACCCGCGCGAAGAACAATGATACCGTGCATGCACGTCGTATCGCCCGTGCTGCTATCGGTGGTAAGAGCGCCAGCGATGAGGATATCATCAAGGAGCTATTTACAGTCATTGCCCCGAACTTCAAGGATCGGCCCGGCGGCTATACCCGCATGGCTCACAAGAGTGTTCGACGTGGCGATGGGGCACCGGTTGTGGTGCTGGAGTTCGTCAACGACTGAGGTTGCTTTCGTCGCTGATGAAACGCGTTCGCTTAACCTTAGAGTACGATGGTACCGATTTCGCCGGTTTCCAGCTTCAGGGTAAGGGAGAGCGAACCGTTCAGGGAGACCTAGAGGCGGCTCTGCTCCAGATAACCGGAACACAGATCCGGGTGTCTGGAGCGGGCCGCACCGATGCAGGAGTTCACGCGCTGGGGCAAGTTGCTCACTTCGATGTGGACTGGAAAATTTCAGAAGAGAAGATCGTCGGAGCACTAAACGCTCACTTGCCACGCGATATTAGCGTGCTGCAGGCGGGATATGCTGAGCAAGAGTTTCATGCTCGGTTTAGTGCAACAAGCCGAACCTACCGTTACGCGATCCTCAATCGCCCGCAACCCTCGGCGCTACTGACACGCTATGTCTGGCATGTCACTCGGCCACTGAGTGTGGAAGCGATGCAGGAAGCAGGACGGACTCTCTGCGGGACGCATGACTTTGCGACGTTTGGGCAGCCTAGTGCGCCTGGACTCAGCACTGTGCGTTTTGTCGAGCGGATCGCGGTGCGCCCCTGGAAAAATGGGTCGTGCTTGCTGGTCACCGTGCGAGGGAATGCCTTTCTGCGCCAGATGGTGCGTAGCCTAGTGGGAACCCTGGTTATGGTGGGGCAAGAGAGGCTTGGGCTTGGCGAGGTCGTGAAACTTCTGGAAGTGCGTGATCGGCGGGCATGTCCTCCGATTGCCCCTGCAAAAGGGCTCTGCCTGGTAAAAGTCGGCTATGATGGGCAGCGAATAGGAATAAATTAAATGAAAACTTATGCAGTAAAAGCGGACGATATCCAGCGCGACTGGATCGTCCTAGATGCAACGGGCGTGCCGATGGGCCGTCTTGCGGCCAAGGCTGCGGCAATCCTGCGAGGGAAGACCAAAGCGATCTTCTCCCCGCACATGGACTGTGGTGATCATGTGATCATCATCAATGCCGAGCGAACGATCCTGACGGGCAATAATAAAGGCGATGAGCCTATCTACCGCCACACCCTCTATCCGGGTGGTTTGAAGCAAGTACCCCGCGCTGAGCTTCTGGAGAAGCGTCCTGACTACGCAGTTCTGCGCACCGTCAAGGGCATGCTTCCCCACAACCGGCTGGGAGCCCAGATGCTGACCAAGCTTCGTGTCTATGCCGGTGAGAATCATCCGCATGAGGCGCAGATCAAGGGCGCAGCCAAAGCAAAGGCAGAAGGTTAAACAATGGCAGAGACTCGAACGTACGCAACTGGTAAGCGCAAGTGCGCTATCGCCCGCGTCTGGCTTTCGCCCGGCGATGGGACAATCACGATCAACGGCAAAACGGTGATGGAGTACTTCTGCCGCCGTACCCTCGAAGCGCTGATCAATCAGCCCTTCGCCGCTACCCGTAGCGAGGGCCGCTTTAGCATCTTCGCGAAGACCAAGGGTGGTGGAATCTCCGGCCAGGCAGGTGCGCTGCGCCATGGAATCAGTAAGGCTCTGGTCGAGTTCGACCCGGAGCTGCGCGTGGTTCTTCGTCGCAACGGCTTCCTGACGCGCGACCCGCGCGTGAAAGAATCCAAGAAATACGGTCGCAAGCGCGCCCGTCGCGGATTCCAGTTCAGCAAGCGTTAATCGCACGCCCCCTAACCCCCGCCTAGCGGGGGGACTAATCAGGCGTTTGCCCGGCATGAGTCATCGTGCCGGGCATTTTCTTTGTGAAATGGGCAATAATGAGCCCGGCAGGATTGTCTCCCCTTTGACCGGCCAGATAGTGGAGGCACGTTGGCCAGCCCTGCGCTTTGTCGCTGCCACACTTGTCAACCCGTATTCCGAGCTCGAGTGCGCCGTGATCGTCCCCGAGCTCGCAACGCACCCCTTCGGCAGGGGCTCCAGCCCTTTCTCCGGGGAACCTCGGAAGCAAAGGAGCAACTTGCCGCCTGTGATCAAGTCGTGCAGATTCCCTCAATGTCGCGACTGCCAGCGCCATTCTCCTCTACGAAGTCTTCAATCAGCTGCGATCAAGACTGGTGTTCAGAAATAATTCAAACAAGTTGGTTATTCGACTTGACAACTTCTTCTCCGTGAGATAATATTCTCCTTGCGCCTCGGCCTGAGCCAAGCGCAGTGACTCGAAGAAATGACAGTTACTGACGGACTTTTACAATTAAATAGTGTTACAGATAG
>Ga0315904_10012097_pt1 | contig 10931 bp, 7 predicted proteins | sample LakEriMetagenome_6_FD_203529 | JGI IMG/M metagenome (GOLD analysis project Ga0315904, IMG submission 203529) | Freshwater fungal communities from buoy surface, Lake Erie, Ohio, United States - Buoy 12 MA120 | ecosystem: Environmental > Aquatic > Freshwater > Lake | place: USA: Lake Erie, Ohio... | reverse complement strand
GTCAGGTTTCAGGGAAGGTGATGCGACGAGTTACTGGGGGAAAAACCGGCCTTAACTTCGGCGCGACCGGCTGCGGATCCGTTTCCGCCGATCGCCAGGCTGCAGCCGATCAGTCTCAGTCAAATCTGCGCTACCGGCGGGTCCAGCGCTCCCGGCACGCGCTGAGGGACTTTGCTTACCCTCAAGTTACGGTTGCTTGACGTTTTCCCATGCGTCAATCAAGCATTCCGCGGCCTGCTCAACATCCTCCTGGGAGGTCTGCCAGCCGACGCTCAAGCGGATCGAACAGCGAATGGCCATCGTTCCCAGCCCCATCGCCGAGAGAGTGGGGCTGGGGTTGGAAGAATGACTCGAGCAGGCGGACCCAGTCGAAGCGCACAGCTCGGGCAGCCGCTTGAGAATCATCAGCGCGCTGGCTTTGGGAAAGGTCACGCTGAGAGTGTTCGGCAACCGCGGCGCCTGCAAGCCATTGACTCTCAACCCCGGTATTCCCGCGACCAGCAGGTTCTGCAGCCGATCGCGGAGGAACGCCAGTCGCTCAGCCGACTCGTCCAGGGCTTTGCCAACCAGCATGGCGGCCTGACCCAAGCCGACAATGTAAGGCGTGTTTTCCGTCCCGGCGCGGAGTCCATGTTCATGCTCGGAACCGTGCAGCACCGGCTCAAGGTCCAGTCCTTCCCGTACGTATAACGCCCCGACACCCTTGGGACCGTACATCTTGTGTCCGGCAATCGTCATCAGGTCGACGTCCAACTGCTGGACCAAGGTCGGTATCTTGCCAACCGACTGCGAGGCATCGGTGTGAAGCAGGACCCCGCGGCTGTGACAGACTTCGGCGATCTCACGAATCGGCTGAATTGTCCCGACCTCGTTGTTGGCATGCATGATGCTGACCAGCCGAGTGTTGCGTCGCAACGCATTCTCCACCTCACCGGGATGGACAAGCCCCTGCTCATCGCAAGGGACGACTGAGACTTCGTAGCCCAGCCGCTCCAGAAATCGGGCTGGGCTGGTTGTCGCCGGATGCTCAATTGCCGAAATGACCAAATGCCCGCCGGCGCTGGGGGGCGATTTGAGCATGACTCCCTTCAGGGCAAGGTTGTTGCTCTCCGTTCCACCGCTGGTGAAAACGATCTCCTCTGAATCGCAGCCGAGCAACCGGGCGACGGCCGAGCGGGCATCGGCGATCGCTTCACTGGCCGCCCGCCCCATGCTGTGAGTGCTCGATGGATTCCCGTAATGAACCGTGAAAAAAGGCTGCATTGCCTCGACGACACTCGGCGCGACCGGAGTGGTGGCGTTGTAATCCAGGTAAATGCGACGCACTGGGCAGAACTCGCCGGAAGGGAAACGGGAACCTCAAAGAAGCGGTCGTCCGGTCAACCCGGACTCACTCCTGATTTTAGCAAAGGCAAGCTACAGGCCGAGGGTCGCTCGCAGAAATCGCCCCGTCGGCGAGTCATTCCGGGCGGACAATTGCTCGGGAGTGCCGGCTGCGACGACTTTACCGCCGCTGGCCCCCCCCTCGGGACCCAACTCAATCAGCCAATCGGCGGCTGCCAGGACATCGAGGTGATGTTCAATGACCAGAACCGTGTTTCCCAAATCGACCAACCTCCGCAACACCGCGAGCAACCGCTTCACGTCTTCAAAGTGCAGACCGGTGGTCGGTTCATCGAGGACATACAAAGCGTTGTTGCCTTCCCGCGTGACCAGTTCTGCCGCCAGTTTGACGCGTTGGGCTTCCCCGCCCGAAAGCGTGGTGGAAGGTTGTCCCAGTTGCAGGTAACCGAGCCCGACCTCGCGCAATGCCTCGATGCCGCTGTGGATTCGCGACAGTCCGGCAAACTCTTCGCAAGCCTCTGCCACGCTGAGTTGCAGCACTTCGGCAATCGTGCGGTCGCGAAAGCGAACCTGCAGCGTCTGTTGATTGAAGCGAGCGCCCCGACACGTTCCGCAGTCGACAAACAGATCGGGCAGAAACTTCATTTCGACCCGTTTCAACCCGTGTCCGCGACAATCCGGACACCAACCCGCGGCCGAATTGAAACTGAAACGTTGCGGTCCGTATCCCAGTTGCTTGGCCAACTTGGTGGCCGCAAACGTCTTGCGAATCTCGTCAAAAAATCCGCAATAAGTTGCTGGGCAACCCCGCGGCGTGCGGCCAATCGGTCGCTGGTCAATATTCACCAGACGTTGGAGCGACTCGAGCCCTTCCACGCAGTCCACGCTGCCTCCGCTGGAGACGGTCCAGCCCAATTGTCGCCGCACGGCCGGAACGAGGACTTCATGTACCAACGTGCTCTTGCCCGAGCCGCTCACCCCACAGACGCCAATCAAGCCTCCCAGGGGAATATCAACATCCAGTTCCCGCAAATTGTTGGCGGTGGCTCCCCGCACTCGGAGAACTTTATCGCCGGGTGTTTGACGGGCTCGCGCTGCATCGACCCGTTCCGGGCGAGCGAGATACTGTCCAGTGCTTCCGAGCGCCCGACCAGCCACTTCCGGCGGCGCGCCCTGATCGACGACCTCCCCTCCAAAGCGGCCCGCACCAGGGCCCATGTCGACCAGCCAATCGGCGGCGCGCATCATCGCCTCATCGTGCTCCACGACCAGAATCGTATTGCCTGAATCGCGCAACTCTCCGAGGAGCTCCACCAGCCGCTGCGTATCCCTGGCGTGCAATCCCATCGAAGGCTCATCGAGGACAAAGCAGACATTGGTCAGCCCGGCTCCGATGCAGCTCGCCAGTCGGACACGCTGATGCTCTCCACCGCTCAAGGTCTCCACGGGACGATCCAGCGTCAAATAACCCAAACCGACCCGACAGAGAAACTCCAGGCGACTCCGGATTTCGCGAATCACCGGTTTGGCAATCGCCTCCCGGGCGGCGTCAGTTTGCAACTGTTCGGCAAACCAGCGGCGCGTTGCCTCGAGCGGGAAACTGCTCAGTTGATCAATCGAGACTCCCGACAAAACGACCGCCCGAGCCAACTCATTGAGCCTCGTCCCCCGGCAGGTATCGCAAGTCGCGCGAATTCTCGCCGCCGCCAACTGGTCGTAATACTCGGCTCGTTCCGTTTCCTCGAAATCCGACTCAAGCAAGGCCCGCAGGCCCGAAGCAACCGGTTTGGTTGAGCCCTCCCAGACCAACTCCCTCTGCCGAGTTGTCCACTGGGCGAAAGGAGTATCAGTGGTCAGCTTGGCAACGGCCAGCACCGGGCCCAATCGCTCGAGCTGTTTCGCCAAAGCCGTTTTGCTCCAACCCTTCCAGACCCGTACCAAACCGGAATTCAGACCCTGACTGGGCAAGCCCAGAATCTGTTCCGCCTCGAAGCGATCGCTCTGGCCCATTCCCTGGCAGGTCGGGCAGGCGCCGTAGGGGCTGTTGAAACTGAACGAACGCGGCTCCAGTTCCGCGAAGCTCCGTTCGCATCGGGCGCAGGCATTACGGGTACTGAAGAGTCGGTCCTGCCAAACTCCATTTGCATCCTCGCCCGGCCAACTGACGATCACCGTGCCGCCTGAGAGTCGCAAAGCCAGGTCGAGTGATTCCGTCAGTCGCGATTCAATCCCGGGGCGCACCACGAGCCGATCGGTGACCGCTTCGACGTCGTGCAGTTGCTTGGGATTGAGAGCCGGGACTTGGTCGATGTCACAAAGCTGGCCGTCGACCCGCACGCGCACCAGCCGCTCAGACCGCACGCGCTCGAGTATTTCCTCGTGCTTGCCGCGCCGCCCGCGAACCAGGGGGGCAAGCAGAATCAACTTCGTCCCCTCCGCTAACTCAAGGACCCACCGCGCGATTTGCTCCGGAGTCTGCTGGCGAATCGGATCGCCACAGCCGGGACAGCGCATTTCCCCGGTCCGGGCATACAAAATCCGCAGATAGTCGTGGATTTCAGTCAGCGTGCCAACCGTGCTCCGCGGTTGGCTGACCAAAGCCTGCTGGTCGACCCTCAAGGCCGGCAGCAAGCCTTCAATCGAGTCGACATCCGGGCGCGGGAGTTGCTCCACGAATTGACGGGCAAACAACGACAAGGTCTCGAGGTACTGCCGCTGACTTTCGGCAAAGACCGTGTCGAGTGCCAGAGATGATTTTCCCGAGCCGCTCGGTCCGGTGATGACCGTTAGCCGGTCGTGAGGCAGGGTCAACGAGACATTTTTCAGGTTATGGGTCCGAGCCCCGGACACGACGATTCCCGAGAGGCCGGAGCCGGCAGCGTCCGGCGACCGTTCGCGATGCACCTCGGCGTCTGGCAAACTGGAACGGCTTCTGGGCAAGGGAGTCACTCACTCGCAAGGGAAGAGTTGAATACAAAGGCTCGGAGCGCAACGGGCGAGGCCGAAAGTGTCTTTCAAGCGCAGGCCGCCCCACAGCCGCTGGGCCGTTTTGTCGCAGTCTCAGAGCTGCCTTGACCCGATCGAACTGCCACCTTGCCGGAATCGATTTCACTTCCCTTGTAAACCGCCAAGGGTGTTGAGTGCACCATTCCTGACCGCATCGGCAAATCTTACCGCTTTTCCCTCGTCGTCGCAGGCGGTGGAATGCTCCCCGCGTCCGGACAGAGGCTGCCAATTGGCCCTGAAATTTTGTTGACATTGGCTTGGGGTTATCAATAATGTTGCAGTCGTTTAAGGGAATAACGACCTGCTTCAGGAGCGGCAATTCCGGAACGCAGTCACAAAAACACAGCTGGCCATTTGCCGTTTTTCAGAAGCAGCTGTTAAGGGTCCCGGGTCATTGCGGATCCAGCCGGTCAAAAGGAGTAAACCGGTTCTTCAGGCGCGTTCACTCGACCGCCTCTCGATTGGTCGGAAGGTTGCCAATCGGGCTCCTTTGGTTTCCTGGATCGGTGTGCTTTGGCATTCCTGCCACGGTATGGCCGGTGGTTGTGTCTTTTTACATCCCGCTTTGAAGCGAACGGTCGCTTGCTCTCCCGTGAAGGAGGGCTCCGGGGACCGGCAAAATTGCGGCGACATTTAAAGAGCTCACAACTCAGGTGAACCATGAGGAGGGAAGCAGTGCGATCCTCAGTGGAATCGTTTTCCTTCGGGATTTCAGGGTGGAAATCTTTGGAGATGGATGGAGCCGAACGGTTTGTAAACTCTCGTAAGCGGTCAACTCGGCTCTGAACTCGGTTTCAGGGGCGTCCGCTGGAGTAGCAAACAGTACGTAGCATGAAAAACAGTGCGTAGCATGAAAAACAGTACGTAGCTTAAAAACTGCGTCTCCCCAGTGATCGAGTGAGAGTTAGTCAGGAAAAATTGGCCGCTCTCCTCGAACTGACAGATGCAATTTCAATATCCAACCCAACCCAATCCAATCCCGCTCAGATTCCAGGAAACGAAGCAAATGAGTAACAAGAAAAAGGTCGGCAACGTGTTCGAGGCCATTCTCCGCTATGGCCATGACGAAGATTTCTTTCCCGAGGGCGGAGATGACTTTACTCCGACCAACGCCCCGGCGGGTTCAGAAGAGAAGATCGAAGTGCTGCGTCGCCGAGTCGAACTGGGCCAACCGCTCTGGCACATGGAAGACCGCAAGGATTACACCGGTCTGACTGGCGCTGTCCGCCCCCGCGAGTAAGCGGTGGCACCATTGGGTGACCAAGCGGGCTCCGGACGGCAATCCGGTTCCGGTGGGCAATCCGGGTCCTGAGGGACCAGTCAAAGCAAAACAAGTCCAAGCGAAGGGGCAGCCTCCACCGGCTGCCCCTTTTTTTGCGCGGCCCGCCGCCCCTGCGGGGACTTCTTCGCCGGTACACGGTCTCTCCCCGGCCCTGCTTTCCCCGGTCCACCGTTTTCCGGGAGTCTCCGTTTTCCCCGCGCGCGAGCGAACTGCCTCGGCAACCGGAATGGATTTGCCTCGAGCTCCCGGCTATCGCTAGAATCGCTCATCAGGAGGGGCCGGTCATGTTCAGGAAATGCTCAGGCGTCAATTCAGGATTGGCTGCATCCGGACGACTTCAGTCCGGCTCCAGGCGGGACGGTCAGGGAGGCTTGCGGATGCGGCCGCATTCCGGATGGTTGGCTTTGGCCTGCCTGATCAGCGGCCTTGCAATTCCCGCTGCCGCTCCAGCACAACTCGTTCAGGTTGGTTCCCCACTCCTTGGCTACGGCTACTCGAGTTACCAGAACTTCGGGCTTGGTTTCAGTTGGATGAGTCCCGGGGGGAATTTGCATTTCTCCCAAAATGGGCTGGGCAGCGCGATTCCTCCTTTTGGCGGTTACGACCCGAACGCGAGCGCCAGGCTAGGCTTTGGCAACTTCGGGCCGGGAGGCGGGTTTCGGCTCGGCTTGGAGTTTGGTCAAGGGTCGACCCGAACGATCACGAGTGTGGCTCCCAGCTTGATGGTGCAAAACGGCGGCGGTGGCTCGCTCGTTTCCGGGGTCTGGACTCCGTTTGTGACGGGCTGGATTCCGGTAGTGGGTGACGCGCCCGGACCCGCTTCGCTGGACAATGCCGTCACCCGAGCAGTTCAATCGGGCCAATTGCGGCTGGATAACCTCGGCGCTTCGATCGACTCCGCACCGGCCGATCGGGAGACATCGAGCTCGGCCAGAGCCGGCTCGACCGGCCGAAGCACGGCGGAAACGGCAACCGAAAGTGTGGCCGCCATTCGGGCCCGCCAAGCAGCGGAGAGAGCTGAGTTGGCGGAGTCCATCTCGCGCTGCCTTGAAGAATTTGAACAGCATCGCGCGGCGGGGCGAATCGATTTGGCTCGGCTTGCCTTGAACAGGGCGATTGTCCTCGAACGCGACCCGGCGCGAAAGCAACAACTCCGCTCGACCCTCAAAGCAACCCGCTAGCGCACCCCCCACCCCAAAACGGGGTCAGGTCCAGTTTCGCGACGCAGTTTCGCGACGACATAAAAAAACCTCGCCCGAGTGTCCACCGGGGCGAGGTTTTCGACGCGTTTCAGGGCGAGTTACTGGACGGTTTTGCTGTGCGACCAGTCGGACCCCGGCACTCAAGCCGGGATTACTTGCCACCCTTTTTGGCTTCCAGCTCTTTCAGGAATGACTCGATGTCATCCTTGAACTGACCGGGGTTTTCCGCCGCTTTTTTCTGGGTTGCAATCGCCTTGTCCAGTTCCCCTTGCAAGTCATACAAGTGGGCCAGCGTGTCGAGCACGGCTCCATTGGAAGGTTCCAGTTTGGAGCCCTGTTCGGCTGCTCCCACGGCGGCCGCCAAGAGTTCGGGGGAGACTTCGACGCCCCGCTGAGTCAATTCGTAAACAAACCAGGCGAGCTCATTCAGGCCGGCAGCATCATCCTTGACCTGTTCGACCATTTTCTTGAATGGCTCAACTGCCCGCTTGTCGCCGGTCTGCATCAGGATTCGTCCCTTGATGTCTTCCAGGCGAGCGACCATCTTCTTGCTCTTGGCATCGGCGATCCACTTGTCGAGCAATTCGATCGCTTCATCCATTTGCCCGCCTTGCAGCAGGGGCATCAGTTCGGGCATCTTGGACTGCAGTTCGCTCATTTCTTTCATTTCGGCGGCATAAGCGACGCGGTCCCACTTGTCGCTGACGACATCCTCGAGCGGGCCATCGATTTCCATGGGGTGACCGATCCATTCCACCAGACCGCTCTTGCCAACGATGAAGGCGGTGGGGATCCCCTGTTGGTTGGCTGCCTTCATGTAGTCTTCGTAAACCGATCCGTCCGGGTCGGTGGTCAAGCAGTAGTTCCTGGTGATTTCGGCGAACGTCTTGTCACCAGACTCTTCCTCCAGAAAGCCCTTGACGGTTTCCAGGTCTTCATCGCTGACACTGACCACGGTGACGCCGCGCGATGCGTACTTGTCCTGAATCTCGCTGATGTGGGGCATGGCAGAACGGCATGGTCCACACCAAGTCGCCCAAAACTCAATGATGTAAACCTTGCCCGATTCAAATTCTTTCACCGGGGCAAATTTTCCTTCGCCGTTCTGCACCCAGTGTTCAATATCAATCCCCGGCGCCTTGCTGCCGATGGTCAAGTCATCGGCGGCAGACGCGATCGCTGCACCGGTCAAGGCAACGCAGGCCACTGCAGCCACGAACCAAGTCGAAAAACGCTTCACAAGTAACTCCCTGTTTCTGGGTTAATGCCTCAGTCAAAAAAATCAGTCCCTAAATCGGGCAGGCCAGCTGTATGTGCCTGCCAGCTCACTGGGCTTGCCGATTCACTGTGCCTGCTAGCTCACTGTGCCTGCTAGCTCACTGTGCCTGCCAGCTCACTGTGCCTGCCAGCTCACTGTGCCTGCCAGCTTACTGTGGCGGATGGCGGAACTTCGTGTCATTAATCTAACGACCCGATCCGCCAAACTGCAACGGCATCCACGCGCCGCAGCCGACTGCCCGTCCGCCCAGCCGCTGGCGGGCTGGGTGGCCGTCGCGAATACCAACTGTCCACCCTGCGGTCTCTGGTCCTTGGGAATTTCATGGTCCTTCGGAATTTGAGCCGAGCGGTCCGTCGCCGGCGGAGCAGCCGCATTGATTCGGCCAGCTTTGCGGTTCCATGCGGCCCGGTGGCGAACGGTTTGCCCGACAACCGGCAGGCACCCGCGGAGAGAGTCGCAGCCCCGGTTGGGGCCTCCCAAAGAAATCTGCAGGCTTGGGGAAAAAGCAGCGAATCGCTCGCTCTTCAACACTCGGCGCTTCGAACCTTTGAGCTTCCAACCTTTGAGCTTCCAACCTTTGAGCTTCCAACCTTTGAGCTTCCAACCTTTGAGCTTCGAACCTTTGAGCTTCCAACCTTAGCGCTTCGAACCTTTGCGCTTTGACATGTTGCCCGGGCCCTATTCGACCACGAGGCCCCGGAAATCCTCCTGCCCGTCCGGCCACTGCGGGTTGAGACCGTGCAGGGTGTCTCGCAGCAACTGGCTGACAACCAGATTCCGATGCCATTCCACGTCGGAGGGAACCAGATGCCACGGCGCCCAAGGCGTGTTGCATTTGCTGATGGCATCCTCATAAGCCTGCTGATAATCATCCCAGCGCTTGCGCTCGGCCAGGTCCTGGGGATTAAACTTCCAGTGTTCATCGGGATTGTCGATTCGGTCCTGAAGTCGCCGGCGTTGTTCCTCCTTGCTGATATGCAAAAAGCACTTGAGCAGCACCGTGCCGTTATCGACGAGGATCTTTTCCCAGGCATTAATCATTTCGTACCGAGCCGACCAAACCTCCGGGGGGACCAGATTGTGCACCCGCACAATCAGAACGTCCTCATAATGCGAGCGGTTAAAGATACCGATGTGCCCACGGCGTGGAGTCGCGGCATGAATCCGCCACAGAAAGTCGTGGTCAAGTTCCTCGGCGCTCGGCGTCTTGAAGGAGACCACCTGGCAGCTCTGCGGGTTGATTCCGCGCATGATCGTACGGATGGTCCCATCCTTTCCCGAAGTGTCCATCCCCTGCAGAACCAGAAGGACAGCTCGTTTTCGCTCAGCTGCCAGACGCCGGGCGAGGTCAGCCATTTCCTCGGCATTGGATTTGATTTCTTCTCGAGCCGACTTTTTGTCAAAGCCTTTGGCCCGGACTTCGGTGGGGATTTCCGTCAAGCGACAGGCTGTTCCCGGTTCGAACTGAAAGGGCAGTGGTTTCACGATTCATTCTCCCTGAACGTCTGGTCGGAACTGCCGGAGAGCGGCAGTCCGCTGGGCTAAAAATTGGAAAATTCCTTTAGCCTGTCGATGTAAAGTTTCTGATAAAGAGTGATCACCGTAAAGCCAATCAGCGTGGCGACCAGCAGCAGGGAGAGCATGAACCCGATCACGGAAATCAGCTTTAGATTGTTTTCCGCCCGCTCGCGCAATTCGCGAGCTGCCCGGTCCATGGTTTCCGCCAGTTGCCCGGCGACCTCGCCATTGCTGATGTAAAGCAGAAAATCCGGCGGAAAAGCGCCAGTCGCGTTCAGCACGGGAAAAAACTGCTCGCCTCGCGCCACACCTGCGACACAGTTCTCGCGAAATCTCTCGTAGTAGTGATTCTGAGTCGATTCGAAAGCCAACTGCAGGCTGTCCGTCGCCGACATTCCGGCATTTTCCGCCACCGAAAGGGTCCAGGCAAAACGCGAGAGAGCGAGGCTCTCAATCGTTTTGCCGATCAAGGGCAGGCGAAGCGCCAAGTCCATCGGCAAATTCCCGAACCAGCCGCGAAGGGTTCCCAGGACCAGGACGGTCAGGCCGCCGAAGAACGTCAGGACCAAAGTCACATACATCAGGAAATCCTGCCACGGTCGCCAAGATTTCACACCGAACCAGTGGAAGGGCTCCATGTTGTTGATGTCCATGATCCAGCCCAGCAGCAGGATCAACAATCCAATAATCACAATCGCCCCCGCAAGCTCGAACATTGGCCAAGCGATGCTGAGAAGAAAACGATTGCGAAACTGCACCAACTGCTCGTAATGATGAGCCAAACGCTGAAAGGATTGCTCCAGGCGTCCGCCCCGCTCCCCGGCCTCGACGATCGATACCGCCAATCCGGGGAAATAACCGTCTGTCGCCCGCAGGCAGTCTGCCAAGGACTGGCCGCCGCTCAACCCCCGCTCAATCAACTCCAGCTTCCGCCGATAGGTTGCTCCGCCGACCAGAGCTTCCCGCTGGAAAATGGAGCGAAGGTCGATTCCAGCCGAGTAGCTGTTGGCCAAGCGGTAGAAAAGCTTGGCCATTTGCGATAGCGAAATCTGTGCCATGACTGGTTCCTGAACATACCGCCTGAAGCCCCGAAAGCAGTTCGAATTGTAAACCAATTCACTACGGAGAGCCGGGAAGTCGCCCAAATTGCTCAACCTTTGGGCAAATTCCCAAGACCGCCGCGCTTCCCGGGCGATATAATTCGGGCAGGTGAAGAGTTGTCGCTGGGGCGCGGCGCGTGAGCCTGCGGACGCGTCGCCAATCGAGGTGTCAAGTTCGATGCCCGCTGCCGAATTTCGAC
>Ga0315904_10012096_pt1 | contig 10934 bp, 13 predicted proteins | sample LakEriMetagenome_6_FD_203529 | JGI IMG/M metagenome (GOLD analysis project Ga0315904, IMG submission 203529) | Freshwater fungal communities from buoy surface, Lake Erie, Ohio, United States - Buoy 12 MA120 | ecosystem: Environmental > Aquatic > Freshwater > Lake | place: USA: Lake Erie, Ohio... | reverse complement strand
ATTGCAGGCACCTACAGGTGTATCTCGCCTTTGAGCGCCTTCAGCATCTTCCAAACTAAAATTTAAAATCAGCGGGTTGTGTTTAACCTAAAAAGAGCTTTGTGAGGACCTACCCTCGCTCTGCTTTAAGCTCGACCCTCCTACCTTCGTATCACAATTCAGAGGCCTGGGGTACCCTATACTATAAAACAGTGTGTTCTTTGGTTGTTAACGGCCGCGAAATACCACTTAAGCCATTATATAACCAGGTACTTCCGGCATCTTCAAAGCAGTGCCAAAGGCACTTAAGAGGGACTCATTCGGCGCTGCTTCACCATATTAGATGCAAGCCAGGGGTAGTTGGGGCGAATTTTATCGCTGGGTATAAATGCTACCCCTGCTGCCGCTAGTTTAAAGCTCAAAGATTGCATCTCTCGGCGTGCGGCCACCTGGATTGTGAGACGATGTTTCTATATATCTACTAAAAAACTCCGGCACTCCTACCGATATCCACCTTGTACACGTCGGATACCTGCAGTTGGCGTGCGGGTGGTCTGGACGGATCTGCTGAGCAAAAAAGCTCGAAGCAGATCCGGCCGTGCTAAGGATTCTCGGTATTGGTCGTGTGATCGATACGGAGGAGAGCGACTCTTGACTCGCTGCCAACGCTGTCAGGCGATAGGAGAGTGCTGACCCAGTGGTTATGTTGTTATGGCTGAGGTCGGCTTATGCTACACACAGAAGCGTAGCACTGAAACGTTAAGGGCATAGATGGAACTTTTACCAGAGGCCAGAAGATAGTGTTCGTCGTTGATATCACATTTCAGGGTGACAAGACGTCAGCAGAGCGCATCTTTGTGCGTCGACCATACGTAACTGTTGGTGCGTCAGAGTCATCGCATGTGGTTGTGACCGAGATGGCCTCGCTTGGACTCACTATTCACATACAGCGCGATCTAGCGCGCTCTTTTAAAGTGCTCGCCCTTAGCGCTGATGGGCGGCCTGCGCCGAGCTTTGCTGGCGGCACGTACGATGGCCGCGCAGCGATAGAACTTGGTCCGATTTCATTCGGCGTCACTGCTCTTGATCTCGATCTCTTGTTGCGCGAAAATGAGGCGCTTGATCGCGCAGGGGTGCGCATATTGCGCCGCGCGTTTAGTGACACCTTGCCTGAATTTCCGGCCTTGTTGGTGTCTGCGCCGATCCGAGCATTGCTATCGTTTCGACCCGATCAACCGCTCATCGTGGGTAGAGCAAGAACGGCGGCTGTGCGACTTGATGTGCCAACTGTCTCTCTGCAACACGCGCGGATCGGTTATGAATCGGGTGAGTTTTGGGTTGAAGATCTTGGGTCTACCAACGGTACCTTCGTTGAAGATAAGCAGGTTTCGAGCAGGATTGCGGTTGGTGCGGGGGTGCCGATTCATGTCAGCAAGAACGCCTGTATCGTAGGGGTAACATCGCATCAGCAGATTGCAGAGATCGATGATCCAGCGAGCGCGCGGCGCGGGGTAGCAGCGAGTGTAGAGGCGCTCTTCCCTAGTTTGCTCTCGGTAGCCGAAGTAGCGCGACCGTCGCGGCTTGTGCTCAAAGCAGGGCAGCGTATCGAAGTTGGTCGCGATCCAGCGTGTGGATTATGGCTAGGAGCGCCGCATATCTCCAGGCGTCACTGTGTGATTGAGCTTTCCAAGAGTGGAGTTGTAACGATCTCGGATACGAGCACAAACGGCACAGCCTTTGACGGCGGAGTGCTCAGAAACCAAGACTCTTTTCAAACCAGTGAGCAGCCCCTCGTGCTCGACTTTGGTGCGGGCATTACCGTAGCGCTATGTTTCTCGGCTCAACACGAGAAGCTGTTTCACTCAGCATACGGAGATCCAACGGCGTTCAAGCGCGGCGCAAATGCACATGCTTCAACTGAGCACCCCGGACGCAGTAGGGCGCCCAGGGAGCGTCGCTCAACCACGTGGTTCAATATGGACCTTAAAAGCCTTGAGCAATTACACCAAGCAAACGGCAAGCTGGGTAAGATGCGGGCGATGTTTGGCGGGTTGACCGGACCCGGACGCGTGGCGATGGCGCTGATCGGTTTCTGTTTTGTAGGTCTGTTGGTTTTGATGGGGTCGATGGTGGTGTCGGGGTTACGTTGGTGACCATGGGAGATGAATTTAAGATCGCTCGGTAGAGCTCTGCCGGGTGTAGGATTAGAAAGATGTGCAAGGAAGTGAATAGGGAAGGGGGATATACTTATGGCCAGTGAGACGAATGAACTAACTTTTGTTCGATGCCCAACGTGTCGAAGCCTAGTCCCAGCCAGTGCCGCACGTTGTAGGATCTGCAACGCGGCTCTTGAGGCCGGTGGGGGAAAGGTCTCAGCAACCGAAACTCCTAATCCAGCTGGTCGCGTCAGACAGAAGACCGTTGCCGCTGGACCAGAGGAGGTCCAGAGCATGGTTAATCAAACCCCGCCAGCTGCCGAGCCGCCCGCGCGCGAGACTCCTGTGCGCGAGGCTCCTGTGCGCGCTGCGCCTAAGCAAGCACAAGACGATGACGCGTTTGACCCTCTGGGAGCATTTCTCCAAGAGCTTGACTCTCCCGAGCCGGCTGAGCCCGTAAAACAGGCCGCTGCGCCTCAGGCCAAGGCTGATCCAGTCAGTGACCTGTTTGACGATGATGACGATAATGATGACGAGCTGGACGATGAGGATGACGATCTCGATGATTTCGACATCGATATCTTCGATGACCCAGCGTTTGAGGAGTTGGGCGAATCAAAATCAAGCGACCCGCTCGGTCTTGAAGATACTGGAGATGACGACGAAGAGGAGCTAGAAGATTTTGCTGCGCCGCCTCCTCCTCCTCCTCCTCCAACTCAAGCCAAGCCAGTGCAAGAGAAAGCAGCACCTATCGAGCCACCGCGTCAGCGCGAGCCGGAGCAGAAGCCACGATCACCACAGCCGCCAAGGCAGCAAACAGTGCTGCGCACTGAGCCTGCGCGTAAGCCAGAGCCGCCAAAGCAGGAGGTGCGTGAAGCCGAGCGCGCTGTGCGTGAGCAGCCGCGTCAGCCTGAAGCGCCGCGTAAGCCGCAGCAGCCCCAACAGGCAGCCCCGCAGGCCGGCCAGGGTGGCTTTAAGCCAAAGCTGGGCAACCAGCCCCAGCGGCAGGAAATGAAGCAACCTAAGGCTCCAGAGCAGCCGGTGCGAGAGCAGCCTGCAAGAGAGAAGCCTCAACAGCCTGTGCCACAAGGGGCGGCTAACTTTAAGGGTGCCGGGGAAGCGCGCGAGCAGCACAATCAGCGCCCAACACCACCACCTGCGCCACCCAGGAACGAACCGCGCAGAGAGCAGCAGCAGCCTGCTGCTCGCAGCGAGGCTGGTCCAGCCGCTAAGCACGAGCCGCGTCATCATGGGCGCCATGAGCAGCACCACGAGCATCGAGATGCTCCAGCTCATGAAGTCTCCAGCGGTAACGGCCCGCGCATGGGCAAGATGAGGCCGGGGCGGTTGTTTGGGTGGCTAGTGAGCTATGAAAGCCCCGATGGCCGAGCGATTGAGCTTAGAGCTGGGAGGTTCTTTATCACAGCGACTTCGATCCGCGGCTCAGATCTGATCCTTGAGGACCAGAGCATCTCAACTCCGCACGCCTTGATTTCGATCACTGAGCGCGGATTGCTGCTACAGGATCTGATGAGTGAGCGCGGCACCTTTGTGCGTGCAAAGGGAGAGGCTCAGTATCGCCGCGAAGAGGGGGTGATTGAGGTGCAACATGGCGACTGGATTCGTTTTGGAGATGTTGAATTTCTCGTAACGATTGTTCCGGGATAACCGATCGTGGAGCTACGATGAAAGTACTACGTTCTCTTATAGTATGTGGATTGGCAGCGCTGCTTGTCAGTGGATGCGGTTCCACGCCAGTGGCCGATGACGTTGGTCAACGTGAAGCTAATGAGATCGTAGCGCTCCTGCGTCACCAGGGTATCCCATCGCAGCTCTCAAAAGCCAGAGGTAGTAAAGGACGTTACTCGGTTTTGGTTCCGACCAGTCAGTTTGCTGATGCGGCCGGATTCTTAAGTAAGCTGGGTTTGCCTGGAGACAAAAAGGCTTCGTTCCAGGAGCTAACAGCTTCCAACGGTATTATCCCACCATCGCGAGAAGTTGAGGCTTTGCGACTCGATCGCGCTACGGCGGCAGAGCTAGAGGATCTGCTGCGGACACGCCCCGAAGTGGCTGCCGTTAGTGTCCTGGTGCGGGTGCGGTCGGTGGAGGCGGGGGGGGATCCATCTGCCATGGTGGTGATCCAAGAGCGAGACGGCACCAAGATCGACCCAATCGAGATTACAGAGATCGCTTCGCGAGCTGTGCCAGGAATTAAGCGTGACGATGTATTGGTATCACTAAGCCGCTCCGGCCGTCAGAGCCCAGACTCAGCTGGCGAGACGCCGAGCCAGTTGGTGCCATTTCTCGGTGCGTGGCGCGTGCCAGCATCAGAGTACCAAAGCCTTGTGTTTCTATTTATCGCGCTCTCGCTGTTTGTCGGAGGGCTCTCGGGTTTAACAGGCTACCTGGTTGGTCAGTTTAACTGGATTAACCGCCAGGCTTCGTCGGGCGCGCCACGCGGCCCACGTGGAGTTGGCGCGCGAGGCGCGGACACAGCTCGCGAACGCACCGGTGAGCAGGAGGATGGAGGCGTATGAGCGCTGTAGCCTCTGTGTTCCTCAGTCTAAAGGCCCGCGAGCGAGCACGTGTAGCGCTGGCGGTTTTGCTCGATGGTGGTGATGCCCCGCTGTACCTGCTCAACGACGAGCGACGCGGAGCCGATCTGCGCCGCGCGGCCGAGGAGCTGTTAGCGATGGAGCTTGATGTGCGCTTTCCGTATGTGGGGACGATGTTGCGATTGGCTTTAGAGGAAGAGGCCTAACGTTGTGAATGATAACGAAGCTGATCTCGAGAGTTACAAGGCGATGGTGATCGCCGAGATCGAGCGCAGAGCCTTGCGGGTGCAGCAGCTTGAGAGCGAGATTGCTCGAATTCAGTTTGCGGTTGAGGCGGCGAGCCGAAATCGCAAAGTGAGTTTGGCAGAGACAGCTCGGATTCAGGTCGAAGCAGCCCACCGGGCTAAGCTGCGGCGCGATATTAAGGAGCTTGAGAAGGAGCGAGCTATTGCACTTGGGGATCTTGAGAAAGCGCAGAGCCGCTTGCAAGAGATCGATGAGCGCATGGAAGAGATGGCCGAGGAACAGCAAGAGTAAGTTAGGTAGACCAGCGTGAGCGGACAGGTATCATCAGAATCACAGAACGACGTCGAGCCCTGGGACGCTCGGGCGATCGTGCGTTCGATAAACCCGATTGAGGCCAGACTTTCAAACGGATTCCTGCGCTGCCATCCAGAGCGGTGGTTCCCAGGGCTCTCGGAGAGTTGGGCACCTCTAATGAACACTCTGGGGTGTGATTTTAGAGTGGTTGAGATTAAGCCGCAGATGGTGCTCCCGAGCTCATCAGAGCTTTGTTTTCGGGGTTTGTTTGACCAGGGGTCGATTGCGATCTTGATTGACCCGCAGTCAGCCGATCTGATTGCACGCGAGGTGGTTCCGCGTAGTGCGCACGGAGCTCAAAACGATCTGGTTTTGGAATACCTCTTCCAACGCTTTATGGCCGGACTCGGCATCAGCCAGACCATCTCCGAAGCAGGCCAGGTGCTCTTTTCTGGGCGCGCCGATCTGCGCGATCTTCGACTAGTAGCCGCAGTCAAGCTGTCGTGCACGATAAACGCTGCGCCTTGCCAGATCGTGGTTGGGCTTGGTCATGAGACTGTTGAGAAGATGGATAAGCTGTGGCGCAGGCAGGTGCACTCATCAACACGTAACGCGCAGCCTGAAGGGCCAGTGCGACTTGAGCTTGCACAGCTGGCGATCCCCCCACAGATGCTCTCGGAGTATCTTAGTAAGGGCACTGTTATCGATCTCGAAGAGCGCGTGAGTGATCTAATCACATTGCGCGTCGGTCACAAGCCGTTTATGCCTGCACGGATGGTTGAGGTCGAAGGAAAACTCGCCTGTCAGACCATCTCTGGTGCAGCAACGAACATCGTAAGCCCAGAAGGCACTTCACGACTGAGTATTGAGCTGGCGGCGATCCCGGCGGATAGTGCTCTGCTTGCTGAGCTGGCGCAGGTTGGAGCGATTGCAATTACTGATGTGGCACCCGGAGCGAATGTGACCTTAAGCATCAACCAGGAGCGAGTAGGCGACGCCAAATTGTGTATATATCAGGGGCGTCACGCCGTTGAGGTGATATAGCCGCAGCCAAAAATGCCCCCTGTCCAGGGTGCATGGGAACGGCTAAACTGTGGCTCAGAATGGACGCTACAACACCGGCACTTGCGCTGCTCCTTACCCTCTTGCTCTTTACCACCTTCGTTAAGACGGCCACGGTGCTTTCGATCTGTAGATATGGCCTGGGATTGATCGGGTTTGAGTTTGGGGCAGTGTGTTTGGTTGTTTCAATGGGGTTATCGCTCTTTCTCTGTCCACCAGAGTTGACAGCGCTCGGTTTTCCAGACGCCCTGTTCTCACGCTCACAAGCCGTTCAGCCACAGGCGGTGACTGAGGCCTTAATACCTTTTATGCAACGCAGAGTCGATCCTGCGATCTCAAAGTACTTTGCTCCAGTTGCGAAAGACTCGTCGCTTGAGGAGGTTGATAAACCAAGCGATCCATCGACCGCTGCCACCACTTTAAGAAGCCTTGCGCCGAGCTACGTTCTCTCTGAGCTAAAGAGCGCATTTCAGCTAGGCTGCATGTTGCTGATTCCTTTTGTGTTGATCGATCTCTTAGCTGCACACATCCTGGCGCTGGTGGGGGTGCAGCAGCTTGCGGTACAAACTGTTTCGCTGCCTCTCAAGATATTGGTTTTCATCGTAGCTGGTGGTTGGGGTTTGCTGGGTAGTAAGTTGCTCGGATTCTAGGGGGATTAGATGGGGCCTGAGTTTAGTGAGTTAGTACAGCAGGCTTGGCGCGTTCTTCTATTGGTTTCTGTTCCGGCGCTGGCGGTGCCCGTGGCGGGAGCAGCATTCTCTTTGTTAATGGGGTTACTCGGGGTTAAAGACGAGGGACTTGCATACGCAGTGCGAGTGCTGGTGATGGTCGGCGTGGGGGCACTGTGTCTGCCGGTGTGCTCTCGCGACATGGTCGCTCTGATGACAATGGCGCTTAAGTAGTTCTTAAAAAGTAATGTAGATCGTTCTCAGGTTATGGTAACCGCTCTTTTGGCAGCTCTTGTTGGTGGTCCGCTGCTTGTAGCTGCAAGCTCTTTTCTCTTGGTTGGAGCGAGGCTGAGTCAGGGAATGGCTGGAGTTGTTGGCGTAGTGGCTGCGATGCTTGTTCTTCAGCTCTTGGCTGCTAGTGGAGTGAGTGTTGTGTACCGTTGGTGCTTTGTGCGGCCGGCTGTGCGCGGAGCTGGGCTGCTCGCTGCTTTATTGGTATCGGTGCTGGCGCTTAGTAATCAGAGCTTGATAGAGGGCTTTGCGGCTCTGCTCGCAGGTGGTTTTACATGGTCGTCTCTGATGCCGCTGTGCTTGTCGCTACTTGTAGAGGGGGCAACGGTCTTAGGAGTGGCTTTAAGCGCGTGTATGGTCGGGGTTTTGATCTGCGAGGTTCCGCTGCGCTGGGCCCAGGGACATCGAGAGCTACTAAGCGACGGGGCGTTCCGGATGTTGAGAGCGATCGGTGTAGTTTTGCTGTGTGTGATCTCATCGGCAATCGTTAGAGAGCAGGGGGTCTCACGTCTCATTGCCTTACTTCAGAGGGCTATTGCATAGGGTATGTCTGCTGGCGCGCCGAACAAAGATCGCCTGAAAGAGTTAAAGGTGGAAGGTGTGTTTTCGTGGAGCAGTCTGGCTACGCGTAGTGCTGTGGCTGCAGGGGCTTTGGGCGCGTTGCTACTGTGCCTCGCCTGGCTGGGGGTGCTAATCGGTGATCTGCCCGGAGAGGATGCGCTTGGGGTGTTTCAAGGTCTGGGAAGGGTTGTGCTGCAGGTTGGGCTTGTCACGGCAGCAGTGACGGTTTTTGTGGGGCTCATGTTCTCGCTCATTCAGACGCGGGGTGCATTTGGCGCGGCTGCGCTGCGCACGACCAGAAAGATGGGGCGTTTCACAAATCCGCTTAAAACTCTGCTTAGTATTCTCCTGATAGGAGTAATAGCAGGTATGGTTGCCTACATAAGTGTGCCAGAGCTAATGACCCTTGCAAGAGCTGCGTATGAGCCGGCTAGTTTAAATGCTAAATTAGGGGCAGTTTTAGGGCGGATCTGCAAACTACTGGTTGTTGCATGCGTCGTTTTAGCTATACTATTACTGTTTGTTACCCGTGTCGCTTTCCTTATTCGGCTTAGTCGCGGAGGCGGTGGCGGTAGCGTGCGCGGCCAGTAGTAGGCCGCCGTTCATTATAAGTGCATATTTATGTCGCTCGCCCCTGAATCGTTCTCTTTATCACCTCTTGTTTCGATTCTGCCGTCAGTTGGCAGCCTGACAAGGCTTGAGGGGCTAGTCTCATCTATCTTTGCGCGCTATGAGTCGGTTGAAGCCCTGCGCGATGCGAGCGATGATCCAGAGCTTCTTGAGCGCTATGGCTTAGAGTTAGCGATGCTTCGGCAGATCCTTGATTGGCTTGCCGTAAAGCCTGAGGAGAGTGGTGATGAGTAGGGCTTCAAGTTCGAGCGCAGCACCGCGAGCGGTATACTCCAAGGAGGAGCTTGCTGATATTTACTCCTTGGCTAAGATGAGCCTTGAAACTGGTCAGGTCAAGCGCGCTGAAACAATCCTACGAGGTCTGACAACTGTTGCTCCTGAGTTTGTGCCGGGTTGGCTTGCGATGGCGGTGTGCCATTCGACACTTGGGAATCCTGAGTTAGCTCAAGACGCCGCCCGGCGTGCACTTAAGATACAGACTGACTCTGCTGCGGCGATGATGCTGCTTGTGACGGCGGCGTTGACTCTTGGTGATGTTGGTACTGCTGGAACGTATCTTGGAGAGGTCGGTGAATTGGTCGACCAGGGTCGCATAGCAGACCCGAACTTACTACGCTTGTATAAGATGCAGATGGCGCGCTTTTCTCAGGGGAAGTAGTACGGTCTGCCTTAATTGAGCGGCAGAGCAATGAGGGCTTTGAGGTTGTTCTGCTCATCTACAAGGGCCTACAACCCGCTCCCTAACGACATAGTACGTGAAACAAGATACACCAGGGGCCGAAGCTGTGTGCTCTCCGTCAACTTTACAGTGAAGTCTGCGAAATAAATCGAACTAAAGTCGTCTATTAGCGACTGCTCAGTACAGTTATGCGTAGCACTCAATCGAATATACGCAGATTTGAGCGCTGCAGCTCTGCTGTGGTATCCTTTCGCGGCTTTGGACGGGGGGTGTGAAAGCGCCCACGTTGTACGGCTCAAAAAATGAAATTTGTAGTTGCAGTGGTAGGTAGTAGTTGTGGGTAGTAGCATACATAATGATCCAGCTCAAAAAGTAAATCAGTATATCAGCCAGGCTCGTGAGAGTGCAGGCCAGGGAGACGAGCCGAAAGCGCGGGGTCTTCTGGCGGTTATTAAAAATATCCCGTATGCCGAAAATTTTTCTTTATCTGCAGAGGTCAAAGCTGAAATGGAGGAGATTCGCAAGCTCGCGAGTCTTAATGCCTTTGAGGTTGACCTTACACAGGCTCAAGCGTTCGCAGCTAAGGGCGAAGTGGGGATGATGGAGGGCCGGTTAGCCGAGGCACGTGAAAACGCGCGAAGGGCTGGAATTACCCTTAGTGAAGAGGATGAGGATCGTTTCTCACGCATCACCAAAGCCGGACACATGGTCGGAATGCGCGTGCGATTTGAAGATGCGGTTCAGAATGCAAAGGAGGGCCACATTGCAGGGGCTGAAGGTTGCTTTCGCTCTGTCCGGATGTATGCACAGAAGGCTGATGTAGTTCTCACTGCCGAGGTAGAGAAAGAGATGGATAGCACGATGAAACTAGCGCGTAGGATTGCTATCTCGAATGTTCTCACCGAAGCACAGCAGCTTGTGTCGAGGGGCGACTACTCAAAGGGCGGACAGTACCTAAGTCTTGCTGGGTGGCATGCACAGCAGGGTGGAATCGTGCTTGATGAACAGCAGGAAGCAAAGCACCAGGCGATACTCATTGAACTTATTCGAGTCGGTCTGCGCCGCTCGTAGAGGTATCGTGTCAGCACTACGCCTCGTTAGCTGATCGGGTGCTGCCTAAGGTATGTTGCGCTTCGCGCATGAACTGGCCGAGGATTGAGCCAGGCTGCTGCAATAGTTCTGCCGGGGTACCAAACTCAGCCAGCTCACCCTGACAAAGGGAAAGGATTCTGTCTGAATCAAGGATTGTTCCCAGTCGATGCGCAATCACCAGGATCGTTGAGCCCTTGAACTCTTCACGTATCGCACGCTGAATTGCATGGTCGGTCTCAGCGTCAATAGCCGCCGTAGCCTCGTCTAGGATGATCACCTTACTCTTCCGTAGCAGTGCTCGCGCAAGACAGATAAGCTGCCTCTGACCACTGCTAAAGTTAAAACCACCCTCTTGCACCCGTGTCTCAAGTCCATCAGGTAGCGAGCTGACAAGTTGAGACATCTCGACATGGGCCAGAGCCGCGCCGATCTCAACATCTGAGAACTGCATAAATGGGTCGAGGCTTTCGCGCAGGCTGCCTGAAAACAGCACGGGCTCCTGTGGCACGACTGCAATCGATTGACGTAAACTGGCCAAGGAAAGCGACGAAATGTTAACACCGTCGATCTCGATCCTACCCTCGCACGGCTCAAGCAAACGCAGAAAAGCCAAGAGTAGCGTTGACTTACCAGATCCTGTGCGGCCGACTATCCCAACCCGCGACCCAGCTGGAATCGAACACGAGATATTACGCAGCGCAAGAGGCAGCTCAGGGCGATA
>Ga0315904_10012093_pt1 | contig 10935 bp, 7 predicted proteins | sample LakEriMetagenome_6_FD_203529 | JGI IMG/M metagenome (GOLD analysis project Ga0315904, IMG submission 203529) | Freshwater fungal communities from buoy surface, Lake Erie, Ohio, United States - Buoy 12 MA120 | ecosystem: Environmental > Aquatic > Freshwater > Lake | place: USA: Lake Erie, Ohio... | reverse complement strand
TTTTGGAGAATGCGGATGGCTTTATGTAAGCCGCTATGCTGGTTTCTGGGTAAATCAATCTGCGTTGGGTCGCCGGTAATAATGGCTTTTGCATTGGCACCAATACGCGTTAAGAACATCTTCAGCTGAAGATCATTGGTGTTTTGCGCTTCATCCAAGATAATAAAGGCGTTGTCCAAAGTACGTCCACGCATATACGCCAAAGGTGCAATTTCAATGGTGCGGGTACTCATGTAATAGCCCAGTTTGTCTGCTGGTATCATATCATCCAAAGCATCGTACAATGGGCGCAGGTATGGATCAATCTTTTCCTTTAAGTCTCCGGGGAGAAAACCAAGGCTTTCACCTGCTTCCACAGCTGGTCTGGTCAGAATAATTTTCTTAACCATTTTGTTTTTGAGTGCGCGCACAGCCAAAGCAACAGCCGTATAGGTTTTACCTGTACCGGCAGGGCCAATGGCGAATACAACATCATTTCTGTCTGCTGCAGACACCATTTTCTTCTGATTCTGTGTTCTGGCTCGAACCGTTTTTCCATTAGGGCCAAAAACAAGGATGTCGTTAGGGTTGCGGTCAACAAAATTGTCAATTGTTTCAGCATCATCGCCGCCAAGAATCTGCTCAAAATAGTTTTCACTTAGATGACCATTTCTTTCCAGATACTGCACAATGAGGTTGATCTTCTCCTTGGCAGATTCAATCTGCTCGGGAGCACCGCTCAGTTTAATCTGTGAGCCTCTGGAGAGGATTTTCAGTAGTGGAAATTTTTTCTTGAGTAAATCGAGCTTGCCGTTGTTGACACCAAAAAATTCAATGGGATTAACCGTTTCGAGGTTGATGATTGTTTCTGTCAAACTAGTGCCGTTTAGAATGAATAATCGGATTGCTTTTCGATACGTACTAACCTAACCAAATTTAATCTTTTCACCTGCGTATTTCCTAATGGAGATTATACACAATGTGTGGAAATAAATCCTGATCTAGGATTAGGGCTGAAAACCGCGAATATGAAGATTGTGTTAGCCCAGTTTTTTGAGTGCTGCAATGGTTGCAACAGGGTCTGCAGATTTGAAAACAGTATTGCCTGCAACAAGTACATCTGCGCCAGCTGCGATAATGGCTGCAGCATTGTCTAAAGTAACACCGCCATCAATTTCAATCAAAGCTGTTGAGTTGCTTTGTTGAATCATGGTCTTGAGGGATTTGATTTTTTGCAGGGTATGGGGAATGAATTGCTGACCACCAAAGCCGGGGTTAACACTCATGAGGCAAACAAGATCAATATCCTGAATGATGTCTTCCAAGCCTGCTACAGGGGTATGCGGGTTTACTGCCACGCCTGCTTTCATACCCAGCGATTTGATTTGCTGAATATTTCTGTGCAGATGCGGACATGCTTCAACGTGCACCGTAAGGATATCTGCGCCTGCTTTTTTGAAAGCTTCTGCATATTGACCCGGCTCCAGGATCATCAAATGCACATCACAAACTTTTGTGGTTGCTTTTCTGATATGCTCAATCACCGGCAAACCAAAACTGATATTGGGCACAAAGCGACCATCCATCACATCCAGGTGAAACCAGTCAGCTTCGCTCTTGTTAAGCATCTGACACTCGTTTTCTAACTGGAGAAAATTTGCACTCAATAAGGATGGGGCAATCAGGGCCATGGGAGCATGTTTAAGGCGCAAAAATAACTGCTCCTTTTGAAGCAGTCGTTATTTTTTCAATCTTTTCAGTGCTGCTCGCGCCTGATCCATATCGGGATCAATCAATAAAGCAGCTTCATAATGCTTGATGGCAGCATCTTTTTGCGCAACCTGCTCTTCGCATTTGGCCCGCCAATAAAACAAATCAGGATCTGTGGGAATCAGGGGTTGAACCTTGGTGATATAAGCCAAAGCTTCTGGATATTTCCCTTTATCATAATCCAGAAACACCATTTCAAGATGTGCCCGCACATACCGAAAGTCTGTATTGATGCAGGATTGGAAAAAGCGTCGGGCTTCTGCTATATTGCCTATTCTGGCCTGATACAAACCCCGAACAAAATTGACATGCGTGTAATAGGGCTCACCAATCCTGAGTTTGTCCAATTCGGTACATAGCGAAAGACAGGCAGCGTCTTTTTTCTCTGCCAGTAAATGCGCAAGAAACAATAAAGCGTCTGGGTTCTTGTTATAGATTTTTAAAGAATTGATATATGCATCAATGGCAAGGCTTGTGTCTTTTGCTTTTTCAGCAACGCCGGCAGTAAAAAACCAAAGACCTGCATTTAATGAGTCTTCACGTAACAATATTTTAGATTGCTCCAAAGCCTTGGCATATTGCGCAGTACTGTCCAGATACTGTGCAAACTGCGCACGCAATGCTGTGCTATCCGGATGTTTTGCCAGCATTTGTTCAAACAGTGCTACTTGTGGATCCTGTGCAGCAAGTGTTTGGTTAGCCTTCTTGTTAAGTGCAGGGTTTGAGCTGTTCTGACAGGCACTAAGCAAAAGAAAACTATAGAGCAACCATTTTTTCATGCCTTAAAATTAGGGTAGTGGCTATTGGTGTGACAAAAATCTGACCTAAAAACCTTTCCTGCCGGTTATTTTTGCCGCATAATTAACAAATCATGCGTTTGATAACCCTATTGGCCATTATTAGTTTGATTGGTACCAAGCACGTAAAAGCTCAAAACACTGATTCCTTACAGTATGCAGCTGAAAAGCATTTCAAAAATGTTCGGCAGCTCACGTTTGGTGGCGATAATGCAGAAGCTTACTGGAGTTATGATGGCAAATACATCATTTTCCAAAGAACCAATCCAAAGGAAGGCTTGAACTGTGATCAGATATTCATCGGTAAAGTACCTCAATCACCCAATGAGCCATTTACCTATCGTCTGGTAAGTACAGGTAAGGGTAGAACAACCTGCGCTTATTTCCTGCCAGATGGTAAGCACATCATTTATGCATCTACGCATGAGGGTAGTAATGATTGTCCGCCAGTACCGGATAGAAATAAATATGGTAACCGTTATATCTGGCCACTGTACAATACCTATGATATCTACATGGCAGATACATCAGGTAAGATTGTGAAAAAGCTCACTACAGCCAAAGGGTATGATGCAGAAGCAACGCTTTCGCCCGATGGTAAAAAAATGATTTACTGCAGCGATAAAGATGGCGATCTGGAATTGTATGTAATGGATTTGAAAAGCGGTAAGGAGAAGCGTATTACCACAGCATTGGGCTATGATGGTGGCGCATGGTTTAGTCCCGACAGTAAAAAAATTGTTTGGAGAGCCAGCAGACCTAAAACACCTGAAGCTATTAAAGAATATCAGGAATTGCTGAAAGATGGCATGGTTGCACCTACCAACATGGAAGTGTGGGTGGCCGACGCCGATGGTGGCAATGCTAAGCAGATTACTGAATTAGGACAGGCTAACTGGGCACCTAATTTTACCCCTGATTCCAAGCGAATTATTTTCTGCAGCAACCATGAGTATAAGCGTGGTTTCCCATTCAATATGTACATGGTTGATCTGGAAGGGAAGGGTATGGTGAAAATCAGCCGCGACAAAGGTTTTGATGCATTTCCCATGTTCAGCCCCGATGGCAAGAAAATCATTTTTGCTTCTAATAGAAACAATGGTGGTACAAGAGATACCAATTTGTTCATAGCTGATTGGGTAGAATAAATGGATTGTTGATGATGATACATAGTCCTTGGTCAAAACCAGGACTATTTTTTTGAGAAACCGGGAATTTGTCCGTTACAGGTAAGCGTGTAATATTGCAGTAAATAAAACGAATCATATGTACAACGGAATCCTGCACTTACACAACCTGCTCAGGTGGATTATTCTTATACTGCTGATTGTGAATGTGGTGAGTCTTTTTGGCGGCAAGAAGAATGCTAAACTGAGCTTGTACCTCATGATCAGCGCGCATTTAATGTTGGTGATTGGACTATACCAATATATTGCCGGTGATCTTGGATTAGCAACAATCAAAACAGCTGGTATGGGCCAGACGATGAAAAACGCGGCTGCCAGATATTGGGCTGTTGAACATATTACGGGTATGTTGATCTCCATCGTGTTGATCACACTCGGACATGGTAGGGTAAAGCGTGATGCTGATACCAAGAAGGCAAAGCTGTATTTTACTTTAGCCTTATTGTTGATTTTGTTAATGATGCCATGGCCTTTCCGTGAAGCGATTGCACGTCCTTGGTTTCCGGGTATGTGATAAGCTATATAATCATCATAAAAAAGGGCACCTTATGGTGCCCTTTTTTATTAGGTGTTTAAAACGACTTTCACTTCGCAGCCATTGCCGGGGGAGGAGGCGATGTCTACTTTTCCATCGAATAAGGAAGCTCTGGTACGAATGTTTAATAAGCCGATGCCGCTGGTTCTTTTTCTTGTATCGAAACCAATACCATCATCCTTGATGCTGATGCTAATTGTTTTCGCCTGTTCCTGATGAACAATAGAAACCCAAATATTTTTAGCATTAGCGTGCTTATAAATATTGTTTAATTGAATTTGAATAATGCGATAGATATTCATTTTCAGGTTGTGCGACACATCATAGTCGTCGAAATTGATAATCTCTTTGTGTATTTGTACTTCTGTATTGCCCTTCAGTTCATAAACAATAGTGTCAATGGTTTCTGAAAGCTTGGAGTTGATAACAGAGGGTAGTACCAGTAAATGCGACAGTTTTCTGATTTCGTCAATGGCATTCTGTAAAATCTGTTCTGTTTGATGATGGCTCTCCTCATCATTTCTGGAGAACTTCAGGAACATTTTCGCACTTGCCAATAGCTGATTGATGTTGTCATGCAGCTCACGGCCTATTTCTGTTCTTTCTTTTTCCTGTGCAGCAATAATGGCATCCGTCATTTTTTTCTGAAAATCATTCTGCTCAGTTTTTAACTGCTTTTCAAGTAATACTTTTTCAGTGATATTGTCTTTAATTGCCACAAAGCTGGTTGTGATACCGTCAACATTGATAATGGGGGCTATCGAAGCAGATTCCCAGTATAATTCTCCGTTTTTCTTTTTGTTGCACAAAACGCCACTCCATGTTTTGCCGCTAGACAAGTCACGCCACATTTCTGCGTAGGTATTTTCCGGGGTCATTCCCGACTTTAGAATTCTGGGGTTCTTACCCACCGCTTCATTGAATGTATAACCCGTAGTATTACAAAAAGCAGGGTTCACATATTCAATATTGCCTTTGTTATCTGTTACCACGATAGAGGAAGGGCTCTGCTCCACCATTTGGGAGAATACTTTCAAATCTGCCTGAATGGTTTTGTAGGATTGAATATCTTGGAAAATGCCAATACATCTGGTTACTTTTCCATCAACAATAATTGGTCTGCCACTTGCTCTAACCCATTTGTCCTTGCCTTTTGTTGTGATTATTTGAAGCTCTAAATCCCACGACTCCTGATGACTGATGGCTCTTGTAACAGCTTCCTGTATGAGTTTTCTCGAAAGCCCCTCTTTGTAAAATTGTATTGCTGTATCTAGTTCAGGTTTAAAATCATTATCCACACCATGAATCTTCCTAACCATATCAGACCAATAAAGCATATTGGTATTTAAGTCTATTTCCCACCAACCTAATTTGGCCAGATTGGCTGCTTCCTCAAAGAGGCGCTCTGCATTCTTTCTCTCCGTAATGTCTGTTGTGGTGGTTACTTTATACGTATGCCCGTCTTGTCCTTTGAAAATATTGAAGTTTTGAAAAACCTGAATAACACTCTTGTCTTTTCTAATACAAGACCATTCTTTTCCTTGATGTAGCTTACCCTCAATTACTTCTCGATGTATTGCTATGGCTGCTTCTCTGTCTGATTCAACCAGCAGCTCTGTAATCTTCATGTCGGCAAGTTCCTCTTGCGTATAGCCGAATATTTCGCAGAATTTTGGATTGACTTTTTTAATGTGTCCGTCCTTGTCAGTTACATTGATACCAATATTGGCACTATCGAACAACGAGCTAAACATGTGTTCGGCAGACTGTAATTTCCGAATAACTTTTATCTCCTTTGTGATATCGAGAATGCCGATAGAGATAACAGTTACTTTGGAGCTATTATCAACTACAGGTGTAAAATTGATTTGGGTAATCAGCTCTTTGTTCTGGCTTGTTTTAAATGTGTATTGCGTATTGATGATTTCTCCGGACAGACATTTCTGGAATTGTTCTATAAATCCTGTAAGGTGATCGGTTGGTAAATAATCTATAAAGGAGTCATCCTTGTGTAAGTGTTTCTTGTTGAGCTTTTGCCATAAGTTGTGCGCCTGATCGTTGAAAGTAATGATCTTATAAGTGTGGTCAACAAGTACAAAACCCTGCAGGGTATTATTCAGCAAAGCCTGCACGTTTTTTTGAACTTCCTGTAATTGCTGTTCTTTTTTATTGAGCTCTTCGTTGTTAAGTTTTAATTCAGCATAAGCGATCTGAATTTCTTCATTGGTGGATTGCAGCTCCTCGTTGGTGGTTTCCAGTTCTTCATTAGATGATTGCAACTCCTCGTTGGTGGATTGCATTTCTTCATTAAGCGACTGCAGTTCCTCGTTGGTGGTTTCCAGTTCTTCAATGTAAGTCTGTAAGTGCTCCTTGGTTGCAGCAAGTTCGTGCTCTAATTCCCTGAGTCGCATTAAGTCATTTTCGCTGGCTTCAGTATTCGCTTTTTCTGTGTAGATGGTGAGGTCTTCCATGTCCATCTCTTCGAAAATCACCAAGGCAAGCTTGTTCTGGTTTCCGTCTGCTATTAGTGGTTTAATATGAATACGAAGATAGCTGGTGCGTTCGCCTGTAGTTATTTTCTTAATACTGCTTTTGCATTCGCTGCTATCCTTATGGGATTTTGCGAGTAAAGACCTGAGTTCAATCAATAAATCCTGACGAATCATTTTCAGGATATTGACATTCATGGTGCCGCTTGGCAGGCTTAAATAGTTTTGTACGCTGCCAAAAATTTCTACTATGTCAAATGTGTCATTAACAATTGCATAGGGGTGATCATAGTTGATGTACAGAGTTTCTTTTACCAGTTCAGCTACGCTCAATTCTTGTTTGGCTATTTTCTTGGGGTTGGGTTGAGCAATACTTTTACCAGTCTTAAATGCGCTTAGTTTGATCGTATGTAGTGCATTACCCAGTTTTCGTTGAAATATTTTGCTTTTGCCGTCAAGTGTTGCAAACAAATCTGAGAACTGGCCTACCGTTTCAGATTTTCCCAGGAATAAGTAGCCATTTGGATTTAAGGCATAATGAAAAACCGGGATAATGTGTTTTTGTAGATTGGCGCCAAAATAGATAAGTAGATTCCGGCAACTGAGCAGGTCAAGTTTCAGAAATGGCGGATTGCTTACTAAGTCGTGCCTGGAGAACAATACAAGCGATCTGATGGGCTTGATTAATTCATACTTGTCATTCTTATGAATGAAATAGGTCTTGATAAACTTTGCTGGTATTCCTTTCAGGCTCGATTCTTCATAAACAGCTTTACGTGCATGGGCGATAGCTTCTTCATCTATGTCTGTTGCGAATATCTGGATATTGTACTCCTGTGTTTTTCCTTTCAACAAATCGGAGAGTAGAATGGCTATGCTGTAAGCTTCTTCACCTGTGGCGCAGCCTGGTGTCCAGATTCTAATTGGATCACCAATCTTCTTGCTGGCAATAATTTTTTCCAGAATTGGTTTCAATGCATTGTAGGCGTCCTGATCTCTGAAGAAAGAGGTAACACCTATCAATATACTGTTAAACAAAGCTTCCGCTTCGCCGGGTGTTTTTAGCAGATATTCCACATACTGCTCAATGTTAGACATCTTGAGTGTAACAAAACGTTTCTCCAATCTTCTGCAAATAGTAGAAGGCTTGTAATTGGAGAAATCTGTACCCGCTCTTTCAGAAAGCACCCTGAAGATTTGCCCAAGCGGACTGTCGTCGGTTGGCATGCTGTTGGTAAATACCCTTGGCAGTCCCGGATGTAATAAACTTTCCCTGATTTCTTCGCCCATTTTGTCTGGAGGCAAGACCATGTCTACAGCTCCTGTTTCTATGGCTGCAAGGGGCATACCATTGTATTTGGCAGTCTGTGGTTCCTGGGCAATGGTAATAGCGCCTGCTTCTTTAAGTGCTTTAATACCACCTGCACCGTCTGAGCCTGTACCAGACAAAATCACGCCAATGCTTCTCGAACCGATGCTGGATGCCATGGAGTTGAACAGTACATCTACACATGGCTTGGGGCCGGTAGGCATAATGGTCTTACGTAATTCAATGGCATTGCCAACAATTGCAATGTCTTTGTCCGGCGGGGTAATATATACTTTGTTTTCTTCAATCACTTCTCCATGAAGTGCTTCTGAAACCTGTAAACGTGTTTCGCGGCTGAGCAACTGTACCAACATGCTTTTGTGCGTTGGGCTCATGTGCTGGGCAATAATAATGGCCACATTCGTGAGGTTGGCTGGCAGGTTCGACAAAAAGTCCTGCAGTGCTTCCAATCCTCCGGCAGATGCACCAATGCCAATGATATATAAAGCTTTCTCGTTGGTTGTTGCTTGGTCTTTAGCCAAGGCACTAGGGGTCTGATCTTTAGACATATCAAGAAATATAGCTATGTCAATTTAGGCACAAGTATTTACAAATTATATGACTATTATCAGAAATACATAATTACCCGCCTTTTTTGAACTCTTTGATCTCGCATTGTTGAATTTCGCTACCGTCTATCTTAAACCTTACAAGGGTTGCTACTTGATGCCAGCCTTGTTTGCCTGCTGCGCCGGGGTTCATGAAAAGGCAGGCTTGGGCATGATCGTATTGTATGTTGAGGATGTGCGAATGGCCAGTAATAAAAAGTTGTGGTTGGTGTTCGGTGAATAGTTTTCTGGATATGGGATTGTATTTGGGTGGCTTTCCACCAATATGCGTCATCAGTACTTTCACTTTTTCACAATGCCAGACCAAATGCTCCGGTGCTACGCTTCTGATATCCTGACCATCAATATTACCATACACAGCGCGGGTAGGCTTAAAAGCCATCAGTTCATTAAGTAATTCCAAATTACCGATATCGCCTGCGTGCCATATTTCGTCACAGTTTTGGAAGAAAGGAAAAACCTGTTCGCTGAGGTGCCCGTGTGTGTCAGAAATCAGTCCGATGCTCGTCATGTGTTTTGCCCTATTTTTACGCTACGATTGCCAAATTAAGCGATTCGTCTATGCCATTGTACAGAAACTTTACTTATTGGATTGATAAACGCCGCTGGAAATATGTGTTCCTGCTGGCTACTTTGGAATTATCCTTGTATTAGGCAATATCGAAAACTGGTGCGTACTCTTTATTCACGCATTTCATGATATTATCATTCCCTCATTCTATCATCCACTCATTCTATCATTCAATCATTAACTCATGCCTCATTATCATAGTCTGGGCAATCTGCCACATAAGCGTCATACACAATTCAGAAAGCCTGATGGACAGTTATACAGCGAACAATTGTTCTCTACAGAAGGGTTTAGTAATGATTATTCCATTCTGTATCATTGTCATCCACCCACACAAATTATTCGTACAGATGAACCGTATTCTGTAGCACCGCAGGTGGCCGAAGAGAAAATGCTCAAGCACAGAAGCTTTGAGGGTTTCAATGTAAAGCCGGCAAAAGATTTTCTGGATAGTCGTATACCTGTGTTGGTGAATAATGATTGCCATATTGTACTGGCAGCGCCACAAGAAAGTATGCAGGATTATTTCTATAAAAATGCTGATGCCGATGAAATGATTTTCATCCACGAGGGTAGCGGCGTACTGCATACGCAATATGGTGAATTGCCCTTTGCTTATGGCGATTATCTCGTGATTCCACGTGGTACGATTTATCAGATCAGCTTTGCTGAAAGTAATAATCGATTGTTCATTGTGGAGAGTTTCAGCCCAATTCGCTATCCTAAGCGTTATATGAGCAAATATGGTCAGTTGCTGGAGCATTCGCCTTTTTGTGAAAGAGATATTCGCACGCCTAAGGATTTGAAAACATTTGATGAGACAGGCGACTTTATCATTAAGACCAAAAAGAAGGGTGTGATTTATGGCCTGCATTATGCGCATCATCCGTTTGATGTGGTAGGCTGGGATGGTTGTTGTTATCCATTTGCCTTCAGCATCCATGATTTTGAACCCATCACTGGTCGTGTGCATCAGCCCCCTCCAGTGCACCAGACATTTGAAGCGCACAATTTTGTTGTCTGCAGTTTTGTGCCAAGATTATACGATTATCATCCTCAGGCCATTCCTGCGCCATACAACCATAGTAATATCGACAGTGATGAAGTGTTGTATTATGTGGACGGTGATTTTATGAGCCGGAAAAATGTGACACGTGGAATGATTACCCTGCATCCGGCAGGTATTCCGCATGGGCCACATCCCGGAGCAGTGGAAAAAAGCATTGGCAAAAAAGAAACCCAGGAGCTGGCGGTAATGGTGGATACCTTCCATCCATTGATGCTCACCAAACAGGCGTTGGAGATTGAAAATCCGGGTTACACCATGAGCTGGGCAGAATAAGTCTATGCGGTTTGCCGGGTTTTTCCTAAATTAAACCATCAAAACCCAAAGCCATATGATCAAATTCAACAACATTCAAGTGGGCGATTACCTGATGGGTGAGTATGAAGGAAAAATGTGGAGAGGAGAGGTGGTTCGTCTGAACGGAGATGAAAAGCAGGTTTGCCTGCAAACCGATGTACAGGAATTCTGGTTCGAAACAGATCACTTGCATCCCATTCCCATCAATGATGCGGAATTAACTGCCATGCATTTTGAGAAAGAGTCTTTTGATGATGGCGCGGTGAAATATAAAAAAGGTCCATTCCGTATTGTCATTGTCAAAGC
>Ga0315904_10012092_pt1 | contig 10935 bp, 6 predicted proteins | sample LakEriMetagenome_6_FD_203529 | JGI IMG/M metagenome (GOLD analysis project Ga0315904, IMG submission 203529) | Freshwater fungal communities from buoy surface, Lake Erie, Ohio, United States - Buoy 12 MA120 | ecosystem: Environmental > Aquatic > Freshwater > Lake | place: USA: Lake Erie, Ohio... | reverse complement strand
GTTACATGTAACGGAGGGAATAATGGAGATGCTGAAGTATCCGGATCCGGTGGAACAGGAACTCTGACCTACCTCTGGACACCGGGGAACTTAACTGGAGCAACACAATCAGGATTGACGGCCGGAACCTATACTGTGCAGGTTACTGATCAAAGTGGATGTACAAATTCAACCACAGTAACTATCGGACAACCTTTAGCGATCACCATCGTTGAAACAATCACACCTTCGACATGTGGTTCTGCCGACGGTGCGATCTCTGTGGTTGCGTCGGGTGGCACCCCGGTTTATACGTACAGCTGGACACCCGGTGGAAGCGCTGCTACTTCAATTACCGGTCTGATTCCGGGTAACTATTCGTTGACCGTTACCGATCAGGAGGGTTGCTCTGCGACAGAGAACTATATAGTAATCCTAACAGGTTCATTGAATGTGGACGCAACACCTGAAATATCCACGATCAATCAGGGTGAATCAGTTCAGTTCAATACAACCGGAGCTGCCACTTTCAGCTGGAGCCCGTCTTCTACGTTGGATTGCTCAGATTGTCCTGACCCGATCGCAACACCAACTGCGACTACCATGTACATAGTGACTGGAACCGATGCAAGCGGATGTACCGGTATTGATACGGTATACGTAAATGTGATCCCTGAACCGGTCGAATGTGGGGAGATTTTCGTTCCAACAGTTCTTTCACCAAACGGAACGGGACCGGCTGCAAACAAAATGATCTGTGTGTACGGAGGATGTGTTGCAGAGATCACTTTCGCGATCTATAACCGCTGGGGTGAAAAGGTCTTCGAAACAACGGATGTTAACTTGACCGAATGCTGGGATGGTACCTATAGAGGAAAAGAGATGAATTCAGGAACGTTTGCATACAAACTCATTGTGACACTCACAACCAATGAGACCATCGAAGAATCCGGAAACATAACATTGGTTCGCTGATCCTGACAAATTCGAAACGACATGAAAAAGTTCATTCAACATATTTCAAGAAGCCTCGCAGTGGTAGTATGCTCTTCCACGACGGTATTTGCGCAGGATGTACACTTTTCGCAGATGGAGTTCTCTCCCCTGACACTCAATCCTGCCTTGGCAGGTGCCAATTCTCCAATGCAGGGGGTTGTCAATTACCGCAGTCAGTGGAACAGTGTAGCCGCTCCCTATAAGACTATTGCCGCTTCCTTTGACGCGCGATTCAACGAGAACAAGCGCAACAAGTCAGGGATCATCGCGGGAGGAATCAACTTCTTCAACGATCAATCTGGGGACCTGAAGGTGAACTCGACCAACGTGAACGTGAACCTGGCTTACCACCTCATACTTGATCGGAAAAGTACACTTGGTCTGGGTATTTATACGGGTTTCGGGCAGCGATCTATCGATCCGAGTCAGGGCAGATGGGGAAGTCAGTATGACGGTATGGCTTATAATGCAGCGATCAACCCGGAAGAGATCTTCTACTCTTCTTCCTTCAGTTATGTGGATGCAGGAGCCGGTTTGCTCTATACCTATAAGCGTAATAAAGGATATATGACACAGAACGATCAGTTGGCCTTCAACTTCGGCTTTGCCATGTATCACCTGAACCGACCGAAGTACTCGTTTATCGATTTGGGTAATGAGAAACTTTACTTCCGCTATTCTGTATTTGCTAATGCGGAGCTTGGAATTCAAAACACTAATGGAAAAATCCTCCCTGGCATCTACTTCCAGCGTCAGAATTCATCCATGGAGATCATGTACGGAGCATATTACAAGTTATTCCTCAGTCAAGGATCGAAATTCACAGGGTTTACCCGACCTATGTCTCTTTATCTGGGGGTCTTCAACCGATTCAGAGATGCAATGGTTGCGAAGGTGATGTTCGAATGGGATCAGTACTCAGCGGGATTTGCCTATGACATTAATATCTCTGGTCTGAGCACTGTTTCGGAATTCAAAGGAGGGTTTGAAGTGTTCCTTCGATTCAACATGGGTGACGGAGGTGGTTTCAGATCAAGGATATAATTATTGAAAGTGTCGATTCACTAATTATGATAAAGAGCTGTTCACTTTTTTATTGTTCTTCTGGCTAGACAGAACTACGCAGGAATGGGACAGCAACAGATAAAATTAGAATCTGAAAGCAGATGATCAAAATGAAGAATTTATACTATAGTTAACGAATAAATGTTTTATGAAAACGAGAATTAAAATGAATAAGTTGAGTGCCAAGGTAGTCTTTCCTTTTGCTGCCATTTTTATTTTTCCATTTACCATTCATGCTCAGAATAGTAATGTAGGAATTGGAACCAGCACGCCTAATCCAAGTTCTATTTTGGAAATGCAGGCAACAGATAAAGGGGTGCTTGTTCCCAGATTAACAAGTGCACAGCGTTTGGCAATTGTGAGTCCGGCGAATGGATTACTTGTTTTCGATACAGATTTGAATTGTTTTTATTTTTACTTATCTGGAACCGCAACGTGGACATCTTTGTGTAGTTCGGGAGGATCCGGAGGAACAAATGGGTGGTTGATCACAGGAAACGCCGGTACTGTGGACGGGACCAATTTTCTTGGTACAACAGACAACATTCCTTTAAATTTCCGTGTCAATAATCAAAAAGCAGGGAGGATCGAAAGTAACTTAGCTACAGGAAATACTTTCTATGGGTACCAAGTAGGAAATGTAAACACTGCAACAGGAACAGCCAATACAGGAGTTGGGTATAATGCCTTGCTTTCGAATACAACCGGTATTCAAAACACAGCTGTTGGGTTCAATGCATGTAGAAATACTACCGATGGAATCAGCAACGTTGCAGTGGGTTGGAATGCTCTCCGATTCAATACAGGTGGGGATAACAATACCGCCGTAGGCGAAGCTGCCCTAAGGGATAACACGACCGGTGGTGCCAATACCGGGATTGGTTACATGTCTTTGGAAAATAATACAACCGGGATCAATAATTCAGGGTTAGGTCAATATACTCTTTTAGCCAATACAACCGGTAGGTTTAATTCAGCAGTAGGTCGAGAGGCATTGTATGCTAACGTAGATGGCGATTACAATGTAGGTATAGGATATCAAGCATTGTTCACCATGACGAACGGTAATAATATCACAGCCGTTGGTTACAATGCAAATGTCAGCAACCCTACCGGTTTTACAAACTCGATTGTCATCGGATCCAACGCAACAGTGAACGCATCCAACAAAATCAGAATTGGTAACGCTGCAATCACTGCTGCCGATATTCAGGTTGCTTGGACAGTGGTTTCTGATAAGAACGAGAAGTTTGATGTGCGTTCAGATGTTCCTGGTCTGAATTTGATTACAAAATTAAATCCGGTAACCTATTACTATAAATCACATCTGGATGCACATGGCATAGACAATTCTATTCGCTACACAGGTTTGCTGGCGCAGGATGTAGATGCGGCCTTACAAGAACTGGGAATTGTTTCTTCAATAGTTTCGAAGCCGAATCAAGATGGAAGTGGTTCATGGGGAATTCGTTATTCAGAACTTGTTATGCCGCTCGTTAATGCTGTACAGGAACAACAGGCTCAAATACAAGAATTGAAGGAAGAAAATCAAGTTTTAAAAGCAGAGACTGTCAAAATTAAAGAACTTGAATTGCGCAATGCACAAATGGAAGCTGCTATTCAGCAACTGCAACAGCAGATGGGTATAAAGGCTGAGAAATAATAGACCTAACTTTTATTTATGTGATTTTAATCAACTCGCTAAAATGTTGTCCGTTTTTCGGCTACTTATATATACTTAATTCCATCATTACAACTGTTTGATCTATGAAAAAACTGCAGATTACTTGTTTAATCTTCTTGGGTAGTTTTCAAATGCTATGTGCCCAAACCTTTGAATGGGCAAAGCAATTTGGAGGATCACTCACTGCTGAGGGATATTCCATGGCGGTAGATGGTAACGGAAATGTCTACACCACGGGCATATTTCAGGGAACCATAGATTTTGATCCGGGGGCTGGGACGTTTAACCTTACGACAGCAGGAGATTTTGATGTTTATGTCAGCAAACTGGATGCCTCGGGAAATTTTGCCTGGGCTGTTAATTTTGGAGATGCGAACAATGATATTGGAGTATCCATAGGGGTAGACGATGCAGGCAATGTGTATACTACAGGACATTTTCTGGGAACAATAGATTTTGATCCCGGACCGGGAGTGTTTAACCTTAGCGCCGGAGGGACGAAGGATGTTTTTATCTCCAAACTGGATAATTCAGGCAACTTTATATGGGCGAAACGATTCGAAGCAAATTCTCAGGCCATCGTAATGTCAATCGCGGTTGATGCTGCAGGAAATTCATATACCGCCGGCTATTTCAGAGATCTTGTTGATTTCGATCCTGGAGTTGGTACGAGTTATCTTAGTTCTTCACCTGCATTGAACGATGTCTTTGTGTGTAAACTGGATGCTTCAGGAAATTTGGTGTGGGTAAGGAACATGGGAGGAAATGACGATTGTATTGCTCAAGGCATCACGATTGATGCTGTTGGAAATGTTTATACCACAGGATATTTTGAAGGCACAATGGATTTTGACCCCGGATCCGGCACGGTTATTTTAACAACGGCTGGAAATGCAGATGCATTTGTCAGCAAACTGAATGCTGACGGAAACTATGTTTGGTCAAAACAATTGGGTGGTACTGCAATGGACAGAGGGTTTTCTGTTGCGGTAGATAATTCCGGAAATGTGCATACCACCGGTTTCTTCTCAGGTACAGGGGATTTTGATCCGGGAACCGGAAGCTATCCTCTTGTTCCAAGCGGAAATCCTGACACTTATATTTCTAAACTGGATGCCTCGGGGAATTTTGTTTGGGCCAAAACATTTGAATCAGTTGTTGCGGTCATAGGAAGGTCCATTGCGCTGGATGATAAGGGTAGTGTTTACACCACCGGGGATTTCGCCGGTCAGGTAGATTTTGATCCCGGGACAGGGACATTTAACCTTACAACACCCGGAGATTATGATGCTTTCATTTCTAAGCTGGATGCGTCAGGGAATTTTACGTGGGCTGTGAGTTTCGAGGGGAGCGGTGCAGAGGTAGGAAGAGCAGTTGCCCTTGATGGTTTTGGCAATGTGCACACCACCGGTTCCTTTAATGGAACCGCGGATTTTAATCCCGGGACTGGTACCGGAGAAACATTTTATTTGACATCAGGCGGTACAGATGCTTTTGTACATAAGATGGGAATATGCAATGTGAACACAACTGTGTCGTTGGCTCTCGGAACTCTCACTGCTGAAACGGGCTACAATTATCAGTGGCTTAATTGCGAAACGGGCTACAGTGTAATTGCAGGTGCTACGAGCCAATCCTTCACCCCAAGCACATCGGGTAATTACGCAGTTGAATTGACTGCGGATGGATGCGTGGACACATCTGAATGCTTTAACGTTTCCGTTGTGGGTATTACACAAAACACTACGAACTCTTTCGCGATATTTCCGAACCCCGCACACGATAAGTTGACCATCACAGGGCTTTCCGGCGAACAAACTCTCATGCTTGTTAACACCCTGGGACAGGTGTTGATCCTGCAACCGATCACCGATAACGAATACACATTGGATGTGTCGCGTCTACCTGCAGGGGTTTATACCCTCCGCATTTCTACCGGGTCGGCAATAGAATCACGCAAGGTGATTGTAGAACCCCCTAAGCTATAGATCTGTCTGTGTTTGCAGTTATCGGTAAACAGAGATTTTCTATTGAATTGAATCTTCACAATAACTAATTACTTGATCAATACTAGCCTATGCTTCATTAAAACCTAAAAAAAACTACTATGAAAAAGCAAATTCAACGTTCTGATACCGCTGTGGTTACTCATCGTATTGCAGCCGTCCTTTCAATAAAGTGCCATATTAAAGCATTTTTTATACTACTGTTAGCACTCATGTCAACAAGTGGGTGGGGGCAAAATGTGACGGTTGCCGGGGCATTAGCCGGGAACGGTTCATATCCTACGCTCGCTGCAGCCTTTACCGCTATAAATGGTGGAGCACAGACAAATGCAAATATCACGATCACCATTACAGGAAACACGACAGAGCCTACTGTCGCTAGTCACAGTGCTAATCTTAATGCAGGGACATGGACCTCCATCACCATCCAACCATCGGGTGCACGCACCATTCAAGGTGCAGCCACAGCAGATATGGCACTTATTAGGCTGTTTGGAGCCGATAATGTGACCATTAACGGCCTGAATGCCGGAGGAAATTCGCTAACTATTTCCAATACAACGACAGGTGCAATTACCGCACTTCACTCAACAGCAACAATTCTTTTTTCTAATGATGCTACTAATAATATAATAACGAATTGTACAGTTCTAGGTTCAGGAACAGGGGGCACGTCTGCGAGTTTTGCGTTTGGTGTAATTGCCTTCGGTAATGCTAGTACAACCGGGAACGATAACAATACTATTTCCAACTGTAACATTGGCCCTGCAGGTGCTAACCTTCCTTGCAGAGGTATAACTTCATCCGGAAGCAGCGGTGCGACCGAGAGAAACAGCGGTATTACCATAAACAACAATAATATTTACGATTTTTTTAGTGCCTCACTTCCAAGTTCGGGTGTAATGGTTACTAATGGTTGTGTCGGGTGGTCTATCACGAACAACAGATTTTATCAAACCGCACAAAGAACATTCTCGACAGCAGGAGTAACTCACCGTGCTATCGATTTACAAGGCACGAGCACAACATTTGGTGTTGAAGGAATGACCGTTACGGGAAACACTATTGGGTTTAGTGGTTCAGGTGGCACTGGCACCTATGACTTGACCGGCAGTTCAGGGAAATTTCAAGGAATTTATTTTAATGGAAAACCCGGTGGTACCGTATCGGATATCAATTCGAACATTATTTCTTCAGTGAGTCTTACGGGGGTGACCTCAGCGGGTACTGGATCTACTGTACCATTTGCCGCAATATTTATTCTTACGGGAGTAGTAAATACCAATAATAACGCCATAGAAAGTCTGAATTTTTCCACTAATATCGCCAGCACAACATGGATTGTTGGAATTAATAATCAAGCACCTGAGGATTGGCAATGTAACAATAATACCATCGGAGGTATAACAGCAACAAATATACATGCTTCAGGTCAAATAGGTTTCTACGCCGTTAGATGTAGCACGGCCGATGCAAAAACCTTTACGTGTAGCGGTAACACCATAGGAGGTGCAACGGCAGGAAATATTTCTATCACCACTCCCTCAACAAGTGGAACTACATGGGCAAATGGTATTACAAATAATTTAGGTATTGGAAATATCAGCAATAATGTTGTCCGTAACATGACGACAAACGTTGTTGGTGGAACTGCAGCGGCAGCAAGTTTGATCGGGATTAACATAACTACAACAGGAGCAAATCAAACTATTTCGCTAAACCAAATTTATGGTCTTCATAACTCAAATACTACAGCGGCTACCGTAGTTACCGGTATTCAGTTTACAGGTTCTACGGATAATCTTGTTGAACGAAATTTCATTTATGGGCTTACGAGCTCAACAACCAGCACTAGTGCTGGAGCAGAAGTCAATGGGATTAGAGTTATAGGCGGCACTACCACATTTAGAAACAATATGATTGCCATTGGAGCAGGTATTTCTATTGCTTTTGGTGGAGCCGTTGCTAGTGCAAGTACTGCAGGTATAAATGGTGTGCTCTTTGCTGCTGGTTCTGCAGGTAATTTTTGGAACAACAGTATCTACATCGGTGGAACAGCAACCTCAGGTACCGGAGCAAGTTTTGCTTTTAATGGAACAGAGACAACAAATCCAAGAAGCTTTATAAATAACATTTTCGTGAACGCAAGATCCAGTGGAGCGGCCAATACAAACCTTGCTGCAAAAATCAATGGCACAGCAGGACTTACAATGAATGAAAATATCTTTTTCACTCCAGGAACAGGAGGTGTCCTTGGTCATGTCGGGGGGGTCCGAACGACTCTTGCGCTTTGGCAAGCCAATATTAGCGGCCAGGATGCGCAAAGTCAATATGGTGATCCCCTTTACCTAGCCCCTGCAAGCGCAACACCTGATTTACATATTACAAACTTAACAAGCATTGCAAATGCAACCGGTGTCAATATGGGAGTTATCAACGATTTTGACAATGAGATCAGGTCAACTCTATCACCTGTTGATATCGGAGCAGATGCATTTGCAACAACAGCATTACCGGTCGAACTCATCTCTTTCACTGCGAACTGTAATGAAAGCGGGGATCAGGTGGATGTGCACTGGGCAACAGCATCAGAACACAACAGCTCACATTTTGCAGTCGAGCGAAGTGTTGACGGCATTGCATGGCAGAATTTGAATTCTACGGCTGCAGCCGGAAATTCAACAACACTTCAGGAGTATGCGTTCCTTGATTCAGCTGCCAGAGGTTTTGAGATCATATACTACCGTCTGGTTCAGTTTGACAACGACGGTGCGTATGAAGTGTTTGGGCCGGTATCGGTGCAATGTGACCATAGTATCGTATCGCACAGTGTATTCCCGAACCCCAATAGCGGAGCCTTCACACTTGAACTCGCGAACGCCGAAAAGTCAAGTGTAACATATACCGTTCAAATTCACGACGGTCAAGGAAAAGAGCTCTACAACCGCAAGTATGAAGTAGAAAATGGCTTTGGAAAATATCTGATTAACTTACCGGAGTTTGCTCAGGGGATCTATTACCTGAAGATCTCCGATGATAATAAGAACCAGATATTTAAGCTGCTTGTTCGTTAAATGTCAGGACTGATGAAATGGGGGGACGGCTCGTTTAGATGTGAACCTTTGAAAACTGGAATCTATATATACCGGGTTTATACTATACTTCTTGATGGAACTTTGGTAGATCAAAGCGAAAATCTAACTATTCTAAAATACATAGAATATGAAAAAGAATCTAAGAGCTTTTATACTGATTTTCGGATCAACCGTAATTTTTAATTCCTACTGTCAGGATGTGCTTTTCTCTTTTTCGGAATATTCGAATATGAATCTTAATCTTGAACTTAGTGGCTCAAATTTTCCTCTGGAGCCAAATCTAAATATTGACAAATTGTTATTACGTAATGAAATTTCGTTTGAGAGAAGTACAACATTTTTCGCTAGTTCTTTATTCTAAATTCTTTACGAGGTCATTTAATTCTTCCATAACCGAACATTGTAAGAAATAAAACTTGGAAATTATGAATTCAAAAAAAATTGTCGCTCTTTTCACATTTGTTCTTATGAGCTTGAATCAGTTTGTATTCGGACAGAGCTTTGAGTGGGTCAAAAAACTAGGTGGAACTGGCACCGACATTGGATATTCAGTTAGCTATGACGCAAATGGAAATGTATATACCACCGGTTCTTTCTCTGGAACGGCCGATTTTGACCCTGGTGCAGGTACGTTTAATTTAACTTCGGCTGGAGCATATGATATTTTTATCTCAAAATTAGATGCCAACGGTAATTTTGTCTGGGCTAAACGCATGGGTGGAGTAGACAATGACCAAGCCAGCTCTATTGTTATTGATGTCAGTGGAAACGTATACAGCACAGGTATTTTTCAGGGAACAGTCGATTTCAATCCGGGCACCGGCACATTCAATCAGACGTCCGCCGGTGGATCTAATGTTTATATCTCAAAATTAGACGCCAACGGTAATTTTGTCTGGGCAAAACGCCTGGGCGGTACAATTGAAGATTATGGCTACTGTATTGCTGTTGACATTAGCGGAAATGTTTACAGCACAGGAATTTTTCAGGGAACAGCTGATTTCGACCCGGGTGCAGCAACATTCAACCTAGCCTCTGCCGGTGGTTACGATATTTTTATCTCCAAGCTAGATGCTTTGGGTAATTTTTCTTGGGCAAAACGACTTGGCGGGACAAGTTTTGATGATTACAGCTATTCAATTGTACTGGATGGCAGCGGAAATGTATTTACAACTGGCTCCTTTTCGGGTACAGCGGATTTTGATCCGGGGGCAGGAACGTTTAATCTAACTTCATCAGGACAGAGTGATGTTTTTATCTCCAAATTAAACTCCACAGGTAATTTTGTCTGGGCGAAACGTTTTGGGGGTACTAATGCCGATCAGGCTAATTCAATCACCATTGATGGCATCGGTAATATTTTCACTACAGGTTATTTTGAAGGAACAGCTGATTTGGATCCGGGGGCAGGGATATTTAACTTAATATCTGCTGGAATTCGGGATGGTTATATATCCAAATTAGACGCCTCCGGAAATCTTATCTGGGCTAAACAACTTGGTGGTGCGAATGATGATTATCCCTATTCTATTGATATTGATGGTTGCACCGGCAATATATTTACTACAGGTTATTTCGAAGGAACGGCCGATTTTGATCCTGGGGTAGGATCCGTTAATTTTACTTCTGCTGGAGCTCGTGACGTTTTTCTCTTAAAATTGGATAATTCAGGTAATTATGTTTGGGCTAAACAATTTGGGTCATCAACTGGAAATGATTTTGGCCTTTTACTTTCCATTGATGGCACGGGGAATTTATACACTATTGGCGGATTTGAAGGGACAGTAGATTTTGATCCTGATGGAGGTCCTGTTAATTTAACCTCCTCCGGACTTTTTGACGTTTTCGTTCACAAGATGAGTGCGTCCATTAACAGCGAAACAGATGTGGTGAATGCCTGTGGTCCTTATACCTGGATCGACGGAAATACGTATACTACAAGTAATAATACAGCAACGCATATCTTGACGAATGCCAACGGTTGCAACAGTATCGTAACCTTAAATCTAACTATCAGTAACAACCTCAGCGGAACAGACATAGTAAACGCTTGTGGTCCTTATACCTGGATCGACGGAAATACGTATACAACAAGTAACAATACTGCAAC
>Ga0315904_10012090_pt1 | contig 10936 bp, 4 predicted proteins | sample LakEriMetagenome_6_FD_203529 | JGI IMG/M metagenome (GOLD analysis project Ga0315904, IMG submission 203529) | Freshwater fungal communities from buoy surface, Lake Erie, Ohio, United States - Buoy 12 MA120 | ecosystem: Environmental > Aquatic > Freshwater > Lake | place: USA: Lake Erie, Ohio... | reverse complement strand
CCCCGACAACGCCCGGGCCGCTGACGCCCCGGTGAGCTATCCCTGCCTCTGGGACACGCCCCAGCACGACCGGGTGCAGTGGAACGGCATCGCCGAGAACCGGGAGAGCACCCTCGGCTCCGTGGTGTTCGGTACCCGTTCCGTCGGCGCCCTGGGACGCAACACCGGCGAGGTCCTCGGCGTCTTCGGTTCGGTCCGCGTCAACGACCACGAACTCCTCCTCCCCCGACGCTACGAATCCACGGTCGACAAGGCACACCTCCTCGAGTTCGAGCGGACGATCGCCACGCTGTGGTCGCCCGTTTGGCCGGAGGCCCTCGGCCCCCTCGACGGCGCGAAGGTGATTCGGGGCGCCGCCCTGTACCGCTCGCACTGCGTCGAGTGCCACGCCGTGATCGATCGGGACGATCCGGACCGGCGCGTGACCGCCGAGATGCGCGCCGTCGGGACCGACGGCAAGATGCTCGAGAACACGACCCGCATCGTCTCGACCGGTCGGCTGGCCGGTCGGCAGCGCACGCTCCAGAGCCTCGATCGCTTCGACGACCGGGCCCCCGTGGCGGCGATCCTCAAGCATGTCGTCGAGCGCGTGATGCTCGAACCCCTGCCGCTCGACCAGATGCGCGATTCGCTGAAGCGGGTCATCCGCGGGATCGACCCGATCGGGCCGCAATTCCACTCCTCGGTGGAGATCGGTTACGGGGGGAAGTCGGTGGCGGCGGACGTGTCGGGGATCGCCGAGTCGGACGACGGGCTGACGGTCTACGGTGCGGCGGCCGACCTCGACCGACTGCGGGAGCGCCTGGGGATCGCCCCGGACGGGGCCACGTCGCTGCGGCTCGAGAAGGGAACGGCGACCGGCGCCCACAAGGCCCGCCCGCTCAACGGCGTCTGGGCCACGGCCCCCTATCTCCACAACGGTTCGGTGCCGACGCTCGCGGCGCTCCTCGAGCCGGCCGAGCGCCGGCCGGCGACGTTCCATGTCGGTTCGACGGAGTTCGATCCGCAGCGGGTCGGCTTCGTCGACGATCCACGTCAGCCGGTCTTCGACACCTCGCTCCCGGGCAACAGCCGCAAGGGGCACGAGTACGGCGCCGCGCTCACCGCGGCGGAGAAGGCCGACCTGCTCGAATACCTCAAGTCGCTCTGAAAGGGACCGATGCCCGCCCATCTCGACACGCTCGCCGCCCTGCCCCCCGAGGCCCGCTGGCGGCAGGCACGGGCCTGGATCCTGGCCGGTGACCGGGACTTCTTCACCGCCCTGCGGCGCGACGCGCCCCTCCTGCGGCTGCCGCAGGTGACGGTGGCCGCTCGGTTCGCCGATTGCGAGGAGATCCTCCGGCGTCACGACCTCTTCGGCGTCGCGCTCTACGCGCCGAAGCAGGGGGACTACCTCATGGCCCAGGACGACACCGCGCAGCACTGGCGGGAGAAGTCGCTGATGAAGTGCGTCCTCGATTTCGAGGATCTCCCCGGGATCCGCACCTTCTGCGCCGACACGGCGCGCCGGCTGCTCGCCGCGGCGCCTGGGACGTTCGACGCCGTCGCCGGGCTCACGCGCGCGGTGCCCTTGGCGCTCGTCCAGGAACGCTTCGGCTTCGACCAGGCCGATCCCCGGCAACTCTTCGAGTCGTCCTACTGGAGCCAGATGGACGCCTTCTGGAACCAGCCCTTCGACGCCAACCCCGACGCCGATCGGATCGTCGCCAACCGCGAGGCGGGGAACGTCGCCCTCGGTCGCTACGTGGCCGGTCTCGTGCAGCGGCGCGGCGCCGATCTCGCCGCCGGCGTGACGCGCGACGATCCGGTGACGCGGCTGATCCAGCTGGCGCGGAGCGGGGGCCTGCGGCATCTGACCCCCGAGCGCCTCGTGCGGAACGTCGGCGGCCTGCTCATCGGCGCGGTGGAGACCACCTCCCACGCCGTCTGCAACGCCGTCGAGTTCTTCCTCGCGAACCCCGGGCCGGGGGCCGCGGCGCGCGAGGCGGCGCGGGCCGCCGATCCCGAGCGCCTCGACGGCCACGTCTTCGAGGCGCTCCGTTTCCGTCCCGCCTTCCCCTATTTCTTTCGCACGGTGCGCGCCCCGACGGTGCTGGGGCGTGGCGAGCCCCACGAGCTGCCGCTCGAGCCGGGGGAGACGGTGATCGCGCTGACGCACGCGGCGATGTTCGACGAGCGGGCGGTGTCGGCGCCGGAGTCGTTCGATCCGGGCCGCGGGCTGACGGGCAATTTCGTCTTCGGCCTGGGGATCCACGAGTGCCTGGGGCGGGCGATCGGCGCCGTGATGATCCCGGAGATCGTCCGCCAGGCGCTGCTTCTTGAGGGCCTCGAGACCGACCCGATCGACACGCGCGGCGGCCCGGTGCCGGAGGCGTGGGCATGGCGCTGGCGGGTTCCTACGTGAGCGGCGCGCCGGGCAGGTCGCGGATCTTGAATTGCCCGAGCCACCGGTTCCCCGGGCAGGTCCCCGGCGGCCGAGAGGCTACCCGATGGAGGCGATCGCCAGCCCGATGAGCACGGCGAGCAAGCCGTAGAAGCCCCACACCGACATCGATCCCATCGCCTTCCACTGATGGTCGGTGAGATTCCCCGCCGGAGTGACCAGAAAGAGGTCTTTTTCGCTCACCGTCTCGCCATGAACCTTCAAGACGAACTCCTTGTAGGAATCCCGAAAGCCCTTCTCGAACGCCAGATAGTAGGTATCGAGACAAAAGAACATCACCGTGGGCAGCAAGGCGATGCACACGAGCGAAATGCACCACGTCTTGCACGACGCACTGTTGGCGGCCATCCGCTGGATGACGCCCTGCATGATGTCGAGATGGGCCTTCACGGCCGGTGATTCTGCGTTCACGGGTGACTCCTCCGTCGGGGAACCGGACAATTGCCTCGGGGCCATGAGAGCGGTTCGGGGATCGCACGTGCAGCAGATCACGGGCGCCGCAGCGCCGCATCGATGCGCTCGACGATCGCGCTGAAGTCCCATTTTTGCCCGGAGCCGTCGGGTTGGCGCGGGGCGATCAGGTATTGGTCGGTGCCGTGGGTGACCAGCTTAATCCACTCTAGTAATCCCGAGCAATCGTTGACGGCGTTGTCGACGCTCTCGTTCTCACGACGGTGGACCGCAGTAACCATTTTGCCCGGTGCCCGCCGCGGATACACGACGTTTGCGTAGATCCCCTGAAGGACGGCCATGATAGAGTCATGGAGCTCGGCCTGAATGATCTGCTTGCCGTCGGACGGCGCAACCCACAACACCCGCGTCGCCTCCCCCAGCGATCGATCGCCCGCCGCGTCCCGATCGGCGACGACAGCCTCGGCCAACTCCACGGGGCAGAAGATGTTGTCAGCGTGCGTCGGCTGGCTCACCGGAGGCGCGAAGTAGTCCTCCGACGGGACGATGATCAGCAGCCGGGCCTGCCGGAGCGTGTCGTAGATCCGATCGAGCGTGTTCGGAGCGCGGGTCGCGGGAGTGGGATTCTCATTGTCCATCATTCGTTCCCGGTCGTAATAAGCCAGGATGCCTTTGGCGGAAAGGGCTTCGAACATCGCCTTGACGAAGGGCTCCGACGCCTTCCGCCGGTAGGAGATCGCCACGTCGAACCGGCCGCCGTTCTTCGGGCCGTTCTCATGGGCCCATCCCGGCTGGCCGAATCCACGCAGGCAGCGGGCCGTCTCCGAATCGAGCTCCTCGGGGCGGAAGTCGTGGAGGACGAGATCTCGCGAGGTGTCACTCGGGTCGAGCGTGAACGAATAGTCGCCCAGCGGCGGCGCGAGGCCGGCCCGTGACGGGGCGGTGAGTCTGCCGGCCGTGTCGCGCCGTCCGAACAGCACTTCACGGAGCCGCTCGGCCATCGTCGCTTCATCGGAACAGAGCATCTGGACGAAGATCCCGCCGCGGAACGATTCGCGCGGCCGCGATCGACTGGTCACGACACTCGGCACCCACTCCATGCGCACCGTGAGCGACGCGGCAAGATCGACATCCACCGCCCGCAGAACCTCCGAAAGGTCCCCCGTATCAGGCCTTCGCTCCATGAGCCACGAAATCTGAAACCCGTTGTCCCACACAGCCACGTCCTGGAGAGACGTGGAGAACGAGCCGAGTTGCCGCCGTGCGTCGTCCGGCCGACTTTCTCCAAAGAACAGAAAATCCCGCAATTCACGGTTCCGGCCCTGAAGCAAGCTGGCGACGACTCGCTGGAACGCGTTCCGCCCCAACGTCAGACCGTTTGGCGTCGAATGGATCGCGAAGCTGTGATTCACCCCGCCCGCAGCCCCGTGGCCCCGCCCCTTGGAAAAGCTCCATCCCTCCACCAGGTGCTGCGTGAGCCTGGCATCCAGCTGCCCGAGGAGTGGGGGATGGATCGCGACACACTTCCCGCCACCGTGATCCAGGATGATGTCACATCCTTCAAGGAGCGTGTGGAGAAACTCCCCATGCTTCTGGACGTCGTGTGTTTTCGGATAGAGCGAGATGAGCTCGCTCCACGGGAACGGTGTCCTGGTCAGGTTTCGTAGTGTGGCACGGGTCTTATCACGACCATTGACATCGAGAATGAGCCTGTAGACCAACTCCACGGCCCACGCCTGATCGATGACGATCGGGAGCCGATCGCGAAATCGTTCCGGGAAGAAGACCCGGCCACAGGCATGGAGATAGCCAGCCACGCTTCGCGCGGTCTTCGCCGAGGCGTTTGGCAGGAAAACCCTCACCTGATCGTGCCACGCGGCGGGCACCAACGTCTCGATCGGCTCGGCTTCCCGGCCTTCGGTCGCGTTGTTGAGCACCTGCTCGCTGCACCACCGCGCCATCGCCGCATAGAGCCGTGGCATCCGGATCCCGAGATCGTCAGCGGCGGCGACGGCTTCGGCAGCTACCCATTTTCGCAGAGACTCGACCGGATTAGTGTCGCGTGAGAGCTGATCCTTGTCGATGTCGACTTCGTAAACACTGATGCGCTTCGTCTCGAGCAGGGATCTGTAGCGGCCGGCCTGGTCGCCGAGATACGAGGCGACGTTGGCCCTGGCGGGGCCGGTCATGACGATCACGACCCGAGGGGTCCGCTCCGACGTGCCGTATTCCGAGACGCTCCGCAATCCCCGCGCATCCCAGACGTAATCGAGCCAGTAGTCGAGCTCCCGGTAGGTGTTCTCGTCCCTGTATTCCTCCTCGGTCTTTCCAATCGCACGATGGCACTCCCGTGCGATCTCATCGTCGACACGCTGCCGGTGGATGTCTTCGTGTGTCGTGACGATCACGAACACAGCGCCCTCCGAGGCGAAGAGCCGATGGGTGTTGTGGTAGATCTCCTGGCCGCCGAAATCCCAGATGTGGACCGTCGTGAGGGCGCCTTCGGTATCGTCGTGGGCCGCGAACGCGACCTCCTCCAGTCGGATATTGAGTGTCGATTCCTGCGGGACGGTCGGATCAGCCGGGGTACCAGCGAGCGATCTCCTCGCTTCCAGCGGCAGCTGAACCCACGGAAGTGCCTTGGAGACGGTCGTCTTCCCGCAACGGCCGCTTCCGAGAAACAAGACCTTCGCCATCCGTAGCTCGGCCGGATCGTCGGCGAGCGTGGAGAGCGTCCGGAACTGCCCGGCGACGTTCACCTTCTCCCCCGCCGCGGCCGATTCGCCGATCGCCGCCGTGCTCTCGCCCCGGTGCACCCGCCGAATGTCGAGACCGCGAAACGTCCGCATCTTGTCGCAGCCGGTGGCGTAGAGCGTGCGGAGGCCGATCGGCCGGCCGTCACGCTCGCCCATGTGGAAACGCGGCATCTCTTTGAGCTCGCTGCATCCACGCAGGTCGAGATGATGGAGCCAGGGATAGCCGGCGAGATTGGGGAGCTCTTTCAGCCCTGTGCAGCCGGGGAGGACGAGCTTTTTCAGATGTCGCTCGGGAAACCTCGGGTCGCCGATGGAGGCGACGTACCGATCCTCTGACGGTTCGGGCAGGAGCAGGCTTCCGAGCCACCTACAATTGAAGAGCGTCAGCTCTTCCAGTGACGTAGCCGCCTGGAGGAGCGTGTTGACGGCATGGGTGGTCTTCTGGCCATCCTCGATTCCGGTGCAGTCATCGAGATGGAGCCAGCGCAGCGCCGGTGCCTCCAGTCCCTGCGGCAGCGCTGGCAGCCCGACACATTCACCGAGATCGAGGGTCTCGAGCCGCGGGAGCATCACGCCGGGGATCGACCGCAGCTTCCTGCACCCGCGCAGGTCGAGGCGCTCGAGTGATTCGGGCAACCCTGCGATCTCCTCGAGGTCGCCAAGGCTCCAGAGGCACAGATGCGTGAGGCTCGTGAACGAACGGAAGTCGAGCGTCGAGTGCCCACAGTCCTGATCACGTTCGAGATCCCCGATGACGAGCGACGGGACGCCTACCGCGTCAGGAACGCCCCCCGGAGCGTCTGCCGCCGGGCTGCGCCCGGCGGCGACGTCGAGAAGGGCCTGCCCTTCATCGCTGGCGGGATTCTCCACGACGCGCCCGCCTGGCCGCTTCGCGATCGCCGCCGCTACGGTCTCGCCGGCTGCGCCCGACTGCGGCCTGGCTCCGCCGGCCTTGTCTGGCTCCGCCTGCTCGCCCTCCGCTCCACCCTTCGCTGGGGCGGCTCCGCCGCCCGCTTGTTCCTGGCTGGCTGCCGGACCGCGGACCAAGCAGACACGGAAACCACGGACGACGTAGCGGACATCGGGCCTGAACCTGAAGCGGAAGGCCGACCGGCACCTCTCGGCGGTGAGGAGCCACGCCCCGCCGCGGATCACGCGGAGGCGATCCGACGCGAGTTCAGACTCGATCGCGCCGCCTGCGACGTCTGGCTGCCTCGCGATCGCGCCGCCGACCAGCCGTCGATAGGCGATCGAATCCTCTCCATCCTGGCACCACTCCCAGACATTTCCATGCATGCCGGCCAGCCCGAAGCCATTGCCTGTCGGCCCGTTGGCGGCCGGCGCCGAGTGCACAGGATGCGTGCCTCCCTTGCGCACGTCCTCACCAAACCACGCGATCTTCGCGAGATCACTCTCGTCATCCCCACACCAATACTCCGTCTCCGTGCCGGCCCGGCAGGCGTACTCCCATTCGATCTGGGTCGGGAGGCGGCATATCACTTTGTGACCCCCGGCCTGCAGCTCGCCGGTCAGCGCCTGGCACCAGAGCGCGGCGTCACGCCAACTGACATTCTCGACCGGGTGGTCGGGACGATGAGCGAAATGGCTCGGCTCGGCCACCCACGACTCGCCATCCGCTCTGGACTGACTCTCGAGCCCCAGCCCGCGTACGACCGCGGCATACTCCGCCTGGCTGACGACGTACGTCCCCAGCCAGAACTCATAGGGCACCTCGACGCGATGAACCGGCTCCTCTTCCGGCACTCCGCTCCGCGCCCCCATCCGGAACGCCCCCGCGGGGATCCGCCGAAAGCGCATCGACCGCGCCGGCTCCCCGGCGGGGACGGGGAGCGGGAGGAGGTATTCGTCGGCGTCGGCAGGCTGGCTCCTCCGACCTTCGTCACGCTCCATCACCGCCACTCCTCGCTGACCCGCACCCGACTACCCGTGCCACTGCCGATCACGAAGACCACGCGTGCTCAATCACTGCTCGTTCTCGACGGCTTCAGCCGCGATCGCCTTCTCGCGCGTCCGCACGTGATGCTCCACGAACCACTCGGCCACCTCCGCGCTGTTGGCTACGGTGAGCTTTCCGAGATACCTCGCACCATCGGTCTGGAGCATCCGCCGCAAATCGTAATTGAGAAATGCCACCACCCTCTTGCGAAATACAGGCGCCAGAGCAGGCTCTATGAGATCCGCTGGAATCGAAATACCGGCGTTTGTCGAATCGCTTTCGCTCCATCGATTGATGTGGGGCAGAAGAATCTTCTCGGCGTCGGTCAGAGCATTACACTCCGACAGGGGAACGAATACGATCGACGGCACGCAGCCACGATCGTCGAAGAATGCGTAGGCCGCTTTTGTCAATTCGAACATGCAGTATGGGCGAGTCCAGTATCGATCGGAGTGACAGACCAGCACGACGTCGGCTCTCTCAGCGCGACTGAGATACTCGTTCAATCTCGTCTTTGGGTCTGCGTATTCCCGTTTGTCCCACCAGAGCTTCACCATCCTCCTGTCCAATTCCCTGCAGAGATGATCCACCGGCGCCTCATGGCCGTCTGGAAGCGAGTCAACTTCGGCAAACAGTTTCCTCTCTTCCGCCGTCTTCGGATTCCACGCATACGACACGAACACTCGCGGAGCCTCGCTCCTTCCGCCGCCAGGGGGGTCCCCACGTGCGATCGCTTCCCGTTTCGAATTCGTCGTCTTCTGATCGCAGAGCTCGGCGAGCTGACCGAGCAAGCCATCGCACTGCTTCCGCTCCGCCGCGAGGTCGCGAGGGTCGGGGCTTCCGACGCGCACGTCGATCGTGCCGCCGATGCCCGACGGGTCGATCGTGCAGCGCACGAGGATCGCGCGGTTGTCCTTGTTGCGCTCGATGAAGACCACGTCCTCCGCATAGCGTCCATCGCGCCCGAAAATGCTCCCGAGCCTCGAAAGGGCCCGCTCCCACAGACCGACATGAAGGGCGTCGATGCGGCGCACCCCCTGGGTGAAGTTCGCCGCGTGAGGAAACCGGGCGTCGAAGCCGGGCGACACCGGCCTGTCGGCATCGCTCTGGAGATGCTGCACGCTGACGTAGGATGTGACTCCTGACCACGCGCGGTCACCGCGCACGAGCGGGAAACAGAGCCCCATGCGTTCCATGAAGCTCAGGAGCAGCTCCTGCTCGTCGGCCGTGTACCGCGGGGTGATTCCCGGCCGATCCCACACCAAATCGGCCAGCCGTCGCCTCGTGAACACCGGGTCTGATGAAAGCTCGGCAAAGACCTCGTTCTCGACCTCCTCCGCATGGGGCCTCTGGAGGACGGCATAGACGCCGTCGAGAAACCATTTCTGATCGACGATCACCTGATTCCCGAGCGCGTTGGGATTCCAATAGAGCAACCCGGTGTGGGTGAGGAAGTCGAGCGTCCGCCGAACCTGGTCATTGGGCCGACCGTTCTCGGGATCCGTGGTCAGGACGAGCTTGCCGGTGTCGAGCGCCTCGAGCAGTTTGTCATGGCCCGCCTCCGTGGCGGAGGTTCTTCTCCGACTGATTTCCGCCGTCAGACGCGACGCGAAATCTGCGGCCGTCATCACCCGCGGGGGAGGAACGGCTGTTGGATTCCCCGGATCGGCAGACACTGCCGTGCTGTTCCCGTCCGCGGAGGGCTCAGACGACTCTGACTGCCCTGAGGAGCCAAGCAGCCCTTCGACCCAACCCTGCACCATCGCTTCCCCCACCTTCCAGTGGGCAGGCACCGCCGTCCCCTGGCTCTCCACGACCTCGCCCACGGCTTGGCCGATCCACGTGGCAATGCCGGTGATCGCGGTGCCGTCCCGGGCGTTGCAAAGGTGGAACGTGACATGGTCGACAGCGTCCCCGAGCTCGCTTCGTGCCAGTCCCCGAAACCGAGCTTCGGAGGCGGTGAGATCGACGGCGGCACCGCTCTCCCCGGTGGCTGCCGCATCGAATGGATTGCACACCAGCGCGATCCGTGCATTCGGGCATGCCATACGGATCATGTCGATCCAATAGCACGGTGGACGGCGCACATCCTCGAAGATCGCTCCGCGACCTGCCTTCGCCGTCGCCGGCGCGAGTGGATTCCACACGACGACGAAGACCGTGCCCGCCTGCATGAAGATGCGGTGGGCGTTGTGATAGATCTCCTGGCCGCCGAAGTCCCAAATCAGCCGCGTCGTCCCGTCATCGCCGGGCACCTTATAGGGATAAAGGCGAATGCCGTGGGTGCTGCCCAGACCATGATCTGGGTCGAGACCCCGGAGGGCGAACGCGAGCGTGGTCTTTCCGGCGTGGCCATTGCCGACGAGAAGGATCTTGCAGCGACGCGACTCCGCGCGACCGACGATTTCGACGTCGTCGTGAAAGCCGCGGAAGCGCCGTGCGACGTTGTCTTCGGAATCCTCCCCCTGTTCGGAAACCGGAGGCACGAGCAACCCGCTTCCATGGAGGTAGAGCGTCCGCGGACGCGGCTTTGCAACATCGACCCGGCGGGGCCACAGATCAGTCGCTCCCAAACCCGGGCCATTGAGACTGGAAAGATCGACGTGATCGAGCGTCGCCGACAGCGGCGGCATCGTCGTGATCGCCGTTCCGGAGAGGTCGAGCCGGCGCAGCTTCTTCGGCCAGCCGGTTCGCTTCATGTCCGGCAGGTGCTCGATCGTCGAACATCCCTTGAAGCGCGCCACCTCGATCTGGGGAGGCCATGCCGGAAGCCGCGGAGGGCTCGGTGAGCCCGAGATATCGAGGAGGCGAAGATTGGGAGCCTTCTCGATCATGAGGTACACGAAGGCGGGCTCCAGATTCGGACAATTCCGCATCGAGAGGGCAGTCAACGCAGGAAGGTCGAGCGGGTGGGGGCCCGCGTTGACGAGCGCCGCACATCCATCCGTCACGAGCGTCTCGATGGAAGCGGGAAGCGTTGGCAAACTTTCGAGCTTCGCACACCCGCGCACATCGAGGCACTGCAGTCGCTCGGGCAGCGGTTTGAGCGCAGTGAGTTCACCGAGCGACCAGAGGTAAAGATGCGTGAGCTTCGGAAACGTCGACCATTCGACTTCCGACAGGGCCGCAAGCGACTTCTGATTCCATTGCTGCTCCGCATCGCTCCCCGGCGATGGACCGATGACGATCTTCTCGACGAGGGCCTTCTTCTCGTCCTTTGATTTCGCGAACCGGATGAAGGCGTCGACTTGTTCCAACGAGTCGATGTTCCAGACCCGTGGATCATCCTGCTGCTTTTGGATCATCACTCCCCCCGCCCCTTGCACTCCCGATCCCTGATCACCTTCACACCCCGTCAGTCAGCGCCCG
>Ga0315904_10012088_pt1 | contig 10938 bp, 4 predicted proteins | sample LakEriMetagenome_6_FD_203529 | JGI IMG/M metagenome (GOLD analysis project Ga0315904, IMG submission 203529) | Freshwater fungal communities from buoy surface, Lake Erie, Ohio, United States - Buoy 12 MA120 | ecosystem: Environmental > Aquatic > Freshwater > Lake | place: USA: Lake Erie, Ohio... | reverse complement strand
TGACACCATTTGCGGTTAGTATTGATTCAGCTGAAGTTGTGCCCCACGGAGTTACTGCATCGTCACGAGCGCAGACGATCCGTGCTCTGCTTAGGCCGGAGGCTTCTTCCGCGGATTTTGTTTGCCCAGGGCATGTTTTTCCACTGATTGCTAATGATGCGGGCGTTCTTAAGCGGCGTGGACATACTGAGGGGGTATTTGACTTAGCAAGGCTTACTGGGCTCTTACCGGCAGGGGTTTTGTGTGAGATCTTAAACGACGATGGTTCAATGGCTCGCGGGGAGCAGCTCGTTGCTTTTGCTAGAGCGCATAATCTGCCGCTCACTACTATTGAGGAGATACGAGCGTATCGTAGTCGTAATGAGACCTCGGTGAGGTTGATATCTTCTCGGCCCGTAGAGACTTCTCATGGAGAGTTTACCGCGGTGTTGTTCGCTGATGATGCTGGGCAGAAAGAGCATGTGGCGCTTGTAAAGGGAGACCTGCATCACACGCCGGCTTCGTATGCACCGCTCGTTCGCATACATTCCGAGTGTTTAACTGGGGATGTTTTTGGTAGCCGCCGCTGTGATTGTGGTCCCCAGCTTGAAGAGTGCCTCTCGTTGATTGCGCAAGAAGGGTGCGGTGTTGTGTTGTATCTGCGCCAAGAGGGGCGAGGGATAGGTCTTGAGAACAAATTGCGTGCATATGCTCTTCAGGATCGCGGGCGTGATACTGTTGAAGCCAATCTTGATCTTGGCTTTGAAGCTGATGCGCGTGATTTCGCAGTCGGCGCCCATATCCTGCAGGCCTTAGGCCTGTCTAAAATAAGGCTCATTACCAATAATCCCCGAAAAATTGCCGCGATGGAGCGTTACGGAGTTGCCGTAAGTGAGCGGGTGTCTGTTCTGCCTCCCGTAGATAGCTACAACGCGCAATATCTGGCCACTAAACGAGATAAGCTGGGACATCTGCTGTGATTATAGCGACAGTGCGGATTATTCCACCTAGCTACAGCAAGAAGCAGAATGCTTCGAAATTCTGTCACTTGCCACAGTAGGTCTGTGCGCTTCCTGCGTATTACTCAATGATCCGCACCCGAGAGATCGACCAGTCGTTCTGGGCCTTGCCGGTTTGTTTTACAAAAAGGCACTCAATAGGAGGTGTTTGTTTTGGAAAGATGACTCGCACGTTATTTCGCGGGGTGAAATACGGGACGCCTCTTGATGTTAGATTCACAGCGCCTTGCCATATAGGTGCGTTGTAAATTAGCTCAGGTGGCTGGGCCTGCTTGCAATCACCACCCAGGATCCTTAAGCCACGGGGATAGTCGGTAAAATAAACTCCTGGATCAAGTTCCACCCCGCGCAGCATAATAGGTTGGGCAAATTTTACTGTGAGCAGTTCGTTTCCTTTTTGGCTTCCTGTTCGGGTTGACCAACGCCACGCCACTTCAGTCTGTTTGGCTTGAGCGAGAGTCTCTGCGGATGGGGCAGGCTCGATTGTAACTTGGGCGCCAAGTGATGTGGTATCTGTTGCTGGTAGCTTAGCGGCTGCCTGAGTGCTCGCCAACCACTCAGTCACGGGAGGTTGATGCTGGGCAACAAACTTGATCATCCCAGCAGACGGAGTTCGTACAATGTGGGCTAACTGCGGATCGTCAGCTAATCCCCCTCTTCTTAGTAGTGGATGATACAGCTCGGTAGTCCCGTGTTGAGCCAGAAGTATAGCGACAGCGGTACATACAGGCGCTGTCAGTAAAGCTCGGCTAGTTACGACGGCATAACCAAGCCCCCAGGCCGCGGCTCCAAGGGTAACTGAAAGCAGAGAGTAGTGTGAGGCCCAAGGAAGAAGCCTTGATGTGCTCGCTATCGGAGCGATACTCGACCAGCTGTCATTCATCCATGTATCCATGACCGCCATAGCTGCCAGAATCAGCGCTGTGCGTAGAATGATTGAGCGTGATTGCGAGCTGGCTCTGCCCCGAAGTAGATATAGTATGATTGTAGCAACACAGATAAGTAGTGCTCCGTAGCTATAGCTCTCTCTAGCTAGACCGTGATGTATCGACTCAAACGCATAACTTGGGCCGACAAGTGGTTGCAGAGCTGTTTCAACTCCGTCATACGGAACTACGTGCGCTGATTTGGGATACCGCGGTAGGATCGGCGTGGGTGCGATGGCAGCAGTTATCGCTGCGGGGATGAGTAAAACACATGCTAACATGATCCAGGCGTCGTTCTGGTCAGCGCTCCGTTGTGCTCTACGCGGAGCGAGCAGATAGGTAAGCCCTAGAGCAGCAGAGCTTGAAAGCAGCGAGGCCTGGTTAGCGCTCAAGCAATTTTGAAGCCCAAAAAATACTAAGGCGATCCACGACCACGGTGACCGCGGGTGTGAAAGTATGTGTAATCCGCACACGGCCAACACTGGAATCCATGCCAGAGTCCCTACAACCACAGGATCGATCCCCGTACTGAGTATGACCAGTGCAGTTGGTACAATCGCGGTGTAAACAGCGTATGGTTTATTTGAGATTGCTTCTAGGCTGGCGGCCTTTTGAATAAAAAGGGCGGTGCCGATCAGCAGAATGCAGAGATCTACCATAGGTGTCTGTGCTACGCGTTCAGCATCCCACAGAAAAGCTGCTAGCTGCGACGGGTGATCCAGCCGCCAGGTGTGAAAGCCGTTGTGGTGAAGATTGACTAGGGTAAACCAGCCTCTGATCGGGTCGCCATCCATTAGTACCGACGAATCGAGCTGATATGATGCGTATACAAGCAGTACAAGGCCGATCGCTATGCCGACGATGATTGGCAGATATTTATCTAGCTTACTCATGCAGGTGTCTCCAGCAAACGAGTGAGTGGAGAGACGCTGTGTATAGTGACGGGCACCCCAGGTTGGCATTGTGAGAGTTGAATCAGCTCAATATCTGCGAGTCGAGTGTACTTCTGTAGCGCACAAGATGAGGACTTTATAAAAGGGAAATGCTTAAACTTGAGCACAACGCGCTCAGTTTGAGGGGTAAAGGTAATGGAGTTAGAGGTAAATGAAAGATCTCTTATCTCTCCCTCGAGGGCGTAGGAGGGCGTAAAGACTGAGCGTTTAAAGACTAAGAAGTGATTATCTCTCCAGAGTGGAGAGTATTCGCTAGGGCGACTTTGTAGGTATTCGATCCAAAAAGGCTCATGAGCTACGACTAAGGAGGCGTTCATAAGATCAAGGTACTCTTTAATCCCCTCATCTCCCCGTTTTAGGTAACTCTGCGGGAAGGGCTGCTCGTATTTCCAGATGTTGTGTGCGTAGCTTGTAGCCACCATCTGTTTGTTCGCCCAGATTGGTAACGGGCCTAGGTGCCCTCCACTTAATTCGTGTAAAACGCAGCCAGTAAAAAACACCCTTCCAGAACCGGCGTGTTCTTCAATAGTGCGAACCAGCGACTTGACCTCAGGACGGGCAAACATATAGGTATCATCGGAGCGATTAAGCACCACCGAGGCGGCAACGAACGGCCCAATCAGAACAAAAGAGCCGGCACAACTTGCAGGAATTCTCCACGAGATTCCGCTTGACGCTTTTGAGAAGAATGCGACAAGGCTGCTACCAATCGGAATTGTGAGGAGCACTGAGGCAATTACGATCATTCGGTCGAGCTCAAGCTGCGGTTTTAAAGATACTCCCACAGTTCCAGCGAGAACGAGCCAGGCTGAGATGGCCATAAAGTATTTGCGAGCGATCGGAGCAAAAGATAGTAGCGCTGGTAGTCCAAAGATAAGTAGCAGGGGATTTAAAGCAGTAGCGTTATTTTGCCACTGGGCAAGGGTTTTCTTTACAGAGAAGCCACCAGCTTTGTGGCGAAAAGTGTTTTGGTCAGATGCTGTTAACGGTTCAGGGCCGTTTGTCTGAGTAGCGAACGAGCTCTCCCCGTGCTGCGGGGCTGCCGATACGGCACTTGTATCTAGGAAGCGACCGACCTTAGAGACCTTCCACATCATACTCATCCACGGCAGATTAAGAGCCACTAACAATAACGCCGTACATAGGTGCCGTGGAGAACGCAACAGGCGAGATAAGTGAGGTAGCGCTACAATGGCTATCGGCAGCGCTGCGAGTCCAGAGGGAGACCATAGTAGCATCAATGAAGTGATAACTGCTAAAAGTACCGACGAGCTCCATGATGGACGAAGTGTAGAGATGTGTCGTATCGCAAGCGCCACCACCAGAGGGAATAGGCAGGTGCTCGTGATAAATCCAACAGTCCCATACTTAAGCGACCAGCGGTACCAGAAAAGTCCAGAACACATAGCGAGCGTAGCCGCAATAGAAGCTCCCAAACGCTCAACGCCTACGATGCGGGCAGCTGCGTAGACAGATAGAGGTAAAATAATCCACAGCAGCGAGGCGATCAGAGCTGGGTAGATGCTTTCAACCGGAAAGAGGTAGATGAACGGTGCCGCGATAAAAAAGACGTTGAGTGCACCGGTTGCAAAAAAATCACGAGCATCAAAGCCTGCATTCCACAATGGGGACCAGAAGGGAATCGACGGAAAGTTCTGCTTTAGTAAATTGAGCCGGAAGATAAACATTGCGTGGTCGTCAGAGAATATTAGCGATCCATCCGCGGCAAGAAAGAATGACCACAACAGCAGGGCGCTGACCAGTAGGGGCCAGATAGTAAGAGCTGTGCGCCATGTGCCGGAGCGCAGCAGTGCGAACATGGCGAAGCTTCCTACTATAATTTCACCGCGTATGCTTGACCCACTAAAGAGTCCCCACGGCCTAGCAAGCCAGTCAGAGAAGAAGATCGCAACAAGCCCAAGACTCCATACCCGCTTATCGATAAAGAGAGTGATTTTTGGTAGGCGGCGATCTCTGACCAGAGAAACTGCCGCGGTAAGGATTAAACACGCGGCCCCAGCAGCTATCAGATAACGACCGGCTGGGATCAGAGCAACGTCGCTCTTTTCCCACACGTACCAAGCACCACCTGAGAAGCCCAAGACAACAAGGAGTAGCCCAAATGACGCAAGGATGTGCATGATGGCGCAAACAACGTTTAAAGGGTGGTTGGACCGGACCGAAGAAAGGTCTGGCCCGCCAGTTTTGCCGAGGTGCAAGGAATCTAACCTCGGCCAGCTGAAGTGTAGCGTGAGAGGCTAAGCAGGTCAAAATCGGTTAATGACCCAGAGTAGCCCATAAAGCGCTGTATTATAGCGATTGACAGAAAATGGGAGCGAAATGCCACCGGCCAAGGATAGCGAACTAGCTAGGATCTTTATTGAAAAAGCCCTAAAGGCTTTTACTGTTTATCCAGTGTCAGTCGCTATGTATGCAAAGCTGTACAGGAAAGCTGTCTTTTTTGAATGATTTAGTGGGCTGGGGGCTTTTTGGCAGAGGGTTGGCGCAAGTTCTCCCCAAAGCGCGAACAGGGCTATAATAGAACGCCCTTCTAAATATGGAGAGATCCAGTACACGGGAGCAGTAAGGTATCTTTGAAAAGCTAAGCAGCTACTGCTTTAGCTTCGGTGCGGCTGTGTCTGCGACTCCGTAGTCTCTGTAGAAACTATCAAAGTTGAATACTGCATCAGAGAAGGAAGCTAAGGCGCGTACATTATCACGCTTATTGAGCGCTTCGAGCCCCTCAGCCATACGAGCCTTGATGGTATCAAAGTCTTGCGGTGCAAAATTTAGATAATGAGTGCCATCGTTCTTTTTGCGAGCCTCATACGCCTGGAGGCTTGAAACCAGATTAGCTACAGCACCGAGCGTTTCTCCCTGAGCGTATTGAATCAGACCCTGAAGAGCGAAATAGCGTGGGCTATCCTCTAAACGCTCACTGCACGAAAGGCACTGCGCTGCAATCTCTGAATCTTGGAAACGTAGAAAGAGGGCAGCGAGTGAATGATATGCAGCAGCTGCACTCTCTTGGCTGAATGAGGCCCAGTTGTGATTCGGGAAGAGCTCTTCAATATTCATTTTGTCAACAGCTAGCTGTAACGAACGAGCCTTAGCCGCAGCGGAAAGGGTGCTGATGGTTTCCAGAGCTGCTGGATGAATCAATGGCGATATCAGGTTTGAAGAATGCACCGTGTCACCATCCGCAATTGAATGGATCAGCGCATGCAGAATCATCTCGGTAACAGACTCAACCTTATCAGACTGAACAACGCTGAGCGCATAACGCGAGGTTGATACGCACAGCAGAGGCCATATATCGAAGCGATTTAAAGACTGCACGATAGACTCTGGCGATATCTCCGGCATGTCGGTAGCTACATCATCAGCTGTAGGAGTGACAATGACATGTTCGAGAACGCTGCGGTTTTCGATCTCTGCCACTAGCTTAGACAGGTCGGTGAAGCTAAAGGCGAGGGTAGTGTTGACGATCAGTACACGCTTACTAGCCGCGACGGCAGTGGCCTGAGAGAGTCCATCAACTAACGATTCAGCCGTAATCCAGATCCCTTGCGGAAAGCTATCTGGTGATGCCCGCCTACTGACCACGATGATGTCAGCAAATGACTTAACGTCACTAAGCATCTGAACTGTGTCTTGCACTGAGGAGTGCGAACCAGAGTCGTCTATTACTATCGCGCTGTGCATAACCCTGTCCTACCTATAAACAAAACCGATGTAACAACTCCGGCGCCACCTGTCCTTGTGGCTATTGTTTGATAGGATGCGAGGTCTTCAGAAAGAGTTCAGGTATTTTTTGGGAAGTCTTGAAGCCTAAAAATATAACCAAAAAGCAAATATAATCAATAGCTTAGCGTGATGCGTCCGGGTCGCTAGTTGGGACTAATGACCCCTCCATCTTGCAGTAATGTAGTATAACTGGAGCCAGGATCATGCCAGGTACGCCCCCTAAGCGTTCTCCAACCAGCAGCCCAATCAGCGTGAGCCACATCGGGTTCTTGATCTTTCCACCGATAATCTTACTGTTCAGAAAGTACTCAAACTTATGCAGGATGATAAGGTAGGAGAGCGCGATCACCCCCAGCTGGACTGACTGGGATACGCCGATAAAGAAGATAATCGTATTGCTAATTAAGTTTCCGATAATCGGCAGTAAGCCACACAAAAATGTAACTACCACTATCACGAACGAAAATGGCAACGGGGTGCCGATAAGATAAAGCACCACCAAAAACAGCCCCGTAAAAAAAGTATTCACGGCTGAGATAAGCACCTGAGCTCCCATTACAGTATGGAAGCTGTTAAAGAAGCGGGAGAAGCGCCTGCTTAAAGCGGATGTGAAAACTGAGTAGGCGTTATTTCGAAGCAGGTAGCTATCACGACCTAGATCAATTTCATTTTGAAAGAATAGGCCACACGTTACCACTAGCCCGATAATCACATACACAAACTCTTTAGTAAAAACTTGAGCAAACTTGGCGATATGGAGCAGCTGCGTTCTTACTTCCTCAACAACGAATGATTTAAGTGAACCAGGGTCGCTAAAGGGTACCTCGATACCGCGTTTATTGGCAAAATCAACAATAACCGGTATGGCTTTCTCAGCTGTTTGAGGTATGGCGCTGATCGCTTCCCCAAGGAAGTGAATAAACAGATAGAATAATATCACGGAGAGTATTGAAAAGAGCACGATCGACCATCCCCTTGATGCCACCTTTCCGATGTACGAGATGATCAGGAACCCGAATAGAACCGTGATAAACGCGGTGCTTAAACCGAAGTATACGACCCCAATCAAGAAGAGCACGATCGCCAAATACGACGCTCTTTCGACTTTGTAATGAGATATAGCGTGAGGAGCTAAGGTGGTGGTGTCGGACATATCTGTCTTACTCAAATTACCAAATTAGGCATAGCCACAGCCAGGTAGCCTTTGTCAGGTAGCCTTTGTCAGGTAGATTATTGCCCCGGCTGCCGATGCTGGTATGACTTGACGTGCACTGGGGTAATAAAACCCCCAACATTTAATCCCTACCACGGCAATCCTATTTCATTTCGCCTAAGAATACAAAGGCGAGCAGCTAACTTCGTTTTTACCGGATTAGTCCGCGATATCTGCGGGTGCTATCCATACCTGCCCACAGCAGCTCCATTAGAACATGCTACCAACCGAGAAATGCACCCGAACTGACGGCTCGCCGCTCTTCTCGTCCAGTGGTCGCCCAACGTCGAATCCAATCGGCCCAATCGGCGAAAGGTACTGAAACCCGATACCCACACTCTTTCTAATATCAGACAGTTCAAAGTCACGATGGCGTAGCCAGACGTTACCCATGTCAAAGAACAGGTGGGTATTAAGCGAGTCGGTCGCCAGATACTGAAATTGAGTCTTAGTTGCAAGCATCGTGTCGCCACCAATAACGGCACCGTCTTCGCCGCGGGGTCCTAGCGAGTTCTCGCGGAAGCCACGCACCGTTGTACGTCCTCCGAGATACATACGCTGTGTGATCGGGATCTCATTGGTATCTCCCCACGGCTGAGCTATTCCTCCACTGAGATCAAATCCTATCGAGTATCGCGACGAGACAGATGAGAAAGGGATAATTGCTGTACCACGAGCGATCGCTGAGCCAAAATTCGCCTGCGAGCCGAGTTCTTCAAACGCTAACTTCGGTTCAAATGAGAACGTATAGCCCTTTGTGGGAATCAACGGATCGTTTCTTTTGTCAAGTTTGATAACGCTAGAGAGGAAGCTAAGGCGCACTGAGCCATCATCAAGATCTGATATGATTGCGCCGGGAGTCACGTCTTGAAGATTATCAAATACCAGCGAGTGTCCAGCTGAGAAGGTTAGGTCGGATCTGAGCTGCCTGAATATGTATGAACCAACGAGTAATCGATCTAGATTGAACTCTTGCGTTGCAAGCTCTTGGCGCTGGTAGCGAACTTCCTCAGTTAAGCTGTAGTCTGAGTCAAAGAGAGCCGGGTCTGCGTATCGCAGACTGGTGAAACCTTGACTGATTAGTCCAGAGCCACTGGGGTTGATGTTGGGCTGATCAAAGTATGTGTCAACGCGTAGTGATAACGTTCGCCCATCGGCGAAGAGCGACTTATTTACAGCCTCACCAAAGGTGTGTAGTCCGAATTCAGAGTTTGCCCCGATTCCTAACTCTAGGGTTTGTAGTGGCCGCTCGACGACTCGTACCACTATAGCCTCACTCGGATCGTTAAATGCGCCATCTTGAGGAATCACTTCGACTCGCGAAAAGAGTCCTGAACGGAGTAAGTCTCGCTTGGTTGCGTTGATCTCGCTCGTGCGTAGGGGCTTATTAGCCTGTATGGCTGTTGAGCGAGTGGCAGTCTCCTCAGAGATGCGGATTAAACCCTCATACGAGATCGAAGACACAAAGGTTTGTGAGCCAGGCTCTACCGCGATTGTAATAGTCGAGAAGTCTTCAAGGGGATCGACCATCACAGATGGGTAAAGATAGCCTTCGTCTGTAAGGCTCTCAACTAGGGTATCCACGTATCGATTGAGTCGGGGTAGTGAGACTGGAGAACTTGGAGGGGGTGGTGCGGTGAGGGATGTTGGGTATCCGGAGACGACGAGCTCGTTAGCGCGACGCGGCTTTCCTTCAACTATAGTGAATTCAATATCGAGCTTCTCGCCTGAGGTGCGCGGTGTAATAGCATAATTGACAGCCACATCCGGAAAGCCCTCGTCTTGATAGACCGTAAGGATTGCTGTTTGCAGAGCATCAAGCTCATTAGGGATTGCATACTCAGGTTCGAGCGCCTTGACCTGGTCAGCCATGCCTAGCTTGGTCATGGCGCGAATCAACTTCTCACGCGAGATTTGTGAATTGCCTTTGAGCGAAACCTTCCGCACTGATATCGGAGACTCTTCGTTAATCGTTATGTTGTAGGTCAAACGGCCTGGAGTTGAGCGGTCTTCCGTGTAAGATACTTGTACGAAAAGGTAGCCCTGCTCTAAGTACATCTGCTCGATGTTTTGAACGAGCAGCTTAATCGTATTGTTGCCAAAGGGTCGTTTGCGCGTGAAGAGGTCGATGCTGTTTAGGAAATCATTCGAAGAGAAGAGAGTGTTGCCGGTGAAAACAAAAGATATCGGTTCGCGCAGCTCGATCGTTACAATGAGTGCGACGGTACCTGGGGTCGCCGAAGCACGGTAAGAGGGAGTGACTCGCGCAGCTATGTAGCCCTCATTACGTAGAGCCACAACTAGTTTTCGCTCAATAGTGTCTAGGACAGTTGTGGTGGCTAGAGTGCCTGGTCTGGCGATATCACGCGCCTCTTCTGACATCTCATTCACTAGGGATCCTCCCTCAAAGACTACTTCTGAGATCGTAGTAGGGGAGCCCTCATTGATTGAGAAATTCATGTGCCGACAGAATTTATCGCCCTCAGTACAGGCTACACTCACAGACGCGTCGCGATACCCCTGAGAGTTTAGGTAGCCTAAGACCTGATTACGAATAAGGCTCAAGCTCTCTTCTGTGTTGATAATTCGTGATGATGGACCAAGTCTTGCCGCAGTGAGAATACCATTCTCATTAAATTCGTTAAGACCAGCAAATGAGAATGAAACAAAGCGCGACTCTTCGGCCCACACTGTGTAGGTGAGATCCGAGCTCAGAATCGAATTCTTTTGCGTGCTGACGGTTTGAAAAAACGCGTTTATGTCGAGCGATGGAGTAAGTGCGTATACTCCACCGGCACGTGAGTTGCTGACTGAACTAAATAAGCTTTCTCCTACAAGAGTCAGTCGCGGAGAGATATTTTTTCGTGCAACGACAGCAGGCTCAATGGTGCCGGTAAACTGGTTGTAGGCTGGTTCAAACGAGAGTACATCGAGTCGTGTTAAGCTACTGAAGAAATCGCTAAAGCTGGAGAAACTGGTATCACTCGCAAAGAAGCGTTGTTCCGTGCCAAACTGTGAGTCCATCCTGCCTCGCAGCGAGCTCTCGCCGAGAGGACGAGATGAGGTGAGAATCAGCAGTAATTCACTCTGAGAGAGCCCGA
>Ga0315904_10012084_pt1 | contig 10939 bp, 31 predicted proteins | sample LakEriMetagenome_6_FD_203529 | JGI IMG/M metagenome (GOLD analysis project Ga0315904, IMG submission 203529) | Freshwater fungal communities from buoy surface, Lake Erie, Ohio, United States - Buoy 12 MA120 | ecosystem: Environmental > Aquatic > Freshwater > Lake | place: USA: Lake Erie, Ohio... | reverse complement strand
AAGGGAAGATCTTGATCGTCATCTTCGTCCTCAACCTTAGCAGCTGGAGCAGGCTTAGTCTTTAGACCTGCCTTTGACGCAGGCTTAGCATCCTCTTGCTTCGGCTCATACGTATCAAGCTCTACGTATGGGTTACCTGTGCGACCATACATGATTGACAAGTTAACCCAACCATTTGAGTTAGCGTGCTTCTTAATGAACGCAACAGCATCATCAACTTTTAAACTTAGGCGACCTACAACGTAGTCAGGTGCTGACTCATTTCGCTTGAATGAGAAACCATCAGCGAACACTCTTTCTTTCTTTTCAGACATATATATTAATTTAATTGGTTACAAATAATCTTGGATGTAATGATTGGCGACATTATCCCACGCCTCAGGTGCAAAAAACCTATTGTACACTGCAACTGCCTCAATGACCTTGCGCTCACCGCTCTCAATGAAAGCAGGGCTTGGTCTAAAGATACCTAACTGCAACGTCACCTTGTCAATGACATAGAACACTAAAGGCTTTCCAAACAACTGCTGATAGATGTATGCTTGGCTGTCATAGTTGTAGGCATAAGCAGAGTACTTGAACTTCTTGATGTCAGACGTTGTCTTCAAGTCAATAAGCTCCTCTGATCCTAAGATGTCAGTCTTGCCTTTCCATTCACGGCCAAACAATGTGGCGATTGCCGGTACCTCAAACTGATTACCCTCAGAATAGATGGCATCGTAGAAGTCAATGTTTGATTTCATAGCAGAAGCCCACGTCTCAACGGCCTCAACCTCACTCTTCAATAGAGCGAAGTCAAGACCATTAGTATCGCAGTAGTCTTTGTATATCTTGGTATTGCGAGTGCTTGCGTCAACCATATGCGCTACCTCAGCCTTGTCAGGCTCAGTGAGTAGCTGATGGAAGTAGCGACCCTCAGCAAAAGACTTATTGTCGGGGCGACTCTTACCAAAGTTCTTGGGATTGCTGAGCAATGTACCAATGTCGGAGTTGCTTAAGAACTGCTTGCCTAAAGCACCGTAGTAGTTCTCGTCATTTTTAAGTTGTTCTAGGATGTCCATTACCCGATAATTTTCTTGATTTCATTTAACTCTTTGTTGCTCATTTGATACTTGCGCTTGAGCTGAGCTACAATTGTCTCATAGCCATTGGCTTTGTTGGCCTCAACATATGCTGATACCTTTGCCCAATTGTCATCACCAACCTTGAGCCATGCTAACTCGGATGCCTCTTTCTTAGCCGGAGCTTTCTTAGCGACAGTCTTAGGCTCTTCATTTGTCTCAGGCAAATCCTCACCTGCATAGATGTAGTGACCAAGACCAAACATTGCCAGGTTCTTTGTCAAACATCGCATGAGTGTCTTGTTGATGTCAAACATTGTCGCAGCATCAACAGTCTTCACACCATATCGTGTGCTGTACTCATAAGGCTGAGCTTTCATAGCTTGGTTAGCACCATCCATAACAGGAAGCCACATATCAAGTGTCTCATCATTGATGGTGACTGAGGTCATAACCATATAGCCAAGTGTCTCGTCATAGAAGTATGGCTTGTTGGTGTTAGGGTCAAACACAACATTGTATGTTGCACTTGGATAGGCTTTCTTAACCTCACCCCAAGCCCATGCCCATGATAGGTAGGTAAGGTTGCTTTTCTTCTCAACTTTGTCGTTGACGTTAATCGCACTTAGCGTTTCAAATACTGATTTCTGCATTGTCTTTTAATTTAGATATTACTACTCGATAGTCCGGGTCTTCTTTTACTTTGAACGTCATTGACCGGACACCACCAATGATCGTTGAATGGTTGGTATCGTAACCGTTGTCTCTCATGAGCTCTTGGACTTGCGTAACTTTAATGTTTCTATCCATGCACATATAGTACAACAGTTGACGAGCATCAACCAATTTGCTTGTTCTATTCTTACTAAATAATTGTTCTCTCGTTATGCCAAACAACCTTGTAATGTTGTCAACATACTGATTAAATATCTCTCTCTTCATCGTTATCAAAATTTATATCAGTAGCCCTGATGTATACAAAGCCATCATGCACAATCTTCTTGGCGTTCTGCCAATGAAGTGGATAGGTTAAAGGGACTACATAGCGAACACCATCCTTAATAAATGTCCTGCCCAATGTCTCACCCGTAGCGCTATCAACAAGGTACTTACCCTCAATGTGTGCTTCTCTCTCCGTCATTGTTTAAATGTTTTAGAGTAGTATTGTTCTGAGTCAGTTATAAATTCTCTGTTTTCATAGGCAAATATTTCTCCTATTTCACAACCATCAAAATGTGCATTTACTATCTGCTCTTTCTCAATTTCAATAGCTTTATCAATGTCAACTTGGTATATAGCACCTTGAAGAGCATACATATACGATAAATATTCTACTGCTGTTTTCATTGTTCTTGTTGTTTAAAGGTTATCCGTATACAAATTCACCTAATGCCATGTACTGAAAGACAACATCACTTGATGCAGCATCGCCTCTCTCATCTCTCTCTTCTTGAAGGGCCCATAGCGCCTCATTAGCACATCGTATCAGCCCGGCTAAGATTGAGTCATAGCAAAGCTCCCCGATTGGCTCATCACCATCATCACCCTCAGCGTCATGGATAGGAACAACTGCTCCGTGGTCAAACACTGCATTGAACAATCGCTGACTGAATGGTGTGACGCCATCTTTAGGGTTGGTCTTGTTTACAATATCAAGAGCCTCGTCACTGAACTCACACCAATAGTTACTACCGCCCTCAATGGCAGTAATAAAGATGCCCTCGAGAACCTCTCGAGAGACATCAATTGTGATATTAATTTTCACTGAAAAGGTTTTTGAAAATCTTCTCCATCTTCGCTACATCTTCTTCCATCTCGTCAAGCTTACGAATGACTTCATTAGATGCCAGCATCAGTAGCTCAGCATGACTCATGCGATTGTAGATTAACTCCGATAGTTTACTAAGCGATGGCTCGGGGGTGTTGTTGAAGAAATCTCTTAAGACCTCAGATAGTTTTGATGCGAACTCATCTCTGCTCACACCAAGGGATTCATGGAACGTATCAGCTCCGTGGTTAAAGGTTACACTCATATTGATTGGATTAAATTGTTACACAAATATACGACATTAGAACGACAATGTCAACACTGAACACGAAAATATTTCACACCATCAACCTCAATTTGATGTGGCTGATACTTGCTAGTAAGTTCGTCAAACTTCTCAATAAACTCAGTGAGCTCATTGGAATTAAGGTAAAGCATACGGTCAATTAACTCTTGAATCTTCTGCTTGTTTACATAATTAGAATTCATAAATTATTTTTTTGATTAGATTATTGGTATAGTCCATGTATCCATCCATATTGATGCCAAACACATGGAATGTGAATGAGTCTTCGTATAAGAACTGAGCCTCGAAATGTAGACCACCGAAGACAAAGTCAGCGATGTCATCAAGATGCGTGAACTCAAGCACAACCTCCTCGGCTGTGTCTTTGTCAGTGATAATTACTGTTCGGGTAAACGGGTTAACTTTTGCTATCATTTGGTATTTATTAAGTGTTCGTAGTATCCTCTCTCACTATCACTGAGGTGGTCGGTAATGTCATTTGTTTTAGGCACCTCAATAACCTCGTATACTTTCTCAATCTCACGCTCGTACATAGACGCAGCGATAAGCATACCTATCCCAAAGCCTGCGAATAGGTATAGCAAATTCTCAAATCTCCTCATCGTCATCAAATGTTGTGTAGTAGTAATAGTCTTCGTTGTAGAAATAATCTAATAGGTCACGCTGATCTTCGATGTCTACATCCTGGCCATCGGCATCAACCCACTTGAGTGAGCGTAGATGCTCAACCAAGTATTCAATCTCACTGAAGTGTAGCAGTGTGTCTCCGTGGTCAACAACATAACCCTCAGTCATTTGCTCACCTGTCTTGTTACATATTCTCATTTGTAATCATCAGTTAGTTCTAAATCCATATTCCTTCCCTCATCAAAGATGGCGTCTTGTATGCGTTCACATATCCAATCACTATTGAGGGCATTGTCCAATATCTCATCCGCCTCCTCATCGGTGCAGTGATACTTCTCTCTCACATCCTCACGGCTCCACATATTACCTACATAGTATCCGTTGTTTCTTAATACTTCAAATGCTTCTTGTACTGTCATAGCTAATGTTTTAAAGTTCATCATCTAACTCGGGCATACCCTCATAAAAGAAATCAGGGCAATCACATGACTCCATCTCTCGCTTGCATGAATAGCAATGGATTACCTCATCGTCAAGTCTATGCAATAGAATACTACCGCAGTGACCACAGGTAACTAAGTTGATGTCAGTCTTGTTTAATACCTCACGCATGAGGTCTACTTGGTGTCTTAGTGTCATGCTAATAAGTTTTTAAGTGCTTCTTTAGTCCATTTACAATTAAAGAATTCAACCTCATCCTTGTATTTTGTTTGACTATCTGGAGTTACATATCTCTTTAAAATAAATCCATTAAACATCTCATAACGCTTATTAGTAATCTTATCACTTACAATCTCATAAGTTAATGCTACATTAAATCGTACAGCTCGCTCAGTTAATTGATATTTACTAGTTCCATAGTTGTAGATGAAAATTGAATCACTCCACCCATTGCCACCCGTAGCAATGTCACCACGATCGACACATAGCCTATGGCCAATCTCTTCCCTAATTTGCTCTACTAAGTTGTCAATGTACTCTCTGCGTTGTTGCTCCCATAACTTTTTAGTACGCTCAGCATCATCAGTCAAGTCTCTATGTCGTTGATTGATTGCATCAAGCGCATCAAGGTCAATGAGGCCACCTAATTTACTACTCGTCTTTTGGTTTCTACTATTGAACTCAGCTATCAAGCTGTCAATAATCTTTTGTTGGTTCTCTGTCATTTTATATAAGTAAAAAGTGTTATTGTATTTTCTCCATCATACCAAACCTCAGCAGTGCTATAAGCTATATCTAATTGAGGGTCTCTTGAATCAGTGTTATTACCAATGAAATCAATTGTTGCATCTTTGTTATCTACCAATTGTAGTAGATTGATTAACTCTTGTACTGTCATAGCTTCTCAATTACTCTAATTAACATTTCAGTTTCTTGTGAGTACTCAATACTCTCAGTTAACTTATCAAAGCCCATGTCTTTACATAGGCGCTCAAGTGCTGGCACACAATCATTGTATGTGTACTCATCCATGAACACAGCGACTAACTCAGCGTAGCCACCTCTCTCAAAAAATACTCTTACCATTACTTCTTTTTTGTTTCAGTTAATACTTGATTCCATTCATCATCAGTGAGGTGTGGCTTGAAGTTGTCTACTACATACTCAATGTCATAGTATATGTCATCATTGAGGTCACTAATAAGCCTGTCAACTGCATACTCTCTATCTTGCAATAGGTCATACTCAAAGCAAGTCATCTCAGTGTCATTGAGGTTACCACCCTTAGCAGTATAGATACCTGCGAAGTCCATGCCCATCTCATAGTAGCTACCCTCAGCACGAACATTGAACACCTTAGTAATCTCAGCTATCAATTGCAGTGGTGGTGACCATGCACTCGGGCCTTGAATGTTTAGGTAGCCATCTCCAATGTCTTGTATCTCAAACTCCCACCACTTTGTGCCATATAAATAGCCCCACTCAAATGAATTGTTAATATTAAGTGGCTTACCCAATACAAACTCACAAAAGTTAGTGAAGTAATCAAAATCACCATAACGCTTGAAGCGCTCGTCAATAGTCTCTAAGTCTTTTTGGTCACCGTAAAAGGTGACATTGTTGTCGCAATAATTTGGCATATCAATTAAATTAAATTACAAATCCACTCGTGTCATGCTTGGCCTTACCCTTGGCAACCAAGCCGATCACTACACCACGCTTGTCAGTGTAGCGCATATCATTCTCATCCCCGTCAATTACCTCATAGCCATGCCATGTCGTTGGTAACTGCTTGAACACAACAGCAACATTGCCACCCGCACGCAGATACTCTAAGCACTCATGCTCATTGTCCTCCGACCTTGAGAATGTCAGGTGATAAGGTGTGCCCAAGTATTTCATAGCACGCTTGAGGTTCTTGGTATAGTCATAGAACTGAATGTTAGTTAGTTCATTAAGTACATCAACCTTAAGTTTAACTTGAAGTAAACCAATAAAGTCAAGGTCGGAAGTTCCATTCAAGCGCATCGCAACATTGCGTTTGTTAGCACGCTTGAGGTCGTCATATAGCATGGACAAGAATGACTTGGTATCCGATAGGAACAAATCAGTTTTCTTTATCCTGGCATTTTGTACATTGAAGAATGCACCACGACCCGCCGTATTTAGACAGGCCGTAGCGCAACCTAATGATGCATGACCACACACATTCTTCCCAAAACTATTCTGCTTGTGAGGTGAAAGGTGTAGGATATAACTCTCAATACTATTCTTGGCTATCTTGGTGTTGCTCGTTCCCTTGCTCAGTAGTTTCATCTTCTTCTCTTGCTTGTTCACACTCATGGTCAAAGTCACTCATGAAGTCACCTTCAGTACGGTAACCCCACTCCTCTCTGACTGCGTCTCCTAAATCAAATTCAATGTTGACCTCGAAGCCACCTCTATCCATACTCTCATTTCGGTAGCCTAAGTCACCTAACTTGTCATTAAGCCAAGCACCTAATTTCTTTTCAATGAATTCAAGTTGTGCCTGAGTAAACTCATAATACTTTGGCTCACCTTTCGTTTCTTTCTTGAGCTCATTCTCAAGGTCATACTTAATCAATGACAAACTTGTTTGTAAGTTGTCTAATCGTGTTGCTAGTTGTTCTAAATTGTTCATTTTATTTTTAATTTAAGGTTTAACAATGTCCTCCATAATAAATCTTGCCATCGGTAGATAATATATCGTATCGTGTCTCCGAATCCGATGAGTCATCATCCATACCGTCTACCAACCCACGCCCATAATCAAATGATGCTTGTGATAATTTCTTGTCAAGTTCGTCAATAAAGAAATCTTCATTTTCAAACAGCCAATCTCTTACATCATCATCATCTATGTGTGAGGGGATGTTTATTTCAACCGATGCAATCTTATGGTATACTGCTCGTGTTCTTACAATTACTTTTTTCATAGTGTATTACATATATCCTTCGTCAGCCATTGATGTATAGCCCTTGTCAGTTACAATGATGTGGTCAAGTACCCTTATCTCAAGCACCTCGCCCGCCTTGATAAGTTGCTTGGTTAACTTGATGTCTTGCTCACTCGGTTGGGGGTTACCACTCGGGTGATTGTGCGCTAAGATTATTGAATGGCCACCTGCAAGCAGTGCCTTGGTGAAGATAACCTTGGCGTCAACTACAGTACCCGCAGTGCCACCACTTGATATCTTGCTGTATCCAATTATCTCATTGGCTCTATTGAGAATGATCATCGCACTCTCCTCAGTCCACAAGATTGTGTCAGCATCAAAGATTGAATAGAAGAATTGATAAGCAGTCTTGCTACTTGTCACTTGGTATGTTGAGCCATCGCCCGCTTTGCGCTCAACTCTAATTTTTAATTCAGGCAGTTGCATATACATTTACATTTAATAGTTCAAAAATATAGTTCGGCTCAAGCCCATGCTCAAGCATCACATCATCTGGCCACTCATGATTAATCACAATGCGCTCACGCATCAAGTCAATAACCTCGTGGATATAGTTCGCATCATACCCTTGATGCAGTAGTGCTTCACTTAAGCCCATGATATTCTTTTTTAAAGTAAGTAAATAGTTCTTGTTTAGTCTTGAATCGTGCAGTCCACATCGAATCTTGCGTGGCCCATTGTCCATCAACTATGCACGCATTTCCATCGGCAATGTACTCGTTGAATGCTTGTCTCATTTCTTCGTTGGTATTAGTATTTGGTTTCCGTCACGGTGAGGGCGTAACTCCCATGTGTAACCCTTGTTTAAGTAGAATGACTTGTGGTCGTCAATGTTTATGGCAATCATCGCTTTGCATCCACTCTGCGCAAAGACTTCTTTGAATGGCATCTTAAATAAGTCTATCTCAGCATCTTTCCCGTCATCATACTCATGGAACACAGCCCGTACAATAGGCTCTTGACTCTTGGTTGATGCGTCAATCATTGTCTTGACTTGTTGGCCCGTGAACTCAAGCATATCATTGAAGGGTTGCTCGGCTATGAGGTAGTCCAACTTATGCTTCCACTCATGGCACGCTACATCATATATTCTTTTGAACTCATCGCGCGTCACCTTGTATACCTCACGGTCAATGGGTTTGTCCGTTAGCATATCCCTATAATACTCAACAAATTCTCGTGGCAGTACCGAATAATAGTCATCTTCGTCAACATCAAATAATATATTGCCTTCCTCGTTAATAGTGTAGTATGAATGCGTGTCAGTTCCGTCAAATCCTTGATGTCCAAGCCACCCATTTTGTTTCATCTCAGTGATGAATGCTTCTAATACATCGCCACCTCTCGTGGCAATGTTCTTGTGTTTAAATTTTTTGTTCATGTTTATTTTAGTTTAGTTGTACGCATCGCAAAGTGTGTGTTTGTGCTTGCTTACCTTGACCTTTGGATAGTGTGTCTTGTAGGCATCACAGGTTTGATACTTTGTTGTCTTGCATGATGATAACAAAGCCAACAATGCAGTGGCTATAATCATGAGGTAAAGAAATAGTGTTCGTTTCATGTTTGTTTTATTTTATGTCAATTAATTCTCCGTTCCACTCCTTGCCATTGAGATACCACTGCCAATTGCGTTGGTATATGTTGACGCCTGGCAATGCGTTCAACCTTTCTTTAGTTGTGTTAGTAAGCCAACCCCGTGCGCATATTGATAGCGTACTCTCGGGGTCGTTGTACCTGTAAGCAATCTCGTTGCCATGTAAGGCCATGACTGTGACATTTAAAAGTTTGTACACTTGCATGTTGCCTTTCTTGAATGAGCGCCCTTGCATGAAAGCGCTCACTGCCTCGTTTGTTATCTTTTTCATTTGTTCTCTGCTTTATTTGTTTGTACTATCTGCCCAAACCGATACACCAAGCACGGTTGTCCAACCTATTAAATTGAATAGTGCAAAGCCATAATCTGCTTCGCTACTTGCAGTCAACGATAATAATAGTGAGCACAACACACCCACTAAACCTAATAGAATTAGGAATAAAATACTTTTTTTCATTTTTTCTTTGGTTTATTTTTAGTAGTTAGCATTCGCAAAAATTGAATTTAAAGATTGGTTTTGAGCATAGTCAACTAATTCAAATACATAGTCGGGCTCAAGTCCATAGCTATAAAGCACCTCTTCAGGATTTTCTCCGTCAAGTACACTTAATGACATATCTTCCAAGATTTCAATAATATCTTGCACGTTATTGCCTTGCATTTTAAGGGCTTTGTAAAGTTGGTCAGTTGTTCTCACTTTTTCTTTGGTTTATATTGTAAATACTTGATGAATAGCACTATGTTTAATACCATAGATAGATAGATGAATTCGCCAGTTGTCATGATTAAGAAAGTAATTTTGTTGCGTTAATTTCACCTAATTCTAACACGTCACTTTTTGCACTCGTGAGCGCACAAAAGGTCATGTCATGCAATATGTTAGCGAAGCGCTCAAAGCTTTTCTCATTCGCTTGCAAAGTTATTTTTGCATTGAATAGACCTGCGAATAGGTCGGAAACGTTCACGGATTCGCACCCGTCAATGTTCAACACCACGTCAAATTTGCGATTGAATGAAAATCCCTTTATACTCATTCCGTAGCGCTTCATATTGGCGCGCGCAGTTAGTATGCGATTGGCCAATGTCTGTGAAATTTCTCCAATGTTTACTGAATTGATTTCCACGTTAGAAACGTTTAATTTGTTCGCGCCTTGCACGAATTCAATACTTAATTTTGTAGTTTTTACTACGTTTTTAGCAACTTTTGCCATAATTGAAAAATATTTATAGGTTTGAGCACTGCATGAGCCTAAACCACGGGCACAAATTACCCCGTGACCAACATACGTTTGTACATATGTTTGCACCTACTTTTTCGCATTAATTACCCCGTTTTTCGTGGGTGTGTCGCACCCGATAGGTAAAATTTACCCCTGTATGTATGTACGCATTATTTCATTCGCTTCGCCTTGAAAAATTCACGCCTTTGTTGTCTTTCAATTCTTCGCTTTTCTTTAAACTCGTTTGTCTCAATTAACCTAACTACAGTATTTAAAGCCATGTCTTTATATGCCTCAACCCTTACTCGCTTTGCGCCGTTGGTAGTGTCTTTTTGGTTATAGTCAACTTTACGGGTTGTCTCAAAAGAATAAATTAAACTACCTTTATCAACTTTGCCCGATAAACTCGCTTTGTGTACATGTGTACATATTTGCGTTGTTGTGTTGTTGTTTCGTTGTCGTTTCATGGGGCTAAGTTAGGCACTAATTCGACAATAGCAAGTTTTAGTTCATTAAAGAATTTTATGGATGTCATAAATTTTCATTATACCTTAGTATCTATAAGGGTTTCAGAAGGGAAACGGGTTAAAAAAAATTTTCGGGTTGGTTGGGGTTGGGCTAATTTTACCACCTAGATAGGCACTTATTGTACTTTTTACAATAACTAATTTTTTGGATCCGTTTCGGTGACTTATTGTACTTTGTACCAAAACTAACTTGATACTTATTGTACTTATTACCATAACTAAATACTTATTGTACTTTGTACCATAACTAAAGGTAAGCTCTCTCACTTATTGTACAATGTACCATAACTACCACGCCAAACGAATGGAGCTACCTTATTGTACTATGTACCATAACTACTTATTGTACTTAATACAAAAAGCCCAAAAAATTGCAAAGAAATTTTTAAATTCAGCACCCCCCTATGTAAATAAAA
>Ga0315904_10012083_pt1 | contig 10940 bp, 11 predicted proteins | sample LakEriMetagenome_6_FD_203529 | JGI IMG/M metagenome (GOLD analysis project Ga0315904, IMG submission 203529) | Freshwater fungal communities from buoy surface, Lake Erie, Ohio, United States - Buoy 12 MA120 | ecosystem: Environmental > Aquatic > Freshwater > Lake | place: USA: Lake Erie, Ohio... | reverse complement strand
ATAGCGGATGTCGACATCGAGATAGGGCAGGATCAGCTTGTCCTTGATGAACTGCCAGATGATCCGCGTCATCTCGTCGCCGTCGAGGTCGACGACCGGGCCCTGCACCTTGATCCTGGCTGCCATCGCTCCGCTACTCCTTCGGGTGTCGAGCCAATCGTTCCGCGACCGTGCGGCGGGCCGCGACTGTTGTATCAATCCTCACCCCGGCCCGCGACGATGTCGCACAGCACGCCGGCCGCGGCATCGACCTGCGCGACGTCGATCCATTCGTCGGCCGTGTGCGCCTGCTCGATCGACCCCGGCCCGAACACCACCGCGGGCACGCCGGCGGCTGCGAAGATGCTCGCGTTGGTGCCGTAACGGGCGGCCACGCGGCGGCCTCCCCCCCTCCGCCGGGCGGCCGCCTCGAGCCGGGCCGTCCAGGATGCCGCGGTCTGCACGCCGGTGCCGTCCGGCAGGCCGGCGCTCTCGAGAAACGGCGGCTCGTGCTCGATGCGGGCGGCCGGGCAGGCCGCCAGGATCCGGGCGACCACCTCGTCGCGGGCGGCGGCCGGCGACTCGCCCGGCACCAGCCGGCGATCGATCTCGAGCACGACGCGGTCGGGCACGAGGTTCACCCCCGTGCCGCCGCGAACCGTTCCCAGGTTGAGCGTCGGCGGGCCGCAGGGATGATCGGCGTGCCGCGCGGAGAGTTCCGCGGCGAGCGCCTCCACGGCGAGGATCGCGCGACCCGCGTGATAGATGGCGTTTTCGCCCCGCTCAGGATGGGCGCTGTGGCAGGCGCGGCCGTGCACCCGCACGCGCCAGCGGACGGCCCCCTTGTGCTGGGTCACGAGATCGAGGCCGGTCGGCTCCGCGACGATCGCGAGCGCGGGCCGGCCGCCGACGAGCCGCCGCGCGGCGGCGTCGCCCGGCTCGTCGGACGCGTCTTCCCAAAGCCGCGCGAGCGCCTTGGCGCCGGAGAAGCCGAACTCCTCGTTGACCGTCGCGGTGAACACGACGGTCGCGTCGCGGGAACCGCCACGGAGCCGGTCGAGGGCCGCGAGCATCGCCGCCATGCCTCCCTTCACGTCACAGGCGCCGCGGCCGTAGAGCCGGCCGTCGCGAACCATGGGCACGAACGGCTCGATCGTCATGCCGTCGGCGGGCACCGTGTCCTGATGCGCGTCCCAGAGCAGGACCGGGGCCGCGGGCACCGTGGCCTCCAGCCGCGCCACCACGTTGTCGCGGCCGGGCGCCACCGGCTGTCGGGCCCAGGGGATGCCGGCGGCCGTGAACCGCTGCACGAGCCACTCGGTGACGCGGCCCTCGAGGTAGTCCGGACCGGACAGGTCCCGGCCCATCGGATTCACGCTGGGACGGCGGACGAGGTCGGCGAGCGCGGCGACGTGATCGGACATGCGAACACCCTACCAGACGCGGCCCCGCCGCTTCCCGCGTCAGTCGCGGGCCTCGACCGCGAGGCGCAGGTCGTCGAGGGACAGCGTGCCGGTGGCGCCGTTGAGCCCCGCCTGGAGGATGGCCTCGGCCGCCTCCGCCGGCACGTCGAGCCGGCCCTCGACGGCGGTCCACGTCGGCACCTCCGCATGCCACGGTCCGAGCGACCGCGATCCGAGGTAGCCGCGCCGCGCGTCGAAGAAGTGCAGCACCAGTCCGGCCGCCTCCGGTGGGCGCGTGCCGGGACCCACCCCCGCGAGCCGCATCCGCAGCGACACATGGACGGCGGCGATCGCCCGGCCGTCGACGGCCATGCCCTGCAGCATCTGCGCGGAGCGTCCCGGTTCGGCGTTCTCGAACTCGATGAACCGCCGGCCCTCCGGCGCGTCGCCGTCGACGACGCGGCTGCGACGCTGGTAGTGCCAGCCGTCGGCCTTGCCCGGCGCGACGGTCGACCGCTCGAACCCACCGTTCACTATTGTTGGCCGCGACGGATCCGCGCGCATCCGCCGGTCGGTCTCGGCGGCCCCGGTCATCGGCACGAACAGCGTCGGCACGAGCGCCGTGTCCACGAGCCGACCGTCGCGCTTCTCGAAGAGGTGCAGCACCTGCTGATACTGCTCGCCGAGCGGCACGATCAGCCTGCCCCCGTCCGCGAGCTGGTCGACGAGCGGCTGCGGCACCCGCTCCGGGGAACAGGTGACGATGATCTTGTCGAACGGCGCGTGCTCGGGCCAGCCGCGAAAGCCGTCGCCGATCCGCACCCGGACGCGGTCGTAGCCGAGCCGGCCGAGCGTGGCGGCCGCGGCCTCGCCGAGCGGTGCGACGATCTCGACCGTGAAGACCTCGGCCCCGAGTTCCGCGAGCACCGCCGCCTGATACCCGCTGCCCGTGCCGATTTCGAGGATCCGATCGGTCGGCCGCGGATCGATCGCCTGCGTCATGGAGGCCACGACGAACGGCGGCGAGATGGTCTGCCTGTGGCCGATGTCGAGCGCCTGGTCGAAGTAGGCCGCGCGGACGTGCTCCGGCTTCACGAACAGGTGCCGCGGCACCCGCCGCAGGGCGTCGAGCACCCGCTGGTCCGTGATGCCCTCGCGGGCGAGGTCCTCGTCGACCATCCGCCGGCGGCTCGCCGCGTGGGGATCCGGCTCGAGGCCGCCGGCGGCCCCACACGCCGTCATCACCGCCACGATCGTCGCGATCCGGATGCCCACGAATCGCACTATACCGGTAGCGGAGCCGGATCGTTTCCGGGCCGGCTCGGCGAGTGATACGATGCTGTGTCCGCCCTCCCGAGGACTCGTCCGATGTTTGGCTTCGTGGTTCCGTCGCCCCGCGGCGCCCTGCTCGCGGCCGTGGTTCTGCTCGCCGCCGGCGCCCGCGCGGCCGATCCGTCGCCGCGGCAGGGCGACGAGGCGCAGATTCGCGCGGCCGCCCAGGCCTACCTCACCGCGCTCGAACGCGGCGACGGCAAGGCGTGTGCTGCCCTGTGGACGCCCGACGGCGACATCGTCGACGACCTCGGCGCCGTCCTTCCCGGCCGCGACACCGCGGCCGCCGCGGCTCCGGCGCCGGCCGGCGCGGCACGGCCGGACGTGAGGATCAGTGACACGAAGATCCGCTTCCTCACGGCCGACGTGGCCATCGAGGACGGCACGATCGAAGTCGGGCCGGCGGGCGCAGCGCTCACCGGCCGGTTCAGCGCGACCTGGGTGCGGCACGACGGCGCCTGGAAACTCGCGGCCCTCCGCGAGGCCCGGGCAGCCGAGCCGTCCGGCGCGGCGAGCCTCGAACAACTCGCCTGGATGGTCGGTGATTGGGAGATCGAGCGGAAGGCTCGGGCGGCGGATGCGCCCCTGGCGCCCGACGCGGACGAACGCCCGACGTTGCGGCTGGCCGTGAAGTGGAACGACACGAAGACGTTCCTCGAGCGGGATCTCGCCATCGGTCCGGCGGCCGGCGCGAGCGGCCCCACGATGACGATCTCGCAGCGCATCGGCTGGGAGCCTCTGTCACGATCGATCCGATCGTGGGCGTTCGGCTCCGACGGCAGCCATGCGGAGGGCACCTGGCACCGTGACGGCGGCTCGTGGATCGCGCACGTCACCACGGTCCGTCCCGACGGCAGCCAGGTCGGTTCGATCAACATCTACACCTACGACGGCGCGGACCGCTGCGTCTGGAGGTCGATCCCCACCCACGTGGGCGCCGATCACGCGCAGCCGATGTCCGCCACGCTCGTGCGGAAGCCGGGGAGCGCGTCACGATGAGACTCTCGTTCACCACGACCATCTGCCTGGCTGCGCTCGCCGTGGCCTCCGGCGCCGGCCTCGGCCGGATGCTCGCGGCCGATCCCGCCCCCGGGGCGACGGCCGCCGTGGCCGGCGATTCCGCGGCGGACGATCTCGCCCGCAAGGCGGAGATCATGAACAGCACCCGCTGGCGGCGGGCGATCTTCGAACTCGGGGAATGGCTGTCGACGCAGCAGATCTACACGCCCGACCAGGTGCACGCCATCAAGGCCGACTTCAACCGCCGCGTCGCCGGCATGTCGTCGTACGAACTCGAGTACCTGCTCGACGATCTCGATGCGAAGTTCAAGGTGATGGACACGCCAGAGGCCAAGGATGCCCGGGCCTGGGTCGGTCAGTATCTCGCCGCGATGTCCGACCAGAAGCGGGCCGAGACGCTCAAGGACGTGCCCGACGTCGTGAAGATGAGCGCGGGCCAGCTCGAGCAGGAGATCGGCAAGATCGAGGCCGAGCGGAGCCGGCTCCAACAGCGGCAGTCCGCCTTCGACCAGGCCCGTGCGCAGCAGGTGCAGCTGGCGGAAGACTCGCGAAAGGAAACGGCCGCAGCGTCCGCCGCCGCGATGGCGCAGGCGCGGGCCTCGTTCTCCCCCTACCGCAGCCAGGGTTCGGGCCAGACGCCGTTCGCCAACGTGCGCACGGGCGCCGACATGGAGTTCATGGGCTGGGGCTTCGGGTTTTTCTGACTGTACGGCTGCCGGGCCATCCATGGCCCCGGCAGCCTTCCCGGGCATCCGCCCGGAAGTGAGCGACGCCTCCAGCGTCGCGGCCATACGGCCGTGTCACCCGCGCACACAGGCCATCCATGGCCCCGGCAGCCTTCCCGTTGGCCAGGAAGCCCGAAGCGCGAGCGCCGGGAATGCAGGTGGAACGCCGCACGACTCCGCGGTGGCCAAAGGAGGTGGCGTCCCGTATTCCCCGCGCTCGCGCTTGGGGCTTCCTGAATGTGACGCCGAAACCAACGACACCCGAATCGACGACTCACGGAGGGGTCGACCGGGGAACTCGGAGGAGCCGGAGCATCGCGATCAACCAAATCGTGATCCATCGCCCACGAGCTTCCTGTGAGCGATCCGGAGGCGACGGAGGGTTTCCCGAGCGGCCCCGGCGCGTCTGTGGACCTTCGGCAGGCGATCCGCATTCCCCGCGCCCCCCGCCTGGGGCTTCCCGGCGGGCTGACGCGGCTGCCACGGCGAAATCGGTTTCTGCGACGGCGGGGCGAACGGCGGAAAACAGGCGACCGGATCGGGCTGTCGGCGGGCCGTGGGGATCTGGTATTTCCCCCGCTGTCCCGCGTCCCCCGGCGCCACCTCATGCCCACCGGCGATACCGCACCGCCACCACCCATCGCGCCCGTCGGCGACCCGCGGCCCCGGCCGCGCGTGTCGGTGATGCTGCCCACCCATCGGCCCGACGCGCTCTTGCGCGACGCGCTCCGCTCCGTCCTCGTGCAGGCGTTGCCCGCCGACCAGATGCAGATCGCCATCGTCGACGACGGCTCGCCCCCCGGCACGGTCGAGGACATCGTCCGCGGCGTGGATCCGGCCGGACGGATCGAGATCCTCCGCCACGAGGAACGCCTCGGTCTGGGGGGCAACTGGAACCGGGCGATCGCGCTGTCTCGCGGCCACCTCGTGCACCTGTTGCATCAGGATGACTGGGTGCTCCCCGGGTTTTATTCGCGGATGCTCCGGGCGTTCGACCGCGAGCCCCACATCGGCATGGCCTTCTGCCGCAGCCGGATCATCGACGGTGCCGGCCGCAGGCTGAAGGTGAATTCCCGCCTCCGCTGGTGGCCGGGAGTGCTTCACGATTGGCTGCCGCGGATCGCCGAGAGGCAGCGGGTGCAGACTCCCGCGGCGGTCGTCGCCCGCGCCACCTACGAGACCCTCGGCGGATACCAGCCCGAGTTGCGGATGGCGCTCGACTGGGAGATGTGGGTGCGGATCGCGGCACACGCGCGGGTGTGGTACGAGCCGCGGGCCCTCGCCGTCTATCGCCGTCACGCCGCCAACGAGACCGCGCGGCTGGTTGCGGCGGGCAAAACCTGGCCCGACGTGGCCGCCGCGATCGCGATCAACGCCACGCGCCTGCCCGTCGGCGCCCGCGACCGGGTCACGGCGGCGAGCGTCCGCTGGCACGTCGCGTCGGCGTTGCGATCCGTCGAGGGGTTGATCGTCGCGGGCCGCACCGAGCAGGCGATGGAGACGCTCTCCAGAATTCCCGACCTCGTCCGACTGATGCCGGGAACGCCGCTTCCCTCCCACGTCCGCCGCCGGTTCTCGACGCTGACGCGGCACGTGGCCCCGTTCCGCAAGACCGACCCGGACCAGGCAGGGCTCGCCCGGTGCGCCTGAGTCACACGGCCCCGGAAATCGCCCGCTCCGGGCGGTTCGCGGGGCCCGGGCGTGGTTCGGGATTGCGGCCCAATGAGGCGATCTGTATCGGTTTCGCGACCGGAGTGCCCACCATGCCCACCGCCCCCCGACTCTCCGCGCCGTCACTGCGGCGGCTGTCCGTGGTGATCCCGGCCCGCGACGAGGCCGGGTGCATCGCCTCCACGGTGGAGCACCTGCACGTCGAACTGCGGCTCCATGACATCGATCATGAGATCGTCGTCGTCGACGACGGCAGCTCCGACGGCACCTGGGACATCCTGGCGGCGACCGCGGAAAGAATCCCCGCGCTGTCGCCGGTGCGCAACCCAGGTCCGCACGGATTCGGCCGCGCGATCCGCCAGGGCCTCAACACCTTCACGGGGGACGCGGTCGTCATCATGATGGCCGACGAGAGCGACGATTGCCGCGACGTGGTGCGCTACTGGCGCAGCCTCGAGGAAGGCTACGACTGCGTGTTCGGCAGCCGCTTCACCAAGGGCGGCGGGACGATCGACTATCCGTTCGTCAAGCGGATCCTCAACCGCGCCGCCAACCTGTTCATCCGGCTGTTGTTCAGCATCCGCCTGAACGACACGACCAACGCGTTCAAGGCCTATCGCCGCGAGGTCATCGAGGGATGCAGCCCCGTGATCTCGCCACATTTCAACATCACCGTCGAGCTGCCGCTGAAGGCGATCGTCCGGGGCTACTCGTGGACGTCCATCCCGATCACCTGGCGCAACCGCCGCACGGGCCTCGCAAAACTCAAGATCAGGGAGATGGGCAGCCGGTATCTGTTCATCGTGGCCTGCGTGTGGCTGGAATGGCTGCTGACGCGGGACGACTACCGCCGGACTCCGGCCGCGCCGGCGGGGGTGGCCGAAGGCCGCCCCGACGTTCGTCGGGCGGCCTGACCACACCCCCCTGCCTCCGGCGGCCCGGCACCACGGGGATTCTCCGCCTCGGTGGCACCGTCCCGCGGCAAAAACGACCCATCTCCCCGCGGCGCGGCCCCGTCGGTATAAATTGAGGCCGAAGTGCTCCGAATGGCCGGAGGCCCTGTGCCTCCGGCTTTTTTGGGCCGGACTTCGTGACAGATTTCACGAAGTCTGTTTTTTCGGCCGATTTCCGCAGTTCATCCCCGACCCGAGGCCGCCGTGGACGCCATCCTGCCCGTCCTGCTGTTCGTCGCGATCGCGGCGGCGGTGTCGGTCGGCCTGGTCGTCTTCGCCCAGCTGGTGGGCCCCCGCCGCTCCGGGGCGGTCAAGGAGATGCCCTACGAGAGCGGCATGGACCCCGTCCACGACACCCGCCGCCGGTTCGACGTCCGCTTCCACCTCGTGGCGATCACGTTTCTCGTGTTCGACGTCGAGCTGTTGTTCCTCTATCCATGGGCCGTGGCCAGCCGCTCCCCGGCCGGCGTCGATGCGGCCGTGGCCGGCGGCCTCGTCTCGTGCCGGGGCCTCGTCTTCGCCGGGGCGATGCTGTTCACGGCGCTCGTGATCGTGGGCTTCGCCTACGACTGGCGGAAGGGGGTGTTCCGATGGCGGTAGGCTCACCGAAGCTCGAATTGCCCGAGAACGTGTTCGTCAGCAAGCTCGACGAGCTGGCGAACTGGTGCCGCAAAAACAGCCTCTGGCCGATGCCCTTCGCCACGGCCTGCTGCGGCATCGAGCTCATGGCCACGGGCGCGAGCAAGCACGACCTCGCCCGGTTCGGGGCGGAGGTGTTTCGGTTCAGCCCGCGGCAGTGCGACCTCATGATCGTGGCCGGCCGCGTGGTGATGAAGATGCTGCCGGTGCTGCAGCGGATCTGGCAGCAGATGCACGAGCCCAAGTGGTGCATCTCGATGGGCGCCTGCGCCAGCACCGGCGGCGTGTTCGACACCTACGCCGTGGTCCAGGGCATCGACCGCTTCATCCCGGTCGACATGTACGTTCCCGGCTGCCCGCCGCGGCCCGAACAGCTCATCCAGGCGATCATCGACCTCCAGGACAAGATCCAGCGCGAGGGCACGATCACCGGCCGCGAGTTCGACACGGCGGGCCGCCAGGCCCGGAAGCGCGCCCTCGTCGAGATCGCCGCGCCGCTCTCGCTCGACGCCTCCCGTAATCCCGTCCTGCAGCGCGAACTCGCCGCCGCGGCCGAGTCGGCCGCATCCCGCACCTGACCGTCCTGCCCGCCCCGATGCCCTTCATCCCTCCCGCCGTCGACGACGTCCTCGCCGCGCTCGGCGAGCGCTTCGGCCGATTCGAGACGTCGACCAACCGGGGCCAGACGCGGGTCATCGTGCCGGAGCCCCGGTCGTTCGAGGTGCTCGCGTTCCTGAAGGACCGCGGCTTCGACCTGCTCGTCGACGTCACCTGCGTCGACTACCTCGACTACAAGGGCGCCAAGCACCGCTACGGCCTCGTCTACCTGCTGGCGAATACGGCCACGAACCAGCGGCTCACGATCCGCGTGTTCGTCGACGACCCGGAGCCCGCCGTCACGAGCGTCGTGCCGCTCTGGGAGGGCGCGAACTGGCTCGAGCGCGAGGTCTGGGACCTGTTCGGCATCCGCTTCACGGGCCACCCCGATCTGCGCCGCCTCGTCATGCCCGAGGAGTTCACCGCCCATCCCCTGCGGAAGGACTACCCCCTGCAGGGCCGCGGCGAGCGTCACAATTTCCCAGTCATCACGCGGGATCACAGCTAGCCGCCCATGTCCATCGCCCCGGCATTCGACGTCACGACGAACGGCCCTGAAGCGGGCGCGCGGTCCGAGGACTACCTCTGGACGCTCAACTTCGGCCCCCAGCATCCCGCCACCCACACGACGCTGCGCCTGGTGCTCAAGCTCGAGGGCGAAAGGGTGGTCGATGCAATGCCGGAGATGGGCTACCTCCACTCCGGCTTCGAGAAGATCGGCGAGCACCTCACGTTCAACCAGTACGTGACGGTGACCGACCGGATGAACTACATCTCCCCGATGGCCAACAACGTGGCCTGGCACCACGCCGTCGAGGCCCTGCTCGGCATCGAGCTCACGCCGCGGTGCAGGTACGTCCGCACGATCATCGCGGAGCTCGCGCGGCTCAGCGACCACCTGCTCTCCAACGGCGCCGTGGGGCTCGACACGGGGGCGTTCACCTTCTTCCTCTACGCCTTCTACCAGCGTGAGGTGATCTACGACATCTTCGAGACGCTCTGCGGGGCGCGGTTCACGAACTCCTACACCCGCGTCGGCGGCGTGTCGCAGGATTTCACGCCGCTGGTGATCGAGAAGATCCGGGCGTTCATCAAGACCTTCCCGAAGACGCTCGACGACATGGAGCGGTTGCTCACGCGGAACCGCATCTTCGTGGACCGCACGAAGGGCGTCGGCGTGCTCACGAAGGAAGAAGCGATCAATCGCAGCGCCACCGGCCCCGTGGCCCGGGCCAGCGGCGTGACGCGGGATCTCCGCAAGGACGAGCCCTACCTCGCCTACGCCGACCTCGACTTCAAGGTGGCCTGCGCGAGCACCGGCGACTGCTACGCCCGGTATCTCGTGCGGATGCAGGAGATGCGCGAGAGCCTGAAGATCGTCCAGCAGGCCCTGGAAAACCTGCCGGGCGGTCCGGTGAACGTGGGCATCGACCAGCGGACGGCGCTGCCCACCAAGAAGCAGGTGTACTCGACGATCGAGGGCACGATCTCCCACTTCGAGTTGTCGATGGCCAACCGCGGCTTCGAGGTTCCCCGCGAGGAGACGTACGCCGCGATCGAGGCTCCCAACGGCGAACTCGGCTTCTACATCGTGGGCGACGGCAATGAGACGGCCTACCGGGCCCGCTGCCGCCCGCCGTCTGTGCTCCACTTCGCGCTCTTCCCGTACCTCATCCGCGGCCACACGCTCTCCGACGTTGTGGCCGTGCTCGGCAGCCTCAACATCATCGCCGCGGAGCTCGACCGATGATCACGACTGCCACCTCGACACCGGGGATGGTGGGGCTGCCCATGCCCTCGAGCCGGCGTCGCTGGCCGAACGCAAACGCGAGGACGGGGTCGTCCGGACCGTCGAGCCGGCGTCGCTGGCCAGCGGAGCCAGGAAGGCGGAGCGCAGGCAGCGTCGAGCGAGCGGAGGCCAGGATGGCCGCAGCGAGCGTCCGGGCGAGGCGGTTCGGACGACCCTGTCCGCAGATCGCCGGAGAGCGCCCATGATCGCCCAGCGAAAAATCCTCACCGACGAGATGGTGGCCAAGATCGAGGCGCTCGCGCCCCGGTATCCCAACCGCCGCGCCCTCACGCTGCCGGCGCTTCACATCGTCAACGCGGAACTCCGGCACGTGCCGATGGAGGCGGTGGTCGAGATCGCCCTGGTGCTGGGGCTCGCACCGGCCGAGGTGCAGGACACCCTCACCTTCTACCAGTTCTTCCACCAGGAGAAGCCGCACGGCAAGGTGCGGGCCTTCGTGTGCCGGTCGGTGTCGTGCGCCCTCCGCGGCGGCGACCACCTGCTCGAGCACCTCTGCCACGCCTACGGCGTGAAGCCCTACGGCACGACGCCCGACGGCGAACTGACGATCGAGCCGGCCGAGTGCCTCGGGGCCTGCGACTTCGCCCCGTGCATCCTCGCCAACGACGACCTGCTCAAGAACATGACGCCCGCGGCCGCCGAGGCCGAACTCAAGAAGCCCCGTGCGAGGGCCACCTGACATGACACCCTTCAAGCCCGTCCTCCTCGAGGCCGTCGGGGTGCCCGACGGGCACACGATCGCGAGCTACAAGAGCCGCGGCGGCTATGCGCCGCTCGAGAAGGTGCTCGCCGAGAAGCAGCCGGTCGATGT
>Ga0315904_10012081_pt1 | contig 10940 bp, 24 predicted proteins | sample LakEriMetagenome_6_FD_203529 | JGI IMG/M metagenome (GOLD analysis project Ga0315904, IMG submission 203529) | Freshwater fungal communities from buoy surface, Lake Erie, Ohio, United States - Buoy 12 MA120 | ecosystem: Environmental > Aquatic > Freshwater > Lake | place: USA: Lake Erie, Ohio... | reverse complement strand
TTACTAGATCGCTTTCGTTAAACGAAAAAGCTACGGCAGACACCGCTTTGCGGAAATTGCAGTCTGTTATGCGTAACAATGCAAACACTAATTATGGCGCAAGACTGGCCTCAGTTCGAGCATTAGAAGAAGCGGGTGGAAGACCAATTTTGCCGCAACTTGCCGGACAAGCATTAAGCGACTGGACGCCGAGAGGAATTCAAAGAGCTACAGCACCCACGGCTGGCGCAGGATTGGCATTGACCGGAAACATACCCGCTGCATTAGCTTTTGCGGCGATGTCTTCCCCAAGAATTGTGGGCGAGACAATGTATGGCGCAGGAAGATTAGCCGGGCTTTCTGACAATATGGTATCCCCTGAAGTTATTAGAGCATTAAGACAAGGCGCGTATAGAACAGCACCAGTTTTAGGCGCACAGTAAAGGAAGCAAGATGGCACGTAACGGCAGTGGAACCTATAACCTACTCACAAATAGCTGGAACCCGGCAACTAACGGGAATTCTGCTACAGCGGTGGATTGGCAAAACCTAATCAATGACGTAGCCGCAGCACTTACTCAGTCTTTGAGTGCAGACGGTCAAACGCCAATAACGGGAAACCTAAACGCTGGAAACAACAAAATAACCGGACTGGCGGCGGGTACTGCAACGGGAAATTCTTTACGCTGGGAACAGCTTTTCAGCCAAGGGCAACCAGTTACCTTAGCTAGTGCAGCCACTACGGATATTGGCGCAGAAAATACGGTATTACTTAACATTTCCGGCACAACAACAATAACGAGCTTCGGGACGAACTATAACGGTCCACGCTATCTAAAATTTAATGGCGCTTTGACTTTAACGCACAACGCCACTACCCTGATACTACCGGGTGGAGCAAATATAACCACGGCGGCGAATGATAGAGCAATAGTTGTACCTAATGGAACGCCTGCAAACGGTTGGATAGTTTTTGCTTATCAAAAAGGTGACGGCAACCCACTAATGGCGGATGGATTTGTAACGCCTCCAAAGCTATCAACCGGAGCGCCAACATGGGATACAAGTGGAAATTTAGGTGTAGGAGTTACAACCCCAACATATAAAGCACATATTGCAAATAGCGCGTCCAATGCTGTAGGTGTATACAGAGATTTGGATGTAACTATAGTGGGAGCGGCTGCTACTAACATTGAATTGGGCGCAAGAAACGGTGCCGCATTCACACCGGGCGCACAAATTATTGGTACATTAGATAACCCGGCAACATCAGGATCAATATCAATCAGTACAAGATCAAGTAATACATTAACTGAACGCGTAAGAATTGCATCAAATGGGCAACAAACAAGCGTTATTCCTGGTGGTTCAGTTTTATACCCTGAATATAAATGCAGAGCTTGGGTAAACTTTAACGGTACAGGTACGGTGGCAATACGCGCAAGCGGTAATGTGTCAAGTATTACTGACCAAGGAACAGGAAATTATACGGTTAATTTAACCACGGCAATGCCTGATTCAGATTATTCAATCTGTTATGGATTTGATACTGATTCTGACAATGTAAATCAATTTGCTGTTTCTGCTACACCAAGAAATGTTTATGTTCAACAAAGCTTAAACACAACGACAAATTTTAGAGTTTTTTGCGGGTCTAATGCTTCGGTTGGTAGTACAGCCTTAGATTTTCGAGGTATTTATATTTCGGTTTTTCGTTAAGGTCAATTTATGAGCCAAGTGATTATCTACAAACAAGAAAACGGCGTATTGGCAATAGTGCGCCCCACTGAAGAAGCACTTGCTAAGTACGGTATTGAAGCTATTGCATTCAAAGACGTACCGGAAGGCAAGCCGTTCAAAATAATCGACGCTGCTGATGTTCCTACAGACCGCACAGACCGCGCATACTGGACGTGTGATGACGAAGATTTGACGGACGGAGTTGGAGCTGAGTGGAATACATTTCCAGAGGTGACAAATGATTAAGATTGATAAAACATTGGCTCCTGCGCCAGTCTATACATGCTCACCGTGGCAAATACGCAAAGCGTTAAACGCTCAAAACTTACGCGATGCCGTAGAAAGCGCTGTTGCAGCATCGAATGACCAGTCATTAAAAGATGGCTGGGAATTTGCAACGCAATTTCGATCGGATGATCCTTTTGTGATTAGCATGGGTGCAGCATTGGGCAAAACCGAAGAAGAAACCGCAGCGCTGCTTAAGTATGCTTCTACTTTGTAAAGAGGCATTATTTACATTTCCAGACAGTAGCTAAAAATGTACTATTTGAGGTATTTGCGTGCAGGTGTAGAGAACATGGTCGAAAAGGCAAACCGTTCATTGGTTGTTAAGTATGAGGTGCCTTTCACCTGGCTAATGGGTATGGCTGGAACGCTGGCCGCTACCCTATTCTATGCTGGCTGGCAGGCTTCTGGGCTCAAAGCTCAACTTGAAGACGCGGTAAGGCTAGGTAAGGAAGTCGTACAACGTCAAAACGTGCTCGATCAACATATTATAGATCTTAAAGTCACAGATCAGCTCACCACTGCTAAAATTGCTCAAATTGAGCAACGATTAAACCGGGTGGAAAAATGACATACCTTATCAGCTTTTTCATAATGGCCAATGGCGCGATAACGCAACCAATAACCACGGTTCACGGTTCGCAACAAACGTGCGAACAAGCTAAAGCAAAGCTGATGAAAGAAGTCAAAGAATACAAACTTGTTGCCGTATGTCTGGACAGATAAATGGGGCAGGAGCTTATTAACTGGGTGTTCGCAGCGGCTGGGGCGGCGTTTGGCTGGGTAATGAAGATTATCTGGGAAGCCATTACCAGTATGCGGGCAGACATTAAAAGCAACCAAGACCGCCTACAGTCAGACCTAAGAGATATTGACCAAAAGATGCACGATGACTTTGTCAGACGTGACGACTTCAAAGACGCGATAACCGACATTAGAGGCGATATGCACCGAGGTTTTAATAAGGTGGACGACACGCTTGGGCTTCTTTTCAAAAAACTTGATAAATGATTGTTACCCTAAAACGTGGAAACAGCACAGACCAAGGAACTTTTAGCCGCCTGCATTTTGGTGGCAATGTTGTTTATGCCGTCGAACTTCCATGGCGCGACAACAGACGACAAGCAAGCTGCATACCCCTGGGCGTTTACCAGTGCGCCTTAGTCAATAGCCCACGATTCGGGCGAGTTTATGGGGTGCAAAACGTGCCCGGACGTAGTCACATACTCATACACGCTGCAAACCTGGCCGGGGATATAACCGCTGGCTGGGTAACGCAATTGCATGGCTGCATTTCACCATGCGAAAAACTAGGCGCAATTAAGATACCTGATGGACGTATGCAACGCGCCGGGCTTGTTTCACGCCCTGCACTTAGAAAGATGATGGACTGGGCAGGCGGTAAGACGTTTACTTTGGAGGTGACATGTTGAGCGCCATTTTAGCGATTTTAGGTTCAAGCACGGTAGGTAGTCTTATCGGCGGCATATTCGCTTTCTTGAACAAAAAAGCCGACATTGAGATCAGACGACTTGACCAAGCCCACGAGCTAGAGTTGAGAAAAGAAGATAGAGAGTTGGCCAAAGTCGAAGCCGAGGGCAGACTACAGGTGGCAGTCGCTGAAGCCGAAGGAAGCATAGAATCGGCAAGAATGACGGCAATAGGGCAAGCGCACCAAGCCGATAATTTGGACGCTGAGACGGTTAAAAGCGCGGGTAGTTGGGCATGGCTGCTGATACTCACGGACGCGTTCCGACGCATGATACGGCCAAGCCTGACGCTGTTATTGGTAGGCATGGCGTTATACTTAAACTGGCTATTAGTCGAACGCTTAGGGGCGGGATGGGAAACCCTGAGCATAGACCAACGATATGACGCGGCCATGCAGGCTTTCGCGTGGCTGACCGGACAGGCCTCGGCTGTGCTAGGGTATTGGTTTGTCAGTAGAGGTCAATCAAAATGAATCCGAGAGAATTTATTAAGCAAGAAGCAGAGCATTTTTTTGAGTGGTATGACTCAGAAAAAAAAAAGTACGTTACTTATACCTCATGCTTATTATTCGCTGAGTACATTGCCAAAAAAATAGAACAAAAAGAGCACGAGAAGTAAAGTCTTTCACTCCAGGCTGGCTCGCCCAGCAATTCACCCGGCCTAGTGCCGGGTTTTTTTTCACATGATGGAATAAAGGGGCTTGCATTGTTTATTTAAGTGTGTATAATTCGATTCATCGACTGGAGATTGAAATGAAGATTGCTCAAAACAGCATTGCCAACGTAAATACACAAATTGCAGGTATTCCTTGCATTGCGGCCGTTCTTCATTATGACATGGGCGACGATGATGAAGGGACATTGTGTGGCCGCATGAACTGGGTTATTTGTGACCGCAATGGTTACAAAGCCGATTGGCTTGAAAAGAAAATGAGCAAAAAAGACGAAGCACGTATTTCTAACCAAGTAATTGACTATATGGAGCGTTGAATGGATGTTTTTAAGTACGTATTGATTTACAGGGATGAGCGCATAGACGTGGCGGGTTTCGGCAATTACAGCATTGAGGCACTGGCGCATGTCATTTTAGACGGTAGCGCGGGTACAAGCTACGGTTATTTGACTGACTGCTTGCGTGAAAGATTACAAGAACTTGAGGGGATGAAATATGGCGCGAAATGGATTTGACTAATTACGATGACTTGGAACTATTTGCGCGCTACATTGAGCAAAAAACAGCCAGACGCATACTAGAGGAAGCAAGATGATAGGACGTATTGTAATGGAGTGCATAACCTGGGGGCTGGCCGGAGTAAGTTTTGCGGCTTTGCTAATTCTTACTTTTGGCCTGACTTATGAGCAAGTGCAGGTTATTTTTAAGGTATTGGGGGCATAAATGAACGATGAAAAACTGCTGGAACTAGCTGCGAAGGCAGCGGGGATTAAACTTATCCAAATGCCGCCGGGGGTTTATCGCAACGCTACCGGAGCAAAGCCGGAAAACAATGCTTTTGGGTTGCCGACATGGAACCCCCTCACCGACGACGGCGACGCTTTCAGGTTGGCGGCAAAGCTGAAATTACAAGTCGCCTTTGGTACTTTCAAAGACGATGAGTGCGTTGGCTACCAATTTGGCAAACCCTCAATTATTGAGACTGGCGAAAATTTAGAAGCCGCTGCTAGAGAAGTTATTGTACGAACTGCGGCTGAGATTGGAAAGGAAATGAAATGACTAACGACGACATTATTCGGATGGGGGAGGCGGCTGACAAATACGCTGACAACAAGCTCGGCTTCGGCGAGTTTCACCCAGACTGGCATGACGTGCGTGATAAGTTGTTTGCGGATTTGGTTTCAGCCAAAGTACGCAAAGAGTGTGCGGAGTTATGTAGAGCAGAAGCAAACGGGCGAAGCCCACGTGCTTTCGAGGCTTTACATGAATGTGCTGATTTGATAATGGAAGGGCATGAAAAATGAATTCATTAGCAACCTTGTGGAGCAGATTTGTCAACCCTAACGAACAGGAAACGCTCGAATTTACGATTAAAGAACTGGAAAAACAAAAGCGAATTATTGACACACAGTTGAGTGTGTTGCGTTTCAAACTCGCGTTAGTAAAAAATAGTTGATTTGTTTTGTTAAGTGTGTATAATAATAATCTCATAAGGAGGATTTATGAGTCAACAGGAATTTTACGAAACAGTGATGAAAGAACAGGAGTATTTAGACATGAAAGCATCAGCCGCATTTGTACGCGCCCAAGCTGGATTCGGCGCAGCACTGAAAACCAGCACTAACCCACATTTTCGCAGCCGATACGCTGACTTGAGCGCTTGCGTCGAAGCTGTAATTGACAGCCTGCACAAAAACGGCTTTGCCCTGATGCAAAAAACGCACGAGTGCGAATCTGGCGTGGCGGTGGAAACAATACTAATGCACGAAAGTGGCGAGCAGATCAGCGGCGGGATTTTGCGCGTACCAGCCAGCAAGCAAGACCCGCAGGGGTACGGCTCGGCTTTGACGTATGCGCGGCGTTATTCTTTGATGGCGGTGTGTGGTATTGCGCCCGAAGATGATGACGGCAACGCAGCAAGCAAGCCAGTAAAAAAAATGCAAATACCCGCTAACGTGGGTGGAATGGACTATTTAGACAAGTGCGACGAACAGGAACGCGCCCTAATTCTTGATTTTGCGATGGAAATAGAAGGCGCTGATGACCAAGGCGCATTCGACGCTTACACCAAAGCCAAGCAAACGCTGGACACTGAACAACAGGCGGCGTTATGGTCAAAAGTGAGCAGCCAAAAACGGACGGCTATTAAAAAGATTGGCCAAGCTAAAACCACGGAGCTAGTGCCGTGATGTTCAGGCTTGTTCACCAGGCTGCACGAGAAAACGCCATTCAAGCTATCAGGCAAGCGCCTGATGGCTGGGTGGTAAAGGTGACGGAACCTACTCGCAACCTTGAGCAAAACGCGCTTTTACACGCTGAATTGCAGGAGCTGGCAGCAAATAAAAAATGGTGCAACATGACGTTAGAGGTAGAGCAATGGAAGCGACTACTGACTTCGGCATGGATGCGCGCCACTCAACAGGGCGGTGTTTTGTATGTTCAAGCTGTGGACGGTCAAGGTATGGACGTTTTGTATCAGCGCACCAGCACTCTGAGCAAGTCGCAGATGTCCGACTTGATTGAATACATAAAAGCATGGAAGGCTGAAAATGTACCGCAACAAGAAACTACTTGAAGCCTGCCGTGAAATGCCATGCCAAAACTGCGGTGCAGAAGATGGCACTGTCGTAGCGGCACACTCGAACCAACTGCGTGACGGCAAAGGAAAGGGGATAAAGGCACACGATTACAGGGTAGCGGCTTTGTGTTTTAAGTGCCATGCTGAACTTGACCAAGGGAAGGCACTAACTAAGCACCAGAAACAGTATTTATGGGAAGAAGCACATAGAAAGACGATAGGGCAACTTTTTGAACGTGAACTGGTGAAAGTTGTTTGATTTTTTAAATGTGCATAATAAAGTTTTTACCTGGAGGTTTTATGAATTACGATTATGACGAGTTTGTGCTAAGAAAAAGAAGGTCAGAAATTGCCACTGGACATAAACCTGAAAATTTAAATAAATTTTTGAAGCCATTTCAAAGAGCAATTGTCGCGTGGGCTACTCGTCGTGGAAGAGCTGCCATATTTGCGGATACCGGCCTTGGAAAAACCATTATGCAGCTTTCTTGGGCCGATGAGGTGCAGTCGCATACTGGCGGCAAGGTCCTGATTCTTGCGCCGCTGGCCGTGTCTGAGCAGACCATCGAAGAAGGCGCAAAGTTTGGCATTGAGGTGCAGCGCGTCCCGCATGGTCAAGACATCCTTGGCCCAGGTGTATGGATCACGAACTATGAGCGCATGGACTCCATTGATTACACCGAACTGCATGGTCTGGTTCTGGATGAATCATCGATCCTAAAGGCTCACGATGGAAAGACCCGTCAGCGCATCATTGACGCCGCCCAAGGCGTACCGTATCGGCTTTCCTGCACGGCCACGCCAAGCCCCAATGACTTTGAAGAACTGGGCAACCAGTGCGAATTTTTGGGCGTGATGACGCGAACAGAAATGCTGGCGACGTATTTCGTCAACGATACCGGAGACACCGGCACATGGCGTCTGAAGGGATGGGGCGCGTCCAAGTTTTGGGAATGGATGGGCACATGGGCTGTGGTCGTTCGCAATCCGTCCGATATTGGATTTGATGGTGCCGAATACATTTTGCCGCCACTGCAATACATCGAGCATGTGGTGGAAACCGAGCAGCTAGGCGATGAACTGTTCGCTCGACCTGCACAAACCCTGCAAGAGCGTCGCAAGGCACAGCGTGACAGTCTGGAAGCCCGTTGTCGCGCATTGGTTGAAGTGGTCAAGGCCGAGCCTGATGAGCCGTGGTTGATCTGGTGTCATCTCAACGATGAGGCCGAACTGATCGCGGAATTGCTGGATGGTGCCGTCAACGTCCAAGGCTCAGACGCTCCAGAAACCAAGGCCAAAAATCTGCTCGGTTTCGCGCATGGCGACATTCGCGTCCTCGTCAGCAAACCCAAGATTGCCGGGTTTGGCATGAACTGGCAGCACTGCGCGAGGATGGCATTCGTCGGTCTGGATGACTCATTCGAGAAGTTCTACCAAGCCGTGCGTCGATGCTATCGCTTCGGCCAAAAGCGACAAGTGCAGGTGCATCTGTTCACCGCCGAGAACGAGGGCCAGATTCTCGCCAACCTCAAGCGCAAAGAGGAAGCTCACCACGAAATGAGCGCCAGCATGATCGAACACATGAAAGACATTATGAACATCGAACTTAAAGGCCAACAAAATATTGTTGAAGAATACCAAGAGGACACTTATCAAGGAAATGGATTTACTGTCCATTTGGGCGACTGCGTAAAGTGGGCGCGCCGCATGGCAGACAACAGCATCGACTACTCGGTATTTTCGCCGCCGTTCGCTGATCTTTTCGTATATTCAAATTCGGATCACGACATGGGAAACTGCAAGGACGACGCAGAGTTTTCAAAACAGTTTAAATATCTTGTCGCTGAATTGTTCAGGATCATGAAACCTGGCAGAAACGTGTCATTTCATTGTATGAATTTGCCAACAACCAAGATGCGCCAAGGTTACATCGGCCTACGCGATTTTAGGGGCGATCTGATCCGCACGTTTCAGGATGCCGGGTTCATTTATCACTCGGAAGTTTGCATTTGGAAAGATCCTGTAGTCGCTATGCAGCGCACCAAAGCTCTCGGCTTGCTTCATAAAACCATCCGAGAAAACAGCACTATGACTCGCATGGGGCTGCCTGACTATGTGGTGACAGTTCGCAAGCCCGGTGATTGTGAAGAACGCGTAAAACACGATGGCGAATCCGATTTGTCGGTGCATCTTTGGCAAAAGTACGCCAGCCCCGTATGGTTTGACATTGATCAAGGCCGCACCCTCAATAAATTACCCGCTCGTGATGAGAATGACGAAAAGCATATGTGTCCATTGCAATTGGATGTAATTGAGCGTTGCATCCATCTTTGGACAAACAAAAACGACCTGGTTTTTAGTCCATTTACTGGCATAGGGTCGGAAGGATATATATCCGTAAAAATGGGGCGTAGATTTATTGGCACAGAATTAAAACCTCAATATTGGGAATTAGCTTGCACAAATATTAATGACGCAAAAAATAATAATCAAATATCATTATTTGATCAGGAGATGTAATGTACACGCACGAGGGAACATTACAGCGACTTTGGGAGCAAAAAAAAGTAAATTTACGTCAAGCTGGCAAACTATGGATTGACGAACATGGAAGGCGGTTTTTACGCGAAAACGGCAAACGACCGTTAGACAGCAGTAACGGCATTCGGCTTCTTATTGAAACGATAAAGGTGAAAAAATGAAAAAGCTACTAACTGCCCTACTATTTACAGCTTCAACCGCAAGCGCACAGGTAACAGGAAATACCCTTCTGGACAACATGGAAAGCAGTGAATATATGTTAAAAAGTTATGCACTTGGATACTTGACCAGTCTTTTCCAATTTACGCGCGGAACTGCCCACTGTTCACCGGACGGGGTTACTTTTGGCCAAGCGCGTGATTTGGTTATGCAGTATCTCAAAAAAGACGCAACGTATAGGCACATGGACGGTTATGTAATTGCAATTGTAGTTTTTGGCGCAACTTGGCCGTGTAAAGGTGAAATATGACAATGCATCAGCATGAACCGCGATTAGATCGCGGTGAATACTTAGCACGTACGCGAGAGTATTGCTTGCGCGGTGAGCAGTTGCCGCATTCAAAACTAACCGATTCAGACATTGAGGACATAAGAAGCGCAGTGCGGCAACGTGAAAGTTTACGGGCGCATATCAAAAACACTTTAACTAACGAAGCGCTCGCGAAGAAGTACGGAGTACACGTTCGAACTATCGACAAAGTTACGGCAAATAATACATGGTGGCACGTATGACACTGCCATATGAAGAAGCTAGATGTACAGCAAAAAAATGCGAACAGCGACATAAATGTTTGCGATTTACTGCACCCGGCAGGCCAACTGGCTGGCACCAGATATACAGAGATTTTGAAGCGTTTTTAATTCCTGCTAATGGATGTGATTACTTTATAGGTGATGATCATGAGAGCAAGAAAGACAGACCCAGAGACGAGTAAAGATGCTGGAGAGAATGCAGCAAAGTTTGCGCCCTGCCATTACCGAGCTATTTTGCTGGCATTAGCCGACATGAAAGACGGCACTGCTGACGAAATAGCAGTGTATTGCTGGCTGGACAAGTACCAGATTAGCAGACGACTACCAGAAATGGCAAACTTTGTCAGACTTACAACTGACACTAGACTGAGTAAAAAAGGACGACTTGCCAGAGTGTGGGCGATTACTAAGGCAGGACTTGCATTTTTGAAGCAAACGAATAAAATCTAATTGCGCCGTGAGAAGCGTAAATGGAGCATTGATACAGTTCTCTTTGGGGACGGTCTCGATGCCGCCTCAATGACTCCACCGAGTCGAATGCTCCCGGTAATTCTCACACGGGATCGTCCACCAAAGAGGATTGTATGCATTACTTCAAAAGAAACATCGGGGATTACCACAAAAAAGCTGGAAGGCTTTCCATGCTTGAGCACGGAGCGTACACGCTTCTGATGGATGCGTGCTATGACCGTGAACAATTCCCGACAATCGAACAGGCTTATGACTGGTGTTGGGCTAGAACTGACCAAGAAAAAGAGGCAGTCCGGTTTGTTTTAGAAAAATTCTTTACAGAAAACAACGGTGTGTATTTTCAGTCAAGAATACAGGATGAAATTGATAAATATCACGAAAATTCAAGCACTAACGCAAGAATAGCAAAAGAGCGCGAAGAAAAAAGACG
>Ga0315904_10012078_pt1 | contig 10941 bp, 12 predicted proteins | sample LakEriMetagenome_6_FD_203529 | JGI IMG/M metagenome (GOLD analysis project Ga0315904, IMG submission 203529) | Freshwater fungal communities from buoy surface, Lake Erie, Ohio, United States - Buoy 12 MA120 | ecosystem: Environmental > Aquatic > Freshwater > Lake | place: USA: Lake Erie, Ohio... | reverse complement strand
GCTTCGAGTTCAGAGATTTACGGAAAAAACCTAAACATGCCATTAAGTGAAGATTCAGATCGAGTTTTAGGTTCTCCGCAAATAGCAAGGTGGAGTTATTCGGAGTCAAAGGCATTAGATGAGTTGTACGCTTTTGAGTTATACAAAAAAGTATCTTTTCCAGTCACTATTGCTAGATTTTTTAATACCGTTGGCCCGCGCCAAAGCGGTAGTTATGGAATGGTTTTACCTAGATTTGTTAAAGCAGCACTGGCTAATAAGCCACTAATTGTCTATGGAGATGGAACGCAAAGTAGATCCTTTTGCTCAGTCACCGATGTTATTGAAGCTATTGAAACATTAATGGATTCTAATGCAACAATTGGCCAGGCCTTTAATATCGGGTCACCAGTTGAAATTACTATAACTGAGTTAGCAAATAAAGTTATCAATTTAACAAACTCTAAGTCGCAAATAATATATAAGCCTCTGGCTGAAGTTTATGGGGAAAATTTTGAAGAACCTCAAAGGCGGGTACCAGATATATCTAAAATCAATCAGGTGGTAAGTTGGTATCCAAAGAAGAACTTTGATGAGGTTATTCTTGAGGTAGCCGATCACATTAGAGCGAATGAAATTTAGTTTAATTCAGTACGTACTGCTACTCTTAGTAGTAGCAATATTTGCTTTTGTATCTACTCCGATATTTCGCAAAATTGCTGTCAGATTTAAATTACTAGATTATCCAGGGGGTAGAAAGCTTCAATCCTCACCGGTTGCCTACCTTGGCGGTCTAGCAATTGCCACTCCAATAACTCTTGGATCTCTACTTGTTCTATTCTCTTCTATAACAAGTGAACTGCAGCAACAATTTTACTTAGGACTTGTTATCCCAGCGTTAGCCATTGCTTTTATTGGTTTATTAGATGACCTATACCAACTCCCACCATGGCCTAGATTTATTACCCAAAGCGTTGTTGGCATATTTACCTCAATAATGCTTTATATTTCTGGCGGTGGAGTTAAGTTATTTGGTAGCTTATTACTAAATGGAGTAGCAACAACACTATGGGTTGTAACGATAATTAATGCTATTAATTTTATGGATAATATGGACGGGCTTGCTACTAGTTTGAGTCTAGTAATTTCATTTTCATTATTTATATTGAGCTATATAAACGGGCAATACCTGGTTGCAGCGCTTTGTATCGCTATCTTTGCAGCCTGTATTGGGTTTTTATTTTGTAATAAAAAACCTGCATCGATCTATTTAGGAGATGCCGGAGCCTTGTATTTAGGGTTTTTACTCGCTGCCACCTCAATTAGAATTGATGTTAACTCTCAATCAGAGTTAGTAAGAGTGCTAGTACCAATTCTTATTTTCGCAATTCCAGTAATTGATATAACACAGGTTGTAATCACCAGAATAATTAAAGGAAAATCACCATTTGAAGGCGGTCGAGATCATCTTTCTCATCTACTTTTAAATCGGGGCATTAGCGTTGGCAAAGTTTTAACTATTTTAACAACCTCTGCCGTACTGTTTGCTATCTGCGGAGTTTATTTAGCTGTTGGTAATTAAATGAAGCCAAGATTATTCATTACTGGTGGTGCCGGTTATATAGGATCTGTGCTAACTGCATACTTTATAGATCATGATCATGAAGTAGTTATCTTGGATGATCTAACGAGCGGTAGTGCTATAGATGCCAGAGCATCCTTTATAGCTGGAAGTATCTTAGAAAAGTCTAAGCTACTCAATGCCTTGAGTAAGGTTGATGTAGTTATTCATTGCGCTGCAAAATCATTAGTTGAAGAGTCTGTTTTAAAGCCAGAGGAGTATTCACGAGTTAATACCGCTGGCACACATCAATTACTTGAAGCGATGATAGAAAGTGGTGTTAATAAAATAATATTCTCTTCAACCGCTGCTGTTTATGGAGATAGCAGCGTGCAGCCAATATCAGAAAACGCAGATATTAACCCGATAAATCCCTACGGGCATAGCAAGTTTGCGGCAGAGCAAGTAATCTCAGAGTTTTCTAGCAAGGGGATTGCTGCAATTACTTTTAGATACTTCAATATTGCTGGAAGTTACAAAAATAGTAAGGGCGAGTTACTTATTGAAAATCACCAAGATGAGACTCATTTAATTCCAAAGATACTTAAGAACACTTTTAAAAATGGCGTGGATAGTAAAGTTGAAATCTATGGCAATAATTTTCCAACTAAAGATGGCAGCTGCATTAGAGATTATCTACATGTTCAAGATCTTGCCCAAGCTCATCTGCTTGCCCTTGATAAGCTTGAAAAAGGTAAAAGCAAAGTATTTAATTTAGGCTCTGGGGTTGGTTACTCAGTCTTTGAGGTAATAAGTGAGATTGAAAAGGTAATGGGTGTTAAATTAAATCAGGTGATATCACCAGCCAGGGCTGGAGATCCGGCGGTACTACTAGCAGCAATTGATAAGGCTAAGAATGAGCTAGGTTGGAAACCAAAGGCTTCCTTAACTGAGATTATCACCTCTAGTTGGCAAGGAATGAAACTAGTTGGGTAATCTATCTAAGTGAAAATTGTAATCATTGGTCAAGGCTATGTTGGGTCTGCATTATCACTAGCAGCTTCAAAAGCAGGACATACCGTAATTGGATTTGATACAAATCCTAAAGTCATATACGGTATGAAACAGAGAAATCTACCATCACCTAATTATCAAGTAACAAACAGCGAGACAGATATTGCCGATCAAGAGGTTTATGTTATTGCTGTTCCTACTCCACTAGATCTAAATAATCAGCCAGATATATCTTATTTAAAACAAGCATCTGCATTGATCGGAAGAGCTGCCACTAAAGGCGCACTTGTGATCAACGAATCCACTTCATATCCGGGAACATTGCGTGAAATTGTAATTACTGAAATCGAAAAGGTTAATAAATCACAATTCTTATATGCCTCAGCGCCAGAGCGTATTGATCCTGCCAATACTAAATGGAGTATTAAAAATACACCCAGAATTCTGGCTGGAATTAACGCGCAATCTACCAAAGCTGCCTTAGAGTTTTATAAAACAATATGTGATGATGTCACAGCAGTCTCATCTCCTGAGGTTGCAGAGAGTGCCAAGTTATTTGAAAACACATTTAGACAGGTAAATATTGCCCTAGTTAATGAGTTAGCCCAGATTAGTAATAAGTTAGGTATTTCAGCTACTGAGGTAATTCAAGCTGCTGCAACTAAACCATTTGGCTTTATGAAATTTAATCCTGGCCTAGGTGTTGGGGGCCATTGCATTCCGGTTGATCCAATATATTTGGCCCAAAAAGCGGAAGCGTTAGGGGCTCCAGCAAAGTTTATTAGACAAGCAAACTTAGTTAATGAGCAGATGCCGATGTATGTATTGCTAAGGCTGAAAGAGTTATTAGATGGTAATTTAAAGAATAAGAAGATTTGCCTCGTAGGGCTTTCATATAAGGCTGATGTTACTGACTTGCGACAAAGTCCATCATTGGTTTTATTGAAGGAGCTTGAAAACAGCGGAGCCAATGTTATTTTTCACGATGAGATTGTCCAGGATTTTAATGATCTAAAAAGCACAGCCCTTACGCCAAATGGCTTTGATTTAACCCTTGTTGCAATTCGTCACAGCAACTTAGCTGTAGATAAAGTTATTGCATCTGCGCCGATAATCTTTGACTGCACTGGAAGTATTACTGGCGCTCACCAGCTGTAGTAATTACTTCAGTTTTAGATATAAGTCTTTATGAGCGGAAATCAGTTTCTTTTCTGAAAATAACTTTAAGGCATTAGCCTTTCCAGCCTTTCCAAACTTCGAGCGTAAACTCTTGTTTTGGGCTAATTTACTTATCGCTTTAATCAACTCTAGATTAGATTTGCTACAAAGAAGACCGGTTTTGTTATTCATTATGACTTCAGACACCGAACCAACATTTGTTGCCACGACTGGCATACCGGCAAGTTGGGCCTCGATTAGGGCAATTGGCATACCCTCATTTTCACTCGTTGAAAGGAATATATCTGAAATAGGTAATATCGATCTAGCATCCTGCCACCCTAATACCTTTAAATTATCCGGGGCTTGCTTACTAATACTTTCTAATAAATCCCCACCACCTGCCATATAAAAATCAATCTCAGGAGTAGCTCTTGCAATATCAACTAGCCGTTTAGGATTTTTAACTCCAGTAACTCTTGCCAGCCACAGCACCCTAACCCGCTTTTTATCTTTAATTCTTAATTGCTTTAGAGCTAAATCTTTATTAGTAAGCTTTAGTGGTTTAACTGCTGGCGGGATTGAAATCGTTTTCTTCTTGCCATAAATACTATTATTATTTAGATCTGCCTTAACAGCTTCACCCACTGTGATGATTTGATCAGTATTTTTAGATAGTTTCCTCTCAACCACTTTAATAACTATGGACTTTATTCACTTAAATTGAGGGTCATCAAATAGAAGGCCATGGTAGGTATGAACAAATTTAACCCGCTTACCTAACTCTACTTCAATCTTATTCCGCTGAATTCTTACTAAGAACCCCGCTTTAAAGGTATGGGTATGAATAACATCAGGATTGGCATCAATTATTGCTTTTAGTAGTTGAGCCGCAGCTTTAAAATCATTTATCAGTGAAATTTTTCTACCTAAGTTTCTGACTCTAATTGGTTTTAACGAGGCTACAGATGGATCTTCAATTTCATCTTTTTGCACATAACCAGTTGCGATCAGTGATTTAATGCCAGATTTGTTTAAGCCAGAGTTTAGAGTTATCAGGTATTTAGCAGTTCCACCAAGATTTAGCCTAGCTATTACTTGAAGAACTATCATGTCAAATCCAATTAAATTTCACTCTTCTGGTAGGCAGTAAGTACATCTTTTGGTTCACCTATCATTTTAAGCGCACCGTGCTCTAGCCATAAAACTCGATTAGCAAGCTCTGCTACTGTATTAAGGTCATGAGAGACTAAAACAACTGTGGTGCCAGAGTCTATAATTTGCTGCATTCTTTTTCTTGATTTTTGGGCAAACTCGCCATCGCCAACACTTAACACCTCATCTATTAATAAAAGATCAGGGACCTCATCTGTTGCGGTAGCAAATGCTAGGCGAGCAACCATGCCAGAGGAGAAAGTTCTTAATTGATAATCAAGGTGATCTACCACCCCAGCCCAATCAGCAATCTGGTCGACCCTTCCTTTAACCTTTTTAACATCTCGGCCAAGTAATGCTGAGTAAAAAACAATATTTTCCCGGCCAGTTAATTCTGGGTGGAAGCCAGCTCCTAACTCAATCATCGGAGCAACGTTGCCGGTAATCTTTAACTGACCTTTTGTTGGTGGCACTACCTGGGCTAATAATTTAAGTAATGTTGATTTGCCGGCTCCATTCTTGCCAATAATTGCTAGAGTTTCGCCCTTCTCAACTGAAAATGAAAGGCTCTTTAGAGCTTGGTAATTTTCAATTCTAACTTTTCGCTTTAGAAAATCCCTAAATAGGGTTTTAAGTGAGGATTGATGATTATTTAAAACCCGATAGGCAAAATCAACACCCGCTGCATTAATCACGGTACTCATAGCATTGAAACCGTTCTAGGCCAGTACTTCTTAAAAATAAAGTTCCCCAGTAAAAATAATGTAGTACCAGTGATCGATAGATAGATAAAGTCCTGAGCAGTTACTGTGGCATTATTTGAAAAGCTCCAACGAAATGCATCTAAGAAGCTGGTTAGTGGGTTTAAAGTAACAATCTTTTGCATATTCCCGCTTAGAATGGAAAGTGGATAAAAGACCGGTGTTAGGTATAAAAGAATTAAGAGCAATACATTAATTATGTTTTTAGCATCATCAAATCTAATGAAAATTACTGAGAGAGCAAGGCCGGCTCCTGCTACAAAGAGAACTAAGAAAAACCCAACCAGTAATACAATTGGTAGGGCAAAACTTAAGCTTTGGCCAGAGATATAAACAACTAATGCAAGTGGGATCAAACCGATCAAAAAGTTAACAAAGGCAGCTAGTGAGGCTGCAAATGCAAATATCTTTGGCGGAACCGCCACCTTGGTCAAAATGTTTCCATTTGCGGCAATTGAGTTTGCTGCTTGAAGCAATCCCTGGTTAAAAAAGGTATTCAGCAAAATTCCAGCCATTAGGTATGGAGCAAATTGTTGACCAGTCTCAAGTTTGCCAGCGAAGAAGAAAGAGAAAACTATCCAGAGCACAAAGCTGGTCAGCATAGGATTTAACAGAGTCCAGCCAATACCAATAACACTTCTTTTGTAACGCAGTGTTAGTTCTTGTTGGATTAATAACCTTAGTAATTGGATATTGTTTTTACTAAAACCAGTTATGCTCATAAGGGATAGTTTTTTAGCCTTCATTTGCCCGTAATTCTAACCCTTTTTACCAATTAAACCGCCTTCTCGTAGAGTATGGGCATGAGTACTACTGGTGGCTTTAGCACAGATGGCTTATTAAAAGAGGAGCAATTACTCACCTTAGATTCTCTAGATGTTAAAGGTGCCGTTGAGATAGGTGAGATCGCTAAATCATTTGGTGTGGCTAGAGGACTACCAATAGCAGTTGAGGTTCGACTTAGTGATTGGATTATTTACCACGCATCTTTACCAGGATCAACTGCTGAGAATCAATGGTGGATTGATCGAAAGGCAAGAGTTGTTTTACTAAAACACCACTCATCTATATATGAAAGAGTAAGTGCTGAGGAGCGAGGGGTAGATTGGCATAAAGAGAATAATTTATTAGATGATACCCATGCTATTCATGGTGGAGGTTTACCATTAATTACTAAGGATCAAGGATTTGTTGGAGTATTACTAATTAGTGGATTACCGCAGGTGGAAGATCACCTATTAGGAGTTGAGGTTTTAACTGAGTACTTAGCCCGCAAGGGTGAGTTACTTTGAGTAATCAGGTTTGGGTATGTGGTGAGGTATTAATAGATTTAATTCCAGATGGCACAGAGCGCAAAGCTGTTGTTGGTGGAGGCCCAGCTAATACGGCTAAGGCGTTAGCAAAGCTTGGCATTGCTAATCAATTTATAGATGGTATTTCAACTGATAAGTATGGTCAGATGGCACTTAAGCAATTACACAAAGATGGTGTCTTATTAGATTTTGTTAAGTTTTCAGATAAACCAACCTGTTTAGCAATTGTCTCACTTAACTCACAAGGAGGAGCCACATATGAGTTTGTAATTGAAGGCACTGCTACCTTTGATTTTTCTCACTCTTGGCTACCTGATGCTTCAATTCATAAACCATCCCTATTACATATCGGCACATTAGTAACTGCTATAGAGCCAGCAGCATCAATTCTTTTTGAATGGGCTTCTAAGGTAGCAAAAGTGGCACCTGTGGTCTTTGACCCAAATATAAGACCAGCGGTGATGGATAATCGAATTGAGTATGTAAAGCAGGTAGAAAGATGGGTTGGTATATCTAGTGCGGTAAAGGTAAGTGATGATGATATTTACTGGCTTTATCCAGAAGAAGTTATTGATGATGTAACCAAAAGATGGCTTGGTATGGGGCCCGAGCTAGTTGTAGTTACATTTGGTGATAAAGGATTAGCTGGGTATCGAAAAAATGAGAAGATAAGTGTGGATGCTAAAAAGGTAGTTGTAGCAGATACAGTCGGTGCTGGAGATACTGTAGGTGCGATATTGGTTGAGGCAATTATTGAAGATGGACTAGATAAGTTAGTTAAAGATCGATTAGCCACTATGTTGGATAGGGCGGCAAAGGCAGCTGCTATTACTGTTTCTAGAACTGGTGCCCTTCCTCCTGGCAGAGATGAGATTTAAAAAAGATGCTTAATATTGATGGTGATCAAATATCAATTGCAATTGATTTAGATCAAGGAGCTCGGCTTGCCTCTGTGCAATGGCGGGATATGCAGTTTGCTGTGCCCTTTAGAGGACAAGAGCTTACTTGGGGATGGTTTTCTATGGTTCCCTTTGCTGGCCGCATAAGAGATGGAATTATTAAGGATTCAAAGGGTAATAAATATCAGCTACCAAATAATTTTGATCCACCACATGCCTTAATTGGATATGGTGCAACATCCTCTTGGGAGGATCTTGGAAATGGTGCGCAGTACCTAGAGCTTCCACCACCATTTGATGGAGCATCAGTTACTCAGCGTTATGAAATATTAGATAATGCAATTAGGTGGTCTTTAGATTATGAAGCAAATGGATCTGATCTACCAGTTACCCTAGGTTTTCACCCCTGGTTTGCTAGAGATATTGGTAAGGGGCAAACAGCAGAGATAATTTTTAGTGCTAACAAGATGTTTAAAAGGGGGGCAGATTATTTACCAACTGGTGAGTTAATTTCACCAACTCTGCCACCTTGGGATGACACATTTATTGAAGTTATTGGTACACCGCAGATCCTCTGGCCAGGGGCAGCACGGATTACTATGGAGTTTGATTCACAGTATTTTATGCTTTATTCACAAGATGAAGAGGGTATTTGCTTTGAGCCAGTTACCGCACCCCCTGATGCCCAAAACCTTGGCATTCAAGGTGATACCTATATTGAAACTTTAATTACATTTAGTGAAGATTACTAAAGTACTTAATTTTTTAATCTATACAAAATATCTTTACCACTCTCAGTAAAGCCAAGTGATTTATAAAGCTTAAGCGCTCTTGTATTATCAAAATCAACATATAACATCGCATCTGTTAATCCCTGATACTTTAAGTAATTAAGTGCAGTAATTGTCAGCGCCCTACCTAATCCACCCCTTGAGTAAGCTGGATCTACTGCGGTTATATAGATCTCACCTATAGCGGGATGATCATGTGATCCACCATGATCATGGGTAAGTGCGCCATGGATCTTGGTCCAGGTTGAGCCAATCATCTGATTATTTAAGGATGCAATAAAAAATCCTTTTTCATCAAACCACTCCTCACCTAATCGATGATTTAGATCAGATAATTGCCAATCAGATTGCTCTGGGTGATCTTTAAATACTTTGTTGTTAAGAGTTAGCCAATCATTGCTATCTAGGCCTGGTAGAAAGCTTCTGATAATTATCTTTGGATCTATATCAGGTAGTTTTTCGATATCAGTTAACTGTTTTTGCATCTGTAATACGGTTCTGATCTTTTCAAAATTAAATGAGTTAGCAAGGGCTGCTGCTGCCTCATTTTCCCCATGCACCCATAGCCGCAAATTTTGCCCACATATTTCAACTGCCTTACTTAACAACTGCTTACCAATACCAAAGCTTCGATGATCTGGATCTACTACTAACTCAACAGATGGGCCAGCAACTAGATCGGTTTGATCTAGGTGGGCATAACCAATTACTTTAGATTTTTCTTCTACTACTAAATGTGAATCTGATTTATCTCCACCATGGCGAAGATGAAGCAGGATGTGCTCGGCAATAGGTGGTGAGTTATCAAATATGGCAGAGCGCTGAATTAAATCTAATACCTGCTGGCGCTGGCCTTTTTGTAGTGTTGCAAGATGTTGCACGCTCATAGCAGAGTGCCAATTAACTTTATTAGAGTTACTACCACTAACTTAGATCTGCAGTACTTTGATTACTACCAGCAGTATTATTTGATGAGAATCTATAACCAACATTTCTAACTGTATCAATTATTGCCTCAAACTCTGGTCCTAGCTTTGAGCGAAGGCGTCTAATGTGAACATCAACAGTTCTAGTGCCACCAAAGTAGTCATATCCCCAGATCTCTTGAAGTAATTGGGATCTTGAAAATACTCTGCCTGGATGTTGGGTTAGATACTTTAATAACTCAAACTCTTTAAAGGTTAGATCTAGGGTGCGCCCCTTTATCTTGGCAGTATAGGAATCCTCATCAATTACTACCTCACCACTTCTAATCTCTTTAAGGGCAGGATTTTTTGCTAACTGCAGTAGCGCATCTTTGCCAATTACAATTCTAATTCGAGCATCAACCTCAGCTGGTCCTGCAGTATCTAAAATTACATCTGCAATCTGCCAATCAGCATTAACAGCTGATAAGCCACCTTCGGTGGTAATAACAACTATTGGTGTTGAGACTCCAGTTGTGGTGATTAACTTAGTAAAAGCTTTGGTAGTTGGAAGATCACGCCTTGCATCAACAAAAATACAATCAACAGTTGGTGCATCAATTAGTACTGATACTTCAGCTGGCAGTATTCGAACATCATGCTGTAATAGCGCAAGTGCGGGTAGCACATCAGCACTTGCCCCCATGGAGTTTGTCAGCATTAGAATTTTTGCCATAAGAGTGCTAAGAATACACTTATGAATTCTTTGCTACTACTTGCTTTTGTGCTCATCCTTGCAACCGGAGTTGGCATTTACTTTCAAAGGCGAAGTGGTGTGATTAAGCGCAAAAAGCGCCTGCGCCTCTCCCCATCTGAGGTAGGTGGTAGCTATGGGAATCGGGCAACAATTGTGCAGTTCTCAACCTCCTTCTGCTCCTCCTGCCGAGCGGCAAAAGCTTTAATCTCTGATGTGGTCAAAGATCAATCAGATATTTCCTACCTTGAAGTGGATGCTGAAAGTAATTTAGATTTAGTAAGAAGAGTAGATATTAGATCTACTCCAACCACCTTATTTTTAGACAAACATGGCTTTGAGATCGCTCGGGCTACTGGAGCGCCTAAACGTGATCAACTTATCAAGGTGATCGCCTCACTTTAACTTTAGTATTGCAAAATACTTGCAAGAAGTATCTTGTAATTTGCTCTAAAATTTGAACCATGTTCTCTATACAACCAGTATTTTTTACAAAGCGCCGAGTTATTGATTACGCCCGCGCTAAGGGTTGCATGTGTTGGTTTAGTAATTAATTTATATAAATAATTAATTTTTTTAAAACCAATTTACTTTAAAAGGAGAAATAAAAGTGTCAACTGTTACAGATAGTAATAAGAATGTGGTTTTAAT
>Ga0315904_10012074_pt1 | contig 10942 bp, 11 predicted proteins | sample LakEriMetagenome_6_FD_203529 | JGI IMG/M metagenome (GOLD analysis project Ga0315904, IMG submission 203529) | Freshwater fungal communities from buoy surface, Lake Erie, Ohio, United States - Buoy 12 MA120 | ecosystem: Environmental > Aquatic > Freshwater > Lake | place: USA: Lake Erie, Ohio... | reverse complement strand
GGCTGCGGCATGGGCCCAATCCTCGTCGACGACGTGCGCGGCAAGGTCAGCGAGGTGCCGAACGTCACCGAGGTCACCGTCGAGCTGACCTTCGACCCGCCGTGGAATTCGGACATGATGTCCGAAGCCGCCCGCCTCCAGACCGGCCTGTACTGAGGGCCGACCCCGCGCCCCGGCCCGCGGGGCACCCCGGCGACTTTTTTTGCCGTGCGTTCCTGCACGGCAACCAATATAATACCCCCCGCTTTTTCAATGCCTTAAGTAAACTCCCAGGAGACCTCCCGGTCATGGCCATCGAACGCACCATTTCCATCGTCAAGCCGAGCGCCGTCAAGGACAACCACATCGGTGGCATCCTCGCCAAACTCGAGGCCGCAGGCTTGCGCATCATCGCCGCCAAAATGATGAAGCTGTCGCCCGAACAGGCGGGCCGCTTCTATGCCGTCCACCGCGAGCGCCCCTTCTTCCAGGAACTCGTCGACTTCATGACCTCCGGCCCGATCATGGTCCAGGTGCTCGAAGGCGAGAACGCGATCCTCAAGAACCGTGAAGTCATGGGTGCCACCGACCCGAAGAAGGCCGCGCCGGGCACGATCCGCGCCGAATTCGGCAAGGACATCTCCGAGAACGCGGTCCACGGTTCCGACGCACCGGAAACGGCGCGCGAGGAAATCGCGTTCTTCTTCGCCGAAAGCGAACTGCAGCCGCGCTGAGGCCCGCGATGGAAACGCCGCGCCTGAACCTGCTCGACCATGACAGCGAGGCGCTTGCCGCGCTGCTGACCGAGCATGGCGAGCGCGGCTACCGCGCGACCCAGTTCATCAAGTGGGTGCACCAGCAGGGTGTGCTCGACCTCTCGCTGATGACGAACTTCGGACAGGCGCTGCGCGACCGGCTGACGGCGCTGGGCGACATCCGCCTGCCCGAGGTCATCAGCGTCCACGAATCCGCCGATGGCACGCTCAAGTGGCTGCTGCGCGTCGGCAACGGCGCCGCCATCGAGACCGTGTTCATCCCGGAGATGGACCGCGGCACGCTGTGCGTGTCCTCGCAGGTCGGTTGCGCGCTGAACTGCAGCTTCTGCGCGACCGCGAAACAGGGCTTCAGCCGCAACCTGACCACCGGCGAGATCATCGGCCAGGTGTGGATCGCGGCGCGCCATCTCGGCCAGCATCCCAAGACCCGGCGCGCCATCACCAACGTCGTGATGATGGGCATGGGCGAGCCGCTGCTGAATTTCGAGAGCGTCGTGCCCGCGATGCGGCTGATGCTCGACGACAATGCCTACAACCTCGGCCGCAAGCGGGTCACGCTCAGCACCGCTGGCCACGTGCCGGGCATCGACCGCCTGCGCGAGGTCCTGCCCGTCAGCCTCGCCGTCTCGCTGCACGCGCCGAACGACGCGCTGCGCGACGAACTGGTGCCGATCAACAGGACGTACCCGATTGCCGAGCTCCTGGCCGCCTGCAAGCGCTATGTCGCCGACAATCCCCACGAGCACATCACCTTCGAGTACGTCATGCTCGACGGCATCAACGACTCGCTCGCGCACGCGAAGGAGCTCGTGAAGATACTGCGCGGCGTGCCGGCCAAGATGAACCTGATCCCGTACAATCCGGTGGTGGGGGCGGATTACCGCCGCTCGACGCCGGAAGCGATCGACGCCTTCCGCAAGGAGCTGTCGAAGGCCGGCCTGTTGACCATCACGCGCAAGACGCGCGGCGAGGACATCGACGCGGCCTGCGGACAGCTGGTGGGCCAGGTGACCGCGCGCAGCGCGCGGGCCCGCCGCCGGCAAGAGGAGTTGAGAGCCTGACATGTCGAGTGCCTGCCGTCGTCTTCGAAGGGTCGTGCCGCTGGTCGTCGCGCTCGCCGCGCTGCTCTCGGCGGGCTGCCAGTCCACGCCGGCGGAGAAGAGTGCGAGCGGCCCGGACGACAAGGAAAAGGTCGCCGCGCTGAACACCCAGCTCGGCATCGAGTACATGAAGGACGGCGACAACGAACTCGCACTGAAGAAGCTCGAGAAAGCCATCGAAATCGACCCGACCTACGCCGACGCCCACAATGCGCTCGGCCTGCTGCGCAACCGCCTCGGCCAGTTCGAAGAGGCCGAGACCGCCTTCAAGGCGGCACTGCGCCATGCGCCCGGCAACTCGTTCGCGCTGAACAATTACGGCCAGTTCCTGTGCCAGCAGCAGCGTTTCGAAGAGGGCCAGGCCAAGTTCATCGAAGCGGTCAAGAACCCCTTGTACCGCACGCCCGAGGTGGCGCTGTCGAACGCGGGCCTCTGCGCGTTGCAGGCCCAGGACAGCGCGAAGGCCGAGGAGCATTTCCGCGCGGCGCTCGAGAAGAACCCCGCGCTCCCGATCGCGCTGCTGCAGATGGCGCAGATCAGCTACGACCGCGGCGAGCTGGCCGAGGCACAGCGCTACCTGGCGCGCTTCCAGGCGGTGGCGCCGCAGGTACCGCGCTCGCTGGCGCTCGGCATTCGCGTCGAGAATGCACTCGGCAACCGCGACCAGGCCGCCAGCTACGAGATCGCGCTCCGCAACAAGTTTCCGGATGCCCGCGAAACCGGCCAGCTCCTGCGCGGCGAGTTGAAGTAGTGCAGCAGCCGACCGTGGACAACCAGCCCAGCGCGGTGCGCATGGCCAAGGGCCCGGGTGCGCTGCTGCGCGAGGCCCGGGAAGCCGCCGGGATGACACCCGAGGCACTGGCCCAGCGCCTGCGCCTGGAACCCAGGGTCATCGAGGCCCTGGAGGCGGAAGCCTTCGATCGTCTGCCCGGGCCCGCATTCACCAAGGGCTATCTCCGTTCGCTCGCGAAGGAACTGGGCATCGACCCGGCCCCGCTGCTCGCGCAGTACGCGGCGCAGTCGAACGAGGCCGAACCCATGCTGGCGGACTTCGAGTCACGCGCGCCGGCGCAGATCACGACCGCGAACGCGCGCATCAAGCTCGTCAGCTATGCGCTGGGCGCGGTCGTGCTGATTCTCGTCGCCATCTGGTGGCAGCGGCACTACGCCAGCAAGGTCGCGGCACCGGCGAGCGGCGATCCGGCGCTGGCCTCGGAAGCGGTGCCCCCGCCCGAGCCGTCCATCCCGCTGCCCTACACCTACACGATCGTCGAGCACGCCGGCGCGCCGCTCGCGCAGCCCGAGACCTGGCGCCGCCAGACCGATGGCTCGATGCCGCCGCCGGAAGCGGAAGTCCTGCCCGCGCTGGCGGCACAACCCGCGGTCGACTCCGCGTCAGCCGCCCCGCAGGCCGTGACGACGCCGGATGCCGCCCCCGACGCGGTGCCCGTCGAGACCGCACAGGCGCCGATGCCGGCAGCCACGCCGGTCAAGGGCGACCTGATCCTCGCGGCGGAGCACGACTCCTGGATCGAGGTCACCGACCTCAATCGCTCGCGCCTCTACTTCGGCCTCATCAAGGGGGGTGAACGCATCGGCGTGAGCGGCAAGCCCCCCTACGATCTCGTGATCGGCAACGCGTCGGCGGTGACCGTGACCTTCCGCGGCGCGGCCGTGGACGTCAGGCGCCACGCCATCAACGGCGTCGCCCGCATGGCCGTCGGCGACGTGCAGTAGCGCGCGCCCGGGCCGCCCGACCAACCAGGACCTGAACCGGAGCTAGTGGTGAAGCAGGAACTCCGCGCAATCCGCGGCATGAACGACGTCGCGCCCCCGGCCAGCGCGCGCTGGCAGCGCCTGGAGCAGCGGGTTGCCCGCGTCCTCGCCGCCTATGGCTACCAGCAGATCAGGCTGCCGATCGTGGAGTCGACGGGCGTGTTCGAGCGCTCCATCGGCGACACGACCGACATCGTGCAGAAGGAGATGTACACCTTCGCCGACCGCAACGGCGACAGCCTCACGCTGCGCCCGGAAGGCACCGCGGGCTGCGTGCGGGCGGTCCTCGAGCACGGGCTGCTGAACGTGCAGCCGCAGCTCCGCCTGTGGTATGCGGGCCCGATGTTCCGCCACGAACGACCGCAGAAAGGCCGCTACCGGCAGTTCCACCAGATCGGGGTCGAGGCCTACGGCATGGCCGGGCCGGATATCGACGCCGAAGTGATCCTGATGACCGCCCGCCTGTGGCGGGAACTGGGCATCGGGAACCTGCGCCTCGAAGTGAACACGCTCGGCGTGCCCGCCGAACGCGAGCGCTACCGCGCGGCGCTGAGCGCCTACTTCGCGGCCCACGAGGAGCAGCTGGACGAGGAGAGTCGCCTGCGCCTGACGCGCAACCCGCTGCGCATCCTCGATTCCAAGAACCCCGCGCTGCGCGAGCTCATTGCGGGCGCCCCGCGCCTGGTCGAATACCTCGAGGCCGATTCGCGGGCCCATTTCGACGCGGTCTGCGCGACGCTCCGCGCCGCCGGCGTCGACTTCGTCGTCAACCAGCTGCTCGTGCGCGGCCTCGACTACTACGGCAAGACGGTCTTCGAGTGGATCACGAACGAGCTCGGCGCGCAGGGCACGGTGTGCGCGGGCGGCCGCTACGACGGGCTCGTCGAGCTGATGGGGGGCAAGCCCACGCCGGCCGTCGGCTTTGCGATGGGCATCGAGCGCCTGATTGAAATCCTGGCCCAGCACGAACAAGCCGTGGAAACCGATGCCGAAATCTGCGTCGTCGGCGGGTCGGAAACCGAGATGCCGGCCGCGCTGCTGCTGGCCGAGCAGCTGCGCGACGACTTCCCGGCCGCGCGCACCCTGTGCGTCTGCGGCGGAGGCAGCATGAAGTCGTTGATGAAGCGGGCCGATCGCACGGGCGCGCGGGTCGCATTGATCATCGGCGGCGACGAACTCGCATCCGGCGCCGTCACGCTCAAGCCGCTGCGCGGCCAGGGTGAGCAGCAGCGGCTGGGGCGCGGTGCGCTCAACGCCGCGCTGGCGGCGGCACTGGATGCACCCGTCGCTGACACCGCGGGCGCCTGACCGGGCGGCGCGCATCGGCGCGCTATAATCGTCGGCTGCGCGCCACCGGCGCCCATACAGGGGCCGCGGGCCCGGGCCTTAAGTCGAGGAGATCATCAGGGTGGAAGGCTACACGTCGGAACGGGAACAGGTCGAGGCCATCAAGAAGTGGTGGCAGGACAATGGCAAGGCGATTGTCCTCGGGCTCGTCGTCGGCCTCGGCGGGCTCGGCGCCTGGCGCTACTGGAATGACATGCAGGATGCGCGCGCCGAAAACGCGTCCGTCAATTACGAGCAGTTCCTGAACCTGACCGCGCAGGGCGCCGGCAAGGAAGCGCGGGAAGCCGGCCAGGCGATTCTCGACACCTATCCGAAGACGACCTACGCGCGCCTGACGGCGCTGCTCCTCGCCAAGCTCGACGTCGACGACGGCAAGCTGGAAGACGCGAAGAAACGGCTGCAGTGGGTCATCGACAATGCGGGAGGCCCCGAACTGGTCGCCCTCGCCAAATCACGCATGGCGCAGATCATCCTTGCCGAAGGCAACGCCGAGGCGGCGCTCAAGGCATTCGAGCCGATCGACCCGGTTCACGCCGCGCAGTTCGCCGAGGTCAAGGGCGACATCCTCGCCGCGCTCGGCAAGAAGCCGGAGGCGGCCATCGCCTATGCCGAGGCCAGGACCCAAATCGCTTCCAGCGGCGCAGACCCGCGGATTCTCGAACTGAAGATCGAGAGCCTCGGCCTCGATCCCTCGGACAAGTAAACCATGACACGCACGCTCCCGACCCTCCTGCTCCTGGTTTCGGCGACGCTGGCGGCAGGCTGCGCCGAGCAGCTTTCGTCGGTGAAGGAGACCGCCACCGGCTGGTTCGGCGACGAGGAACAGAAGGCGCAGGAAAAGGCCGAGCAGAAGCGGCTCGCGCCGGCGGAACTCGACAAGGAGTTCACGCCGAAGATCGCGGTCAAGAAGCTGTGGGACGGCCGCTTCGGCAAGGGCTCCGAGGACCTCTACCTGAAACTGCTGCCGGCCGCCTACGAAAACCACGTCTTCACCGCCGACCGCGACGGCCGTGTGATGGCGGTCGACGCCAGCACCGGGAAGGTCGTGTGGGAAGAGCGTGACAAGAAGCGCCGCATCTCCGGCGGCCCCGGCGTCGGCGAAGGCAAGGTCTATGTCGGCACCTCCGAGGCGCAGGTGCTCGCGCGCGACGCGGCGACCGGCAAGAAGGTCTGGGTCGCCGACGTCTCGAGCGAGGTCCTCGCGCCGCCGCACGCCGCCAACGGGATCGTCGCGGTGCGCACCGGCGACGGCAAGCTCTACGCCCTGAACGCCGAAACCGGCGTCGAGAAGTGGGTCTTCGACCGCACGATTCCGACGCTGACCCTGCGCGGCACGGCGCCGGCGGTCATCCACGACGAGATGATCCTCGCCGGCTTCGACAACGGCCGACTCAGCGCGCTCGCCCTCGACTCCGGCATGGAACTGTGGGAGACCCGCCTCGCCGAACCGTCCGGTCGCAGCGAACTCGAGCGCCTCGTCGACATCGACGCCGAGCCGGTCATCCGGGACGGCACCGCCTATATCGACAGCTTCCAGGGCCGCGTCGCCGCGGTATCGCTGGGCGACGGCAGCCTCGAATGGACCCGCGACATCTCATCCTATGTCGACGTCGCGGTCGACGAGGACAACGTGTACGTCTCCGACGAGCGCGGCTACGTGTGGGCGCTCGCGCGCAGCGACGGCTCGTCCATCTGGCAGCAGCGCGCGTTCAAGAACCGGGCGCTGACCGGCCCGCTGCGCTATCGCGGCTACGTCATCGTCGGCGATTTCGAGGGCTACCTGCACTGGCTCGACGCCAGCACCGGCGAAGTGGTCGCCCGCGAGCGCGTCGGCAAGGAGCGGATCATCGCCACGCCGATCGACATCGGCGGCGCGGTTGCCGGCTACGGCTCCGACGGCAAGATGGCGGCGTTCAGCGCCGACTGAGGTCCGGCACCCGCCAGGGGTGCCCCCGAAGCCCATCCACGCCTACACTTGCCCATGACCATCGAACTCCGACAGCAGCTGCGGCCCGCCTTCGCCATCATCGGGCGCCCCAACGTCGGCAAGTCGACGCTCTTCAACCGCATCACCCGCACCCGTGACGCGCTGGTCGCCGACGTGCCGGGCGTCACCCGCGACGTCAAGCTCGGGATCGGCCGCGTCGGCCGGTCCGCGTATCTCGTCGTCGATACCGGCGGCATCGTGACCGACCAGGGCGAACTCGCCGATCTCGTGAGCCGCCAGGCGCTGCAGGCGCTGGACGAGTGCGCCGCCGGGGTTTTCGTCGTCGACGCACGCGAGGGACTGACGTCCACCGACGAAGAACTCGCCCGCCAGCTGCGGCGCAGCGGCAAGCCGATCTACCTCGCCGTGAACAAGGCCGAAAGCGCGAATCCGGACCTGCTGCGCGCGGAGTACTCGCGGCTGGGGCTCGGCAATCCGATTCCGATTTCCGCGGCGCATGGCCTCGGCGTCGACGACCTCATCGCCACCGTCACCGCCGGCTGGCTGCGGGTCGACGAACTCGAGCAGGACGATCCGGAGGGCGGCATCCGCGTCGCGATCGTCGGCCGCCCGAACGTCGGCAAATCCACGCTCGTCAACCGCATGCTCGGCGAGGAACGGATGATCACCGCCGATCTGCCGGGCACGACGCACGACAGCGTCGCGGTGCCGCTGGAACGCCACGGCCATCGCTACACGCTGATCGACACCGCCGGGATCAGGCGCAAGAGCCGCGTCACCGACGTCGTCGAGAAGTTCAGCGCAGTGAAGACCCTGCAGTCGATCGACATCGCCCAGGTGGTGGTGGTCGTGCTCGATGCGCGCGACGCGCTGACCGAGCAGGATCTCACGGTGCTGGGCGGCGTGCTGAACGTGGGGCGCTCGCTGGTGATCGCGGTGAACAAGTGGGACGGCATGACGCCTGACGCGCGCGAGGAAGTGAAGCGCCAGCTCGACCGGCGGCTGCAGTTCGTCGATTTCGCGGAAACCCGCTTCATCTCCGCGCTGCACGGCACCGGCGTCGGCGAGCTGTTCGGCGCGATCGACGCGGCCCACGCGTCGGCCTACGTCGACGTCCAGACCAGCGAGCTCACGGAACTGCTCTACCGCGCCGTCGAACAGCACAACCCACCGCTGGTCAACGGCCGCCGCATCAAGCTCCGCTATGCGCACATGGGCGGCAAGAATCCGCCACTCGTCGTCATCCACGGCAACCAGACCGACGCGGTGCCGGAGACCTACCGGCGTTACCTGTCGAGCTTCTACCGCCGCGTGCTGAAACTGACCGGCACGCCGGTGAAGATCGAGTTCAAGCAGGGCGAGAACCCGTTCAAGGGCAACCGCAACCCGCTGACCAAGCGCCAGGTCAAGAAACGCCAGCGCCTGCGCGAGCACATCAAGAAGCGCGGCGGGTAGCGCCCGCCTTCAGCAGCCGCCTGCCGCGGGCGATGCGGGCCGCACGCCGCATGGACGGCCTCCACCAGCGCCGCCGTGACCGTCGGCGTGCCCTCCTCGCCAACGCACGTCGGTTTGCCCGTCGAGGGCAGGATGTGGACTTCGATCGCCCGCGCGCCCGCGAGTCGCAGCACGGGATAGCTGTCGAAGTTGCCCTGCTCGACGCGGCCGTCCTTGAGCGTGATCTTGCTGAACAGCGCGTTCGAGATGCCGAAGTCGATTGCGCCCTGGATCTGAGCGCCGAGCATGCCCGGCGCGTAACGGTCCGGCGCGGGAATCAGAACCTCAAGCCGCGGACTGTGCCGGGACTGCCCCCGTCACGCGCCCACGTCGAACCAGGGGACGACCGCATCCTGGGACGCGATGTCGGTGGTGATGTCGGCGGCGACGCGCGCCAGGCAGGCGGCGACGAGTGCGGGGCGGTTGGTCTTCTCGCTGAGGTGCGCGGCGACGACGCGCGTGAGGCGCGGTCCCTTGAGGCGTGCCAGCAGTTGCTCCGCCTGGGCGTTGCTCAGGTGACCGTAGGGACTCGCGATGCGCCGGCGCAGCGAAGGCGGATACTCGCTGGATTCGAGCAGCGCCGGTTCGTGGTTGAACTCGAGGCACAGCGCATCGCAGTCCGCGTAGGCCTCGAGCACGTGCGGCGTGATGCTGCCGAGATCGGTCAGCAGGCCGAAGCGCGCGCGACCGTCGCTGAACACGAACTGCGTCGGCTCGCGCGCGTCGTGCGGCACGGGGACCGGCGTGACCCTGATGTCGCCGATCGTGAACCGCGCGTGCGGGGAGAAGTCGTGGGTCGAGGCCGCCTCGCCATGGCGCGCGGTGGCGGCGATGCGCGTGCCACGTGCCCAGTGCACGGGCACGCGATAGCGTCGTGACAGCGGCAGCACGCCGCCGAGGTGATCGTCGTGCTCGTGGGTCACGAGCACGGCGGACAGTCGACGGGGATCGAAGTCGAGTTGCTCGGCGCGGGCCTCGAAGGCCTTGATCGAGTAGCCGCAGTCGACGAGCAGCGTCGTGTCGCCCGCCGTGACCAGCAGCGCGTTACCCGCGCTGCCGCTGCCGATCAGCGCGCAGCGCATGCGCCGCTCAGGCGCCGGCGGCTTCCAGTTCCTGTTCCAGTCGCTCCAGGACCCGGCGGGCGATCTCGCCCGTCTCCCAGCGGCCTTCGCGGTCCAGCACGACGACTTCGGTCTTGTCGCCGACGGCGGTGAGGTTGAGCTGCAGCTCGTGTTCTTCGTCGCCACCCCAGAACTTCATCTTGTTCAGCAGGCCGCGCTTCGTGGCCTCACCCTCGGTGGCCGGCACGCGGACATAGTAGATGCCGCGCGACTTGTCCGACTGGTCGATCGTGTAGCCGGCCTTTTCCAGCGCGGCCCCGACCGGGCGCCACGCCGCCGAAAGATCCTGCTGGACGGCGAGATAGATCTTGCCGCCACCGGCATCGACCAGCGAGGCGAGTCCGCCGTCCGTCGCCACCGTCGCGGCGGCGGTGGCGGCCGCGCCCGTGGCGGCGGCCGCGGGCGCCGCGGCGCTGCCGTAGGCCTCGGCCACCGTCAGGTCCTCGGGCTTCGGCCCGGCGCGCTCGCCGACGAGATAGGCCTGCAGGCGTTCGACGAATTCGCGCTCCTGCATCTGGTCGCGGTCGCGCGGCAGCCACTCGCCATCGCCCCCGAGTTCCTCCGACTTCTGCGACACGTACAGCAGCGTCGTGCCGGCTTCCTGGCCAGCCTCGGCAAAAACCTTGAACTTGTCGCGGGTCAGGGCCTCGGGGTCCTCGTCCCACACGGTCTCGATGACGCCCAGCTCCTCGTCGTCGAGTTCGAGCTCGTAGCTCGACTCGGCCATGAAGGCCTGCAGCTGCGGCCAGACCTGCTTCGGCGCACCGGTGACGGCGAGGATATGTTCGTCCTCGAGCACCTTGATCGCGTCGTTGGCCGAGCGTTCCAGTTCCTGGTCGCGCTTGCGCTTCGCGATGCGCTCCTGATAGGTCGAGAAGGTGGCTTCTTCCCCCCCTTCCGGGATCGCCATGCGGTCGCGGATGGCGTCGGTCGTCAGGCCGGGCGGGACCTCCAGATCGGCCATGGAGCGGCTCTTGCGGTACTCGGTGCGGTTGTCCGGGATGACCGAGTCCAGTTTGGAGGTGAGCTTGCTGCAGCCACCGAGGGCTGCCAGCGCGAACAACAGGGTCAGGCAAGATTTGGACATAGACTGTGATGACCTCAAGGCGAATTCGATTCGGCGGGCGTTTCGTCGTTCACGACGCGCGCCGTCGCGCTCAGATGACGAGATTGATGCCAGCCTCGCGCATGGCGGCGCGGACTTTGGTTTCCCCGGTGCCGGACAGCCAGGTCAGCGGCAGGCGGATGCCGGTGCCGATGAGTCCCATGGCATGCATGCCCCACTTGACCGGGATCGGATTGGATTCGCAGAACAGATCGCGGTGCAGGGCCGCGAGCGGCGCATCGATGCGGCCCGCGGCCGCCGCGTCGCCGGCCAGCGCCGCGACGCAGAGTTCGTGC
>Ga0315904_10012072_pt1 | contig 10942 bp, 7 predicted proteins | sample LakEriMetagenome_6_FD_203529 | JGI IMG/M metagenome (GOLD analysis project Ga0315904, IMG submission 203529) | Freshwater fungal communities from buoy surface, Lake Erie, Ohio, United States - Buoy 12 MA120 | ecosystem: Environmental > Aquatic > Freshwater > Lake | place: USA: Lake Erie, Ohio... | reverse complement strand
TTGCGAGCGCCGCGAGCGCGATCGATGCGATCGCCCAGCCGCCGGCGAGGGCCCACACCGCGGTGGCACCCACGCGCGGCCGCCACGACGATGCGATGACACCCGCGACGAGCATCGCCTGCAGCGCATGAAGCCCAACGAAGTGCGCGATGCGGAGGTCGCCCCCCGTCGTTGACCACCCGAGGAACGGAAGCCCCGTAGCGCCCGTGGCGTCGCCGCCGATGAAGTGGGAACCGTGCGAGCTCATGATCGCGCCGAAGGTCCCGCCAAGGAGGAGGTTGAGCGCGAGCCCCGCCAGGATTCCCGCTCGAAGGCCGCCCCTTCGCTCGCGCCAGACGGCGGGTGCGAGGACAAGCGGCGCCACCACCAAGGTGACCGCGAAGACGCCCATCACGCTGTACATGAATCCGTCGATCGGGTTCGAGACATTGAAGTGCGAGCGCGTGCCGCGCGCGGCCTGGAAGATGATCCAGAACATCTCGACCGCCGCGCCCAACGCCATGAGCCGCACGAGCCAGCGGCAGCCGCGGGTCGCAGCCGCTCCCCTACCTGCCAGCGGAACCACCACCGCGAGCGTCGCCGCGTAGATCGCAAGCGACAGCTCAAACTTGAGCGGCTTGATCCAGAGGTTCGCGCCGTCGAGCGTGCGGTCGTCGAGGAGCGCGGCGAACAGCGTGGGCGGCACGAGCGCGAGAAGCGCTCCCCCGATCGCGAGGAGGCGGCGATCGGCGCGGAGGACCGCCCACCGCATCACCTCGAGCGCCCCGCGGTGGTCGGGCAAGTCGCCCTCTGTCGCTGCGGCGGCGCGCATGCGCGGCACGGCCCACTCCTGCACGCGGTAGAGAAGCCAGCCGATCGGCCCGAAGAGGAAGGTGAGCGCGAACGCGGGAAGGAGCGCGAAACGGCCGACCCCGGCCCGCTCCGCGCGTTCATCGATGTAGGCGCCGATCAGGAGGTCGAACGCGAGGTAGTGGAGCCAGCCCGCGACAAGCGCGAGGTCGCTTGCGAAGAGCGCGCGGACCGCCTCGATCGAGTCGAAGCCGCCCTCCGCGCGCGACCATCCTGCCGCGATAAGCGCGGCGTAGGCGATCGACAGGAGGAGCGGAACCACGCCCGCGGCGACAGCGCGGCGCGCGCGCATGCGGCGCGGAAGCGCGATGAGGGCGACCCATCCGAGAAGCGCGGTGGTGTTGGCCGCCCCGAACAAGGCTGCGGGGGCGAGCGCCGCCTCGGCGAGGATCGCTGCGTGGACTGACGGCATCGGGGGCTCCTGTGGCGCGGACGGAAGGGCGACCAGACAACGCGACGGAATCGGAACTTGACAGCGTCAAGTCGCGCCAAGACTATCACGGGACTTGACAATGTCAAGTCGGCATGGCACCTTCCCCCCATGTCGGATCTCCGCGAGCAGGTTCTCGCCGCCAGCCTCGCCCTGATCGAGGAGGACGGCGTCGCGGCGCTCTCCCTCCGCGAGGTGGCGCGCCGTGCGGGCGTAAGCCATCAGGCGCCCTACCACCACTTCGGGCACAAGGAGGCGATCGTGGCGGAGCTCGTCGCGCGCGGCTTCACGCGCCTCGCCGAGCGGCTTGAGGCAACCGAGCGGGCCCGCGGCGGCGCCTCGCGGAGGCTCATGCTCGCCGGGCGGGCGTATGTCGCCTTCGCGCTCGCAGAGCCCGCGTCCTTTCGCATCATGTTCAGGCCGGAACTCGTCGACCGCGCAGCGTTCCCCACGGCGGGCAACGCGGGCGCGCGCGCCTACGCGCCGCTCGTGCGCCTCGTGACCGAGTGCCACGCGGGCGGACGCGCCCCGCGGACAGGCTCCGCGGCTGCGGAGAGGATCGACACGCTCGTCACCATGCACTGGTCGCTCGTGCACGGGCTGGCCACGCTCCTTCTCGACGGTTCGCTCGGCCGCCGCTTCGCCACGCGCGAGGCGCGCGACGCGCACATCGAGGCAACGCTCGCGGTCTTCACGCGCGCAACGGCGTCGCTCGTCAGGTGAGCGCACGGGCGCGCGGCCCGCGTCAGGCGCCGCACGAGCCGTACTGCCTCAACATGAACGCGCGGTGCTCCGCGTTCGACACCGACGCCAGCCACGCGCCGTTCGCGAGATACCAGCGCACGGTGTCGGCGACGCCCTGTTCAAACGTGACCATCGGACTCGAGCCCAGTTCGCGCGCAACCTTCGCGCTCGAGATCGCGTAGCGCCGATCGTGCCCGGGGCGATCGGCGACATGCGCGATCTGCGCGGCATACGACGCGCCATCCGCGCGCGGCCGTTCGCGGTCGAGCACCGCGCACAGCGCGCGCACGAGCGCGAGGTTCGTCTTCTCACAGTCGCCGCCGATGTTGTAGACCTCGCCCACGCGGCCCGCGTCGAGCACGCGCACGAGCGCACGGCAGTGGTCGTCGACATGGATCCAGTCGCGCACCTGCTGGCCATCGCCATAGATCGGAATCGACTTGCCAGCGAGGGCGCGCTCGATCACAACGGGGATGAGCTTCTCGGGCATCTGCCGCGGGCCATAGTTGTTCGAGCAGTTGGTGATGACCGCGGGAAAACCGTGCGTGCGATGTGCGGCACGCACGAGATGGTCCGCCGCGGCCTTGCTGGCGGCGTACGGGCTGTTCGGCCGGATCGGCGAATCCTCGGTGAACGGCGCATCGTCGGGCGCCAGGCTTCCGTACACCTCATCCGTCGACACATGCACGAAGCGAAAGCGCGCGCGATCGTCGGCCGAAAGCGACTGCCAGTGCGCGCGCGCGGCCTCGAGCAACCGGTGCGTGCCGACGATGTTTGTCTCGACGAACGCCTCGGCGCCGATGATCGAGCGGTCGACGTGCGACTCGGCTGCGAGATGCACGATCGCGCCCACGCGATGCTCAGCAAGCACGGCACGGCACAGCGTGAAGTCGCAGATGTCGCCGTGAACGAAGGCGTGGCGCTCGGGGTGCGGAAGCCCCGCGAGATTCTCACGGTGCCCGGCGTAGGTCAGTTTGTCGAGGGTGACGACGGGCTCGTCGCTCGCTGCGTTCAGCAGCCGCACGAGATTGCTGCCAATGAAGCCGGCGCCACCGGTCACGAGGATGGACGACGGAGGAATCGCCACGCTTCGCAGTGTATCCAGCCGCGCACCGCCCTCCCCGGCTCGGGTACATTTCCCCTCCCATGTCTTCGCCCAGCAACCACCTGCCGATCCTCGAGTTCGTCGCCCGCAACTACAGGAACTTCAACGCGCGTTCGACGCGCGACGCGCTCTTCGCCTACTGGGACCACGTTTCGAAGGGCGGCAAGATGTACTGGGCCGTCGCAGGCGCGATGAGCTCGGCGCAGCTCGGCATCACGCTCGCACCGGCCATCCGCGCTGGCCTCGTGCACGGCCTCTCGGTGACGGGCGCGAACCTCGAGGAGTCGCTCTTCCGCCTCGTCGCGCACCACAGCTACAAGGACTTCCCCGAGTACCGCTACTTCACGAAGCACGACGACACCAAGATCCTCAAGCAGCGCATGCGCCGCGTCACCGACACGAGCATTCCTGAGGACGAGGCATTCCGCGCGGTCGAGAAGATCCTCGTGCCGATGTGGATGAAGGCGACGAAGAACGGCGAGCGCCGCTACTGGCACGAGTACTTCTACGAACTCGTGCTGTCGCTTCCGAAGTCGAAGTTCGAGGGGAACCCCGACGAGTGCTGGCTGCTGGCGGCCGCGAAGGCGAACCTGCCGATCGTGGTGCCGGGCCACGAGGACTCGACCTTCGGCAACATCTTCGCGTCGCACGTGAAGTTCGGCGAGTGCAGCGCGCAGATCGTGAAGAGCGGCATCGAGTACATGGCCGGCTTCTACGACGACTACAAGCGCCTGTCGAAAGGCGCTGGCATCGGCTTCTTCCAGATCGGCGGCGGCATCGCCGGCGACTTCCCGATCTGCGTCGTGCCGAGCATCAAGTACGACCTGCAGGAACCGGTGCGTCCGTGGGCGTATTTCTGCCAGATCAGCGACTCCACGACGTCGTACGGGTCGTATTCGGGCGCCACGCCGAACGAGAAGATCACCTGGGACAAGCTCACCGAGAAGACCCCGATGTTCGTTGTCGAGAGCGACGCCACCATCGTGGCCCCGATGATGCTGACGGCGCTTCTCGAGGCGAAGGCGAACCCCAAGCGAGCCGATGCGATCATCAAGGCCTCTCGCGCCGAGACGAAGAAGTTCCTCGCGAAGGTTCGCTGAGCGCGGCGTCAAGACTCCGCGAAGCGCACCGCACGCACCCGCGTGGGGCGCTTCTTGCTCTATCGTGCCCATATGCTGAGTTCGCTCCTCGTCGCGGTCGCCCTGCTTGCCCCTACCGAGCCGCAGTCGGCGCCTGCCACGCCCGCACCTGCTCGCGGCAGCGTCATATTCATCCATCCAGACGGCACGGGCCTCGGCCACTGGGGACTCGCGCGCATCCATCAGGTCGGGCCCGATGGCATGCTCGCGTGGGACACGCTTCCCTCGATCGCGCTCTATCGCCCGCATGTGCGCGACAGCCTCGCGCCCGCAAGCAACACCGGCGGCACGATCCATGCGTATGGCGTCAAGGTTCCGCTCGACAGTTTCGGCATGGATGGCGCGTCGGTCCCGCTTGCACCGACCGGCGAGCGCATCAGCCTGATGCGCGATGCCATGCGCGACGGCCGGTCGGTCGGGATCATCAACTCAGGTCATCTCGCCGAGCCTGGGACGGCATGCTTTCTCGCAAGCGTGCCGAAGCGCAGCATGGCCGACGAGATCTGTAGACAGTTGCTTGAGGGAAAGCCAAACGTGCTGCTCGGCGGCGGCGAGGCGTACTTCCTGCCGAAGGGCGTGCAGGGGCGCCACGGCGTCGGGCGCCGCGCAGACGCGCGCAACCTCGTCGACGAGGCGCGCGCTGCAGGCTACGCCGTGGTCTTCACGCGCGAAGAACTGGCCGCAGTTCCAGCCGAGGCGACGCACCTCCTCGGTCTTTTCGCGCAGACCGACACGTACAACGACCGCGACGAAGAGACGCTTGCGAAGCGTGGTCTGCCGCCATACTCCCCCACAGCTCCGACCGTCGCCGAGATGACCGAGGCGGCGCTCCGCGTCCTCGCGCGCAATCCGAAAGGCTTCTTCCTCGCGGTCGAGGAGGAAGGCACCGACAACTTCTCGAACCTCAACAATGCGGCGGGCCTGCTCGAGGCCATGCGCCGCGCCGACGCCGCGATCGCGGCCGCCGAGCGCTATCGCAGCGTTCACCCCGACACGCTCGTCCTCGTCGCGGCGGACAGCGACGCAAGCCGGCCGCAATTGATCGCGATGCCAGAGTCGAACGGCGTGATCGTGCGGGGAAAGCCGCTCCCGGCCCTGCTTCCCGGTGACGGCGCGCCCATCGATGGCATCGGAGGTCCTGGCTCCGAGCCGTTCGTGTCGGCGCCCGACGCAACCGGCGCGCGGTTCCCGTTCGCCGTGGCTTGGGCAAGCCACCAGGACGGCGGCGACCCTGTCGTCGTGCGTGCGGCCGGCCTCAACAGCGAGCATGCCCGCGGCAACCTCGACAACACCGCGCTCTATCGCATCATGCATGCGACGCTCTTCGGGATGTGGCCCGAGGAACGCGCATCCGCGCGCAAAAAGTGACACGCCCCCCGGAGTTGCCTCCGAGGGGCGTGGTTCGCGCGTAGAGCGAGTTCACTTGCGGCGGCGCGTGCCGACGAAGCCGGCGAGGCCGAGGAGCGCGATTGCGCCCGGGGCCGGGATGCCGTTGGTCAGGTCGAGGATCTGATCCTGGAAGCCCGTGTTTCCGATGCCGATGATCGTGGAGGTCGGACCACCGAGATTCGATGCGGCCGCGAAGAGCGCCGCGAGGTTGTTGGTGATGGCCGCCGTCAGGTTGTTGCCCTTGAAGCTGCCGCTTCCGACGCTCAGGCTGCCCGACGTGCCGTCGAAGTCCATCGAGACTTCCCAGACCGCGATCTGGAAGGCGGCCGCGAGATCGTTGTTGGTCGTGAAGACTGCCCCACCCGCCGCCGCATACATACGCGCAATCGCGGTTGCCCTCACGGAGCCCATTCCCGCACCAGGAATCGGCAGATCCGACACCTGGAGCACCTGATAGACCTGCTGCGAGCCGTTCGTGTAGATGAACTGGCTGAGCTCGGTGCAGAACGAGTTCCACGTTCCGTTGAGATTCTGCCCGGTGCTGCCGGACAGCGTCAGTCGAATCTGGCCCGCGAACGTATCGCGAGTCGTCGTCCCGTAGGTCACGTTCACAGTGCGGCCAGCGCCGGTTCCGGTTCCTGCGACGGTGACGAGACCCGCGTTGGCGAGGCCGACCGGCAGGAGCGCAAGTCCGGCAGCGAGAGAGAGCATCTTCTGCATGCGTACACCTTTCAATGATGGCCCCCGGAGAGCACCCGAAGTCTGCGCGAACGAACGCGACATCCAAACCTCAAGAGCGAGGGCACGCTTGACGCCCCCAGACGGGGGGACACGGTGAACAGCGCAATTGCAGACACGATCGTGTCACGGCTTCCGACTGAAATCGTGAATTGAGCCGTCACGGATCGCGTGATGGGACCCAGTCGCGAACGCGGTCGGCCCCTCGGGGGACGCCGCAGCGCATGGCGGCACCTGAGGCCGAGCCAGACCGATTTCCCACACGCCACGCAATTATTTCTCGGACGTCCTACCGGAGCCGTGCGCAGACGGCGGCCGCAAGCGCGCCGGCGCCGCTCGAAGCACGGTCGAGGAAGAGCGCCGGCTCCACCGCCTCGAACTCCATCAGAAGGGGCCGACCATCCGGGCCCTCGGCGAGATCGACGCGCGCGTAGACGGGCAAGGAAAGCCCGAGCGACGGAAGCGCGTCGAGCGCTGCGAGCGCGAGCCGCCGCGCCGGCTCTCCCGGCTCGACAGAGCCGCGGGACTGCTCGCGATCGCCGCTCCAGCGCGCGCCCTTCTCCACGGCATGGCTCACGCGGCCGTCGATGAGCACGATGTTCACCTCACCGCGCTCGACCACCGATCCAAGCAGAGGCTGTACGAGGAAGTCGCGGGTGATGTGCGCACCGCGATGCGCGGAGGCACGCGCGCGGTCACCGCGTTCGACGCGGATCGTCGCGAAACTCCCCGCCGAGATCGCCGGCTTCAGCACGATGTCGCCAAACCGCGCGAAGAGTGCATCCCAGTCGGGCTCTTGACCGGCCGCGACAAGCTCGGTGGGAATGATGTCGACGCCACGCGCCGCAAGATCGAACAGGTAGCGCTTGTGCAGGTTCCAGCGCAGCGTCGCCGCGTCGTTGAGGAGTCGCGTCGAGCGCGATGCGGCGTCGATCCAGCGCGTGAACGCATCGAACTTTGCCACATAATCCCACGGCGAACGAATCAAGGCAGCGTCAAAGCCGCTCCAATCAACGCCCGCATCATCCCACACGACCGGCCTGGCCTCTGCGCCAAGCGCTGCGAACGCCCTCTCGAGGAGCGGTAGTTCGACGTCCGGCCGCGGCAGTTCACGGCATGTCACGAGTCCGATGCGCACCCGCGCACTGTACAGCGATGCCCGGGCGCGCAGCCATTGAGCCGCGCATGCGCCCCGCGCGTGCAAACAGGCTCAGATCGCGCGATATGCGGCAACGCGCGCGTCGAGCTCCGCCCGCTCGGCCGGCGAAAGCCGCCCGAGCAGCCCGAGCTTCCCGTAGGTGTCGAGCTTCGACTCCGCCTCGACGCCGGCGTAGACGACGTTCGAGTCGATGATGCGCTTGCCGAGGATCTCCTCGAGCAGCGCCTGCGTGTACGTCGGCTTGACCGCCGCCGTCGACTTGGTGCCGTACTGCTGCAGGTTCGACGCGAAGATGCCGGCGGCGCTCACGGGCAGGAAGTCCTCGTAGCGCAGGCCTTCGTACTCGACGAAGCCCTGCCTCGCGAGCTCGAAAAGGTCCGTCGTCGCGATCGCGCCCGACTTCGCCGCGGCGAGGCCCTTCTCAGTCGGAAGGTAGCGCGCAAGCACAAAGCCCTGGCGAATGAGCCCCTCGAGGTTCTTCGCAAACGGCGCGAACGGCTTCGAATACAGCGCTTCATACGCGGCCATGTCGCGCTTCGGAAGCGTCGGATCCTTCTCGCGCGCGGCATCTGCCTCGGCAAGACAGGTGTCGTACAGGGCGCGCCCGGCGGGCGTGCAGGCGTAGAAGCGCTCCTCGATCTCGCCGAAGCGCGCGGTGTGCGTGCTGTCGACGACGCTGCCGTCGTCCTCGGTGAACTGGACGGCCTCGGTGAGCGCCTTGTAGGCGTCCTGCCGGAGAAGCACCGGCGTGTCCTCGCTCGGGCCTTCGGTGAAGTCTTTGAATCCCGCGTGCTTGAGCTTCGACAGCGCGTAGTCAGGACCGGCAAAGGTCTGCGTGAGTTCGGCCGCGAGCGCCGCGACCTCGGCCGGCGTGACGCTGCCCTTCCGATACGCCGCGATCTCCTCAAGCGGCACGTGCTTGAAGTGCAGCTTCATGGAGTCGTGGTCGGCTTCCTTCACCAGACGGCCAAGCGTGGTCTCGGCGCGCGCGCGGAACCACGCGGCGTCCACCTCGCCGAGGCAGTGCTTCATCGCCGCGGTGTAGAGGTCGATGCAGAAGGTGTTCGGCGTGAGATGGTTCAAGTGGTGCGACTGGAAGCACGCGATGTCGGCCGCGATCTTGAAGCCGGCCGCCGACAGTTCCTTGTAGAGCGCGTGGTCGCGCGCCTTGCCCGTCCACTTGAAGATGCGCTCGGTGCACTCGCGGATGAGCTCGTCGGCGTCGGCCGCCTCGAGTCCGCCCTGCTTCTCGCTCTTCTCGATGAGCGCCTTCGCGCGGTCGCTGAAGACCGTGCGCTTCGCAAGCAGCGCCTCGATGCGCGCGCGGGTCTCGGGGTCGAAGTAATCGGTCATCAGCACCGACGAAAACACGCGATGCTCGGGCCGCAGCGTCGAGCGGAAGGCCGTCGCAATGATCGGCTGGCTCTTCGAGCCCACGCAGGTCATGTCGTAGAAGTTGTGCGGCTCCATCTCGAAGCACGCGAAGAGGCGGCCGATCCACCGATACTCGTCGGGGCGGCCGATGCGGATCGCACCGTGGCGCTCGCCGCTCGTCCGCTCGAGTTCCTCGTCCGACAGCGAGAACCCGAGGTGCAGCTTCGCAAGCAGCGCGCACACCGTCTTGTTGCAGGCCATGTTGACCAGCAGCGCCTTGTCGTAGAGCGGCACTTCCTTGGCGAACATTGCCGAAAGCGCCGCGAAGAGCCGGTTCTGGAGGTCGCGCTTGGCGACAAGGCGGGTAGAGGAGGCGAAGGTGGTCATGGCGATCTCCTTGCATGGCGGCGCGCATGGAGCCGCCCTTCTGATGTCGTCAAGGATAGCGTGCGACCTTCGCAATCGACGCACCTTCAGGCCATGAAACAACCGTGGAATTGCGGACGAGCCGGAAGACCCGGATGACCCACATGCAGCGCGCAGGGCGATCAGCGCGCAAGGCCCGCGAGGTCGAGGAAGAAGGCGTGCGCGAGCGCGGCTTCCTTCAGCCTCTCGAACCGCCCGGACTGCCCGCCGTGGCCGGCCTCGAGGTTGATGTGGAAGATCAGCGGATTCGAGTCGGTCTTGAGCCGCCGCAGCCGCGCCACGTACTTCGCGGGCTCGAAATACTGCACCTGCGAGTCCCAGAGACCCGTCGTCACCAGCATGGCCGGATAGGGCTTCGCCTCGATGTTGTCGTACGGCGAGTACGAGCGGATGTAGTCGTACGCCGCCTTCTCGCGCGGATCGCCCCACTGCGTCCACTCGTTCGTCGTCAGCGGAATCGTCTCGTCGAGCATCGTCGTGAGCGCGTCGACGAACGGCACCGCGAGCAGCATGCCGCGGTAGCGGTCGCCTGCCTGGTTCGCGACGGCGCCCATCAGCAGGCCGCCCGCCGAACCGCCGCGCGCGAAGACCTTGTCCTTCGCGCCATAGCTCTCGCGCACGAGGTAGTCGGTCGCGTCGATGAAGTCGTTGAAGCTGTTCTGCTTCTTCATCAGGCGCCCGTCCTCGTACCAGTCCTGTCCGAGGTCGGCACCGCCACGCACGTGCAGCGTGGCGACCGCGAAGCCGCGGTCGAGAAGCGAGACGTCGCCATTCGAAAACTCGGCGTCGCTCGTGATGCCGTAGGCGCCGTATCCGTCAACGACGAGCGGCCGTGTGCCGTCCTTCGCGTAGGCGTCCTTGCGCCACACGATCGAGATGGGGATTCGCTTGCCGTCTCGGCTCGGTGCCCACAGGCGCGCACTTGCGTACATCGAAGCGTCGTAGCCGGGCACCGGCTGCACCTTTCGAACCGCCTGCACGCCCGTGGCGACGTCGACGTCGATCGTCGTGCGCGGCGTGGTGGGCGAGGTGTAGACCACGCGGACGAACGGGAGCGACGCGTCGCCGTTGTCGCCAAGCGTCATCGCGAACGCTTCCTCGGTCGTCGGCACCACGAAGCCAGCGCCGCCGGACTTTCCAGCCGACTCCCACGGCAGCACGCGAACCTGCGCATTGGCGGCCACGCGCTCCTGCAGCGCGATTCCACCGTCAAGCAGCGTCATCGCATCGATCGCGGCATCGGTGCGGTGCGGCACGATCTCGCGCCACGCCGAACGGTCGGCCGCGCGCGCGTCCTCGACCGAGACGAGGCGGAAGTTGCGTGCGGCCTCGTTGGTGCGAATCACCCAGCGGCCCTTCAGATGGTCGGCGTAGTTGCGCACGCCGTCGACGCGCGGAAGCACCACGCGCACGGGCGCCCCAGGCTGCGCGCGCGGCACGGCGCGAAGTTCGTTGGTTTCGTAGCCCTCGATCGAGATCATGAGGTACTCATCCGACGCGCTGGTTCCGATTCCCACGAAGAGCGTCTTGTCTGCCTCGTCAAAGACAAGCGCGTCCTTCGCGGGATCGCTGCCCACTGCATGGCGGTA
>Ga0315904_10012069_pt1 | contig 10943 bp, 11 predicted proteins | sample LakEriMetagenome_6_FD_203529 | JGI IMG/M metagenome (GOLD analysis project Ga0315904, IMG submission 203529) | Freshwater fungal communities from buoy surface, Lake Erie, Ohio, United States - Buoy 12 MA120 | ecosystem: Environmental > Aquatic > Freshwater > Lake | place: USA: Lake Erie, Ohio... | reverse complement strand
GGTGTTATTCTCTTAGTGGATGCGTTTGAAGGTCCTATGCCTCAAACACGCTTTGTACTGCAAAAAGCGCTACAACTGCACCTGCGTCCAATTGTTGTGATCAACAAAGTAGATAAGCCCAACTGCCGCCCTGATGAAGTGCACGATGCGGTATTTGAATTGTTCTTCAACCTGGATGCAACAGAAGAGCAGCTGAACTTCCCAACCTATTACGGCAGTGGTAAGAACGGCTGGTTTAATGATAAGAATGAAGCTTGCGATGATATCACACCTTTAATGGACGGTATCATTCAATATGTACCAGAACCTAAAGTAAGTGAAGGAAACCTGCAGTTGCAGATTACTTCACTGGATTATTCCTCATTCCTCGGTCGTATTGCCATCGGTAAAGTAAGTCGCGGCAGTATTAAAGAAGGCCAGCAGATTGTGTTGATGCAAGCTGATGGCACTCAGAAGAAGCAGCGTGTACGTGAACTCTATGTGTTTGAAGGAATGGGTAAGAAGAAAATAGCTGAGGTTTTCGCCGGAGATCTTTGCGCAGTAGTAGGTATCGAAGATTTTAATATTGGTGATACCATTGCTGATGCAGAAAACCCCGAAGCTTTACCGGTAATCAGTGTGGATGAGCCTACCATGAACATGCTGTTCAGCATCAACAACTCTCCTTTCTTTGGTAAGGATGGTAAGTTTGTTACCTCACGCCACCTGCGTGATCGCCTGATGAAGGAAACTGAAAAGAACTTGGCCCTCCGTGTGCAGGATACAGATAGTGGTGATAGCTTCATGGTATATGGTCGCGGTATCCTTCACTTGGGTATCCTGATTGAAACCATGCGTAGAGAAGGTTACGAATTAACGGTTGGTCAGCCTCAGGTAATCCTGAAAGAAGTAAACGGCGTTAAGTGCGAGCCTTATGAAACACTGGTTGTTGATGTACCTCAGGAGTTTGCTTCTAAAGTAATTGACTTGGTTACACGTCGTAAAGGCGAAATGCATGTGATGGAAACCAAGGGTGAAATGCAACACCTGGAGTTTGAAATTCCTTCACGCGGTTTGATTGGTATGCGTACGCAAATGCTGACACAAACTGCCGGTGAAGCCGTGATGGCTCACCGCTTCTTGGAATACAAGCCCTGGAAAGGACCTATCCCCGGTCGTAACAATGGTGTATTGATTGCAAAAGAAGCTGGTATTACTACTGCTTATTCACTGGATAAATTACAAGACAGAGGTATCTTCTTTGTAGATCCGGGTGAAGATGTATACGCAGGTATGATCGTGGGCGAAAACAATAAGCCAGGTGATCTGGTGATCAATAGCAATGAAGGCAAGAAGCTCACCAACCACCGCGCCAGCGGTAGTGATGCAGCTACCAATATTGCACCTAAGACCCTACTTACTTTAGAAGAGTGTATGGAATACATTCAGTTTGATGAGTGTATCGAGGTTACGCCCAACTATATTCGTATGCGTAAGACCATACTCGATGAAGAAGAACGCAAGAAGCAACAAAAGAAAATGCAGCTTGAAGCGATTTAAAATACAAGTCCCGCAATTGCGGGACTTTTTATTTAGTAGAACAAATGCGCTGCATTCGTATTCTTTGCCGAGGATTGCAGTTTCTGAAACAGGGCAAATTTATCCGGCCCCAGTACCCCGCGGAGCTGATCGAACAGCGGAGCCTGAAGGGCTTTGAACTTCGCCTGGTATTCTTCTTTATTGGTTGTAGCCAGCGCATTGATCAGGCTTTTTTGTTGCAGGTATCGCGACAACAGCTGCATCAATTGAGGCGTTTTGGAAGGAGGTAAACCCAGCCTGCCCGTTAACTCTCCGGCAATACTACTGGCAGTCTGTTGCACATTGGTAATAACAGGAGGCAATACCGGCTTTGCAGGAACAGATTTCTGTGCTGTTACAGCAAATAGTAAGCCCAGCACACAAACAAGCGTCATTATTTGCTTCATCACTTCAGTTTTGTGTCAAAAATACCGCAACTGCGGTATTTCTCATCCAGGCAATTTCAGGCATATTGATAACCCAAACAACCTTTTATGAGAAAGCTGTTAAGTCTTTTTTCCCTTATGATTCTATTACATACCAATGTATGGGCACAAAAATGTCTGAGCGGCGATTGTGTGAATGGTTTTGGTAAGTATGAGTACAAAAATGGTGATGTGTATGAGGGCTATAGCAAAGGCGGATACAAGAACGGTAAGGGTAAAATGGCTTATGCAAATGGTGATATCATGGAGAGCGATTGGGTAAATGGCTATGCCAACGGACAATGCACATTCTACTTCAAAGATGGTAGGAAATATGTAGGCGGTATTAAAGATGGCTACTGGGAAGGCAAGGGTAATTTTTATTGGCCTGATAGCAGCAGCTATGAAGGTAACTGGTACGTTGGTAAACGTACAGGATATGGCAAACAGGTGTATAATGACAAAAGAGTTTATGAAGGCAATTGGGTGAATAGTGAGAAAAGTGGAAAAGGAAAAATGACCTGGCCTGATGGCCACATTTATGAAGGTGAGTTTAAAAACGATGTCAGAAATGGCTTTGGTATTCTATACTACCCAAGCAAGAGGCGCTATGAAGGCTATTGGCAAGATGATAAAAGACATGGCAAAGGCAAAAGTATACTTGCCGATGGAGAAATTTATGATGGTGAATTTGTTCGGGACACCCTACGCGGCTATGGGAAAATCGTGAAAGCCAATAAAGATAGCATGATGGGTAACTTCGAAAATGCGAAGTTGCATGGCTATGCCAAAGCTTGGTTTAATTCTCTGGGATATCGGTATGAAGGAGAATTCCTGAATGGTATAGAAAATGGTAAAGGAATACAAGTAAAATCAAATGGTGACTCTGCAGCGGGCATGTTTAAGGGCCGTAACTTAAATGGCGAAGGTTATTATAAATATAAAAGCGGGCATGTTTTTACCGGCAATTTCAAAAATGATCAATTGGACGGGAAAGGCAAAAAGGTATATGCAAATGGTACATGGGAAGAAGGCAACTATTTTTCGGGTTTATTAAGCGGCAATGGCAAACGATATTTTAGTTCGACAGATTGGTATGAAGGCAACTTTGCATCAGGTTCTGCTAATGGCGCAGGTAAATACTACCGATCAGGCAAACTATATTACGATGGAAATTTTGATAATAAGCTCTATACCCAAGGTAAGTACTGGCTCTTAGATGATGGCGTTTTCATTATTGCTGAAAAATTCTCTGATGGGCATTTCATGGAAATACAATATCCTGATAAACGCATTTTCCTAGGTACTACCAAAACTGTCTACTACGCTAACTCGGCCGAAAACATCGTGCCTTCCATAGGCTATCTAATTAAACCTGACGGCAGCGTCATTGGTGCCAAATGGAATAACACTTTCACTGGCGCCAGATGGAAGGACAGTACATACACAGATGTATTTTATAAAAGCAGTAATAAGAAAACTGAACAGGATATTCACTATATGAGAGGCGTTGCCTTTACCGGCTTCAAAAAATATACCAACGCCATTCAATATTTGACAAAAGCAATAGAAGGCAAAACCAAAAATGATAGTGTATACCTCTATCGTGGTTCAGCTTATGGAAATATCAATAAACTAGACAGTGCGATGCTTGACATCAATAAAATGCTCAAACTGGATGGAAAAAATAAAGACGCTATCGGCTGGCATGCCACTATTAGCTTAAAACAAAAAGATACGACCGCTGCGTTGAAAGATTATGCAACCCAGATTAAGTTCTACCCAGATGACTATGTTGGCTATTGGAACAGAGGAATATTATTGCATCAAATGAAGCAATATGAACAAGCGATCACCGATTATACAAAAGTGATCGTACTACTGCCCACCGGCAATGATATTGTATACGTGAATAGAGGAAAATGCTATGAAGCAATGAACAAGAAAGCAGAAGCTTGTAGCGATTATACCTTCGCAAAAAGTAAGAACAATAAGGATGCCGGTGTAAGATTGCTGGCGCTAAAATGTGGCTCGCAATAAAATATCATTTTCTAAATGCCTGCTCATACAACTGTATCCATTGTTGCGGACTCATTTTCGATGCCAGTTCACCAATCAAGTCTACAGGAATTTGATCCGGCTTTTTGAAGCGGATGCAGCTTTTACCCATATCCAACTTTCCTTTTACCCGCTGAGCATAGGCTTCTGTAAACCATTTCAGCAATGAGGGGTCTGCATACATGCCCATGTGATAGATAACAATAAAATTCTTCTGCGAAGCAATATTCATAAAAGGTAAAGGATCAGATGGCTTGCAGTGATACCCACCGGGATAAAGCGTATGCGGCACCACATAGCCAATCATTCCATAATTCATCTGCTCCTCAAAACCCTTGGGTAAGTTTTGCTTAATCACTTTTCGCAACGCCTCTATTATCTTACGTCTTTCTTCAGGAACTTCCTGCATATACGCTGTTACTGTAGTTGATTTTGACTGCATACACCTGCTGTTGATGATACTGAATGTACCCAATTCCCCAATGCTATGCGCAGCAAAATGTTGAATGGCTGTATTTTCTAAAAGAACTCTTGCAGATTAAAGAAAATACCTGAAGAACCTTTTTGCCCTAAACCAATATCCATGGTAATATTTGTCCGGGTTTTTTTACTCATCTTCAAACGCAACCCGGCACCATAACCCAACGCAATCGTATGTAACAGTGGCTGCCTACTTAATCTTGAAGAAGCACTTGTGCCATTCACAAAGAGAACCCCACCAAGTAATCTGTTCTGGGTAATAGGGAAGCGATATTCTGCCTCAGAATACATCATATCTTCTCCTCTAAATCTACCCTGTATATACCCTCTTCCGGAACGATTATAAGTATCCCATGCAATCGAGGGCATAGCCAAATAAGGCAGCTTGCCGGCAGTCAGCAGTTGCCCCCAATTCCAGATAGCAAGAATATTTTCTTTTTTAGCCTTGTCGGGACGCAGATAAAACCGTAGGTCATAGGAGAATGTCTGGCTAGGTGTATTGCTACCAAGCCAACTTGTATTTACACGATAACCCAGTTGCGCATACCAGCCTTTATAAGTATTGATGGGATTGTCCCGACTATCCCACAGCAAGTTCAGCGACAATCCATTTGCTGTGCTACGATTCAATGGAATATTGTTGATGGTATTATTAACATAGTGAGCCGTATAATTGGGTGCAAGAGGATCGAGTTTAAGTTCTTTATCATCTACGTTGAAATGATGATCAGCAAATAGGCCAAGCCCGCCATAAAAATTACCATTGATTCTTCTGTACACAGACTGATAAAAACGTATATAGTTGAAATCCATCTCCTGTGCCTCTCTGCTTAACTGCACAGACATAGTGTTTAGATTCACTCTATCCGCACCACTAAAATATGTACCCGTTCCATAAGTAGGCTGTGTAAAGAACAATACACGCCAGTCTCCCTGCAAAATCCAGTTTCCACCCGGGAGGTACACATTACTGCGCGCGATAAAAATGGTTTGATTTTTTGTTGTTACACTCAGACTTAAAAGCGCCGAGGATACTAAAGGATCGCCACTGGTGCTAAGAATTCTACTTAAAGCTAAACTAGTGCCTGCCAAAAAACCATATGGAGGCGAGTATCCAACAACTGGCAGAAAGTTCATATATGTCTTTTGACGCTCAATCGTACCGGTATCAACGCCTGATAAATTGTTTTTACCCAATGAGCGTAATACATCCCTGATATCCTTTTGAGGAATAGTTTGCGCAAGAATGGAGGCACTTGCTATGGCAAAGAAGAAAAATAGCAGCAGCAGTCTTTGTTTCATGGATGCAGTCACTTAAATGACCCAGGTAAAATTACACCCTGAAAGCAGTAATGTTTAAGGAATCAGGCAATTTTGGGATGATCGGCTTCCGCAACGTCCTTATGTAAATGTGGTGCCGCACTATTGGTGTCAGAACTAATCTTTAAAATCAGGTTCGTATCGCAGTTATCTCCATCACAACAAGGCATGGCGTTGGTGCCACAAACCGGACATTGATAGTGGCCATGCACATGAATCAGGTTTACCTGATACCCACAGAAAAAACATTGTTGTTGCATACGGCTAAGTTAATACGCAACAAGTGTGCTGTTTAAGATAAATTCCACACAGCTGTGCAAAAAGAAATATGCAACAAAAAACAGGTATACTGCCTTAACAGCATACCTGTTTGATACATTACTTTTTAATCACCACCACTTCTTCTTCACTGCGCTGTTTGAATTGCACATCAAAACGCTCTTTGTAATTGGTCTTTGTTGATTCAATTACAAAAGAAATTGTCTTATACGCTTCAAAACGTGGTAAAGAAAAACGCTTGGTGAATACCTTGTCAGAAAACTTACCACTGTAGATTTCTTCTCCGCTTTCATCCAATACGGTCAGGAAAAAATTACTGCCAGAAGGATTGTTGTACTGCACATGAAACCAGAAGCTTTCCGCATCTGTTCCCAGAAATTTTACTGCAGATTTCGCAGAGCTGATCTCTGTTGAAGTGTTATTCACTGTGCCTGCAAATGCAGTGGTGCCGGCCATTACGGCGGTTGCGAGCATACTGCCCATCAGAATCGTTCTTGTCATCTTGCTCCAATTTGATTGATACATGTTTGTCCGGTTTTTTGGTTAAAAAATCCGGCAAGGCTAGTCAGAGGTCTTCTTCAATGGAAACAATCGGGAGAAAAGCAGTGTGCGATCGCAATAAATACTGCTGTATACCCTTAATACCAGCAGGTAAGAAAAGGTAACCCAAAATAAAAGCGGAAAAATGAATTAGTCTGTTACAGGCTTGTTAAGTATCTGCCAGAGTGCATCTTTCAATTCCATCAAACCCTGCTGGGTCATGGAAGAAATAAATAAATGCGGCACTTCTTTCGGTAATTCTTTACTAATGGCTTCTTTCAATTCATCATCCAGCATATCCGACTTGCTGATGGCAATCAGAAAATCTTTTTGCAACATCTCAGGATTGTACATCTCCAATTCATTCCTGAGAATAGCAAATTCCTTCTTGTGATCATTACTATCTGCAGGAATCAAAAAAAGCAATACTGCATTGCGTTCAATATGACGCAGGAAGCGATGCCCCAATCCTTTGCCTTCTGATGCACCTTCAATAATACCCGGTAAGTCGGCAATACAAAATGATTTACCCTCGCGGTATTCCACCATACCCAATTGCGGCACCAATGTGGTGAAAGCATAATTGGCAATCTTGGGTTTTGCAGCAGTAATTACTGAGAGTAATGTTGATTTACCTGCATTAGGAAAACCCACCAAACCCACATCTGCCAATACTTTCAGCTCCAGGGTCTTCCAGCCTTCAATACCCGGCAAACCAGGCTGTGCATATTCCGGTGCCTGATTGGTAGCAGTGGCAAAATTGGCATTACCCAATCCACCCTTACCTCCTTTCATCCAAATCACTTCCTGTCCGTCTTCCAAAATCTCTGCTTCAATCTCTCCCGTTTCTTCATCACGCGCAACCGTACCCAATGGTACTTCTATGATCACATCCTTACCATCACGGCCGGTCATATTGTTTTTATTGCCGGGATCACCATGCTCTGCCAACACATTCTTGTAATACCGCAAATGCAATAAGGTCCACAGCTGTGTATTACCGCGCAGAATGATGTGTCCGCCACGACCGCCATCACCACCATCAGGACCCGCCTGCGGGTTGTACTTGGTACGCGCAAAATGCTTGCTGCCCGGGCCTCCGTTACCTGAGCGACAAAAAATGCGGATATAGTCTATGAAGTTTCTTTCAGACACTGTAGTGAATTGCTGCGAAGATAGGCATTATGTAGCGAGCAGCACTACATATAGCAACACCGGTTGTGTCACTCACTGCATCGCCAACAAGTCTACTCAGCTTCTTTCTGCTGATTCCATGTAGCATATACAGCAGCCTGATCAGTATAGTGTGCTGGTATTTCTCTTAATGGTTCACACGGTGTTGCCGTGGCATACATTTCAGCAGGCAACTGTTGATATAGCTTTGTGCCTTCCGTTTTCCAGGCAATCATTTCATCACTCACCTCCTTGATGCGCTTGGCAGGATTGCCTACAATCAAGCTTCGCGCAGGAAATACTTCATCGGCTTTGATAAAACTCAAAGCACCCACAATAGATTCATCACCCAACACCACATGATCCATCACTACTGCATTCATACCTACCAAACAATTCTTCCCAATAGTAGCACCATGTATCACCGCACCATGGCCAATATGCGCACCTGCTTGCAAGGTAACCGTAACGCCGGGGAACATATGAATGGTGCAGTTCTCCTGCACATTGCATCCGTCTTCAATCACAATCTTACCCCAGTCGCCACGAATGGCTGCACCCGGACCAATGTACACATCCTTACCTATGATCACATGACCTGTAACCACCGCCTGCGGATGCACATAGGCACTTGAATGAACTACCGGTTGATATCCATTGAATGCGTAGAACATAGAATTACTGATTTCGTAAAATGCTTTTCCCGAAACGGCATCGACTAAAATCTTCGGAAGAATAGTTTCGCTCTTGACAAACTAAAAGTATGGAGAAAAATTTTGTTGCAGTCAACTATATCCGCTGTACACCTGAATACAAAGAAAGATTTGAATACCTTTTTGGTACCAGAAGGAAAGCAATTGACCAACTACCCGGTTTTGTAGATATGTATGTATTAAAACCCAATCAGGATGATGATAACTACTTGATTGTAAGTTTCTGGACATCAGAAAAAGCATTTCAGGACTGGACCAAAAGCGAGGCATTTATACAAGGCCACGCGCGCGGTTTTGAGGATATCAAAAAAGCCAAAGCAGCCGGACAGCCTTCACCTATGACAAGTGATTTTAAAACCTATCAAGTGATTAGCAGATGACACAGTTACTTAAAAAAGAAAAAATACAGAATTCGCTGAAGAAATTAGGCTTTTGGGGATTTCTGTTCTTCCTGGGCAAAGGAATAATCTGGCTTATACTCGCTTATGTGGTATTCAAATAATTAGCTAGTTAGCCACTCTTTTTCACTTCTATAATACACCCCTTTGAAAAGGGCTACCTTCTCGCCACGCTGATTGGTAACGGTTGCAGAATAAATACAGAAACGATTCGTGAAACTTTCTTCGGTACTCTCTGCAGTAATTACATCACCAATCTTCACGGGTGCAATATGCGCAATAGAGGTTTCTACAGAAACAGCCTGCCTGCCCCTGCTGTTACTGGCAAAAGCCAGACAACTGTCGCACAAAGCATAGGTAATACTCCCATGTGCAATCTCAAATCCATTGCACATTTCTGCACGCACCGTCATGCGCAACTTGCAGTAGCCTTCTCTTTCTTCTACCCGTTCAATACCCAGCCAGCGGCTGTAAGCATCTGTCTGCATCATGGTATCAATAATTTTCGTAGCTACTGACATATGCATTATTTACCGGTGAAAACTGGTTTGCGCTTTTCTACAAATGCCTGCACCCCTTCCTTGAAATCTGCAGTGGCAGCAGCTCGCTGCTGTAATTTGTCTTCATTCATTAACTGCTCATCCAGGGTGTGCGAGAAAGCCCATTGCAAAGCTTTCTTGGTATAGGCCAGGCCTTTTGTGGGCATTTGTGCCAATTGCTTTGCCAACTGTTTAGAAGCATCTGCAAACTGATCATCAGCATAGACTTTATACAACATACCCAATCTTTCTGCTTCTGCAGCATCCACTTTATCGCCCAGCATCATCAATGCACTGGCTTTCTGCCAACCAATCAAACGGGGTAGAAAGAAAGTGCCACCTGTATCCGGTATCAACCCAATTTTAGAAAATGCTTGTATAAATGAAGCAGATGCTGTTGCTACGACTACATCGCAACACAGAGCCAGATTGGCACCGGCACCAGCAGCTACACCATTCACTGCAGCCACCACTGGTTTCTCCAATGCCTGGATTCTGCGTACGATGGGGTTATAATGCTCAGACAAAATACGGTTCATACCTGGCCCATCCGGGTCCAATACTTCTTGCAAATCCTGACCGGCACAAAATGCTTTTCCATTACCCGTTAGATGCAGGGCGCGAATAGTATCATCTGCAGCACAGATATCCAGCACTTCCTGTAAACGCAAAGCCATTGGTCGGTTAAATGCATTGAATTTATCAGGCCTGTTCAGTGTAATACAGGCTACATTGTCTTCTATCGTAAAAAGAATAGCGTCCATTGGCAAGATTGTAACACAAACATACAAAAGCCAATCCAGCTGCTTACCAGAACAAGATCAGTATATTTGACTACAAGCATATTTTTTGAAATACCTTTTTTGCATACTCTGTCTGTATTGCTCTTATGCTGTTGCACAGGACAGTCTGACTAATCTCAAAAAAAATAGAGCGGACTATGTATTAAGTTACGATACGCTGTTACATATAGAAAGCTGGTACAGCACCAAACAAACAGAACTCAGACTATTTTATCCGGATAAGTTCAGAATTTTTCTAGCCCCCAGTGAAATCAATAACCTGCAGCTTGACTTCAGTTACCGCTTTATCGATGCAGCAATCAGTTTTACACCCGGCTTTCTTAACCCCGGTAATCCTGCAAAAGGTCAGACCAGCAGATTTAATCTGGGTGGTGGTTTTGCTGCAGGCAGATGGTACTTCTCTGGTGAACATACTCGCCTCAAGGGTTTTTATATGCGCAATAGCGATGATTACAGGGCACAATTGGGCAATCTGCCCTATATTACTTTTCCTAATTTGGAATCTATCAGTAATCAGGTACTGATCAGATACAATACCAATCGGCTATTTTCCACTGGAGCGTTAAGAGGTGGTATGGAGATACAAAAACGCTCAGCCATGAGCTTTCTTCCAACACTATTGTTTGCACAATACAAATTACGTAATGCGGTTGCCGAT
>Ga0315904_10012067_pt1 | contig 10944 bp, 7 predicted proteins | sample LakEriMetagenome_6_FD_203529 | JGI IMG/M metagenome (GOLD analysis project Ga0315904, IMG submission 203529) | Freshwater fungal communities from buoy surface, Lake Erie, Ohio, United States - Buoy 12 MA120 | ecosystem: Environmental > Aquatic > Freshwater > Lake | place: USA: Lake Erie, Ohio... | reverse complement strand
GAGGTCTCCTCGCAGGCCTACGTGCTCGAGACTGGGCGCGTGGTCATGCAGGGCCCGAGCGCCGAACTCCGCGACGATCCGCAGCTGCGGGCCACGTACCTCGGGGGCGGTCCGGTCACCTAGGCGGTTCCCGAGCCCGGCGGCGAGGCCGCCTCCCGGCGTGCGGGAGGGGAATTAACCGTTGCCGCCGCGATCCGTCTGGCTTGTGCTCCGCGCATGGCGCAAGCGCAAGAAGCCTGGTCCTCTCGCCTCGGGGTGATTCTCGCCGTCGCGGGCTCAGCGGTCGGTCTCGGGAACTTCCTCCGGTTCCCCGGCCTTGCTGCGCAATACGGCGGCGGGGCCTTCATGGTCGCCTACTTCGTCTCGCTGCTCATCATCGGCCTGCCGCTCTGCTGGGTGGAATGGACGCTCGGGCGCGAAGGTGGCCGACGCGGGTTTCACTCCACGCCGGGTATCTTCCACGCCCTGCTCGACCGCCCGTGGGCGCGGCACCTGGGCGTGATCGGATTTTTTACCCCAGTGGTGATCTACATGTACTATGTGTACGTGGAGGCCTGGTGCTTGGGCTATGCGATCAACGCACTGACCGGCCGTCTGCATGAACCCGGCTTGGATTTCCGCCAGTTCTTCGCGTCCTTCACTGGCGTAAACGAGGACGGCGCGGCGCTGAAGTTCGGCACGAGCGATGTCGGGATCTTCCTAATCATCGTGTTCATCCTGAACTTCGTCTTCATCTACCGCGGCATCTCCAAGGGCATCGAAAAGGTCTGCACCTACGCGATGCCCGCCTTGATCTTGATCGCGCTGATCATCCTCGGGCGCGTCCTCACCCTCGGTACGCCGGATCCGGCGAAGCCCGACCAGACAGTCCTGAACGGCCTCGGCTACCTGTGGAACCCGGGCAACGTGCTCGCGGGGCTCCGCAATCCCGAGCTCTGGCTCGCGGCCGCCGGACAAATCTTCTTCTCCCTCTCAGTCGGCTTCGGGGTCATCATCACCTACGCGAGCTACCTGCGGCGGCGCGACGACGTGGTGCTCTCGGGCCTCACGGCATCGGCGGCCAACGAGTTCTGCGAGGTGGGCCTCGGCGGACTCATCACGGTACCCGCAGCGTTCATCTTCCTCGGCGCCGCCGGGATCGCCGGTCAGGGCACGTTCGCTCTCGGATTCAACGTCTTGCCCGAGGTGTTCGTCCGCATGCCGGGGGGGCAGATATTTGCCGTGATCTTCTTCGTCCTGCTGTTCCTTGCCGCCATCACGAGTTCGCTGTCCATGCTTCAACCGGGCATCGCCTTCCTTGAGGAGGGACTCGGCCTTGGTCGCAAGGCATCGGTCGCCCTGCTCGGGCTGATCACCGCCATCGGCACGCTGTTTGTCTGGTACTTCTCCAAGGATCTAAAGGCGATGGACACCATCGATTTCTGGGTGGGGACGCTGATGCTGTTCGTACAGGCGACCATCCTCGTGATCATCTTCGGCTGGCGGATCGGCGTAAACGAGGGCTGGCGGCTCATGCACGAGGGCGCAGAGATGCGCGCACCAAGCTTCTATCGCTTCGTTCTGAAGTACATCACGCCCCTCTTCCTGATCGGCATCTTCGTGATGTGGCTGCTGCGCAACGTCGCCGGCTGGAACTTTTCCTTCTCCGCCCCGACTTTCCAGCCGAGCGGCTACATCACCGACCTGATCGGCGCCAACCCCAGCCCAGTGGCCCGCCTTACTGTCGGTTTCATCGCCATCACCACGCTGTTCGCCCTCATTCTCACCCACCTCGCCGGCAACCGCTGGAACGCCGCCCGCGCGGCGCGCCGCAACCGGCACACCTAAGCCATGACCTTCGGCGGCTGGATCAATCTCATCCTCTCAGTCGGTTTCGTCACCGTCCTCTTCGTCTACTGCCTTGTCCGCGTGCTGCGCGGTCCACCCAAGGACCATGCCCTCGCCCACATCGAGCCGATCGAGACCGACGAAACCGACGCCCGCTAGACCGCGGAGGCAGGAGAACCCGGTCCAATCCGCGGTCGTAAGCAGGCCTCCAAAACGTGCCGAAGCGGTCGTAAGCCGTTACCCCTCAGCATTCTAACCCAAGCAAAGCCATTCTTTGGCTGCGTCATTGGTCGCCGTCATCACTTGATTTTTCACCCGCCCGGCTAAACTAGCGGGCTCCGCTGGCACTGCCAGCCACGATCCTTATGTCGCACGCTCCGCAAACCTTCGAATTCCAAGCCGAGATCAAGCAGCTGCTCGATATCGTCATCCACTCACTCTACACGGAGAAGGAGATCTTCGTCCGCGAGCTGGTGTCCAACGCGTCCGACGCATTGGAGAAGCTCCGCCACGTGAAGCTCACGGAAAAGGATATCGCCGACGAGGCGAGCGAGCTCGAGATCAGTCTCACGACGGACGAGACCGCCAAGACGCTGACGATCCAGGACTCCGGCATCGGCATGACCCGGGCCGAGCTGATCGAAAATCTGGGCACGATCGCCCACTCGGGATCGAAGGCATTCCTGAAGTCGCTCTCCGAAGCCGGCCAGAAAAACGCCAATCTCATCGGGCAATTCGGCGTGGGTTTCTACTCCGCGTTCATGGTCGCCAAGTCGGTCAAGGTCTACGCCCGCTCGTGGCGTACCGCCGAGCCGGGCCACGTGTGGACGAGCGACGGCAGCGGCAGCTATACGGTCGAGGAAGCCCCGGACCAGCGCCGCGGCGTGCGCATCGTCATCGAGTTAAAGGATGACTGCGGCGACTACAGCAAGGAGTGGAAGGCGAAGGAAATCCTTGAGCGCTACAGCGCGTTCGTGTCGTTCCCGATCACTCTCAATGGCACGCGCGTGAACACCGTCCAAGCGGTCTGGCTGCGCAACAAGGCCGAGGTCACCGAGGAGGAGTACACGGAGTTCTATAAGTTCCAGGCCCACGCCTTCGACGAGCCGCGCCTGCGGCTGCATTTCTCGGCCGATGCTCCGCTCACGATCAACGCACTGCTCTTCGTCCCGAAGGAGAACACCGAGAAGCTCGGTTTCTCCCGCACGGAGCCCAGCGTCGCTCTCTACTGCCGCAAGGTCTTGATCGACGCCAAGCCGAAGGACCTGCTGCCCGAGTGGCTTCGCTTCCTCAAGGGGGTCGTCGACAGCGAAGACCTCCCGCTGAACATCTCGCGCGAGACGATGCAGGACCGCGCGCTGATCGAGAAGCTGAACAAGGTCATCACGAAGCGGTTCCTCAAGTTCCTCGAAGAGGAGGCGAAGAACCGCGCCGAGGCCTACCAGGACTTCTACGCGCAGTTCGGCATCTTCCTGAAGGAGGGCGCCGCCCTCGATTTCACCCACAAGGATCAACTCGTGAAGCTCCTGCGCTTCGAGTCGTCCCTCACCGAAAAGGGCAAGACGACGTCGCTCGCCGACTACGTGTCCCGCATGTCCGCGGAACAGAAGGATGTCTATTACCTGATCGGACCCAATCGCGAGGCGATCGAGAACGGTCCCTACCTGGAGGGCCTGAAGGCGCGTAATTTGGAGGTGCTGTTCTGCTACGAGCCGGTCGACGAGTACGTGATGAACAACGTGCGCGAGTTCGACGGCAAGAAGTTGCAGGCCGCCGACCGCGGCGACCTCAAGCTCTCCGATCTGCCGAAGCCGCCGGGCGAGGATACGCTCACCGAGGAGCAAACCAAGGCGCTCACAGAGTGGCTCAAGACCACGCTGGCGGATCGCGTCGAGGAGGTAAAGGCCAGCGACCGTCTCGTCGGCTCCCCCGCCCTCGCGACCAATGCCGATGCCTTCATGTCGCCGCAGATGCGCCGCATGATGCGAGCGATGAACCGCGAGGGCGCCGACGCGCCACTGAAGGTCAATCTCGAGATCAATCCGCGCCACGCCGTCGTCCGCCGACTCCACGCGCTCCGCGACTCCGCGCCCGATCGTGCCGCGCTCGTCGGCGAGCAGTTGCTCGACAATGCCCTGATCGCCGCCGGGATGCTCGAGGATCCGACCCGCATGGTTGCCCGCCTCTACAAGCTCCTCGAAACGGCCTGAACCGCCGCCGCGCCCGGCCCGGCGCAGGGACGCGCGGGCCGGTCGTTGCGTGACAATTCGGTGACGCGGCCGGTTCCCCCTCGTTCCGTCCGCCTCCACCGCTAGCGTCCCCCGCGTTCTCCTCCTCGCCCATGTGCGCCTCCTCCCGGAAACGCCGCCCGCCCCCCGTCGAACGGGTCACCGAACCCGACGTTCGCACGGCCCCGGTGGAGCCATTCGTTCGTCCGGCCAAGGCAGCCTATTTCAACCGCGAGCTCTCTTGGCTCGCCTTCAATCGCCGGGTCCTCGAGCAGGCCGAGAATCCTAACCACCCGTTGCTAGAGCGGGTGCGTTTCCTCGCGATCGTTTCTTCGAACCTCGACGAGTTCTTCGAGATCCGCGTCGCCGGTCTGATTCAGCAGGTCGAGTCCGGCCTCACCGAGGCCAGCATCGATGGCCAGGCTCCACGCGAGCAGCTCCGCCGAATCCACTCGGTTGTCGCGTCGCTGGTCGAGGACCAGTACCGCTGCTGGCGCGAGTCCCTGATGCCCGCGCTCGCGTCCGAGGGGATCGAGGTCAAGTCAGCGAAGTCCCTCACACCGGAGGAACGGGTCTGGGTGCAAACCTATTTCCGCGAACAGGTGATGCCGGTGCTGACGCCGCTCGGGCTGGACCAGTCGCATCCGTTTCCCCAACTCGGCAACAAGACGCTCAACGTGGTGGTCTCGCTGGATCATCCGGACACGCCGGAGGTCGACCACATGGTGGCGATCCTGCCGGTGCCGCGCATCCTTCCCCGGCTAGTCCGGCTCGGGCCGGCCAACGCGTCAGGTGAACGGTACCTCTTCCTCACGGAGATCATCAAGCTCTGCGCCGGGGAGTTCTTTCCGGGCTACCGACTCCACGGCGCGTGGGCCTTCCGGGTCACGCGCAACAGCGATCTCTACATCGACGAGGAGGAGGCGGAGAACCTGCTCAAGAAGATCGAAGAGGAACTGCGCAACCTGCGGCGTGGGTCCGCCGTGCGGCTCGAGATCGAGGAGGGTGTGGAGGACCCGATCTTCAACACGCTCTGCGACCACTTGGGGCTTTCGCACGAGTACGTCTTCCGGCTCGCCGGTCCGCTGAATCTGCTGCGGCTGAACAGCCTGACGGAGATCGACCGGCCGGATCTGAAGTTCCCGCCCTTCGTTCCAGTCAATGTGTCGCCGCTGCAGCGCCCCGAGCGCGTCTTCGAGACGCTGCGCGCCCAGGATGTGCTGCTCCACCATCCGTACGATTCCTTCCAGCCGGTGGTGGACTTTATCGAGCAGGCGGCGCACGACCCCGCCGTTTTCGCGATCAAGCAGACCCTCTACCGCACGAGCGGTGACTCACCGATCGTGCGTGCGCTCATCGAGGCCTCGCGCAACGGCAAGCAGGTGACCGCGCTCGTCGAGTTGAAGGCGCGGTTCGACGAGGCAAACAACATCCAGTGGGCGCGCCAACTGGAGGATGCGGGCGTGCATGTGGTCTACGGCCTCGTCGGCCACAAGACGCACTGCAAGTGCTCGCTGGTGGTGCGGCACGAGGGTGACGCGATGCGCCGCTACGTGCATCTCGGGACCGGCAACTACAACCCGCGCACCGCGCGCCTTTACACCGATCTGAGTTTCTTCACGAGCCGACCGGAAATCACCGCGGATGTCGCACACCTCTTCAATTCTCTGACCGGATTCGGGCGGGCGCCCGAGTTCCAGCACCTGCTGGTGGCTCCGTTCAATCTGCACCAGCGCATCAATCAGCTGATCGCGCACGAGGCCGCGAATGGGGCGGCGGGACGGCCCGCGCGGATCGTCGCGCAGATGAACTCGCTGGTGGACAAAACGACCATCGACAATCTGTACGAGGCCTCCCGGCACGGGGTGCAGATCGACCTGATCGTGCGCGGCATCTGCTGCCTCGTCCCCGGCGTGCGCGGACTCAGCGAGCACATCCGCGTCCGCAGCATCGTCGGTCGCTTCCTCGAGCACACGCGGGCGTTCTACTTCGAGAACGCCGGCGCCGAGCCGCTGATCTACGCCGGCAGCGCCGACTGGATGTCGCGCAACTTCTTCCGCCGCGTCGAGGTCCTCTTTCCCATCCAGGACCAGGCACTCCGGCGCTGGGTGCAGGACGAACTCTTCGCCGCCGCCCTGCGGGACACCGTCCAGGCGCGGCAACTGCATCCCCACGGCGGATACCTGCCGGTCCACGCAGCGAAGGGCACCGAACCGTTCTCAGCTCAGTCCTACTTTATGGCATCGGCCGCGGCGCGGGCGCGCGGCGCGGGCGCGCTTCAGACTACGTGACTCTACGGGGCCTGCCCCGCTAAGCCACCGTTCACACACGCACAAGGAATGCGAAGACGGCGGGCCATCGCACCCGCAGACGATGGTGGGAATGGAACAGTCTCTGCCGTCGATCCGTCACTGCGGCTTACGGTGCATCTCACCGAAGCCAGCGCGCGTCCCACGTTTGGTGCGTCAGGCAAACCGGTCGTCACCGACCGCCTCGCTGCCTATCGTCGTATCCCCGGCGGCTCGGTCGTTTGGGGTCACGATTCGACCGTCATTCAGCCCGTGCCAATAGCCAGCGCTTTTGCCACCGCCGCGTTCGTCACCACGCCATCACGGGTGTTGATCCCTTTGGCCAGGCCACGGTTCTCCTCCAATGCCCGCTGCACGCCAAACTGCGCGAACTTCAGCACAAAGGGCTCCGTCGCCTGGGTCAGCGCAATGGTCGAGGTGCGCCCCACCAGCGCCGGCATATTCGGGACCGCATAGTGCACCACCCCCGACTCGCGGTAAACCGGATCGTGATGGGAGGTCGGCCGAATCGTCTCCACGCACCCACCTTGGTCCACCGCAATGTCGACCACCACGCTGCCGGGACGCATCGAGGCAACGGCGGCTCGGCTCACCACCACCGGCGCCCGCGCCGCGGGGATCAGGACCGCGCCGACCAGCAGGTCAGCGTCACGCACCGCCGCATCCACGTTGGCACGATTTGAATACAGCGTGATCACCCGACCACCATACTCCTCTTCAATCAGTTCAAGCTTCCTCGTGTCGCGGTCCAGCACGGTCACCCGCGCGCCCATGCCGACCGCCATGCGACAGGCATGCCCCCCGGAATTCCCCGCTCCGATGATCACCACGTGACCCGGCGCCGTACCCGGGATACCGCCCAGCAATACCCCCGAACCGCCGTTCTGCGTCTGCAGGAAGTACGCGCCGATCTGGATCGAGAGCCTGCCCGCAATCTGCGACATCGGCTTGAGCAGGGGAAACGTTCCATCCTGCGCCTCGACCGTTTCATAGGCGACGCCGAGCACTTTTCGGTCCAAGAGCGCCTGCGTGAGTTCGCGGCCAGCCGCCAGATGTAAATAGGTGAAGAGAGCCTGGCCCTTGCGCATCCGGCGGTATTCTTGCGGCTGCGGCTCCTTGACCTTGAGAATCAGATCCGCGGCGGCCCAGACACTCGCCGCCTTCGGCAGCACGCGCGCGCCCGCCTGACGGTACTCCTCATCACGAAAGCCAGCGGAGAGCCCCGCCGCCTTCTCCACCAGCACGTTGGCACCCAGCGCGACGCAATGGCGGGCCAGACTCGGCGTCATCGCCACGCGCGTCTCACCGTCCTTGATCTCTTTCGGGACTCCAATAATCATGGAGAAACATGGATGCGATCCGCGGCGGACGCAACTTGGCCACGCGCTGACCTTTCCCGGAGCCATGCTCACCCTCACCTACCACGATGACCGTCCGCTGAGCGTCGAGACCTTCGCTGACATACTGCGCCGTTCCACCCTCGGCGAACGACGTCCGGTCGACGATCCGCGCCGCCTCGAACAGATGCTACGCCACGCCAACCTCCTTTGCACGGCGTGGGACGGCGATAAGCTGATCGGAGTCGCGCGGGCGCTGACGGATTTTGCGTACTGCTGCTACCTGTCCGATCTCGCCGTCGACACCGCCTACCAGCGGCACGGCGTGGGTACGGAGTTGATCCGCCTTCTCCAGTCCCGCCTCGAGCCCGCGGCGAAAATCATCCTCCTCTCCGCACCAAAGGCCAGGTCCTACTATCCGCACCTCGGATTCGAACCGCACCCGTCGGCCTGGACCGTCCCGGCCCGTCCGCTCCTGCCGTCGCGCGGTCAGCGACCGGCACCCGCTCCGCCTAGTGGGACTCCGTGAAGCTGGTGATCGAGTGCCACTCGAACACTTCCTGCAGAAGTACCCGCTCCGCCTTCGAGATCGACCGTTCCAAGCCCGACCAGGTCTGACTATGCGCGATCTCGCGGCGCACCGCGTGCAGCCGAATGCCCATTTCACGGTAGCGATCGACGCGGCGGTGCAGGTCGTTGATCGAGACCAGTGAGATAAACGCCGCTGCCAAAACGGGCAGCATGATCGGCGCGAAGTAGAAAGCCGCCTGCGCCACCCAGTACGGCACCGTCCACTGAAAACTCTGCTGGAGCGCATACGCCAGCGTGCACACGATCGCTAACACCGTGCACACTGCAAAGCCCGCCCGCAGGCGCGCGAGGAGCGGTACGGCCCGCGCCTCCTGTCGCGCGAAATAGCCCAGTTGATCGTCGATGCGTTCCCTCAGGTAACCCTGCCGGAAGGTGTCGAAGTCGGCTCCAACCTTCCGGGCCGCGCGGCGATGGAGGACATCCAGCGAGCGCCGGAGCGGTTCCACGCCCGACCAGTCGAAGTCAGCGAAGAGTCGAGTCATGCGCGGCAGACCCCAGGTCGCCAACGCCGAGCGGGTGATCTCTGCGGCCAGTCGACAACGCGTCCACTGATGATGCGTCCGCTTCGTTCTCACGAGCACCGCCACCCCCAACGCGGCCAGCAAGAGAAACAGCTTGCCCCAGGGCAGGCCCGCCCAATGCCAGTCAAAGGCCAGCCCCGCCGTCGCGATCATCGTCGCCGAGACGTGCAGCCACACTGTCATGCCGATCAGCCTGCGAAAATGCGGCGAGCTCTGCGTTGCAGCTTCGTCCATCCGACGTTGGAAGGTCGCCACAGTCTCGCGCGCGCCGAGCACGGCGACCCCACCTTGCCCAGCCACCGCGTTCAAGAACTCAAGATTCTCATCCCGTACCCGCAGATGTTCGAAGTTCTCCCGCCGGATCAACTTGGTCTCGGGATTGATGATCACGATCGGCCTTCCCATCGCCCGCGCATACGTCACGACATCCGCCGTTCCTCCAACGCCACGCGCCGGGTGCCCATCCCACACGACCAGCAGCACATCGCATCGATTCACAATCTCGAATCCCCCCGACAAATACGCTTCCTCCCGCGATCCCGCATTGGCCGCCACCTCCACGTGCTCCGCGCGCTTCAGCAATGCCGCCACCTCCTTCCACTCATCCGGGGTAAAATCCCGGGCAAAGTCATCCTCCACTAGGGGAAGAGAAGCCTCCCACCCCAGGCCCCTTGCCAACGCCTCGCGCACGAAGATCAGATCCGCTCCCGCCGCCGACGACGAAAGCGCAATCCACTCTCCCGCCGCCTCCTGCCTCAGCGTATCCAGCGCAGTACCGACCGCCCCGGCAACACCGACGGGATCAGCGAGATTTCTATGACCCGAGAAGCCAACGACATGGAACAATGGCAATACGCCTGACACTCCGTCCGATGAATTCATTCGATGGGGGCTTGCCAAGGGCGTGACAGCGCCGCTTTCGACTGGCAAGGCGGAAGCCAAAAGTCACTGTATTCATCGCTCCATGTCGTCCACTCCACTGCTGGCGCACGCCGCTTTCCTGAGCTACGCCTCACAGGACGCCGACCGTGCACGTCGGATCTGTGAGGGGCTCCGCGCCGCGGGTGTCGAGGTTTGGTTTGATCAGAGTGGTCTGGTGGGAGGCGATGCGTGGGACACGAAGATCCGAGGACGCATCTCGTCGTGCACGTTGTTCGTGCCGATCATTTCCGCCAACACCCAGGCCCGGCGCGAGGGCTACTTCCGGCTAGAGTGGAAGCTGGCCGCCCAGCGCACTCACATGATCGCCGACGGCACGCCTTTCCTGCTCCCCGTCGTGATCGACGAGGTGCGCGACGGCGATGCGCTGGTCCCTCCGGAATTCCGGGGGGTGCAGTGGACCCGCTTGCCCGACGGCCACACGACACCCGACTTCGTCCGTCAGGTCCAACTGCTGCTCGCCGGCCAAGCGACGGGGGACGCGAGTGCCGCACCGACGGCGGGCCCCGCGGTGTCGCCCGTCACATCCACGCCCGCAGTCGCCGCGACCGCTCCCGCCGCGGCCCCGGCCGCGATGCCGCGATCTTCCCGTACCGGCTCCGCGCGCTGGCGGTGGCTCGGTGCTGGCGCGGTTTTTGGCTGCGCCCTACTCGCCTACCTGCGTCCGTGGGTCACCGCGCCGACTGACTCTCCCACGACGCAACAGACCCCATCCGCCGCGCCCGCGACTGCGGCGCCGACACCGCCAAAGCCAGACCCCGGCGCGCCCGTGCCCGCGGCCGCGGCCATCACGGACAAGTCCGTAGCCGTGCTACCTTTCGCCAACCTCAGCGCCGAGAAGGACTCCGAATTCTTCGCGGACGGCGTGCACGAGGATCTGCTCACCGACCTCGCCAAGGTGCGTGATCTCAAGGTCATCTCCCGCGCTTCCGTGCTCGGCTACCGCGACGCCACGCAGCGGAACCTCCGGCAGATCGGCATCGATCTCGGCGTGGCTCACATCCTCGAGGGCAGCGTGCGCCGGTCCGGCAACAAGGTCCGCATCAACGTCCAGCTGATCGATGCCCGCACCGACCGGAACATCTGGGCGGAAACCTATGATCGCGATCTTGCGGATGTCTTTGCGGTCCAATCCGAGGTCGCTCGCGAGATCACCGGCGCGCTCAAGGTCACCCTGCGCCCCTCGGAGCAG
>Ga0315904_10012066_pt1 | contig 10945 bp, 10 predicted proteins | sample LakEriMetagenome_6_FD_203529 | JGI IMG/M metagenome (GOLD analysis project Ga0315904, IMG submission 203529) | Freshwater fungal communities from buoy surface, Lake Erie, Ohio, United States - Buoy 12 MA120 | ecosystem: Environmental > Aquatic > Freshwater > Lake | place: USA: Lake Erie, Ohio... | reverse complement strand
CCCGGCGCTGATGGCGGCGCTCAGCAGCACCTCGGCGTCGCTCGGGTTGTGCCCCTGGCCATGGTAGGCCTGCAGCAGCGCATGCTTGAGTGAGCGCTGTGCGCCCTCCGGGCCTTCTTCTCCCGCCCAGTGCAGCAGTCGGTGGGCGTCGAAGGTGTTCCAGACCCGCGCGCGGGTGCCGAAACTGAAGCCCACCGCCGTGCCGCGCTCGCGGATGGCGGCCTGGTTGTGCGCGATCTGTGCGGCCGAGATGCCGTACTTCGCCGAGAGGTAGGCCACCGCGTCCTCGCCCTCCGGGCTCATCTGCGGGTTCAGCTCAAAGGGTTGAAAGTGCAGTTCCACAGGGATGTCGCCACCGATGTTCTTCAGGGCGATCTCCAGCGCATTCAGGCCGACGGCGCACCAGGGGCAGGCGATGTCGGAGACGAAGTCGATTTTCATAGGCCCTCGAAGATCTGGGCCATGGGGATTCGGCCGTCAATGCACGGCAAGTGCAGGGCGTCGGCCTCGCTCATGTCGTCCAGCACCCACTGGGCTTGTTCAGTCCGCCTGAAGCCCTCCACACGGCGCGTCTCCGGGTCCACCAGGATGTACTCACGCAGGGACTCCAGGCGCCTGTAGAGGGCGAACTTCTGGCTTCGGTCGTAGGCTTGCGTGGTGGGTGACAACACTTCCACCACCAGCAAAGGGGCCTTGAAGATCATGTCGGTGGCCAGATCGGTGCTATCGCAGGTGACAAAGACGTCCGGATAGAGCACCGTGTCCTGCGCAACCTGCACCTTCATGTTCTCGACAAAGGCTTGGCAGGGCGAACCCTCCAGGGTTTCAGAGATCCGTCGTGCCAGGTTGAGCACCACGCGCCCGTGGGCCCGCCGTGCGCCCACCATGGCAAACACCTCGCCTCGATGAAACTCATGCCGCTGCTGCTGGCTGTTCTCCCAGTCCAGAAACTCGCTCAGCGACAGCCGATTGGCAGGCAGACCCATGTCATCGTCCCTTCTGCACGGATTGTGCGCTGACCCGGGCTGGCAGAAAGTCCTGCCAAGTCAAGGTGCGCGCCGGCGGTGTGCACTGGAAGGGCCAGGCCGACGGCGCCAGGCCCTCGCTGCGCGCCTTGTCGCACTCTGCAAAGAACTCGGCCGAAGCCGGGTTGCGGAACTCCCGCAGGCGCTCGGCCAGGTGACGTGCCCGCTCCAGGTCGCCCACCTCGGCAAAGCCCTTGGCCCAGGCCATCATCAGCCGCGTGTCCAGCAGGTGGTGCGAGGCGATGTCAAACGAGGCCATTTCCTGCCCAGGTGTGTCGCTGATGGTTGCCGCAGCGTAATGGGCGTGGTGGGCGAAGAAGAGGCTGTGCTTTCCGCCCTCGATGCGTTGCTCGAGCGGGGCCGCGCCGGGGCGGGCCTCGAAGATGTCCGCAACCCGCAGGTAGTCGAAGACGGAGAACACCGCACCGGCCACGCACAGGGCGCCGGCCAGGGCCAGGGGCCAGTTGCGCCCACCCTGTTCGCTGACGCCCGCAGCATACGGGCCAGTGACCGCGGTCGGGCTCGGATCGCTCTCGCCCGCGGGGCTGGTGCGTTGAGGGGCCGGCGCAGGTGGCAACCCGAGCGCAAAGCCCCACACAAACGCCGTGGGCAGCAGGAAGTAGGCGTACCACAGTGGGTACTCCAGCAGGCTGTGCAGCCCGATCAGCACGATCATCATCACCGCGCATCGGCCCGCAGCCGAGGCCGCAGGCGCCGCTGCCAGAGCTCGCCGCCACGCCTGCCAAAGCCCCCACAGCAACAGGCCGCAAATCAGCAGCGCCATGGGGACGCCCAGCTCCACCGCCAGCTGCAGCGGCAGGTTGTGCGTGTGATCGAAGAAGGCCGTGTGGCGATTGGGAAAAGGCGTCAACGACCACGCAAAGTTGAAGTTGCCCCAGCCTACGCCTGTCCAAGGGTGCGCGGCGATCAGCTGCAGCGCATCCGCCCAGACCCGAAAGCGCGATCCCGAGATGTCGCCCTCAGCCAGCCGCTGCTGCCCGCCGAAGGTCTGCTCTGCCGCCTGCGCCCACCAGGCCATACCCCACCAGGCGATGGCGTACATCACGGGGGTGGCGATCAGCAACCAGCGGCTGCTGCGAGACAGCCGCCGGTCCGCGAGGCCCCACAACGCGAGCAGCGCCACCCCTACCAGGCCGGTGCGGGAGGCGGTGAGGACCACGGCCCAAATGAAGAAGCCCATGCAGAGCCAGGTGCCAATTGGCAAGCAGCGCGGCTGCTTCCACTCCATCGAGCGGTAGCTTGAGTTGCTGCTGACAGTCTGGTGACGCCGAATCTCCAGCCACCCCACCAGGGCGATGGCGGCCCAGAGCAATACGCTGCTCAAATGATTGGGCTGCCGCAGATTGCCCACAGCCCGGCCCGCCACAGAGGAGTGGGCGATCCAGTTCCCATCGGGCGAGTCTGGGGCAAAGACCTGCACCAGCGCAACTGCCGAACTTGCAAGCCCGGCGGCGACCCAGCCCACGTAGAGTGCCCGGCCAACCGGGACCCCCCGTTCATGAGCCGCGACTTGCTGGCCGGTCAAGATCAGCACCCCTGCCGCCAAGCAGGGCCCTACCACCGCTGCGGCCAGCGACCCGGCGTGCCCGCCTGCGCTGGACGGCAGCACGGCCCCAAGGCTGACCAATGCCACTGCGAGCCAGACGTACCACGCGGGCGCGTTGTTCAGCCTCCATCTTGAGGCCCCCGCTGCCATCGCAGGGCTTTGCCCTATCCCCCAGGCTGCCACTCCCCACATCCCGATGGCCAGCGTCTGGTTGAAGAACGTGGTCGATGGCGCGGAGTTGTAAGCAAGAAGCACGGGCACGCCTGCAGCCGCGAGAAGCATGGCGCGCAGAGCAGCTGAAACCACGACTGGGCGGGAGGCGAGCATCAAATTACCGGGCGGTTTCAAGTCTGAATTGCGTGGACGTCAGTTCGCAAAAAAAGCAAAAGACTGGCCGGTGGAACATGGGGGGCCCTCACGTCTGCCCAAGTCTAGAGCGAGCTCGCGCCACGATACGGCTGACCTGTGACACCGACAAACCGGCAGCGTGACCGATGGCGGTGAGGCTCCATCCACCTTCAATGTGCGCTCGCCAGAAGGCTTGCTCGCGCGAGCCTTCGCTGCGCAGCCACTGCTCCACGCTCCGTGCGGGCCGGCGTTGTGCAAGCGGAATCTCGCGGCTCAAGGGCCCGGCCACCGCTTGCGGGCTGCTGGGCGCATGGCCGTCGTGCGTCATGCCGTGGTCCCCCCTCGATTGCATCCGGGTCACGAAAGCCTCGTCGCCCAGATAGATCTGTTGTCGCAGGTTGGCCCACAGCGGTGACACGTTCTCTTGCTGCAACAGGGTCGCGTACTTGCCGCGGGCTTCGTGCCAGTCTGACGGCAGCACGGCGTCCCGGCCGAGCAGATGCCCAAACAGGGCGGCGCTGTCCAACCAGGGTTCGGCTGAGGCCAGGCCCAGATGCTGCTGCGCACTCGACCACGGCCAGTCCAATACCCCAGGCACCATTCCCGCGCGGACCGGGTTCCACTCCACATAGCGGCACACCGCCATCAGATAGGCCTCTTCGTCCACCAACACGGCTTTGAATCGGCCCTGGAAGACATGGCCCACCTTGCCGTGCCGCCGGTTGAAGCTCTGGGTGTAGACGCCGTTGACCTGTCGCATCACCTGCGAGAGATTCGGCCTGTAGGTGCGCAGCACCAAGTGGTAATGGTTGCCCATCAGGCAATACGCCAACGCCACCGCCTCAAAGCGCTCCAACGCGCCGGCCACCACCGCCAGCAACCGCTGTCGGTCTTCGTCGTCTACGAAGATTGCCTCGCGCCGGTCACCGCGGCTCGTGACATGGTACGTGGCGCCGGGGAACTCGATGCGCAGCGGACGGGACATGGCCTGTCAAGTGGGTGCGATTGTGGGAGGGGGGGGGGAGGACGCAATAAGCAAGACCTGACCCCCATTCCCAGAGTTGCTCAAGGTGGAATCTGGTCCAAGGCCTTCGGGGGCTGTCGGCCCTCCTTGTGTGCCATTCCGTGCGCGGCCTAGCGCACGGAATGGCATCCTCGCCACGACGGCTTAGGTCCCTAAATGAAATTGCTCCTGCAAGCTGTACTACAAGGCAAGTACGGCTGGAAGGGGACAGGTCAATTCATCTGTGCGATCCGGGGATTCCCCAACAATAAGATTGAAGCAACCTGAAATCTCCATGACAAACCGAAGCCTCAGCTTGTCATGGATACCAACAGTTACCTACAGAACTTAGCGGCGGCACATGTTCCGGATTGGGTCCAGGTCAGTCGTGCACCTGATATTGCTGGAGTAAGGATAGAGGTATAGCCACCCGCGGCCGCTGTTGCAGTAACAGTAAGGACCGCGTCTGTTACCGCGATTGAAGTGACGTTATCGTTGGCGACAGTAATTGCGGCCGGAATGCCGTTCGATCCAGCATCACAGTCAGCAGCAGCTGTACCGGCACTAAGACACTCCGCAATAGCGGTTTGAAACGCTTGGCCGGTGGACATAGCTTCTGCAAACTTAGCCTTCTTCGTGTAATCGTTGTATGCAGGCAACGCCACCGCCGCCAAAATACCAATGATGGCCACCACGATCATCAGTTCGATGAGCGTGAAGCCCTTCTGGATACGCTTTTTCATCTCTCTCTCCTTACAAAGGGCTATCGCCCGGTTGACTACAGTCTGAGGTGAATGCAAAGATCACGCCAACACTGCAAAAATTGATGTTGGCACGAAATGGCGCTCCTGTGGAGGCTTTACGAGGCGTCGGTGCGAAAGTCGCGCAACTGATGTATCCAGGAAGTGACGTGAATTGTCACTTCTGGTCAATTTGAGTCGGTAATCGTCAACACCTCGCCGGCCATCAGCGCGCGCACCCGGCGTGCGCTGGCGTGTGTCGCAATCTCGCGCATCACGGCGTCCACTTCCCCCGGCTTGATGTGCGTGATCAGCACGTTGACATCGCCCCCCAGCGCGCGCAGCTCGGCCTCCAGCAGGGTGGGGCACAGGTGCTGGCTGATCCGGGCCAGCGCTTCTTCGTCATCGCTGAAGGCGGTTTCGATCACCAGGGTGTGTACGGGAAGGGTGGCCAGCCTTTGCCACAGCGCGGGGTTGGGGCCGGTGTCGCCGGTGTAGACCCAGGCGGGTGCATGCGGTGCTGCAGTGATGGCAAAACCCACCGCAGGCACCGTGTGCGCGGCCGGCAGGACCTCGATGTACCGCCCGGCCACCTCCATACGTTGACCCACAGCCAACTCTCCAAAGGCCAGTGCCGGCTGGCTGGGGCTGGGAATGCGGGTGAAGTCGGGCCAGATCACCCCGTTGAAGATGTGCTGTCGTAGGGCATCCAAGGTCTGCGGCAGGGCGTGTACCTGCACAGGCGGGCGCTTCTGCGCTTCACGCAGGCGCAGGCCGGTGTCAGCCAGCAGGCCCACCGCGAACACATGGTCGAGGTGGCTGTGGCTGAGAAAAATGTGGTCGATACTGGCGATTTCTTCTTGCGTGAGGTCGCCCACGCCCGTGCCGGCGTCGACCAGAATGTCACCATCGACCAGGAACGACGTGGTGCGGCAGCCCGCCGCAATGGAACCCGAACAGCCCAGTACCCTGACCTGGAGCTCGGCGGCGTTGGGGCGGTGTTCTTGGGTCATCGAGGGCCTCCCTTTGCCCGCTTGGCTGAGCTTGCAACCCGTCGCAAAGATACGCAATACGCCAAACACCAGGTGCTGGCGAGGAATCAGCGGGTTACGCCACCGTGCAGTTCATCACACTTTGCCAAAGTGGGGTGCCGATGAACCGCGGTGTGGTCAGGCGTTGATGAACTGCATGCGCGTGCCCGCCAGTTCGATCACGTCGCCGTTTCTCAAGGGCAGCCCGTCGCCGGATACGGGCACGCCATTGACGCTGGGCCGCAAAGTCCCTTCGAGGTGCGAAAAGACGTAACTGGTGCCCCGCTTCTGGATGGCAGCGACCTGCACCCCGGGCTTGCCCAGGGTGGTCTTTTCCTTGGTGAGCAGCACCTCGCGGCCAGCGGCCGCGCCGTTGAGCACGCGGATGGAGGCGGGGGTCTCGGGCTGATCGGGTGCGCTGAGCAGGCCAAAATCCGAGGCCGGTACCGTCACGGGCCCACCGCGGTCCACCATCATCGAACGATCGGACTCCGCAGCGCCGGTGGCCAGGAACTTGATCTTGTACTTGCCGATCTCGATGATGTCGCTGTTGGACAGCTGCTGCTTCTTGATGGCCTTGCCGTTGATGTAGGTGCCGTTGGTGCTGTTGAGGTCTTCAATGACGACCTCAGCGCCTACCATGTGCAGCAGGGCATGCTCACCGCTCACCGCGAGGTTGTCGATGACGATGTCGTTGTAGGGCCGCCGGCCCAGCGTGGTCTTCTCCTTGGCGATCAAGGCCTCTTTGATCACCACGCCGTCCAGCGAAATCACCAGCTTGCTCATTCAGCCTACCTCATGACCCGTTCCGCCCTGTGCGGGCCTGTGCGCAGCGCTCAGCGTCGGAACGACCACCAAGGCCGAGTGGCGTTGGCAGGCGCTCCTGATGCGCGAACCAGCACCACGGAAATATTATCCCTTCCGCCTGCGTCGTTGGCGACATTCACCAGCGTATCGCACGCGGTCTGCAGCGAGGAGTGAGTGTGGCACAGCACGTCGGTGATGCCCTGGTCATCGACCATGTCGGTCAACCCGTCAGAACAAAGCAGCAAGACATCCTGGTCTTCAAGCGCGTGCTCGCGGATCTCGAGCGTCACATCGGCATCTACGCCAATAGCGCGTGTCACCAGATTGCGGTTCACCGAGCGGGCGGCCTGGGCGGGCGTGATGAGGCCCGCGTCCAGTTGCTCCTGCAGCAGTGAGTGATCGCGGGTCAGCCTCTGCAGCTGGCCGCCCCGCAGCCGGTACGCCCGGGAGTCTCCCACGTGCCCCACCATCAGTCGGCCGTCAAGCAGCACAGCCATCACCAGCGTGGTGCCCATGCCGCTGAACTGGGGGTTGCTGTTCGCGGCGTCGAAGATGGCCCGGTTGGCTTGGTCCACCGCGCCAGCCATGGCGGCGCCGACATCGCCTGGCGTGGACTCCGAGTTCTGGTCCAGCCACTTGGCCAAGCTCGTGCACACGATCGACGTGGCCATGCCCGCAGCCACCTCACCGGCGTTGTAGCCGCCCATGCCGTCCGCAAGCACCGCTACTTGCGCCTGTGCATCCAGCGCCACGGAGTCTTCGTTGTTCTTGCGTGCTCGGCCGGTGTCCAGCGCGTAGGCAAACTCAAGCGTCATGGAGGCTTCGCGGGGCTGAACCTGCGTTGTCGCGATGGGGAAGTCTCACAATGCATGGATTGTGCCGCGTAACCCGGAAGATCCTGGTCGATCGCTGGGAGGGGGACGGGTGGGGGTTGGGGGCCGCGTGCTTCATCACTGACTCAGTACGGCCTGCTGGCTGCTCTCGAGGGCCAGGGCCACATCCTCGGCAAGCGCCGGCCGGCGTGCCGGATCGCGCTCCAGCAACTGGTCCACCACCTGTGCGACTTCTGCCGGCAGGTCGGGCCGCAAGCTCAGCAGCGGCGTGGCCGGCTCCTGACTGATGCGTCGCAGCCATTCCCCCAGCGAGCTGGCTTCCACCGGTCGGCGCGATGTCAGCAGTTCGAACAGCACGACCCCCAGCGAATAGAGGTCACCGGCGGCGCTGGCTGTGGCGCCGGCCAACTGCTCCGGCGCCATGTAGGCGGGTGTGCCCAGCACCATGCCGGTCTGCGTCGCGCCCGTGTCTTCGGCCCGCGCGACGCCAAAGTCAGTGATCTTCAACTGGCCCGTCGCGGTGTCGAACATCAGGTTGTCGGGCTTGATGTCGCGGTGGATGACCCCACGCTGGTGCGCGTGCCCCAGGGCGCTGGCCACGCGTTGTCCCAACCCGAGCACCACCCTATCGGAGAGGCGACGGGCTGCGACGCAGTACAGGGTCAGGGGCTGGCCGGTCAGCCACTCCAGCGCCATCCACGGCTGACCCGCAGCGGTGCGGCCCACGTCCAGCACCGACACGATGTCCGAGTGCTGCAGCAAACGCGCGGTGCGCGCCTCCGCGAGGAAGCGTTGCTCAAGCTCCTGGGCATGGTGCGTGTCTGCCGCCTGGCGCATCAGCTTGATGGCCACTTCCTGGCCGGAGCGACCATCTACCGCCAGCCACACCTCAGCCATGGCCCCGGCGCCCACCGGCTCCACCAGCCGGAAGGACCCCGCGGCGTCACCCGCCTTCATCGATGAAGCACCGCCAGGGGACCGAGCCGGTTCAGGCGGCGGCCTGCCTGCGGCTGGCCAGCACCTTGCCGATAGCCAACACCAGCAGTGCGCCGGCCACACCTGCGCCGTACCGTACCGAAGCCAGCACGTCGGGGGTTGCATCTTTGGCCGTGGCGGCTTCCAGTGGCATGGAGCCGATGACGGCCGGATCGGTGACCGCCATGGTGCCGGCGATCCAGCCCAGCAGCATGCCGCCGACGGTGATGACCAGCGGGAAGCGGTCCATCAGCTTGATGACCAGCTGGCTGCCCCACACGATGATGGGGATGCTCACCACCAGGCCGAAGATGACGAGCGGCATGGTGTGGTTGCCGCCGGCGGACTCGGCCGCGCCGGCGATGGCGATGACGTTGTCCACGCTCATGACGAGGTCGGCCACGATCACGGTCTTGACGGCGGCCCAGAGCTTGTCGCTGGCGGCGATCTCGCCGTGACCATCACCCTCCTCGGGCAGCAGCAGCTTCACACCGATCCACACCAGCAGCACGGCACCCACCAGTTTGAGGAAGGGTATGGCCAGCAACTGCAGGGCGAAGAAGATCAGCACCACACGCAGCAGGATCGCACCCGCTGTACCCCACAGAATGCCTTGCGCGCGCTGTTTGGCCGGCAATTTGCGGCACGCCAGGGCGATGACCACGGCGTTGTCGCCCCCCAGCAGGATGTCGATCATGATGATCTGACCCACGGCCACCCAGAACTCGGGGGTCATGAACATGTCCATATCGAAAACTCCGGAAAAACCGGAATTTTAGTGGGGTAGTACCCTCCCAAGTGGTGGAAGCCACCGATGCCCCGGCCAAAGAAAAACAGCCGCCTATCGGGCGGCTGTGCTAGCGGCGTCCACAGATGCTCAGAGCATGGCCTTGAGCAGCTTGGCCATCTCCGACGGGTTGCGCGTGACCTTGAAGCCACACTCTTCCATGATGGCGAGCTTGGCGTCGGCCGTGTCGGCGCCGCCGGAGATCAGCGCGCCAGCGTGGCCCATGCGTTTGCCCGGGGGCGCGGTAACGCCCGCGATGAACCCGACAATGGGCTTCTTCATGTTGGCCTTGCACCAGCGCGCAGCCTCGGCTTCATCCGGCCCGCCGATCTCGCCGATCATGATGACGGCGTCGGTGTCGGGATCGTCGTTGAACATGCGCATCACGTCGATGTGCTTCAGGCCGTTGATGGGGTCGCCACCGATGCCCACAGCGCTGGACTGGCCCAGGCCGATCTCGGTGAGCTGCGCCACGGCCTCATACGTCAGCGTGCCCGAGCGGCTGACCACGCCGATGCGGCCCTTGCGGTGGATGTGGCCGGGCATGATGCCGATCTTGATCTCCTCAGGCGTGATGGTGCCTGGGCAGTTGGGGCCCAGCAGCAGCGTGCGCTTGCCGCCCGCGGCTTCCTTGGCCAACATCCTGTTGCGCACTTCCAGCATGTCCTTGATGGGAATGCCTTCGGTGATGCACACGGCCAGGTCCAGATCGGCCTCGACCGCCTCCCAGATGGCAGCGGCAGCCCCGGCGGGCGGCACATAGATCACGCTGACGGTGGCCCCCGTGGCGGACGCCGCGTCCTTGACCGTGGCGTAGATGGGGATGCCCTCGAAATCTTCGCCGGCCTTCTTGGGGTTGACGCCGGCGACAAAGCAGTTCTTGCCGTTGGCGTAGTCCCGGCACATGCGGGTGTGGAACTGACCGGTTTTGCCGGTGATGCCCTGGGTGATGACCCGGGTGTCCTTGTTGATCAGGATGCTCATGCTCTCTTCCTTGAACCTTGAAAGGTCAGGCGGCCACAATTTTGGCTACGGCCCGGGGCTTTGCCCCTTCACGTCGCTTCGCGACATGAGCCTGCGCCGAAATCATGTCGTCTGCGCTACCGCACAGCCGCCACGATTTTGGTCGCAGCTTCGGCCATCGTGTCGGCGCTGATGATGGGCAGACCGGATTCGGCCAGCATCTTCTTGCCGAGGTCTTCGTTGGTGCCCTTCATGCGCACCACCAGCGGTACCGTCAGGTTGACGGCCTTGCAGGCGGCCATCACGCCCTCAGCGATGGTGTCGCAGCGCATGATGCCGCCGAAGATGTTGACCAGGATGCCCTTGACCTTGGGGTTGGCCAGCATGATCTTGAAGGCCTCGGTGACCTTCTCGGCCGTCGCGCCGCCGCCCACGTCCAGGAAGTTGGCCGGCTCCCCCCCGAACAGCTTGATCGTGTCCATGGTGGCCATGGCCAGGCCCGCGCCGTTGACCAGGCAGCCGATGTTGCCGTCCAGGCTGATGTAGGAGAGGTCGAACTTGCTGGCCTCCACCTCGGCCGGGTCTTCCTCGTCCAGGTCGCGGTAGGCCACGATCTCGGGGTGACGGAACAGGGCGTTGGAGTCGAAGTTGAACTTCGCGTCCAAGGCCTTGATATTGCCGTTACCTTCGAGGATCAGCGGGTTGATCTCGGCCAGGCTGGCGTCGGTGACCATGTAGCAGGCATAGAGCTTCTGGAACACGTCCTTGGCTTGCGCCTGGCTGGCCGCGGGCACGCCGATGCCATCGGCCAGTTCCTGGGCCTGGGCGTCGGTCATGCCGGTCAGGGGGTCCACGAAGACCTTGAT
>Ga0315904_10012060_pt1 | contig 10948 bp, 9 predicted proteins | sample LakEriMetagenome_6_FD_203529 | JGI IMG/M metagenome (GOLD analysis project Ga0315904, IMG submission 203529) | Freshwater fungal communities from buoy surface, Lake Erie, Ohio, United States - Buoy 12 MA120 | ecosystem: Environmental > Aquatic > Freshwater > Lake | place: USA: Lake Erie, Ohio... | reverse complement strand
GCTCGCGTGAAGGGTGACGAGCGAATGGCCGACCTCGTGCGCAAGGCGGTGAAGGATCGCCAACGTCCGTTGCGCGAGGACCTGCGCTTCCCGTTCCGACACGGATACGTACGCATGCGCGCCGAGGAGACCGAGCGCATCATCAAGAGCGCCCGTCGTCGTTTCCATCGTCACAACCCGGCGTGCCGTTGGGTGGAGAACGAGTTGTGGGAGGCGATGGCGGCGACGTGGCGCGATGGCGAGGCGTCGGGAGCGCAGGTTCGCGAGGCGTTGAAGAACGACGACGAAGCGCGGGCGATGATCGACCGAATCTGGCCACGCCTGTCGCCGGCGCAGTTGTTGCACGATCTCTTCGGATCCAAGGCCTTGTTGAAGTTGGCCAATGCCGGACGCTTCTCCGAGGACGAGGTTCTTTCCTTGTACCGCGATCGCTCCGAGTCGTTGGACGACGTTCGTTGGACCGTGGCCGATGCGGCTCTGTTGGACGAGGCCCGTATGCACCTCGGCCCCGTGCCGCGACGCAACGGCAAGGTGGACGAGTCCGACGAGATTCGCACCTACGGGCACATCGTCGTGGACGAAGTGCAGGACCTCACCCCGATGCAATTGGCGATGGTCACCCGGCGATCGCTGTCGGGCTCGCTCACGGTGGTGGGCGATCTGGCGCAAGCGACCGGTGCTCATGCCCCCTCGACGTGGAACGACGTGTTGGACCACCTGCCGGAACGCAAACCGAGTCGAGTGATCGGGTTGTCGGTCGGCTATCGAATTCCCGGACAGATCATGGAATTGGCCACCCGGGTGATGCACGCCGCGGCTCCCGGACTGGTCGCCCCCCGCGCGGTGCGCGAAGGCGTCGCGCCTCCGCGCATCGTCTCCGTTCCCGCGGTCGACGAACTGCTGGCGGTGGTGGCGTCGGAGACCGTGGCGATGGTCGACGTCATCGGCCCGGGCAACGTGGCCGTCGTGGTGCCCGATTCGATGGCCGAAGCGACCAGTGAATTCTTCGCGGCTCGGGGCATCGAGCACGGGCGTGCGGCCAGCGCCGCGCTGGATTCGGGTGTCACCATCGTGCCGGTCGGCTTGGTGAAGGGACTCGAACTCGACGGTGTCATCGTCGTGGAACCGGCTCACATCGTGCGCGCCGAACCGCAGGGCATGCGGGCGTTGTACGTCGCCCTCACCCGATCGACGCAACGACTCACCGTGGTGCACGCCGAGGAACTACCCGCGCCGATGCGCGATTGAGCGTCAGTCCAGGAGTTCGTCGATCACGGTTCCGGCGAACTTGGCGGCCTTGTCGGCGTCGGCCGGCCGATTCCGTTCCACGGCCGTGCGTGCCAGGTCGACCATGCGTCCGATCGACTCCGCGGATTCGGGGCTGAGTGCGGTGACCTCGGTTTCGGCGGCGTTCCACAGGGCCTCGATCTCGGCGAGCACGGCTTCCTTGCCACTGGCGGTGCTGCCGCTGGAGTTCGGTCCGATGTACGACGACAGCGACAGCATCGATGCGCTGAGACGGGGGAGCAATTCGCTGGCGGGGCCCGACGGGAGAGTGGTGGCGGCGGCCACGGCGGTGGTGGTGGCCGAGGTCTCGTAGGTCGTGGGAGCACACGACGACAACGCGGTCACGATCCCGAATGCGACCCCGACGGAACGCACGAGCATCAGACGGTCACCAGGATGCGCGACGACGCGAAGGCGTCCACGGCGACGGTTCGTCCGTCGATGACGACCGACATGGTGCCATCAGCGGGTTTGGCGCACACTTCACCCGTGAACCCCGGCAGGATGCAGGACTGCTGCAAGAAATCGAGCAGACCCGGAGTGAATTCCAGTTCCTCGGGAATGCGCGACACGGTGAAGCGGTCACCGATGTCGACACGAGCCAACGGAACGGCCTGGGGGTCGATGTAACTGGACCCGGGGATCGGGTTTCCGTGGGGACACGTGGTGGGTGCCCCGAGCACGCGGTTCATCGCGATTTCCACTTCGTCGCTCATGACGTGTTCCCATTTGCCGGCTTCGCGATGCGCGTCGGACCAACTGAGGCCGAGGATGTCGGTGAGGAATCGTTCGGCGAGTCGGTGTCGGCGCACGACTTGATTGGCCAGCGTCAGGCCGTCGGCGGTGAGGGCGATGGTGTTGTCGGTGGAGGTGACCAGGCCGACCTTGCTCATCTTCTCGATCATCTGCGACACCGAAGCGCGGCTGACGTTGAGGCGTTCGGCGATGCGGGCCCGGATGACCTCGAGATCGTCCTCGTGCAATTCGAAGATGCACTCACAGTATTCCTCGAAGGCCGGGTGTCGTTCGGAGGACGAGATCATGGTCGAAGTGTACCCCTGGTCGCCGAGGGGGTCATGGGCGAGGGTCCGTGGTCGCTGTGACCGATGCGTCGCGATCCGAGTCGTCACTCGAACCCCGCGCCGTCACTCGAACTTGACACCTTGGGCGAGGGGCAGGTCGTTCGAGTAATTGATCGTTTGCGTTTGGCGTCGCATGTAGGCCTTCCACGCGTCGCTGCCGCTTTCTCGACCCCCGCCCGTCTCCTTCTCGCCACCGAATGCTCCACCGATCTCGGCGCCCGAGGGTCCGATGTTCACGTTGGCGATCCCGCAGTCACTTCCGGCGGGTCCCGTGAATCGTTCGGCTTCGCGCAGATCGGTGGTGAAGATCGACGAGGCCAATCCCTGCGGGACTCCGTTCTGAATGGCGAGTGCCTGGTCCATGGAGTCGTAGGGCATCACGTAGAGAATCGGAGCGAACGTTTCGGTGCGCACGATCTCGGTCTGGCCGGGCATGGCAACCAGGGCCGGACGCATGTAGGCGGCATCGGGGGCGAGTTCGGCGAGGCATCGTTCTCCACCGACGACGCGACGTCCGCCGTCGGCTTCGGCCCGCTCGATGGCGGCGCTCATCGCCGCTCCCGCCTTCGCGTCGACGAGGGGCCCGACGAGAGTGTCGTGATCCAGCGGATTACCGACCCGCAGTTGGCCGTAGGCGCGCGCGATGCGATCGACCACTTCGTCGAAACGCGATGCGTGCACGATGAGACGGCGCAACGTCGTGCAACGTTGTCCCGCGGTTCCGGCGGCGGCGAACGTGACCCCACGCGCGACGAGATCGAGGTCGGCCGACGGGGTGACGATCGCGGCGTTGTTGCCGCCGAGTTCCAGGATCGAACGCCCGAATCTTTCGGCGACGATCGGAGCGACGATCCTCCCCATGCGGGTGGAACCGGTGGCCGAGACGACCGGGATCCGATGGTCGGCGACGAGAGCTCGTCCCACCTCGGCGTCACCGAAGACCACCTGACACACGTCGGGAGAGAATCCGGCTTCGACGGCGGCGCGACGGGCCAGCACCGTGGTGGCCAACGAACACAAGGTGGTGGCCTCGGAGGGTTTCCACACCACGGGATCACCGCAGATCAGAGCGAGAGCGGCGTTCCAGGACCACACCGCGACGGGAAAGTTGAACGCGCTGACGACTCCGACGGGTCCGAGCGGTTGCCACGTCTCGGCCAGACGATGCCCGGGACGCTCGGAGGCGATGGTGAGGCCGTGCAGTTGGCGCGACAATCCCACGGCGAAGTCGCAGATGTCGATCATCTCCTGGACCTCGCCCAACGCTTCGGAACGAATCTTGCCCACCTCGATCTGCACGAGATCGGCGAGTGCTTCCTTGTGACGACGAAGTTGCTCGCCGAGATGACGCACGACCTCGCCTCGTCGAGGGGCCGGTTCGCCACGCCAGTGCTCGAACACCGCCACTGCTCGGGAGATGGTCGCATCGAGGTCGGACTGCGCGCGGTACTCGGCGTCGAGGCGCACGACGCCGAGACCACGACCGTTGATGGGGGAGCGAACCGCGACGGTGTCGGCTCCCGCGATCGGGGAATCCTCGACCCGCGCGGTCACGCCCATGGCGTCGAGTGCTCGCTGAGCGAGGGCGCGCAGGGAGCCGGAGTCGAACGAGCCGGAGTCGAACGACTCGGAGTCGTGGTGTGCGTTGCTGTTCGCGGTCATCGGCCCAGTCTTGCCGATGCGAACCCTCAGTCGACGGTGACGCCCGGGACGAACAGTCGCGAGGCGGCGGAGCCGCCGTCGATGGCGTCGGCGGCCATGATGACCGCGGCCGCGGTATAGGCCGTGCGCTCACCGTTCGGGAAACGCTCCATCGTGGGGTACACGATGCCGGTCCAATAGCTGCCGTCGTCGGTGCGGTGGGCCCGCGTGCAGTAGAGAAGTTCCATCGCGGTGCGCACGTCGCCCACGGCGACGTGCGCCAACGAACATTCGGCCGTTTCGGCGGCGGTCACCCACGGCTCATCGCTGACGCAACGAATGCCCCGGCCTTCCATGGCGAAGGTGCCCCAGCTCTCGGCCAGGCGGGCCTTGGCCTGCTCGCCGACCAGAGCGTTGGTGAGCACGGGGTAGTACCAGTCCATGGCCCAACGCGCCTTGGGTTCGAAGGCATCGGGTCGGGTCGCGATCACGACGCGCAACACGTCGGCGGCGTCGCGCCAATCGGGCCGCGGGCGACCGACGAGGTCGGCCAGGTGACTCGCGCACATGAGCGCGTGCCAGATGCTGCTCGAACCGGTGAGCAAGGCGTAGTCCCACGGCATGGCGTGTTCCTCGCGGGCCCACCGGATGGTTCCGTTGGGTCGTCGCATCGACATGACCCAATCGATGGCACGCTCGACGGTCGGGAAGACGTGATCGATGAAGCCGCGATCGGACGTGGCGAGCCAGTGGTGCCACACGCCCGAGGCGATGTAGGCGCACACGTTGGTGTCGAGTTTCGGCTCCTCGACCGTGCCACCCGGGAGGTAGTAGTTGAACCACCAACCATCGGGGTGTTGCGTGTCGACCAGCCATTGATACGCGCGCTCGGCCTCGCGATGGAAGCCGGCGACGTCGAGGGCGATGGCGGTCTCGACGTGATTCCAGGGGTCGCAGTGTCCGCCTTCGAACCAGGGGATCATGCCCGTGTCCAGTTGCAACGCGGCGATGGACTCCGCCGTGCGCACGACCTCGTCGGCGCTCAGCACTCCTTCGACGTGGGGCACCCGCGTCACGACGCCACCGTCCGGGCGAGAGCGTTCTTTCGGGCGTAGACGATGAGGCTCTTGCCCATCAACGGTGAGAGTGCCCGCTCGGCCACCTTCACCGACTTGGGTTGCTTCACGATGTCCCACTCGAGGAATTTCTTGTAGCCGTTGACGATGACGTGGTCCTCGCGACGCGGACCGACCGCGCATTTCAACCACCAGTACGGTGAATGCAACGCATGGGCATGATGGGAGCCGGTGACCGACAACCCGGCCGCGCGGAGTTTCGCTTCGAGTTCGGTTTGGGAATAGATGCGCACGTGGCCGCCCACGGACTTGGGCGCGTGGTACTCGTCGCTGAGTTTCCAGTTGATCTTCTCGGGCCACCACGACGGGACCGTGCACGCCAGTGTGCCGCCGGGTCGCAACACGCGGGCCAACTCGGAGATGGCGGCCACGTCGTTCTGGATGTGTTCGAGCACCTCGCTCGTGATGACGCGGTCGAACGTGCCGTCGGCGAAGGGCAGTCGGGTGGCGTCGCCGCGCAACGCGCCGACGTAGTTCCGCTCGTCGATCTGGCCCTGCTCGATCATCGCCCCGAACGTGGCGCGGGTGGTGCGCACTTCGTCGTCGGCGTAGTCGAGCGCCACGATGCGACCGCCCAAGCGCGCCACCTCGTAGGCGTGACGTCCGAAGCCCGCACCGGCGTCGAGCACCAGGTCGCCCGGCGTCAACCCGAGCCGCGGGAAGCGCACGGTCAACATCAGCCGATCCGTCCGTTTCGTCGGAGCTTCTCGCGATTGGCCGGCATGGACAACACCTCGCGGTACTGCTCGACCGTCATCTCGGCGCACTTGCGCCAGGTCCACCGTTCGACGACGCGGTTGCGCCCGTTCGACCCGACCCGAGCGCGAAGTTCGGGGTCGTCGAGTCCGCGACGAATGGTGGTGGCCAGGGCCTCGGCGTCGCCGGCCACGCATTGCAACACGGTGTCACCGTCGGTGCCGGTCACCTCGGGTAGCGCACCGCCGTCGGTGGCCACGAGACAGATTCCGGTGCACATCGCCTCGATGGCGGGAAGGCTGAACCCCTCGTACAGCGAGGGCACCACGGCCATCTCGGCCTCGGCGTACAACTCGACGATGCGTTCGTCCGAGACACCCGAAACGAACTGAATGTGCGGGGCCAGCCCCAACTTGTCGATGAGATCCATGCTCTTGCCGGGCTTGGGCTTGCCGATGATGGTGAGGGTGACGTCGCGTTCGGTGCGCAACTTGGCGACGGCTTCGAGAAGGTAGGACAGGCCCTTCAAGGCCACGTCGGCCGATGCGGTGGTGATCAGACGACCGGGGATGCGCGACACGTTCGGCAGGGGTTTGAACAAGTCGGGATCCACGCCCACGGGCACGAGGCGCATGCGGTCGTAGGAGACCCCCATGTCGCCGTGGATGTCCTTGATGCTGTTCTCGCTGACCACCACGATGCGCGGCATGCGGCTGGCGACTCGGCCCTGCATCTTGACGAACGAGTAGAAGCGTGACACGCCGAGCTTCTTCCACCAGTTCGGAGCATGGTCCATCTCGAGAGCGCGGTCGCGCGTGATCGGGTGATGGAGGGTGACGATGGTCGGGATCATCTTCTCGAGCCCGAGGATTCCGTAGCCGAGACATTGGTTGTCGTGGACCAGGTCGAATTCACGGACTCGGTCGGCGAGGTGGCGCTTGACGCGAGCGCTGAACGCAGCCGGTTCTCCGAAGGTGCCCGTGAGGAACAACCCGAGTTCGTAGAGATCCTCGCGCGACTTCAATTCCCAGATGGCGGGGAAGCGGAAGGGGTAATGGTCGTTGACGAGGTCGAGGCTGGGGAGCTTGGTGAGCGACACGCGCTCGTCGAGAACGGGATACGGCTGTCCGCCGAAAACCTCCACGGAATGTCCGAGGTCGACCAGGGCCTTGGTGAGGTGTCGGGTGTACACACCCTGACCGCCCACGTGCGGCTTGCCTCGGTAGGTGAGGTAGGCGATGCGCAACGGCGAATCGGGGTCGAGGGGGTTGTGGGGTGACGCCGACCCCCGCGGTTGTGACATGGTTTGCGATGCTATCGGTGGGTCCCGTGGGGCTCTCCGAGAGCGGGACGACCTGCGGAAACGAGCCTCAACAGGTGGTCGGTCGGGTGACCTTGGTGTCCGCGGTGGCGGTCAGACCATTGACGTCGGTGGCGGTGACCTTCACCGTCAGTGCGGTCACCGAGTTGGGAAGGTCGGCGCTGGCGCCGACCCACGAGCCCTTGCCCGAGTCCGTCAAGTTGATGGTGCGAGTCGTCGGCGCCAGCCCGCCGCTCAGGGTGAGAGCGGCCACGACGCTCTTGAGAGGCGATTCGTCGGTCACCGGAACCTGGATGGAGACGTTCGCACATGAGGCCCCGCTGAAGCGCACGGTGATGGCCCCCACTTGCGGGGGGCGGCCGACCGCGCCGAGCAATTGCAACGTGGTGGTCGGTGCCCTCGTCGCGGTGATGCGCGCCGGGAAGTCGAAGCGGCCCTCGGGGAAGGTGGAGGCGTTGGAGTACGCCACCGCGGTCGCGCGCGCGAAAGTGACGGTGATCGACACCGAGGCGCCGGCCGAGAGAGTTCCCGACGACGGGCTGAAGGTGAAGAACGCCGGTTGTGTCGAGGCGATCTTCCATGGCACGGACGAGGAATTGGAGTTGGTCAACCGGAACGTGGCGGTGGTGCCCGTGGTGGAGAAGTCGAGAGATGTGGCGCTGACACCGAGTGCGACCAGAGCCGCGGGAGTCGTCGTGGTGGTCGCGCGCGGAGACGTCGTGGTCGTGCGCGGAGTCGTGGTGGTGGTCGCGCGCGGAGTCGTGGTGGGAGGCACCGACGTCGACGGGGTCACGGCCGGAGCCACGGTCGACGGCGTGACGCTCGCGGTCGACGCGGTGGTCGTTGGCCCCGCGGGGGTCGAGACGGTGGAGGGCGGGACGGTGGAGGGCGGGACGGTGGAGGGCGGGACGGTGGGAAGCGGAACGATGCTGTCGGGCGTCGACATTCCGCTCGTGGTTGTCGACCCGGGCACCGTCGTGTCCGTCGCCGTGTCCGGTGAACCCTGGACGGCGGTGATCGGGGATTCGTTGTTCGAGGAACTCGGATCCGAGGTCGCCAGCACGAGGACCGAACCGGCGACCGTCAGCACCACCGCGCCGGTGATCCACCACGGCCCGCGACCGACGAAACGGGCGGCCCGGGGGAATCCGTCGCTCGGCCGCAACCGAATGCGTGATGTCGTTCCACCGGTCGAACCACTTCCGGTGCCCGGGGTCGGAATCCTGGACGTGGCCTCCAGCACGCGCTCGCGCAAACCGAGCGGAGCGGCCAGAACCGGTGCCGCGCCGAAAAGTGCCAACGGGGCCATCTTGCCCTTGGTTTCCTCGCAGGTCTCGCAGGATTCGATGTGACGAGCCACGCGCTTGCGAATCAGCACGCTGAACTCGCCGTCCCAGTCGCGCAGGATTTCGTCGAGCGTGGCGCACTCGCGGCGACCGGACGTGGCGACGACGAACGCCCCGAGGCTGCGGTCCACGCGTTCGCGCATGCGATGCACCAAGGAGTAACTCTGCTCGGGAGTGACGCCGAGGGCGTCGGCGAGATCCGAGCCGTCGAGACCCTGGCGAATCGACAACTCGAGAATGAGTCGATCACGATCGTCGAGTCCGGCCGCGGCCGCTCGCACGAGCGAGGCCAATTCGGCGAAAGCAACGGAGGCGCCGTCGGCGCCCGGATCAGCGGGCGCCACCACGTCGGGGACCGTGCTCGATTGGAAGTCGGTGGGTGTGGTGCGCCGACGCCGCTTGGTGCGTCGGTACACCTCGTTGCGCAGAACCGCGTACAACCACGGTTTCAGACGATCGGGGTCGCGGAGCTGACCCAATCGTTCGGCGGCGATGCAGAAGACGTCCTGCACCATGTCGGCGGCGTCGTGGCGGTCCGAGAGCATGGCCGCGGCCGTGTCGTAGAGACCACTCGCGTAGCGGTCGTAGATGGCGGCGAGAGCACCACGATCGCCCGACAGATGGGCGGAGACGAGTGCGGCGTCGGAGAGTGTCGTGCTCATGATCGATCCGGCGTCGCATGTCGTACGAGAGAACGACCGGCGGGACACCTCGCGTAAAGTCTGCCCGAAATCGTGCAGCCGCCGTTCACGAGGTGCTCATCCGGATTCTGAACCAACGGGTCATCGACTGCCCGGCGGCCAGGACGACAGGTGCGTCGTTGACCTGGTTCGGGGGCCCGGATTGTGGCTCCACGCAGGTCGCATGCGACGGTTCGTCGTAGAGGACCCAATGCGTGCAATCGGAAGAAAGGTCGAGATCGACGTTCGCGACACGGAACGTCAAGAGTTCGTCCACGTCGTTCGTTCGGCCGTCGAAGCAACCGACGAAGCAATCGTCGATCGGGCCGGCGGGTCGGTGGACGCACTCGTCGGTCGCGATTCCGGAATCGTCACGACGCAACATCGTCCGGAGCTCCGTCGGTGAGGACTCGGGTTTCACGAACCAGGGATGCCAACCGACCATGACGGGCATGTCCTCGTCGGCCTCCACGGTCAGCCGCATCGTCAGCGACCCACGTCCGACGGAGACGTGATGGACCGCGCGTCCGAGGAAGGGCCATTGGGGTCCGAGGTCCGTGCACAGCTCCACCGACGAGTCGTCGACCTCGACGATGTCCCAACGACGATCGAAGGTCGTTCCATGAATCGAATGCGGAGCGGCCGACACGCTCAGACGATGCGATCGACCGGCGAAGGACAATCGAGCATCGCGAACCCGACCGCAATAGGGGACCATCGGGTAGCAACCCCATCCGAGGGGATGATGGGCGAGGGGATGATCGGCCCCGATCAGTAGCGGTGTTCCGTCGAACACGAGCTGGGTCAGGCGTCCACCGTGATCCGGATCGATCGTGGCGAGGAGCCGACCGTCGTCGGAGCGGAGAACGTCGGGAACGTGATTGTCCACCCGGTCATTGTTGCCCGTACGATCGACGCGTGCGAGCACTGGTGCAACGAGTCAAGCGGGCCTCGGTGGATGTCGTCGAGGACGTGACGACCACGCGGGTCGGCGAGATCGGCGCGGGTCTGTTGGTTCTCGTCGGCGTGACGCACACCGACGACGAGCGGACTGCCTCGAAGATGGCGGAGAAGATCTGGCACCTGCGCGTGATGGACGACGATCGGGGTGTCATGAACCTCTCGGTGGCCGACACCACCCGCACGATCCTGGTGGTGAGCCAGTTCACGCTGTACGGCGACACCTCGTCGGGGCGTCGTCCGGGTTGGGTGGCCGCGGCCCGTCCCGAACACGCCGAGCCCCTGGTCGACCACGTCGTCGGGGAGCTCCGTCGTCTGGGGGCGAACGTGGAGACCGGTCGGTTCCGGACCTACATGAACGTGGAGTCGACGAACGACGGCCCGACGACGGTGATGATCGAGCTGTGACGGGACGAAATCACGCGCGTCGCAGAGGACGTCGACGCGCACGCAACACGCCGAGCAACACCACGGCCAGAGCCACGATCCAGGGCTTGTCGCCGAGTCGCACGTAAACGGTGTCACCCGTGCGCACCGCGATGTCGCGGCTGATCACCGCGCGTTCGCTCACGCCCGTGCGTGCGAACACGTCGCCGGTGGGGCTGACGAAGGCGCTGAAACCGGTGGGAGCCACCTGAACCACCCAGCGCCCGGTCTCGATGGCCCGCAAGCGTGACGAGGCGACTTGTTGCGACTGCAACACGGTCCAGGTGTAACTGGATCCATTGGTCGGGTTGATGATGAAACCGGCTCCGAGAGCCACGCCCTCGCGGGCCCGACCACCGAAGAAGACCTCCCA
>Ga0315904_10012057_pt1 | contig 10950 bp, 9 predicted proteins | sample LakEriMetagenome_6_FD_203529 | JGI IMG/M metagenome (GOLD analysis project Ga0315904, IMG submission 203529) | Freshwater fungal communities from buoy surface, Lake Erie, Ohio, United States - Buoy 12 MA120 | ecosystem: Environmental > Aquatic > Freshwater > Lake | place: USA: Lake Erie, Ohio... | reverse complement strand
AGGATAGCCGCAGCATGCGAGAATTCCTTGACGAACTCAAGAAATACAAAAAAGAGAATCCGGGCGAATTTTGGTAATAAGAGATTTATTGTATCCCTGTTTTTAAGGCAAACCGCGCCAATTCATAACTGTGGTTGATGCCTAATTTCTTATAAATATTCTTGCGGTGGGTGGTAACCGTGTAGTGGCTAATATTGAGTAATTCTGCGATTTCTTTAGGCCTTTTTCCTTTTACCAGTTCACGAACAATATCTTTTTCACGTTCAGAAATGGTTCCCGTGGCGCATTGCGTAGCTTCATCATTTTCCTTCTCCAACAACACATCTAAAATTTGACCGCAGTAGTATTGTTCCCCTTGGGCACAGCTTACTATGGCCTCGGTAATTTCCGTTTCGTCGCAGTCTTTGAGCAAATAATTATGAATGCCAATTCCAATAACCGAGTTGATTTCTTCCAGCGTTTTCTCATGCGAAATCACCAAAATATGAACTTCTGGAAAACGGTTTTTTATTTCCTCGATAAAGCCAATGGAAAAACAATCGTCGCAGCAATGGTCTACAATAAGCACATCAGGGTGATGGGTATCCAAGGCCTCAATGAGAATCTCATCATTCTCAGCTTCGGTGATAAACTGAAACTGGGGATTTTCGGCAATCATGGCCTTAAGCCCTTTTCTCACGATAAAGGCGGTGTCGGCGATGACTACAGATATAGGCCTGTTGCGAGACATGGATTTATTTAGACAGATTCTAAATTGCAAAGGTACAATAGGAACTTCGAAATTCAATACCCCAATTGTGGTATTCTCAGGATGCTGTATTCCCAATCCCCTCGAGACATTTCTCCTCTTATTTAGATTCATTCTAAAATACCCCTTTTAGGGTATTGACCCAGGATTGGTATAGAAGTAGTTTTGCATTCGAAAACGAGAAAATCAATATCCATGATGCGTAACTCCATTCTTCTACTCAGTATTTGCGGCCTGCTGGTATTTAGCAGCTGCAAAGACAAAGAAGATAAGCCCAAATACAGCATTCCACAAACCTATAATTTCACGAACGCCAACCTAAGCACATCGAGCATCAGACTCAGCATGTTGGCAGAAATGACAGCCTATATACGCACCACCCATTCCAACACCGATGCGCCCATTCTCAATGCAGAGAAATTGATGAACATGTATGAAAACATCAACAACATGTTTGGCGACAGCGTATTGAATAACAGCGGCATTCAATTGAAAGACAAAACCAGCAATGCTTTTGGATTCCGCAGCAGACTCGAACTGAGTTTTAATGATGCCATCATTGCGAGCAACAATGCAGCGGTAAAGCCCACGGAAACTTCTGCCTCCAGCGGATATGCTGGCAAACTGATCTCTGGAACCCGATATATCTTGGTAGATAGCGCGGGGATTGAATACAAGGAAGTATTGGAAAAAGGCATCATGGGTGCGCTTTTCTACGCAGAGGCTACCCGGATTTTGAATACCATCAATAGCTACGACAACCAAAACAATGTAAACGGTGCTACTGCCCAAGAGCATGCGTGGGACGAAGCTTTTGGATACTTTGGAGTACCCGTAGACTTCCCAACCAACCAAACTGGATTGCGCAATTGGGGTTCGTATTGCAATACGGTGAGCAAAGCCTTAGGCGGAAGCACTACCCTTAACAGTACCATTATGAATGCGTGGATTGCGGGTCGTGCTGCGATCAGCAACCAAGACGACGCCACCCGCGATGCGCAAAAAGCCATTATCCTAAAAAGCTGGGAGAAAGTATGTGCCGCCCGATTCATTTCCTATGTGAAAGGCGCAAAAGCCAACATTGCTGCACCTGCCACCTACCACCACAACTTATCAGAAGCGATTGGCTTCATCGATGCATTCAGATACAATAACAACAAAAGCATTAGTGATGCGGATTTGGATTTGCTCAAGAATTACTTCAATACCGGCAACAGCATTAACCTGTATAAGGTGAACACAACCAACTTGGACAATGCCATTAATAAAATGGCCTACATCTTCAATCTCGACGCGAGCTTACTATAAACATGTTGCGCTTCATTCAACACTGCCGCTTTTTGCTCATACTCGCCGCACTGGGCTTGGTGACTTCCTGCGATAAGAATAAGCCTAAAGACCCTGCAGATACCTTTGATAAAAAAGCGCTGCTCAGCCAAATTGGTGGGCAGTTGGCATATTCTGCATATACCAAATTCGCAACAGCAACAGATAGCCTCTCAAGCCTGTTTCAGGAATTCAAAACCAACAAAACCTCAAATAACCTATCCGCCCTACAAACACAATTTGTGCGCTGCTATGTTTTATTTCAGGAGGTATCTGTGTTTGAACTGGGTCCGGCAGAAACTCAGTTATTCCGAGCCAATGCCAATACATTTCCCTGCGATACTGCGCAAATCATCAGCAAAATACAAAGCGGAGATTTTCAAATAAACACCGCTGCTGATATTGATGCGAAGGGATTTCCAGCCCTGGATTTTCTGTTCTTCGACATCCACAATTCTGATGCATTTGTTTTACAGCGCTTTACCACACATGCACAGGCGGAAAACTATGTGCAGTATGCCGAGGTGCTCATAAACGAATTACAACTGAAATCCAACACCATTGCACAAGCCTGGGCGCCCAATGGGGGCAACTACCTGGCCTCATTCATCTCCAATACCAGCAGCAGCACAGGCGGCTCTATTGGCATGCTTGTCAATCAATTGTGCTTGGATCTAGAACTTCTCAAAAATGCGAGTATTGCCATACCCGCTGGCAAGCGATCTTTGGGTGTTTTGTTTCCAGAAAAAACAGAAGGCTACTACAGCAAACTTTCGCTACAATTGGCGAAAGCAAGATTGCATGCACTACAGCAAATTTACACAGGCACGGGCATGAACGGCAATGGCATAGGATTCGATGATTACCTAAACCACCTGAATGCCAAATACGGAAATAGCACTTTGGATGAGGCCATTCGCAACAAATTCAAGGATGCCAAATCTGCATTAGAGGATATTCCCGTAACCCTTGCAGAAAGCGTTTCAACACAAAGCGCCAAAGTAGACAAAGCCTATGCAGAATTGCAGCAACTCGTAGTACTGCTCAAAGTGGATATGACCTCCCTACTCGGAGTGCAAATTACTTACCAAGACAACGACGGTGACTGAAAGCAGCGCCATACCAGCTTTCACTAAATCCCTACAAGGGCGCTTATACACATGGATATTTGACCAAGTCTCCATTGCTCCATTGGTGGTATTTCGCATAGTCTTCGGGCTCATGATGTTTGCGGGGACCTTGCGTTTTGCGCTAAACGGATGGATTGAATCTCTCTACAATACTCCCAAATTTCACTTTACCTATTATGGCTTTGACTGGGTAAAAGTGCCTGGAGCAATGGGCATGTATTTGCTCTTTTTTATTATGGGTATTTCCGCATTAGGCATTGCCTTGGGATACAAATACCGGTGGAGTGCAGTGCTCTTTTTTCTCACATTTACCTACATAGAACTCATAGATAAAAGCACCTATTTAAACCATTATTATTTCGTAAGTATTTTGGCTGCACTGCTTATTTTCTCACCTGCAGGGCGGTATTTTTCTATAGATATTTGGCAAAAACCCGAGCATACCATTACGCAAATACCGCGATACTTTATAGGAATTATTCAACTCCAATTAGGCATCGTATATTTTTTTGCAGGCCTTGCGAAGCTCAATCAAGACTGGCTTTTTGAAGCTATGCCATTGCGCATTTGGCTTCAGCCCCACAGCGAAATGCCCATCATAGGTTATTTCATGGATAAGACTTGGGTGGCCTATGTTTTTAGCTGGTTTGGCGCCCTGTACGACCTCAGTATTCCCTTTTTATTATTGAATAAAAAGACCAGAGGCATTGCCTACATTTTCGTTATTACATTCCATGTGCTTACCTATGTATTATTTCAAATTGGATTGTTTCCATTTATTATGATACTCTGTACCTTGATATTCTTCTCAGAACAATTCCATAAAAAGGTTTTATACACGATTGCCAATATATTTAAATTCCCTAAAACCCTATCTCAACCCAGCCTGCGGCATTGGACGACAAACACCTTGAAAAACCGGGTATTTCTGGGTGCTCTACTTCTCCATTTTACGGTTCAGCTTTTATTCCCATTTCGGTATTTGCTCTATCCTGGGCAGCTTTTCTGGACCGAAGAGGGTTTTAGATTTAGTTGGCGGGTAATGCTTATGGAAAAAGCGGGCAAAGCATTTTTTTATGTAACGGACGAAAACACCAAGGCCAAAGCAGAGGTCATTCCTTCTGATTATTTAACTGCAAACCAGGAAAAAATGATGGCAACCCAGCCCGATATGATCTTACAATTTGCCCATTTTATAAAAAGAGAATACGAACAAAAGGGAATTCAACATGTAAAAGTTACCGTAGATAGTTATGTGAGTTTAAATGGCGGCGGAAGCAGGCGCTTCATAGACAGCAGTATAGACTTAGGCCGTGAGCACGACTCATGGCAGCATAAACGGTGGATTCTCCCCTATTCTCAGCAATGAAAAAGTGCATAGCCATAGCAGTGGGATTGATGTGCTGCGCGCCATTTGCGCAAGCGCAAGACAGTTTGCGTGGCAAAGCACTGGGACCTGCGGAAATAGAGCTTAAGAAAGACAATGACTTTGGGATTACGCGTCTCAAACAGGTAGAGGGGACTTCTATATATGCGGGAAAAAAATCGGAGGTAATTGTACTTAACGATGTGCAAGCGAATATTGCCACCAACAACAGCCGTCAGGTGTATGCTAAAGTGGCGGGCCTTAATGTTTGGGAAAGTGACGGTGCGGGCATACAGTTGGGTATTGGGGGGCGCGGACTCAATCCAAACCGCGTATCCAACTTTAACACCCGACAAAATGGATATGACATTAGTGCGGATGCCTTAGGCTATCCGGAAAGCTATTATACACCGCCCACAGAGGCCTTGGAACGCATAGAAATCGTTCGTGGTGCTGCCTCCTTGCAATACGGCACCCAGTTTGGCGGATTTGTAAACTTCAGATTCAAGCAAGGGCCTATGCACAAAAAGATAGAATTAACGGCGAGACAATCCATGGGCTCTTATGGCTTTTACAATGCCTTTACTTCCATAGGCGGGACCGTAAAAAAGGTAAATTACTACGCATTCTATCAATACAAAACAGGAAAAGGTTGGCGTCCCAATGCGGGATTCAATGTGCATACCGCCTTTACTGGAGTTGCCATCCCCTTGAGCAAAAGAAGCAGATTAAAAGTCGAATACACCTATATGGATTATTTGGCACAGCAGCCAGGCGGGCTCACAGATCCTCAATTTGATATAGATCCACGCCAATCCAACCGCAGTAGAAATTGGTTTCAAGTGTGTTGGAACCTGTTTGCCACTGACTTGAGTATTGATATCGGTGAGGACAGTAAATTCAATTGGCGTACTTTCGGTCTGCTTGCCTCCCGCGATGCCTTGGGTAATTTGGGCAGAATTGACAGGGCAGACTCAGATAAAGAACGCGATTATTTGCAAGACCAATTCAAGAATTTTGGCACGGAAATTCGCTATCTAAATCCGTATTCACTCAACGAAAAAACGACTGCCACATTTCTTGTGGGTATGCGCTATTACCGAGGGCACACTTATAGAAAACAGGGACTCGGAAATGCGGCAAGTACGCCCGACTTCTATTTTTTAAATCCGGATAATTTAGAACATTCAAATTATACTTTTCCTTCGCAAAACCTAGCCTTTTTTATTGAAAATATATTTCGTTTTGGGAAAAAACTCCACATCACACCCGGCCTGCGTTACGAGTACATTGATACACGATCAAAAGGCTATTACAATGAGGAATATCGTGATTTGGCAGGCAATCTATTATTTCAAAAAAGAACCACCGACAATCGAGAAAACCAGCGTGATTTCTTCCTGGCTGGCATAGGTGCAGGTTATAAGGTTAGCGATGGGTTGGAATTGTATTCCAATATTTCTCAAAATTATCGTTCTATCAATTTCAACGATATGCGGGTGGTAAATCCCAATTTCAGGGTCAATCCCAACCTTAAAGATGAGACGGGCTATTCTGCAGACATTGGATTTAGGGGAAATAAGAACAAGTGGTTAAATTTTGATTTAAGTTTATTCTACTTAAAATACCGCGACCGCATTGGTTCTGTGCAAAAATCAGACACTGTAACCTACCAAATTTACCGCTACAGAACCAACATATCCGATTCAAGAAACCTAGGCATGGAATGCTTTGGCGAGGTAAATCTATACCATATTTTGGGCGGTAAAACCCCTGGATATGCTGTAAATATTTTTGTCAATTATGCCTACATAAATGCCACTTATTCTCAAAGTTTAGAAGCAGCGGTTAAAGAGGGCAACAAAGTAGAATATGTCCCTGCACAAATCATTCGTACGGGAATTTCTGGCAGTTTTAAAAAATTCAGAGGAAGCATACAATATTCCTACACCGCTGCACAATTTACCGATGCCACCAACGCTTCTTTTACCAGTTCGGCCGTAGACGGTCTTATCCCCTCTTATTCTATTGTAGATTTCAACCTGCAATACAATTACGGCAGGTATTCACTGAGTGGCAACATCAACAATGTATTGAACAACCGGTATTTCACTCGACGCGCCGACGGCTACCCCGGCCCTGGCATCATCCCCGCCGAACCAAGAGGCTATTTTTTTACCCTGCAAGTGATGCTTTGAGCTGGAGTTATTTTAGTTCATCAAAACGACTTTAGGGAAGTATCATTATTTTAAAATATACCATTTACTTTTGTAATAGATACCGTATTCATGCAAACATGAAAATTCAAATAACACATTGTAATTTTTCAATAATGGGTATTTTTCAAAGAAAGAGAATTCTGATTTCCATCTTGGTACTGCTTATTTCAGGATTAAAACCTGCCTATTCCCAAGAGCTACAATGGACATTTTTTGACACCTTAAACAAGAGCATCCCCTATAATTTCATTACAAAAATTGCGGAAGCGCCCAATGGCACGGTTTGGGCAGCCTATGGCCATAATTCCATTTCTAAATACGAGAATTCCAAGTGGACAACGTATACCTGTCCTACCAAAACGCCATGGGAATGGCAGAATACCAATATTAGGGATATCGCATTTACACCAGACAACAACTTGGTCTTGGCGGGAACTCCGGGTTGGCTTCTGTTTTTCAATACCAGATCACACACTTGGGACTGGAAGGCGAGTCCAGATAATATCCAATTTTTAAAGGTGCTGTGCAACGCACAGAACATTTGCCTTTTGGGCTCAATGAATGGCGTGTATGAATATGAAAAAGGGAAGTTTACGCGCGTAGAAGGCGACTCTTCGGATGTGATGAGCATGACCCTGTATAACAATGAAGCATGGGTAGGATTTCGCGGTGGGCTGTACCATTATAAATGCAACAGCAAAGGCAGATACTACTTTGATGAGGTATTTTCTAACCTGGCCCTGTATGAAACAGTATTTGAAGGTCCTAAGAAATTCTGGGCAACCTCTTATAGTACGCTTTACTTGCATCACTTTAACCGATTTGGCAACAGTGTGTACGACAGCCTTCCAAACTCCATTTATTACGATTACAACGGCGCGTATCGCTATGTGGCGCACAACGTAACACTAGACAGCCTAAAGCAACCCATAGTCTCTACCCAATTTGGCGCCCATGTGGCTTGGTTACAAGGCGAAACCTGGCAGCCATATACGGTGCCTATTTGGATGCGTGACAAGGTGGAATTTGATGGAGTAAGCTCGTTGCTTATGCGCAGCGATGGCAGTCTTTGGATAGGCACTTGGTATCATGGTATTGCCATTTTAAGCGGTCCAAAAAGTCCGTATCCAAAAATCAAGGTCACGCCGAAACCCATTAAACAAACACAACAACAACCCATACAGCAGTATAGAGATATAAAAATACTGCCCGAAGATGAACCTAAAGGGGAATAGATGCGTGCATTCAGAGGTTTTGGTTGGTGCGCGCAAGTTGTATATTCGCAACATGAGAATATTATTGGCTTTTTGCATATGCGCCGCGATGGCATGCAACACATCCCAAGAAATAGAACAAAAAAACGATGATGTAGCGCAAACTGACACTGCTGCAGCAAAAGAGAGCACAAGCCCCGCAGCTGAGTGGGAAAATCACGGAGGATACCGCATTCGCAGAAATGCAAAATTCCAGCAATACATAGAAAACAAAACAGGGACGCGCTTTTTTGATGCAAGTGATGGAAATGCAGCACCTGGCACCACGCGCATACAGCTGTGCAAGGATGGGAAATGCACCATCTATTCGAACGTGACCACAAACTCAGGCAAAGGCCCGTTAAAGGAAATTAGCGATGAGGGCGAATACACCGTCTATGACGATGGCGCCGACAATCTATACCTCCGCCTGCTCATGCAAAAAAGCGGCGAAGGCTTTGTGCAATTGCTCTTCGTTGGCAATAAAATGAAGCTTGTAGGCCCAGGTGGAACGGAAGTATTTGAGATGGCTGAAGGCTGTGGCAAATAAACTTTCAAATACACCTCTTTTCTCAACACAAACGCATTACTTTGTGTTATGACTACGGAGACTACGGAATTAGCAGAATTCAAAGCCACGCCTGAATTGGCAGAAAAACTCAATCAGTATGGCATCCGCAAAGCCTATAGTGCAGGAGCTGTAGTTTTAGATGAAAACTCCTATATAAGCTCCATACCCATTGTAACCCGTGGCAGTATTCGTGTTATGCGCACCGAGCCTGATGGCAGAGAATTGCTGTTGTACTATATCAAAGCAGGCGAAAGCTGCATCATGTCATTTCTTGGCGGCCTGCATAACGAAACCAGTAAAATCCGCGCTGTCGTTGAAGAGGATGCAGAAATCCTATTTCTTCCCATGGATAAAGTGAGTTACTTTATCAAAGAATACCCGCAGTGGTTGGAGTATATTTTCAAGCTCTACCATAAAAGATTTGAAGAATTGCTAGAGATTGTGAATGCGGTAGCCTTCAAAAAGGTGGATGAACGCTTACTCGCCCTTTTGCATAAAAAAGCAGAACTCACCGGAAGTAAAACATTTTCTGTTACCCATGAGCAATTGGCAAACGAATTGGGAACCGCACGTGTAGTGGTTTCTAGGCTTGTGCGCCAATTGGAGGAAGAGGGCGTTTTAGAGTCAGGGAGAAATAAAATTTCGCTTATGTAACTTAGGTAGCACAGTTGCCCCTTTTTGTCCTGCTATTTTGCATATTCAATAAAACACAACCATGGAAATTGCAGGATACTTAGCTTCGATACTCATAGGTGTAGCCCTGGGCCTCATAGGCGGCGGTGGCAGCATCCTCACGGTACCCGTATTGGTGTACCTATTTCAAATTGATGCTGTATTGGCCACGGCCTATTCTTTGTTCATCGTTGGATTAACCAGTGCAGTTGGCTCCGTGAGTTACTTCAGAAAAGGGCTTGTCGACGTTAAAACCGCCTTAATTTTTGGAATTCCTTCAATTGCTGCTGTATTTGCAACACGGGCATGGATTGTGCCCGCAATACCCACCCAGGTCTTTGAGATGGGTGAATACATCGTAACCAAGAATACCTTGATGATGCTGCTTTTTGCCATATTAATGGTAGCCGCATCCTATAGTATGATTAAAAAGGGCAAACCTGAGAAGGAAGGCTCGGCCGGTCCACGTGTATACAATTATCCCGTGATTTTAATGGAGGGCGCAGTGGTAGGTATACTCACCGGACTGGTAGGTGCTGGTGGAGGTTTCCTCATTATACCAGCGCTGGTAGTGCTAAGCAAGCTCCCAATGAAACAGGCCGTGGGCACTTCATTGGTCATCATTGCTGCAAAAAGTCTTATTGGTTTTTTTGGGGAAAGTCCAGAAACACAAATTGACTACACATTCCTATTAAAAATATCTGCATTTGCCATTTCAGGTATTTTTATTGGTACTACGCTAAGCAAAAAAGTAGATGGCGCCAAACTCAAGCCAGCTTTTGGTTGGTTTGTATTGGTTATGGGCATTTACATCATCATAAAAGAAACAATAATTAAATAAACACCATGAATATTTTAAAATTATTTGGACTTGGTAACTCAAGTAGCAAAGACACAAAAAAAACACCCGTTGATTTGCAAGAACAAAAACAAAATAATTCAACAATGAAAATAGAACAGATATACACAGGATGCTTAGCACAAGGTGCATACTATATCACCTCTGGCAATGAAGCTGCCATCATAGATCCCTTGCGTGAAGTAGCGCCCTATTTGGAAAGACTGCAGCGCGACGGTGTAACTTTAAAATACATTTTCGAAACCCATTTTCATGCCGATTTTGTAAGTGGACATATAGATTTAAGTAAGCAAACTGGAGCACCCATTATTTATGGACCAACGGCGCAAAGTGAGTTTGAGTGCATCGTGGCAGAAGATGGACAGATATTCACATTAGGAGATATAAACATAAAAGTACTGCATACTCCTGGCCACACCATGGAGAGCACCTGTTATTTATTGCAAGATGAACAGGGCAAAGACCATGCATTGTTCAGCGGCGATACCTTATTTATCGGTGATGTGGGCCGTCCAGATTTGGCGCAAAAAGCGGCATCTATGACCCAGGAACAATTGGCGGCTACCCTATTCCATTCTCTCAGAGATAAAGTCATGACCCTTGCGGATGATGTAATTGTGTATCCTGCGCACGGTGCAGGTAGTGCTTGCGGTAAAAACATGAGTAAAGAAACCGTATCAACCATTGGACAACAAAAACGTGAAAATTACGCCTTGCGCAGCACGATGACAGAGGCTGAATTTATTGCAGAAGTTACCGATGGATTATTGCCACCACCCGCATATTTTGGTCACAATGTGGCCATG
>Ga0315904_10012055_pt1 | contig 10950 bp, 12 predicted proteins | sample LakEriMetagenome_6_FD_203529 | JGI IMG/M metagenome (GOLD analysis project Ga0315904, IMG submission 203529) | Freshwater fungal communities from buoy surface, Lake Erie, Ohio, United States - Buoy 12 MA120 | ecosystem: Environmental > Aquatic > Freshwater > Lake | place: USA: Lake Erie, Ohio... | reverse complement strand
GCTGCGTTGTAATTCCGAGCCTGTCAAGTGTGTCAACGGCTGCAGCGGTGCCATCGCTTACTTCGCCGAGAAATTTCTGCATCTTGACCAGCGAACCCTGCACAGCTTCCAGTGACGTGTCCGTCATCTTTGCTGCGAATCCGAGCGAGGATAACTCGCTGGCCGCAACACCCGTCCGCTGTGACATATCATCGAGAGCGGAGCCCACTTGCATGAAGCGGGTTACCGCCGCCACGGCAGCCGCACCGGCACCCGCAGCAAACAACTCAACATTTTTCTGAGCCGCCTTCAGGGCTGACTGTAGCTTTGTTGAGTTTGCTGTGAGGTTTACGACAAGTTCGCCGATGTTAGCCACGTTTTGCTCCCAGCATCTCTAAGGCCGCAAACATTGTGTCCACCGATGCCTCTGGTTCTGGTGGTCGCTGTCGCCACCAATGGAAGTGCCATGGATCTACAGGATCACCGCGTCCGCCTGTCATGTAATTTGTGATGAGTGCCGCGATCTGTGCCAGGATCTCATGAGTGCCGGCGTGCCCGATTGGTTCGGCTAAATCCTTTGCCTGCCATTCGATGAACTGCGCGGCTGTCATTTGTTCTAGCATCCCATCAACGTCGGTTGTATGTGCGACATGCTCCGCCAACCGCAAGGCTGTTAAGCGGGCTGTGTCGCGTCGGAGTTTTTTGCCAACTCCTCCACGTCTTGTGATGTGATGCCTGAGACCTGCAGGGCTGCGTTTACGAGCCGCTCGACGATGCCGCAGTTTTGCTCGCCGATTGCTGCGATGTCGTCGCTTGTAAACAGCGGAACACCGTAGTCATCCCGGCAGCATTTCACCACAAGCCGCTCACGGACCAATTTGGCTTTGGCGTTCGGCTTGCCATCCTTGCCCTGTTGCTCCGACTGAAACTGCGTCCATTCCTTCGCGCTCAGTGGCCAAACAGGAACAACGCAGCCTGCCCCAAATTCAGGGACGGCAACATCGAGCGGTTTTGCTTTGACGGGTTGCAGGAATTGTTCGCGGCTGATTACTGTCCTATTCGTCGTCGTCATTGTCGCCTGCCTCTTCTGTTTGCGGGGTATACCATTTCTGAATTGCCTTTTGCGCGACAGCGATCTGCTGTGCGGTCATCCCACATGCCTCGCGGCATTCGTCATCGTCGGGGACTGCGATGCCTGCCCGGACATCAGCAGCGGGACGTGCCAGCGCGTGAATCGCTGCGTCAACGATTGTCCCCGCCGCAATTACGCGGCGTCCGTTTTTGACCGTGACCAATGCAGGGTCGCACTGGTCGCCGGCGTCAACGTCTCGTGTGTATTTGCATCGCATCATTAAACCTCATCAGGTAGGCCATGTAACGTTGCCGGAGACTTTCAGTGTGACATCCGAGCGAAGCACGTCAGCCGCGTCGCCGGTCAGGTCGAGGCCAAGGCCGACCGAGTTAAACGAAATCGTGCTGGTCGCTGTGTCGGTAGCCTTGATTTTCCACGGGATCTCGAGAGCGGCGCCGGTTGTTGAAAGGTGCCCAGAGACGAGAATATCAGTCAACGCCTGATGCCCGCTGAGAGCGAGGTCATGAAGCAGCGAAAAGGTAACGCTGCCTGTTTCGGTGTAGCCGGTCGGGCTGTATTCGATGCCAACGGGGCCGTCGAGCGTTCTTGTTTCGACGTTTTCGGTTGCGCCACCAGTGATGGCAAAGTTTGTGATTTGCGCCACGGCCGTGTAATTGGTTCCGCTGCCTTGCTCCAAAATTGTGCCTTTCACTTTCATCTTTGCCATTTTGCTATTCCTTATCTGTGAAGTCAGAGGGATAAACGTGAGTTGTTTTGCCGTCGCTGCCGATTAGAGACACCATCTCTTCGAGGTGCCCAATGCGGCATGTTGGCAGGATAAAAAGGCTGTTATTTGCTGCCGCCCATTCCTGCCAGAAATAGATATCTTCATCAACGCGACCTTCGCCCCAGCCGCCATCAGGGTCAGGCTGTGGCCAGAACCACGGGCGCCCCATTTGCCTGATCGCTGACGTTCGGAGAAGAGTGAGGCCGAAGTGCGCGGTTGCCACCTGAAGTGGGTTGCGATCGATTTCAACGCATCCATCCTTATCGCTGCCGACTGACAGCAGTGGCAGCCGTGCGCCGCGTCGTGCCTGCAATGCTGCGAGTGCGTCGATGTCTGTGCGATTGTGAAACACAGTCATCAGGTGTCGCAACTGATCTGCAGTAAACCATGAATCACCGTCGATTGTCAGTATCCACTCTGCTCCCTGCTCTATTGCGGACTCCATCAGGCGCGTCATGCACTGCCCGTAGAACACGCCCTGAGCGGTCAGCAATGGGATGCCGATCTGTCGCAGGGCTGATTCGATTTGCGTACGCGCGGCTGTGCACTCCCATCGCGGAAGAGTCATGACGGCGATCAGTCGTACGCTTGCGGTGGTCACTTTCGTGCGGCCTTTCGTTCCAATTCGCGAACTGAATCACGCAACCGTCTTGCGGCTGCCTTTTGCATGGCTTTCAGCGTTGTTTGTTTTGTCTTTGAATATGCGTTTGGAACCAACGTTAATTGCTGTGTTGCCATTGTGCCGGTTGGTGGCTTGCCGGCCAATTTCTTGCGGACGCGCGGCGGATTGCCGAGGCCTGCGCCGAGAATCCACCAGTGAATATTTTCGCCTGAGATTCCAACGCCGCCACGATTTCGACCACTTCGCACAGCCTCTTCCGCTCGCAACTTACCGACGTTAAAGCCCACCTTTGCAGCTTTGAGTCCTTTTCTTACGCTCCGTTTGAGCACGACACCAACAGTCTTGCGAACGTGTTTGATCTTCGGGGACAGGTCTGCTTTGATTTGCTGCGCGACAACATTTAGACCGGCCTTCAATGCTGAAGATGCAATTTTTTGAGCTTGGAAGTCAAGCCGATTGAAATTGGCTGCGAGTTGCTCGATGCCTTCGATTTCAAATTTAACTTGCATCAGGAGGCCTCCACTTCAACAGCGATCTGGATATTCGCCACGAACATCCGCTGTTGACTCAGTGCGTTTTTGTCGGGTTGCGCCTTTGCGGTGTCGTCGATCTCAAAAACCATTACGCGGCGGTCAGCGGAGCGGAAGTTGTTGAGTCTCTGAAATATCCTGCGGGTCAGTAGTTTCAGCGGGTCGATTTCGTCGGCCGTTAGGGCCTGCAGTTTTTTGCGCACCCATACACGGATGATGTGCCTGGTGTTGTCTTCGAGGTCACAAGTTTCTGTGAGTTGTTCCTCTGATTCATGGCAAACATCCACGCGAAGTTCGGAAACTTCTTCAAGTGGGTCCACAAGCAAATCAGAGTAGGTTGCTTTGAGTTCCAGTTCGTAGGCTGTGCCGGAATTGATGCGGTTCACGATTGCCTGGCAGGCTTCTGTTGATGGTGCGATTGTGACGGCCATCATTGCACCTGCTTACTGTGTAGGCGGGTCATCTGTGGCGACGTGACACGAAACACCTTCTCCCCGCCGAATGGCTGCAACTCGTATCGCTTGCCACCAACTGTAATGATGTCGCCGGCTTGCGGTATCGCATACGGCAGGGCGGAAGTCCTTGCGATCCAGTCAGTTGGCCGGATTTCAATTACTCCGCCGCTGCCGTTGTCGATGAATTGCGAACGTCCTGGACTGCGTCGGAGGGTGATCGTGGTTGACTCTGTGCCGCGAATGTAAATGCAGGACTCACCCGCTTCGGTAAGCAGGTCGTCTGTCATGTCTCCAATCGCGTCATCGAAGTCGCTCACGGATCACCTCTAAGATTAGCGAGCATCAGGAACCAGAGCGGCCTGAGCGGCGCCGAGTTTTGTCAGCCCAGTGACAATCCAGAAGCCGCTCTTTGTGTAGACGCAGGTGTAGAGGGCTTCCGCGGTCAGTGCGAGTTCGTTGGTGGCGCCAACAGTCACTTCGTTCACCTTGTCAGCAGCGACTGCAGACACCAGTTCGCAGGCGGTTGTGCCGACGAGGATTCGCAGAATCTGGCCAATGAATCCGGCTGGCAAACTGATCTGGTGATTTGCATCCGTGCTGGTGACGGTGGCAAACGAGGTGCCGGCAGGAATGAGGCCCGTTGTGAGGCCGTCTGCGGTTGCCGTAACAGCGGACTGCTTTGGCGGAAGGCCTGCGTTCAGGATCACGAGACAAGTATTGTCTCCGCTTGCCTGAGCCTGCACAGCGATTCCCATGTATGTCCCGTTGCCAGTCTGATTGGCTGCGCCGCTGCTTGCGTCGCCACTGTCGGGGCTGCCAGTTGGATTCCAGTAAATCGGCTGGCCTGCGACGATGGCGCCGGTGGACTTTGGCACTTGAAAGATGCCGTCAATCTGCAAGGCGCCTTTTTCGCTGGCTGCAAGGTCAGTGGGGACAACGCCGACGATGCCGCCGGAGACAACCACGTCGCCACCAGTCACGGCTGCGGCGGGTGTGTAGTCCACAGCATCGTCTGAGCTGTGGAGAAAAGCAGGACTCTGAGCCATAATATAAACTCCTGAGAGGATGATTCCGAGAGATGCCCGGCAGCACTCGCCACCGGGCTTTGTGTGCGATTAGGCGGCGTTATGCGCCGCCTTTGGACCTGATGCCGGCAAGGTATTCAGACTGCGAACAGCCGAAGTCGTGGTATCCGCGAAGCTGAATGCCCAAGGTGTTGAAATCGGCGTCGGCAGATTCAACGGTTGGGCTGCGCTGTCCATTGAGGAACGAAACCACGACGGGCTTCAGGATGTCGTCGAACAGGTACCAAGCGGTGGAGGAATAGCCGCCACCGTAAGCACTGTCGGAGAGTTCCGTTGCAATCACAGGGCGGTACTTGCCGGCGTGAATGTTGGTGTCGCTCACCTTCACGGCTGCGAGGTTGCGAGCCACATAGAGAGCTTCAGCGACGCTTTCCAGTTCCGGTGGAACAAGCAGTTTTGTAGGCTGTCCACCGAGGGTCATGCGGCTGGTCGATTCTGCACCAGTCACGAGCGGCGAGAGACGCTTGCGGAAGGCCTGCACGCCTGCACTGAGGCCAACGCCGTCGGTGCCGAGGTTGGTTGTGCCGCCTTCGATGTAGTTGGTGCGGGCGGTCGTCCAGAAGGTCGTGTGATTGCTGAGGAACGTCGTCCACACAAGCCGATTCAGGCGACGGGCTGCACCACGGCCGAGGCGGGTGCGAAGGTCGTCGAATGCGCCGAGGTCGTCGTTGATGATGTCGCGGCGGGTGAGGCTGAACATCTTCGCGTAAGTGTCAGCGGATCGAGTGTAACTTTCCTCGCTGATTTTGCCCTGCTTAATCACGCCACCGGGGCCGAGTTCCTCATATTCCATGTCGTCGAGGAGTCGATAACTGGTGTGGGTCTTGAAGTCGCTGACGGACTTGATTTCTGCAATCTCAGTCCAGTTGTTGGCGACTTCCTCAAAGCCCTGCAGCAGTTCTTTGTTGGCAAGGTTGCTGAAGATGCCGGGAAGGCTGACGGTTGAGAATCCGGCCTGAATGTTTCGGCCGAATGCGTAGGTCATCACTTCGCGCAGGTTGCCGTCGTGGAGTTTGGTTCCCGGCGTGACCGACATGCCGTTTGCGGCGGCGGCCATCAGCATCACTTGCTGGAGGCCAATGCGTCCGCGGAACTGCGTCTGTGCGGCCTGAAGTTCGGCGTCTGTGTATTCCTTCTCCGTGCCCTTGTGGCCACGGGCCATTGAAAGGCCGGCCTGAAGGATGCGGGATGGATCACCGCCGTTTTGCGCGGAGACGAACGACGTTGGGCGAGTGCGGCCGCTGGAGACTTGCCGCTTGAGGATTTCCAGTTCCACCTTTTCGGCCGACCAGTTGTTTTCGAGCGCGGCAGCGATCACGTCGGGGTGCCCGGCGGCCTTTGCCTGAATCTCGGCGTGCTGGCGGTGAATGCCGGCGATCTCGCGGCGGAGCTGTGCGGCTGCTGTCAGGTCGAGCGTTGCGCCTGCAGCAGCGGTTTTCTGTTCGGGCATTTGTGCTGCTGACATAGCAGGCATTTCCTTTTTCTCGGGGTCGGTGTGTTCCTCAGCCTGCACGGGCGGGGCTGACTTCATTTCCCACGCCTTCATCAGGGTGGATTTGTTTTCGGGGGTCATGTTGTCCAACGATAACCCCAATTCCTTCAACCAGTCTTCAAATGACACGGCTGCACCTCTGAGCATTGCGGCAGCCGCGGCTGCCAGGTTTACCGCGGTGGCGCCATCTGCTCCCATCGGAAGCACTGACGTTTCGCGGAGGACTGCACGACGAGCGAGAATGAACGGGCCGTTTTGGATGCGGCCATTCACCTCAACAGACTCACCGGCTTTGACTTCGATTTCGTCGATGATTCTGGCGCCAATACTGGCTTGCCATTGATGCCCGGCTGCGCCTTGTTGCAGGACGCCTTGCACTTTGTTGGATACGCCTGTAACAGGGCCTGCCAGCATTAGGCTGCGGCCGTCGTTCTCGATCGTGTCTGTGACGCCCAGTGTTGCCTCAACCGTGTTCTGGTGATCCAGCAGGATCGGCACGTTTCCCGGGGCTTCGAGTCCTGCGAGGTCAACCACGACAGGCAAATCAAAACCACTTACCGGCAGCGGTCCGCCAGTGTAGGCAAGAATGGAAAAGCGGCGGGGCTTTGTGCCTTCAGCGGCTTTGAGTGTGAGCGGTGCGGTCAGTGCGATTGGCTTCATTCTTCATCCCTCGCGTCCATTTGTCGGCTGACTTTGCCAGCCCATGCTGCACCTGCGTCGCCGCCCCACAGAGCCCATGCAATGCGGCCAGCCGACGGGAAACCGTCTTCACCAGGACTCCAGCCTTGCCCCTTCTTGTCCACTTCGTGGCGGGCAAAATAAGACACCATGCGGCCGATCGTCTCGGGACTCATGGCGTCGCCGTTGCTCAGATTGCGAGCCCTTGCCACACCCACAGCAGTGCCGCCGCGGTTGTATTCGCGTCGCCACTCCAGCCCCTTCGCGGCTTCCTCGCGAACACCTGCGGGCGGGGTGAAGTCAATGCTGTCGTATTTGCCGGCGGCCTTCAGGCTTGCGGCTGCTTCAATTTCACTGAGTTCGTCATCGCTGACTTCGTCTTCCAAGGCGTCGTCGATCAGGGCTGTGATGCGTTCAGCGCTGAGGCCGATTGATGCCAGTGTTTGCTCCGTGAATGCCCGTGAGGCTGTGCCTTCGGTCAGTTCGTCCAATGCGCGGCGGATGCGTTTTTGGTTGTTTGAAAACGCTCGCTGTCCAATGGTTGTGTATTCACCGGCGGCCTGTGCAGGCGCTTGGAGCGGTTGAGACGCTGACAGAGGCGCCGCCGGCTGTTGTATTCCGAAGGTCTTAACGAAAACGGCTCGCTTGTATTCTTCGACGGAAACACCGAAGTCGGCAGCAGCGCGGGCTGCTTCCATTTCCCAATCTTTGCCACGTCGTGCGTGTTCTTCTGAGAGTGTCGATTGACCAGTAGACAGTCGGGTGGCTGCGGCTGAAGCGGCTTCTGTTGCGTCGAGTTCTGGGAGCGGCGGCCATGTCCATTGGTGAGCGATTTCGGCGATGCTGGGAAGGCCTGCGAGTAGTCCCGGGACAAACACCGCGGACTCCAGAAACCACAGCCAAACACGATCCACAATTGCCCACGTAATGCGGTCGCGTTCGACGTGAACTTCGGGAGCCCAGACGTTGGCCATGTCGCCTTTGAACGAGCTGAAATTCGCGTCTTTGCCGGTGCCTGCTGCGAGCGTGTACGGCATGTTGGTACAGCGGCAGAAACTCATGAGAGCCTGTCGCTGAAACATCTCGTAAAGCGGGCCGGGCTGCTTTGGTTCTACTTGTCCGATCTCCCAGCCTTCCGGCAAGGTGGTCAGCATGTTCCGGGTCAACTCGATCTCAGCGAAGTCTGCCGGGCTGGCTGCTGGTGTTGCAGCTGGGCTCGTGCTCTTGAGATACATGGCAAAGTTTGCGGCTGTCTCTGCGCTGTACAGCGTCGCAAGTTCCTGCCGTCGCATGATTGGCAGGGTCTGCAGCGCCGGTGTTGCCCGCGGAATACCTCTGGTTTGCCCTGGGCGCTCGGCGCGGAACAGGTGCAGGACTTCACTGGCAGGATACCAGTTGCCGCTGAGAAGGCTTACCGGCGCCGTCGAGCCGGGGTGGCTGTCGTAGACGTAGAATTCAAGTTCATTCAATGACTGATCGAATCGCACGCCATCATCAACGAATGGGTCTTGCAATTGCGATTGCTGCCACGGCATGGCGATCTGATCGGCTTCGAGCGGGAGCAGGTCGAGGCTGAGTGGATACCACTTTGGCCGATCCGATCTCATGACGAAGACTTCACCGTCTCGCCAGTATGCCTCAACGGCGGTCCGCAGGATGTCCGCAAAATCTACGCGGGCGGTCCATTGTCGCCATGCCAACTCCAGCCGTTGATTGGCTGCGGGGTCTGGCGTGAGGACCTGCAAGCGCGGGCCACTGCCGACGATATGATTCACTGCGGTCCGCAGAATGCCAGCGTACCACGAGTTGTTCTCGGACTCGTACCGGCTGCGGATACGGACAACACGGCGAACGGCGGGAGACAGGGCGGCGCGGGCTGCGAGGCCGTCGGCGTGCGTCCAGTGCCTGCGATTTTCTGGTGTGGTCTGCGCGAGGTCAAACTTTGCGCGGACTTCTCGCGGCCGCTCTGGCGTGCGTTGCGTAATGACTGCTGCTGATCGTCCACCGCGTCGGCGTCCCATTAGTGCCCTCCCGGCGGGACGATGCGCGTGATCATTGCCCGAAGGCCGGCAGCGGGATCTGTTGTTGCCGTTTTGCTGGCGAGATGTTTTTCGTAGGCGATCAGCTCGCTGAGCGATCGACGTGCAACCGTGACGCCGTCATTGGAGACAGAGGCGGCCTTTGCGGCTTCGTCGGCGAGGATTTCGGCGGGAGTACTCATGCCCGCAGGATTGCAGGCGAGCGGCGGTGTGTGAATAGCGAGGTGGCATTACTGCCAACTATTCGCGGCAGGGGTCGCTGAATGATCGTTTACCAATCCGCTCACGCGTACCCACGATTCGCTCTGAGGTCGTATTGATGCGGCCGCACTTTGTGCAATGCCTTTCCCTCAGAATGAATCCCGGGGTTGTGCGGGTGTGGCTGACGCGCGGCAAATGCTCCCCGCAGTGCTGGCATGATAGCCCACTGTGCGGGAGCTGAAATTGTCGGCGCTCGTCATGCACGGACGGCTCCCGGTAGAGCGAAGGTCCTGCGTTCGGCTTTGGCGGGTCGCTCCCCTGCCATCCCCACTCCGACGATGCTCGCTCCGACACAGCAACCGACATAGCAGTCCCACCAGTCATTATCGCGTCCAGGTATTGCCTCCCATACCACTCCTGCGGCTCCATCATAACTCATCTGCTTTGGATTTTCGCTAGTCAAATGCTCCACCAGCAGCCGATTTGCGCGGTCTTCGGTGCCTGGGAGCAGGACTGCAGACGGTGCGCCGATGGTGGTTTGGAGCCTGCGGGCGGCGTGGCTCTTCCAGATGTTGGTGTCGTATTGAACATGGGTCGGGGTCTCGCTTCGCTTCTCAACCCAGTATTGCCCGTTCTGCCTGTCTTTGTGCTGGTCGCCCCATAGATGTACTGGCTTGCGGCCTGGTTTTGGTGCGAAGCCCTTCGAGGGCCGGATGCGGTTGCGGTTTGCGGATGCCATGATTTGCGATTCGATGCGGGGTTTTTGCTGGCCGTCCGCCCAGTCTTTTAGAATGATGTCGAGGCCGGGGAATTGGCGCAGCAAGTGGGCTTCCAATTCGTTATGGGCGTGCGTGAATGCCTCTTCCCATGATGCGTTCGGGAGTTGCTGGCTGATCTTCGCAACGAGGTCTGATTTGTAAAAAGTGGGCCGCTGCTGATCTGGCCATGTGCCGTAGTCAATGATGATTCCACTGAAGTCCTTTTGCCAGCCGCACACCATCCACCACAGGACTTGGTCAGAGCTGTCGATGAAGGCTGTGAGGTAGTTCGCCTGCGATGGCACAACACCACGAGGAACGCGGCTGATTCGCGTGATGATTTGCTGGCTGTCGAGTCGCATTCCGCTGCTGTCTGCAGGGGCGCCGCCTTCTTGCTGGATTTCGCGGCGGAAAAATTCTGGATCCAGGGCGCGGACTGTGAGGAGTGATTGCAGGGCTGAAAGTTCATCGGGCAACTTGTCATGCTCCCATGCCACCTTGCCGCCGGCGTCCATCTCGTCGCGGTTTGCTGAGTAGAAGGCCTGAGCGGCTCGCTTGCCGTCTTTGGGCGTGTCACCTGTGCCGAGGAGCGCCGCGTAGCGGTCCCACAGGTCGGATCGGTCGGGCATTCGCAGGACGGACTTCCATATTTTGCCGTGCCAGTCTGGGTGCCTCTTGCGATCCATGAATCGTTCGGTGAGGTCCTGATGTTGCCGGACTGTGCAGACCATGATGGAGGCCATTTCCTTCCCGAGGCCTGCAAGCCCCATGAAGGTCTTTGTAATCAACTCTTCACGTTCGTCGGTCTGGAGTGGGCTTTGAGCGGATTGCGGGGTCTGCACGTCGTCAAATACGAGCAGGTCAGGGCGGACAGAAACGCCGGCGGTGTTGACGTATGAGAGGCCGGAAACGTCGGTAGACATCAGCGAATAGGGTGCGATGCGGATCTGGTCGCAGTCCGTGCCGGGAATGTCAGGGAATACGATGCAGCCGCGGGAGTCTTTTGGATGCAGTGTGAGTAGACGACCATCGAGACGGAATTGGCGCTTAGGCTGCTTCCATTTCAAGACCAGTGGGCCGATCTCGGGGAAGTCATCTGCGAGTGATTGGCTGCTGGCCATCAGGGCGAAGAAGTTGTCACGGTGTTCGGTGCCTTTGTCGTCAGTTGCCCCCACGAGGACAATGAATCGGCGGTGCCCATAGACTGCTGCCCAGATTGCTGCCACGCGGGCGCAGGTTGATTTTAGACCAC